>Ga0157374_10004886_pt1 | contig 11248 bp, 9 predicted proteins | sample M25metaG_FD_115308 | JGI IMG/M metagenome (GOLD analysis project Ga0157374, IMG submission 115308) | Miscanthus rhizosphere microbial communities from Kellogg Biological Station, Michigan, USA - M2-5 metaG | ecosystem: Host-associated > Plants > Roots > Rhizosphere > Soil | place: USA: Michigan... | reverse complement strand
GTTGTCATAGTCCCCCGCGGTACATGCAATGCCGTGTGCGGCGGGATCAAAGCCTGCTTTCTTGGTCACGTCCTCAAACTTCCCGCCGCCCAGATTGTGATAAAGCACCAAGCCACCCTGACTACCATTGTTCGCCAAGAAAAGGTCGGGCTTGCCGTCACCGTCGTAGTCAATAAAACAAGCGCCCGCGCCGAGGAACGCGGGCACTTCCTTGCTAGTCACCGGGCCGGCGTTGCCCATGAGACCAGCATCACTGGTCGAGTCGACAAACTTCACTGGAATCGCAGCAGGGGCTTTTTCCACGACACCCAGCGACTCCTCCACGCGTGAGTATTTACCTTGTTCTCCATATGCAAGCGTAATCGCAGCCCCCAGTTTGTTCTGGGTGATGTATTGAAAACGCTTCAAGTGCTCGCGCGCGCTGGCCACATCGCCGGATTGCTGATAGGCGCGGGAAAGTCCAAACTCGGCGGAGGCGTGGAATTGGTTTAGCTTGATCGCATGTTGGAGAGCTTCGATCGCCTGCGGAAATTGCTTGAGCTGCGAGTACGACGTGCCGAGAAAATACCAGGTGTCGGCATCGTTGGGATCAATGTCAGTAACTTTGCGAAATGCATCTGCCGCGGCTTGTGAGTCACTGCTGTTTTTGTACAGCAAGCCGAGGTTGTACCAGACGTGCGGGTCTTTGGGATCAGCTTTCGCTGCGTCTTCGAGAATTTTTTTGGCTTCGTCTATCTTGCCGGTGTTTACCAGAGCAATGCCTCGATTGATGGCGGCAATTGAAAACTGCGGATCGAGCGCGGTCGCTTCTGTAAAGGATTTGAGCCCCTTCTCAAAAAGCTGCTGATTCATGTAGGCCTCACCCACGTTATTAAGGCGGGCGGCTTCTGCGGATTTGTCGTTGGGAGCGGCTGCGAAGATGCTTAACCCCAAGATGATGCCCAGGGAAATCAGCAGGATGCGACGGAGCATATAGAGAAGTAAAACATATAGAGCTGCCTTCTGCTAGAGTCGGCGGCATTGTCGTTAGGACGCTAGTGGTGGTCGACGCCTGACACCACATTGTGTTTCCAGAACCTCTGCCACCGACAACACCAATTCTTCCTCCCATGGCCGCGCAGAAATCTGTACCCCGATTGGCAGTCCCTGTTTCGAACTTCCTACCGGCACAGCCACCGCCGGAGTTCCCAGCAGATTGAACCATTCCGTGTAGCTCCAGGCATCCAGATACTCGACAGTTTTGCCGTCGATCTGCCAACTACATTCACCGTGACGAAACGCGGGGACAGACGCCACCGGACACAGCAGAATGGGGTACTCGCGCATCTGTTCGAAAATTTTGTTGCGGACTAAGTCTCGTTCAATCCACGCATCGAGCAGTGATTCACCGGTGTGCAAGGGTTCGGTAGCCACTCGCTGCAAAAATCGTTTCAAGGTCGGACTCAGGTCTGCTTCGCGTCCTTGAACCATCGGGCGCAGCAACATGCCACCGACGATGCCAAAAAATTTCCACCAGGTTTGTCGCGCCTGTTCGAGGCCTTGGGGGCGGAATGGTTCGACGGTCAATCCTGCTCGCTTCAAGGCTTCGGCAGCAGTATGGACAGCAGCGCGCGTTTCGGGAGTCACAGGCGTTCGGCCATCGTCTTCGAAATAACCGATGCGCAGTTTTTTCAGATCATCATTTTTGGGCCAACGGACTGGTACCGGAGCGGAAGACGTGTCACCAATATCTGGTCCTTGCATGATCTCAAACAGAATCTTCAAATCTTCAACCGTGCGCGCCATCGGGCCAACTACGCCAATCAACGCAAAGGGCCCCACAGAATTTGGTACGTGACCTGAGGCTGGAATGCGGCCGGGAGTGGGTTTGAGTCCGCAGATGCCGCTGAAATGTGCGGGCACGCGAATGGAACCACCGCCGTCGCTGCCTACGCCTGCAGCAGAACAACCGGCAGCAATCGCGGCGGATTCTCCGCCACTCGAGCCGCCCGGTGTTCTCGTCAAATCCCAAGGACTGTTTGTGCGGCCATAGAGCGCATTGTCGGTCTCCCAGGCCATCAGAAACTCGGGCGTGTTGGTGGCGCCTAGCACGATGGCGCCTGCATTCCGCAGACGCGTGACCAGAGGCGCATCCTGCCTGGCGATCTCACCAGCACGCAATTTGCTCCCCGCTTCGCAGCGCAACCCGGCAACTGCAATGGAACTTTTAATGCTGATCGGGACTCCGTGCAGCAGACCGAGCTGTTTGCCCTGCTTCACTGCCGACTCAGCTTCCCGTGCCTGCTTGCACGCGCCCTCGGCATCGACCTGCACAAAAGCATTCAATTTGGGATTGAGGCGCTCGATCTGGGCTAGATGCGCCTCGATTACTTCAATGGAGGAAAGTTTTCGGCTGCGAATGTGCTCAGCCATTTGTGCCGCTGACAAAAAATTGATCTCAGACATGGGGTGACGCGCCGTTGAGTAGAATAACGAAAAAGGAGTACTCCATGGCACCGAATCACGCCCCGCGCTTTCTAAAGATCGTCGAAGATGCGAAAACACGCGTCCGCGAAACTTCAGTAGATGAGATCAAAGCGAGGCTGGATCGAGGCGAGAAATTCCAGCTGGTCGACGTGCGTGAAGAAAGCGAGTACGCAAAAGACCATCTGCCCGGAGCCATACATATGGGAAAAGGCGTGATTGAGCGGGATGTCGAAACCAAGGTGCCGAACTTGAATGCTGTTTTGGTTTTGTACTGTGGCGGAGGATTTCGATCAGCTCTCGCTGCGGACAATTTACAAAAAATGGGTTACACCAATGTGCTTTCCATGGATGGAGGTATTCGCGACTGGCGGAACAAGGGATATCCGCTCACCAAGGATTAGAAAGCCACTTCAGTTTCTCGAGCGCGGCTATAAGTAAGGTGACGGGACTGGCTTTTGCGGTTCGTTCCCCATGCGAATGGCTGGATCCAGCGCGGGATTGTCCTCGGTGCGCTGGGCGTGCTGCATCCAGAAAATGACGCATCTGCCATCGTTATTCAGCCTCGAGGTGTTCCGGGTTGTCACCTGATCATCACTGCGGATTTTTTCAGCAGCGTTCCGGAGTCTCAGTGCTCTTGCATGGCTTGATCGAGCGCCTGCTTTTCCGCAGGGGTTAATGGGCGCGATTGCCCTTTCGCCAGATTGCCGAGCGGCAGCGGACCGATTGCGACCCGGATTATCCTCATCACTTCGATGTCATGTGCTTCGAGCATTCGGCGGATGTGGCGGTTCTTGCCTTCATCAAGCGTGATTTCGAGCCAGCAATTCTTTTGTCCACTGCGAATGACTCTCAAGCCCTTCACTTGCAAGAAATCGCCATCCTCTGTCTTCACACCCTTCCGTAACGAGTCGATGAACGATTGATCCGCAATCACGCCAATCTGCACATGGTAGGTTTTGTTCAGATGCGTTTCTGGCGCGAGAAGTCTCGCCGCCCATGGGAAGTCATTGGTGAACAAGAGCAGTCCCTCGCTGGCCTTATCCAGCCGTCCGACAGGTGAGAGATGTGGCAGATTTTTGGGGAGGAAGTCATAGACCGTTTCACGTCCTTTTTCATCGCAAGCGGTTGTCACCACACCACGGGACTTGTTCATGGCGAAATAGAGCTTGCTTTCCGCCTGAATCCGCTGGCCGTCGATCTGAATCCGATCTTTTTCTAAATTCACCGGTGATTCCGGATTGCGGCGAATGGCGCCGTTGACCTCGACACGCCCGGCACGTATCAGCTCAAAAGCTTTGGAGCGCGAACAATAACCGAGCTTGGAGAGCACTCGCGCCAAACCAACTTGCCGGAAATTTTTCGTCGCTGCCACCTGTTCCATCGTAATGGAGATCGAAGCCCGTCACTCTTATCACCGATTCAGCTGTTTTCCATCCGAAAAATCTATCCCTTATGGTTATTTTTCTATTGCCTTATAAACAAAAACGTATAATATTTCGCTTCCTTCTGCACATTAGTCGTACGGAAATGAGGCGATAGGTTCATGGGAAAAGTATCGATTCTTTGGCTCGTAGCCTTGGTTGTTTTGCTTTCTTTCCACTGCGTCGCCCAGAGCTCGGATTCTCCGGAGGCGCGGCTAACCAAGCTTGAGCAGCAGGCAGCCGATGCGAAAAGCTCGGCCGACAATGCCTGGATGCTGACCAGTTCGGCGCTGGTTTTGATGATGACCGGCCCAGGACTCGCGCTGTTTTACGGCGGGCTGGTGCGCAAAAAGAACGTACTCGCCACCATGATGCAAAGTTTCATCCTAATGGCGATCGTGACGGTGATATGGGCGATCTGCGGCTACAGCCTTTGTTTCGGAGAGGGGAATAGTTTTATCGGAGGCTTGAATCATCTTTTTCTGCACGGAGTCTCCCTTGCTCCGAATGCGGCTTATTCAACGACGATTCCTGAACAGACCTTCATGGTCTATCAACTGATGTTCGCCATCATTACTCCGGCGTTGATCACGGGAGCTTTCGCTGAACGCATGAAGTTCAGTGCCATGGTGGTGTTCATGGTGCTGTGGACCTTCTTGATTTATGACCCGATGGCGCACATGGTTTGGGGCAAGGGAGGTCTACTGAACGCGGCGCTGGGTGGCCGGTTCCCTACGCTTGATTTTGCCGGGGGGACCGTAGTTCACATCACCTCGGGCGTGTCCGCGTTGGTATGTGCCTTGTATATGGGCAAGCGCCTTGGATATCCGCAAACCACGATGTTTCCCCACAGCGTAGTTTTGAGTTTTGTCGGAGCTTCTCTGCTCTGGGTGGGATGGTTTGGTTTTAACGCCGGCAGCGCATTGGGATCTGGCGGTCTGGCTACCAGCGCATTTGTGGCCACACACTTTGCTGCAGCGGCTGCGGTCCTAGGCTGGTGTGGCGCCGAGTGGATCCATAACGGCAGGCCCAGCGTCCTGGGAGCTATTTCCGGCTCCGTGGCCGGGCTGGTTGCAATCACACCGGCTTCGGGTTTTGTCACCCCTTCCTCTGCATTGATCATCGGATTGCTGGCCGGCGGGTTCTGCTTCCGATGGTGGCAAAAGTGAAAGCCCGCTTTGGCTATGACGATTCGCTGGATGCATTCGGTGTTCACGGCGCAGGTGGAACCCTTGGCGCGTTGCTGACCGGAATCTTTGCCTCGAACGCGATCAATCCAATCGGCTCCGGATTACTGGAGGGAAATTCCAAGCAGTTTTGGAACCAGGTGATTGGAGTCGGGATCTCGTGGACGATCGCAATTGTCGGCACGCTCATCATTCTTTTCCTGGTGGACAAGACCATTGGCCTGCGGGTTTCCGAAGATCACGAAATCCAGGGGCTTGATCTCTCGCAACATGGCGAGGAAGGCTACTACTGGGAAGTTCCGGCTTAAATTTCACGCTGACAGCGAGCGAAAGGATCGAAACGAAGCGATGACCAAGATCGAAGCGATTATTCAACCCTCCAAGCTGGAAGCCGTGAAAAACGCCCTGCACGATGTTGGCGTCGAGGGCATGACTGTGCTGGAAGCCCGCGGACATGGACGCCAGAAAGGCCATACAGAGGTCTACCGTGGCCGCGAGTACACGGTGGATTTGATCCCCAAGATCAAGTTGGAAATGGTGCTGCCCGACGAGATGGCGGAAAAGGCGGTGCAGGCCATTGTCAATACCGCGCGCTCGGGAAAAATCGGCGACGGCAAGATTTTTCTGACCCGTGTCGATGATGCCATTCGCATACGCAATGACGAACGCGGCGATCGGGCCCTGTAATCCAAGCTAACTCCTTTGCCTGCAGTCGCGACTTTGAAAATAACCGGCACTGATACTGCTCATAAATAGTTTTGATTTCCGCCTACTGCTCTGGGGCGATAGAGTGACAGGGGCACATCGGCCCCCGGCATGAGTTCCGTATCATCCCCAATCAACGAACTGAGAGACCTTTACCTCGAGGGGTCGAACCGCATCCAGCAGGAGTTTGTCCGGGCTGGCGATGGAAAAGCGGCAGTTGCCGAGCGTACAGCGCTGGTGGAAAACCTGGCGTTACGGCTCTGGAAAGAATGGATTTCACCGGAACAAAGCGGGCCTGCCGGGTTCGCATTGGTGGCAACCGGTGGCTTTGGGCGAGGCTGGCTGTTTCCCCATTCCGATATTGATCTGCTGTTCCTCCATGCCGAGCGGGACGGCGAAAGCAGATTTCGCGACAAGGTAAGAAATTTTTCGCAGGCCCTTTGGGACCTGCGGATGAAACTGAGTCCGACTACCCGGACCTTGTCAGAGTGCGACCGCTTCGATAGCAACAATGTCGAGTTCACCATTTCTCTGCTCGACTGCCGTTATCTCGCCGGCGACCATGAATTATTTCAGAAGCTCCGCGACAAGCTGATCCCGAAGCTGGTGATGCGCGAGGCGCAGTCTCTGGTACAGAGCCTGGCTGACGTAACGCGCTCTCGGCACAACAAGTATGGCAACACTGTTTTTCACCTCGAGCCCAATATCAAGGAAGCCCCCGGCGGAATTCGCGACTACAACGTTGCCTGCTGGCTGGCGCTGATCTCTGCCATGGACAAATTGCGCGACTGGCCGGATCCGCAATCTCTATTGGCAGCCAATGTGCGCAAGCAGTTCGAGCCAGCTTTGGACTTTTTGTTTTCCGTCCGATGTTTCCTGCATTTTCGTCATGGCCGTGATGACAATATTCTAGTTTGGGACGCGCAAGACGAAGCTGGAGCACGGCAGATTGGCACGCCGGATGCGGGGCCTCTGAAGGCAGCGGACTGGATGCGGGTTTATTTCAGCCACGCTCGCGCCGTGTTCCGGGTGGCCACCCAGCTGTTGGAGGAAATTCCCGCTGCGCGGTCGTCGCTCTATCGTCAGTTTCAGAATTGGCGTTCGAGACTCTCCAACGCGGACTATTCCGTGGTCGATGGACTGATCTTTATGCAGCAGCCTGCCTCGCTTCAGGACCCGGGAAAGCTGTTGCTGACGTTCCAGTTCATGGCGCATCACGGGCTGCGGCTTAGCACGACAACTGAGCATCGCATTGAGAATGTCCTGCCTTCGCTGGCTGCAACTCCTCCGAAGGGTGCAGAACTGTGGATGTATTTACGCGAAATCCTGTTGGAACCGCATGCAGCGGATGCGCTGCGCGAGATGCATTCGCTGCATCTGTTGACGCTGTTGCTGCCGGAGATGAAGCTGATCGATTCGCTGGTGGTGCGCGACTTCTATCACCGCTTCACCGTGGATGAGCATACGTTCCTCACGATTGAATGCCTGCACAAGGCAAGCCAGTCCCCGTCCGAATGGGACAAGCGTTATGGGGACATTCTCAGTGAGTTGGAACAGCCGGAGCTGCTCTATTTGTCATTGCTACTGCACGATCTTGGCAAAGGAACGCCGGCAGAAAATCATGTCACCGCCAGCCTTGAGATTGCTGAGCCGGTTTTAGAGCGCCTCGATTTGAGCCCTGAAGAACGAGACATTGTGCGCTTTCTCATCGGAAGCCATCTGGATGTGTCGGCGACTCTGCGCCGCGATATTTTTGATCCGGAAACCATTGCTGCATTCGCAGAAAAAATGGGCACGCACGAGCGGCTGAAGATGCTCTGTCTGCTCACCTATGCCGATATCAAGGCGGTGAATCCAGAAGCGCTCACCCCGTGGAAAGCGGAGACGGTCTGGCAGCTCTACATCGGTACATCGAATTATTTAAGCCACAGTGTTGACCAGCGCCTGCATCTCGATGCCAATGATGAAAGCTTGGCGCAACTTCACGCACTCGCCCCTGCTTCGGGGAAGAAACTCAAGAACTATTTGGAAGGACTACCTCGGCGCTATTTGCGTGCCTATTCTCCAGAGGAAATTTTCCGCCACTATGAGATGGCGGGGCACTTGGGGCAGGATTCGGTCCAGCTCGATTTGCGGCGCGGGCGGCACTGGTATGAACTCACCTTGGTGACCACCGATCGTCCATTTCTGTTTGCCAATGTTGCCGGAGCTCTGGCTGCCTGGGGGATGAATATCGTCAAGGCAAATGCGTTCTCCAACCAAGCGGGCGTGGTCGTCGACACCTTCTTTTTTACTGACACCTTCCGCACTTTGGAGCTGAATCTGCCAGAGTGGGAGCGGTTCAAAATCAACATTTCCGATGTCCTGCATGGACAGGCTGATTTGGAACGTATGCTGCGCGACCGCATGCGGTCTTACAAGAGTTCCATTGCCAAGGTCAAAGTCGATACACGGGTTGAATTCGATAACGACTGTTCATCCACCAGCACTCTGATTCAAGTGATCGCACAGGACCGGCCGGGACTTTTGCACCGGATTAGTTCGCGGTTCTCGCATCACAAATGCAATATTGAGATTGCGTTAATTGACACCGAAGGTCAGATGGCGATCGACGTTTTCTACCTGACTTCGGAGGGATCGAAATTGGCGGAAGAACACGAACAACAGTTGAAGTCTGACTTGATGGATGAATTGACTGCTGCTTAGGACGCACTCAGACGCTAAAACACCACTCTTATTTGAATCTTGGCACCAGTGGAACTGGGGCCCTTCTCTTTTTCTGCCCTCAGCTAGTCGAGATCGACAAGTTTTAACTGCAGTTCGCCGTCGGCGGATGAAACCAGGGAGATAGAACCGCAGTCCTTCACCGTCCAGTCAGCTCCAGCGTTTGCGAGTTCGCTTCCAGTGGCAATGGGACCCAAACCGACAACCCGAGCACCGGCAGCTTTGCCGGCGCGAACACCAGCGGGCGCATCTTCTACTACTACACAGTCACTCGCCGGGTATCCGAGCAAGGCCGCGCCTTTCAAATACGGTTCCGGATGGGGCTTGCCGTTCTGGATGTCAGTCGACGTAATGAATTGGGGGGGAGTGGCAATCCAGCTGCGCCAATGCGCACCTCGGCCAGCGCTCGCGTGCAGGAGGTGACGATGGTCCACTGCGCTGCAGGCAGGGATTGCAGCAGTGCCAATGCACCCGGAGCGGCCACCACACCTTCGAGGTCTTCAATTTCGCATCGTTCCACAATGCGGTTTTCCGCCTCGTGATCGGCCTCAGGTAGGAGTTCGCGGATGGTGGTCAGGCTTGGCCGCCCATGTGCCCGACGTACCACGTCTTCGGGGTCAAATCCACGCTGCCGGGCCCAATTTGCCCAGACTCGCTCCACTGCAGGGGTTGAATCCACCAAGACTCCATCTAAATCGAAAAGCAGTGCGCGGCAGGAAATTTGGGTCACGTATTAACATAGCAAACTAAGCGTACAATGCGCCTATAGTAGGATTGCTATTTGAAATGGAAGCGTTTACAGTGCTTCAGTTTGCCTATTGGTTAAACGCTTAGGTGGGCTATTTTACTTAGAAAATCTACTCCGCCGAGGGACATAAAACCGTGACACTTGCGCCGATTGACTGGCTCATCATGTTGCTTTATTTTGCCTTCGTTTTAGGGATTGGTTTCGCCCTGAAGCGTCATGTGAAGACCAGTTCGGACTTCTTTCTGGCGGGACGATCATTGCCAGCCTGGATTTGCGGCCTGGCTTTTATTTCAGCGAATTTGGGCGCCCAGGAAGTCATCGGCATGGCGGCTTCGGGGGCAAAGTATGGAATCGCCACCAGCCACTTCTACTGGGTGGGTGCGATCCCGGCAATGGTGTTTGTCGGGCTGTTCATGATGCCGTTTTATTACGGCTCACGGGCGCGCTCGGTGCCGGAGTATTTGCGTCTGCGCTTTGATGAAAAGACCCGCGGGTTCAATGCGATTTCTTTTGCGGTCATGACGGTGTTTTCGTCGGGCATCTCCATGTATGCCATGGCCAAGCTGATCCAGATCATGCACCTGTTTGACAGCACCCTGGTCAAACTGAATCTACCGGTTTCCTGGAGCTTCCACGTCAGCATTTTTGCTTCGGCCGTGATCGTGTTGGTCTACATCTTCCTCGGCGGACTTACCAGCGCGATTTACAACGAGGTTCTTCAGTTCTTCCTGATCGTGGCGGGATTTTTTCCGCTGGTGATGTTGGGACTGAAAAACGTCGGCGGCTGGAGCGGGTTAAAGCAGCAACTGCCTGCGGCGTATGCGCATTCATGGCAAGGATTGGGCAGCGCCCACACCAATCCACTGGGCGTGGAGTGGTTTGCTTTGGTGATGGGATTGGGGTTCGTACTCTCGTTCGGTTACTGGTGCACTGACTTTTTGGTGGTACAGCGGGCGATGGCTGCAGACTCGATGATCGCGGCACGACGGACTCCTCTTATCGCGGCGTTGCCCAAGATGGTGTTCCCGGTGCTTGTGATTCTGCCTGGACTCATTGCGATCGCACTGCCGACGCCGGGCGCGCAAAGCGTAAACGCAAATAGCTCGGCGCCAATCCTGGCAAGTGCCCCGGGCAAGGGCCTGATTCCTGCCAAAGTAGATGAGACCACCGGCGCAGTTAAACTCGACGCCGATGGCAAGCCCGTCCTCGACTACGACTTGGCCATCCCCAACATGTTGATCCACTACTTCCCTACCGGGATTTTGGGCCTCGGCCTTACCGCGCTGCTGGCAAGTTTCATGTCCGGCATGGCGGGCAATGTGACCGCCTTTAACACAGTCTGGACCTACGATATCTATCAGTCCTACATCAACAAAAAAGCCAGCGACGAACACTATTTGTGGATGGGAAGGATGGCTACCGTGTTCGGTATTCTGATTTCCATCGCTGCGGCATATGCTGCCACCCGCTTCAACAACATCATGGATTTCCTCCAACTGGTGTTTGCGTTTGTGAACGCGCCATTGTTTGCGACATTTTTGCTAGGCATGTTCTGGAAACGCACGACCGGGCATGGAGCGTTCTTTGGGCTCCTTCTGGGCACGACTGGGGCCGCCATCCATCATGGGCTGACTCTACCTGTGGGCGCGGTTCCGGGAATTAAAGGTGGATGGCTCGGCAGCATCCACACCTATCCGAGCGAGATGGCGCAAAACTTCTGGACCGCGATTTGGGCATGGTCGGCCTGTTTCGTGATCACAATTCTGATCAGTCTTGTTACCAAGCCGCGGGAAGAAACCGAACTGAAAGGCCTGGTGTACTCGCTCACCGAACGTCCGAGCGAGGGGCATCTGCCCTTTTACCAGCGGCCACTCACGTTGGGTCTGGTGGTTCTGGCGCTGGTGTTGTTGTTAAATTTCATCTTCTGGTAGGGAGGAATCTTGGGACTCGATATCCGGTTACCCATTGGCGCATTCTTTGCCCTCATCGGGCTGGTG
>Ga0157374_10004885_pt1 | contig 11249 bp, 18 predicted proteins | sample M25metaG_FD_115308 | JGI IMG/M metagenome (GOLD analysis project Ga0157374, IMG submission 115308) | Miscanthus rhizosphere microbial communities from Kellogg Biological Station, Michigan, USA - M2-5 metaG | ecosystem: Host-associated > Plants > Roots > Rhizosphere > Soil | place: USA: Michigan... | reverse complement strand
TATGTAAAATCTTAAATTTATTTTTCTCTTAAGGTTATAGCAATAGACAACTTGAATTGGAAATTTAGTATATGATATTTTCAATGGCCTCTTCATATCAATTATATAATAGCTTGTTACATTGATGTAAGGAAACTTTATATATTGTAATAGTTATTACATATAGTAATGGAAAATAATGTTAATAATAACAATAATAATGACATATTACCAATAGACTTGTTTAACCGATTCTTTGGAGTAGGAAGGAGGGGTTTATTGGATATGGGAGATATGTTCAGAGGTTTTGATGATATGCATAAAGAAATGGATAGAATGTTCAATGTGTTCAATGATATTTCAAAGGATGCACCAAAAGAACTTGTAAGAGAATATCAAACCTCTGATGGCGCCAATGTCAGAGAAATAGGTCCAATAGTATATGGATATTCAATGACGATTGGTCCTGATGGCAAACCACATGTAAAGGAATTTGGAAATGTTAAAGGTGCAGGTGAACACAATCTAGGACAGCATTTGGGTGCCAAACCGCAAATCTCTGCTGAAAGAGAACCACTATCTGATATTACATCAACAGATAATGAAGTTAAAGTAATACTTGAAATGCCCGGTATCAAGAAAGAAGATATTAAGATAAATGCATACGATGAAAAAGTAGAGATAAAGATAGAATAATCATTCACCTTTTCTTTTAACTTTCTTTAAAACTTTTTAAAAATAATTATTGGATTTCATTCAATTTTGAATCACATCCCTCCGGGCCCGTGATAATATAGGTGCTTTTAAAGGGATTCTACTAATAATATGGTGTAAAGAAAAAGAGTGGTACAAAACCAATTAAATAATAATCAAGATACATGGTCACTGTATTTATACGCGCTCAAATCACCAGTGACAAGACAAAAGTATCAAAAGAGGCTTGAGAAATTCTTTGACTTTTTAGGAATGGAAGGAGCAACATTTGAAGAGAAGAGTAAAAGTTTTATCAAAAGAATCCAAACTGAAGAGAAAAATAATGGCAACAACAGCTAGTGGGTCTTTAGCAATTTGATATAGTTCATGCAGTTTCATCTTGATAGAGTAAACAGGAAGGAAATAACTGGTGCAACAGCCAGAAATTATGTCAAGAGCATCAAGTTATTTTGTGAGATGGCAGATATCCCAATCTCTTGGAAAAAGATAATCAGTGGATTACCTAGAGGAAAGAACTATGCAGATGATAGGATACCTACAATAGAAGGAATAAGAAAATTGTTAGAATATCTTGATAGGCGTATTAAAGCAATCATATATACAATGGCCTCATCTGGAATACGGCTAGGAACATGGGACTATTTACGTGTAGGACATATCCGTCCTATAGAAAGAGATAGTAAAGTAGTAGCAGCTAAAATTATTGTTTATGCAGGAGAGGACGAGGAATATTTCAGCTTTATCTCTAAGGAGGCTCTAGATGCATTACAGTCGTGGTTACGGTATAGGGGGGAGTCAGGAGAGTTAATAAATGAAACAGCTATTTAATGAGAGATTTATGGGATACGCGTGTAGCAGAAGGTATTTCAAAAAAATATTATTATAATTTTTCAAAATTATTATTTATTATTAAAAAGGTTTATTTTAACCTAATTTTGGAATGAGTTAGAATTTGAAATATTTGAAATATCAATCAAGTTTACAGTTGACGTTAACAAGTAATTAATATCGATATCTTATTTGTTCATTGTTTATTATACATAAATTATAAAATAGATAGACATATTCTTACAAAAATTTTTTAATTGATGCTTCTTGTAGAGTATTTATCTTTAAAGGATATGTAAACATCAATTTTTATATGAACCAAATCATAATCTCTGATGATCTTTAGCAAGTATTAGGTGACTTTCAATTACTTCCAAATAGATGTTCTGAAATTTTGGATGTTCTGTGAGGTAATAAAATGGATGATTATGTTCTATCCTTGAATCTGATGCTTTTGGATAATTTATACATGAGTTATTGATATTAATATTACCTTTGTTATCAGAAACATATTCTTTGTCTTTCATAATATAGCCTAATTTATCTCCGGTATCTCCGATATCTTTGGACTTTGTGTTTAAATCTTCCTTTATTACTGGAGATAACCCATTGGAAACCGGAGATAAACCATCCAAATATGGAGATAAATCTTCGTCATCCGGATATATTTTATGAACACCGGAGTTACCGGAGTCATTTTTCTCTATCTTTATTTTGTACTGTCAAGTTATCGTTGGACAAATTTCTAAATTAAACCTGTAACCTTTGTCAGAAGATTATAATGTAGTTGGCTCCGTGTTCATGTTTCCTTGTATGTCACATAAATATATTGGAAATCCTTTTGGATCGAACTTTGATGTTTTTACAACTTTTGTAACTATTGGTTGAATTCTTATAATTGTACCATCATCAACTACATATTCATTCCAATCCTGAGTTATGATAGTAAAACTAACATCTTTTACTATTGAAGATTGTAACACTTGTAGAGATTTAATATTTGAATCAGGGGCTCCTATTTCGTTTGTTAAAATTGCGTAAATAGGCTGAAAATCACTGTAGAGTTGTCCTTGTTGTTTATAGACTCTAGTTAAAACTACTTTAACCTTTAAAATTGCATTATCTGATAAATCATATCTACACCAATCTTCTCTTGTTACTATAAAATCAAGAGGAGGTCTTACTAAATCCGCCATCTGTTTGTATTACCATCTTCTATTTATTATCAAATTCGCTATTAATTTGAGTGATGAGAATTGCAATGGTAATTATAGTGTTGTTATAATTATAAAAAGGAAAGCAACACATTAAATAATTTTTAATTTTGGTTGGACCCAGGACTGGGACCGTCCCAAAGAGAAATTAGATCCGGCGGCGTCATATGGATTACACCTGGTGAAAAGCATAGGCATGGTGCATCTGTAACTACGGCCATGACTCATATTGCTATTCAGGAACAACTTGACGGCAAGATTGCAGAATGGATGGAAAAGGTCAGTGATGGACAATACAAGGGAAAGAGAAATGTAGATAAAAGATGATGATTATGATTGAAATAAAACCTTCGCATTGAGACTTTAACAAACTATTGTCATAAATCTTGATAGTAGTTGGATATCTTTTTAAAAAGTAGTTTTAATGCCTCTACTTATTATATAAAAGAAATAGAGGTTATGTTTTTCTAGATTAAGCTGCTGATGTATAGGTTGTTGTTGATGATGTTGTTCCAGAAGTGTTGCTGCTACTGCCACTGCCGCTGTTGTTAACAGAGGTATTGAATCTTGTATTTGCATCTTGTGCTGCCTGTGCTACGTCTCTTGTATTTTGTTCAATTGTTTTTGCAACATTAACATTTTGATTGAATATTTGTTTTGAGCTATCTTTTGCTTGTTGCATTACTGATTTCATAGTATCCATATTTGAAAATATAATGTTGTTTGTAGTTCTCAAATAAGTTACTGTATTGTCTGCAACATTGCTAACAAATCTACTATATGCATTGGCTACTGCTTCAGGTGAGTTCCAAGTGTTGATTGATGTGTTAAAGTTTTGTTGATATGGTGACCATGCTGAGTGAAATGATTTGATGATGGTTTTTTGTGATTCAATATAATTCTGATATTTCTCTTTTTTTCCTTGCTTACTGCTATAAATACTTTGATCTACACATACTCGTATGTTTTTATCAGTAAAACGCATACCTCATCCAATACCACCAGCAGGTAAGCCTGATCCTAAAGCAGCTCAAGCACTTCAAGAAGGACTCGGTGGTCAATTTGGCGAGATGAGGACTATGATGCAATATTTCTTTCAAAATATGAACTTTAGAGGTGATGCAAAACCCTATCAAGATCTACTCAGAAGTATGGCTACTGAAGAGATGGGACACGTTGAACAAATAACAAATACGATTAATGTATTGCTAGAGGGAGCTTCTACAAATTCAAATCAACCAAATGAATTACTGCCTTTATCTGTAGCGCTTGATTCGCCAAATATTCATCACTTTTTGGTAGCAGGACAAAGTGCAAGACCAGTAGATGCTGCTGGAAATCCATGGTCAGCTTCCTATGTTTACGACAGTGGAAATCTTGTTTTGAATATGCTTTATAATTTAATGCTTGAATGCACCGGTAGACTTCAAAAATGCAGATTGTATCAGATGAGCAATAACAAAGCATTTAGATCTACTGTTTCTTATTTAATAGTTAGAGATCTAGTTCATGAAAAAGTATTTGCAAAAGCACTTGAAACACTTGGTGTTAATTGGGGAAAAGCATTGCCTGTCCCTCGATTTGATACAACAGGTATGCCCGAAGTAAAGGATTTAGAAAGAAAAAATCTGCATAATCAAATGTGGACATTTTCAAACAAAGGTGAAAGTTCATTACTTGATAGGATATTCAAAGGAGACTCACCATTTGATGATGGTGGTAGACTAGAAGTAATAGAGGGATTTCCAGAAGGTGCTGATATACCTAACTTACCTGACGCACCACAAGAGTTTGCTTCTGGTTTGGATTCAGAGCTAAAGAGACTATCACAGCAACTGCAATAACTTTCTAATTTGTAGAGCGATTTGATGGCCGTAACTTGCGGTTTAAGATAACAGATGATGAATCTGATACATGCATTGGAATTATTAACTTCACATTTGACCATATGTTATACATTTCCTAATATTTTAACCCCTTTCCATTTCCTATATGCTCTCAATTCATCGGTATAAATAAATTAAGATATGATATAATGACTATTCTTAATTACTAGTAAAACATTTGGTAAAAATCAATGAATGCAAGAAATGTGTTCACCACCAAGTCCCTCCATGGTAATTGAGAAAATATTTTAAAGAATCAGAATGTAATTTCTATAATGGAGTATGAGAATAAATCAGCTACCCGAGAAATACTAGATGTCTGTAATCAATTGCAAGCAAATTTTGATCCTAATAAAATGGATTGGACAATGAATGAATTGTATCTAAAAATATTCTGTGATCCGAGTTTGGGTGAAAACAGACTGAGCTTCGAAAGTTTTGGAGAAGATATGAATTGGATATTAAACCATGGACTAATCAGTTCTAATGAAGGAAAGCTAAGATTGGATGAATTTGCGGTTAATCTGCTTGACAAATATTTTAAGGAACATAGAGAAATCATAAAAAAATAGAAAAACTATTGCAGGATTGTAAGTAAACATCAGAAATCAGCTTTGGTATTGATTTATCTTATTAGAAACATTATAGACTTTTTATACCCTAGCTAACTCTAAAACAATCTTCAATAATTATTGCACATGAAAAGCCTATTTTGCATTGCGGTGGCGGGTTAACTTTGTTAGATAAGGAGAATTTATCAATAAGCCGATTTTGAGTCCAAATAATTCTTGGAGGATATATCCCTTACCAAACGAGGTCCTATATTATATGCAATTCAAACAATCTTATCTATATCTAATCCATTAACCAATTAGTTGTAGTAGCACTGGCCACAAGAAAAAGCAATAATTAATTGATGATTGTAAATCTTAAATGTTTACAAAATTTTCATACTTTTGTTAAAATGAATATTAAATGATGATGCAATAGATAAAAAATGATAGATGACAATATCCAAAATAAACTTGACATTGTTGGTCTATATCTTCCTAAACAATTACAAATATCATCAAATATCAAAACTCCTCCAACGTGGATACGTATAAGAGGGGATAAAGCATATATTTCAGGTCATGGTCCACAAAACCCTGATGACTCTGTTGCAGGACCTTTTGGAAAGATAGCAGTAGCTGGTCCTTCTAATTTATCATCAACATCCAAAGAATTAACCATAGAACAATCTCATCAATCTACAAAACTTGCAGGTCTATCTATATTGGGAACTCAAACGCAACATTGGAAATTTAGATAAAGTAACAGCATGGCTGCAAGTTAGAGTGATGATAAATACTGTAGCTGGTTTTACACAAACAACTATTGTTGCTGATGGATTTTCTGATCTGATTATCAAGCTATATGGTTATGAAAGGGGGTTTGCATGCTCGTTCAGCTATAGGTGTGCAGGCTCTACCAATGGATTTGCCTGTTATCATAGATGCTCTGGTAGAAATAGAAGTAGATGATAATCCATATGAGATGAAAATCAAGAATATTCAAATAAGCTATTGAAAGAAGAATTCATGAACAAGTATAAAGATGATCATGATAACGGTGATAGAACTCTCTCAATCAGACATTAACAAATAATTGTCATAATGGTAGGATTCCTTCTTATAAATTAATTTTGATGCTATCTCTACTTTTCTATAAAAGAAATAGAGGTCTGTTTTTTCTAGATTAAGCTGCAGATGTAGAGGTTGTCGATGTTGATGTTCCAGTATTGCTGCTACCACTGCCACTGTTAACAGAGGTATTGAATCTAGAGTTTGCATCTTGTGCTGCTCTTGCTACTTCTCTTGAATTTTGTTCAAATGTTTTTGCTGTTTTTGTATTGATATCAAGTATCTGTTTTGTGTTTTCTTTTGCATGCTCCATTGTTGTTTTATATGCATCTAAACTTGCGAATACTAGATTGATTGTAGTTGTCAAATAAGTTACTGTATTGTCTGCAAAATTACTTACAAATCTGCTGTACGCATTGGCAGCTGCTTCATAAGACATGCAGGTATTAGCTTTATTATTGAAATTCTGTTGATAAGGACTCCGTGCTGATTGAAATGATTTGATAATGGTTTTTTGAGATTCAATATAGTTCTCTGATATTTCTCTTTTACATCTTGCAAAATTTGTTCTTGATAGTTGTTTACGATATTGTTATATTGAGGAATTTGATTTTTAGATTCTTGTATTGATCTATTTATGTTATCTTTGGTTTGGTCAAGTGCTCTGTTTCCTGATTCATTAAAATCGATTGATAATATCAAAGTTCTTCTTATTTGTATCAAACATCAAGTATGTTAATTAATAATGTATTATTTATGTACAAGAAAAGGTTTTAGATAATTATTAAAATAAAAAAAGGTATTTAGGATACAATTACTGTGCCGGTCATTGTTGGATGTAACTGACAATAGTATTGAAAAGTTCCTGGAGCATCAAATTTGTGCAAAAATGTTGCACCTGGGTTAATGAGCTTTGTCAAGCCAGAATCAAATACTTTGCCCGAGTCTGCAGAACCAGGTGTTCCTGATGTGACTGTATGTTGAACTGTGTCTTTATTTGCCCATTCTACTGTTTGTCCAACTTTTACTTTGATTGGATCCATACTATATGCTTGAGGGCCTGATTTAGTTGAAGCGCCAGAGACAATATCTACTTGTACATCAGGAGTTTGAGCAAATGCAGAAAAGTGTCCAGAAGATGAGACTACTATCATTGCTAGAATTGCTAGTAAGCTTGCAGAGATATAAACTGGTTTTCTGTTTACCATTTTTATCAATTTTTGTACTAATTATAATATGTAATAAATGTTAAAGATCGAGAAATATTATAATAATGGCTAGTAAAATAACTATAAAAGAAATCTCTATTTTCAAAGTTCATAATCGTCCTACTAAAGATTTAACACTACATGTCCCCATAGAACATGAGAACATACTAGAACATTTATCTATGTTCTATTTACATTGACCGATATCATCACTATTTTACTATAAATTAATGTAATATGGCAATACAAAGACGGAAATCGTATATATCTATTGCATTATTGACTAATATTATCATTGTAATAATATAGAACTTTTAGAACATGATTTGAATATTGGGAGAATTATTTTTAATTTATAATACACATTTTCATATCTTTATTGAGAAACTATTTTTCGATTATGGTCTTTTTTGAGTATAACGTTTGTATGATGCTCTTGGAGACATCGTTGGAATAGCTCAAGGATTCCCTATACAATCTAGCCTTACAGTCAGACAAACATCCATATTTAATTTACAGATAAAACCAACAGATTTGACAGACATACCTCAATTTTATAGAATTTCTTTTGACTTTTTAAGTTGAGTTTAGTATCATCATTTTTTATGTTAATGATATGTTTTACTACTCATATTTCCATGAAAATGGAAATCCCGAATCAGATATTCTTAATTATGATCAGAAACCATCTTTCATATGACGATTTCAATAGAAGATTCAATAAATAAAGAAAATAAGGAAAAAACTTTTGAAAGAAATTCTGCTTTTAAAATAAATTCTATTATTCTCAACAGATGGTCACCAAGGTCAATGACAGGAGAAGAGTTAGATAATGATACTTTAATGTCTCTCTTTGAAGCAGCAAGATGGGCTCCCTCTTCCTTTAACAATCAGCCATGGAGATTTATCTATGCTAAAAGAAATACAAAATATAGGGATACGATATTTGATTTATTGGTAGAATCAAATAAAGTTTGGGCTAAAAATGCTGGTATTTTGATTGTTGTAATATCAAATAAAAACTTTGAATATAATGGAAAATTTTCTATAACACATCAATATGATGCTGGTGCCGCATGGGAGAATTTAGCTTTGGAAGCCACATCAAGAGGATTGATTGCCCATGGAATGCAGGGATTTGATTACCAAAAAGCTAGAGATAGGTTGGAAATTCCAGAAGATTTTGACGTAATGGCCATGATTGCGATTGGAAAAAAGGGGCCTAAAGAAAACCTACCTCCCAATTTGCAACAAAAAGAAAATCCCAACGATAGAAAACCATTAAATGAAATAATTATGGAAGGTAGTTTTAAAAGAACTTAAAGATTTTGTCATATTATTTCTGATCTTTAATCATTTAATTACTGCTGTCCTTTTTCTCTTCTTCATCTAAATGCTCAATAAATTTGCTTTATGTATTTCAGGATCCTTCAGTCTGATATGTTTCTCAATACTTTTCAAATTTTGAAATTCTACCTTAGGATCTAGTTTACAATACAAAAGGTATAGTTTAGCTTTTTGCTATTCTATCAAAGGTCTACAGAAACTTTCCGAGTGAATGTTAATTATGTACGTTTTGCTAAAAAAGATAGTAGATATGCTATTAAAAATATGCTTTATGTCGATTTTAACTTTAATCTGTTTCTGTGTATTTAATATGGTTTCACCTATACAAGGACAAGGAGTTGATCATGCCAAGTTATTTTCAGAAAAATTTGGTGGAAATGACTCTTCATCTTTTAATAACAATTTTTCACCTACTACTCAATCTGTGGAACTTGTTTATGATAATCCTACTACAATTGTTTTCAGAGGAGATCTTATAACACAGTTTACCTCTGTTCCCAATACCAAAATTTGGGAGGCAGTTGATTTGTTAAAAGGTGAAGGATATCAATTAAACCAAATAGTTAACACTGGTGCTGGAAGTGTGAAATCCACATACACTATATATAATTATGAGTAAACCTTGAAATTTATCTTAGAGCCTATCCCAAAACTATCTTTCTATATATTATAATACAACAGGAAAACTGTACCAGTCCAAGATAATTTTCAGACTTTTTCTCATAACGTGTAAACAGTTTTCTGAATCTATTATGCCAGGAGTTGGTTCGCTCTACAACCCACCTTTTGGGAGAATATTTTTTTACATTGAGTATCGATCGTGTTACATCTTTTTCATTGTTTGTACATTTCTTCTTTTTCTTTAATGGAATATGTAATATATAACCTCGTTTGATTAGTTCCTGTTCTTTGTGTTTAGAATTGTATCCTTTATCAAGACATAGATGCTCTTGTATTCTTATTCTTCTTTTCTTGTTTTTGTATTTGGATGATGGTCTCCTGATAACCACATTATCAATCACATCTGTTACCAGTTTTATGTCATGAGTGTTTGCTGAAGATATAACTGCAGACAAAGGAATTCCTTGCTTATCTGTTAAAATATGCCTTTTTGTTCCTAGTTTGTTTCTATCAGTAGGATTATTTCAGTCATCTCCCCCCTAAAGGTGACTTTATAGATATAGAATCGATTGATTGCCATGACCAGTTAATACCAATTATTTCGTCATAGATTTTCAATAGTTTAATCCAAATGTTTTTGAATACATCCATGCTATTCCATTGTTGAAATCGTCTATGACATGTTGAACCTGAACCATGTTCTTTAGGTAACATTTTCCATTGACATCCGGTCCTCAGTACATAGAGGATTCCATCAAGCACTTTTCTGTATGGTACGATTGGTCGACCAACTGTTTTAAATGATTTTTCTTTAGGCATGACTTTTTTAATTTCATACCATAATTCATCTGGAATCCTTTTGATGGAAGGAGGACGATAATCGATAACACTCTTTGTTTCCTCTTCCTTATGGATACAGGTCACAGTTTAGAAATAGAAATAAAGAGCTATAATCTTATCGAATTTTGGGATAGGCTCTTAATAAAATACTTTTAATTTACAATATTTAATAGTCAACATTTAGGAAAGATATTTGATTGGTTGTATTTTTAATTTTATTTCTTGTTCTTTTTACAATTGTATTTTAACATATATCATTTTTCTCCTTTATCGATGCAATTGATACATTTCCATCTATTAGTTCTTCCTATTCTAAAGATATTTTTCTTATTAATCGGGTTTGTTTAATATGATATAGATTTTAAAATAATAATGGTTTGATTCGTGTTATATGAGAATGATTAAAGATAGAGAATGACGGAAGATAATTAAAATTTTAAAAATGTTGATTAGATTGGATAAAATGAAATGAATAATAACAAAACTGGCTTATAATATCAATAAAATAGTAGATTTAGTGGTAGTATTAGTAATTGCATCTATCATTGTTATAATTGTAGAGCATTAATGGAAAACAGCCATCCCTGGAAGAACTGTACGTACTGCAACTATAGATGGTGTTGATTATTGTAATGATATTTGTAAAAAAGTTCGTGGACATGACAGAAATGGAGAGATAATTGGTAGTATAAAACAAGGAAGTGCCAAAGTAGTTATACATTTAGGAAAAATATCCGGTTATACTTGTGGATTAGATTTTTTCAATCATTCTGTTGGAATGACCAACGACGATCTCAAAGCCTTGATTGCATCTATAGCAACTGATGATGGTAATTATGGTAGTTCCGGTATTCTAATTCCAACTCGAAACACACAATTGTTTCACTGGTGTTTGAACAATGGTCTTAAATTAGTTCTGCAGTTCCTTCTTATGACAGTTGGAATGTATAATGAACCTGCTGGCTCCTATATGTCTTCAATTTTATATTG
>Ga0157374_10004884_pt1 | contig 11249 bp, 9 predicted proteins | sample M25metaG_FD_115308 | JGI IMG/M metagenome (GOLD analysis project Ga0157374, IMG submission 115308) | Miscanthus rhizosphere microbial communities from Kellogg Biological Station, Michigan, USA - M2-5 metaG | ecosystem: Host-associated > Plants > Roots > Rhizosphere > Soil | place: USA: Michigan... | reverse complement strand
TGGCGAACGGGGTGTCCGCGGCGACGAAATTTTTCATGTCGGCGCCGTTCATGATCGTCGGGCTCTTTCCGGCGCGATGCAGAATCCAGCCGATCATGCCGACGGTGGTGGATTTTCCGCTGGTGCCGGCGACGCCAATGCCCAAGGTGGCAGCGTTGAAGAGGTCGGCGAGAAGCCTCGCGCGCGTGGTAACGGCGGCGCCGGCGCGCCGCGCGGCTTGCACATCGGGGATCGTTTCCTCGACTGCCGCCGATGTGACCAGGATCTGACCGGCGCGACGAATGCCGCTGCCATCCTGCGGATGGAGCGAGACGCCACTTTCACGCAGAAAATCGAATCTTTCGGTGTTGCGTCCCTGATCGAGCGCGCGGTCGGACCCCTCGACCCGCCCGCCCTTGGCCTGGATGATCAGAGCGAGGGGGGTCATGCCACTACCGCCAACGCCGCAAAAAAAGTAATCTCCAGGCAAGGACATCGGTAGAATCTACAAGCGTTGCCGATCAAGTGCAACGCGCGCGGGGCGGCAGGGATGAGCAAGGAGAAGTGTCGGATCGGCGTTGTCGCGCCGGCTTCGCGAATGTCTGTGGAGGTCGCCGAAAGAGTGCAGGCGTTGGCCGGATCGCTGTATCCGGAGGGGCGGCTTGAGATTTTCTTCCATCCCCAGTGCTTTGCTTCGCACGGACATTTCGCCGGCGACGACGAAACGCGCGCACAGGCCTTCCTCGACATCGCCAATGACGAAAGTTACGACGCGGTGTGGTTCGCGCGCGGCGGTTACGGCTCCTGCCGCGTGGTGGAGGCCGTCATGTCCGGATTGACGCGACCGTCCAGACGGAAAACCTATTTGGGCTACAGCGACGGGGGTATGTTGCTTGCGGCGCTCTATCGCACCGGCTTCAATTCGGTGGCGCATGGTCCGGTGGTGCAGGACATCGTCCGGGACGGCGGCGACGCAGCGATCGGGCGGGCGCTCGCCTGGATCATCGATCGTGCACCCGACGCGTTGGAGCCAGCGGTCCGTCGCTCGAACAAGACGGCGGCATTCAACATGACGATCCTCAGCCACTTGCTCGGAACGCCGCTGCAGCCGGACCTCGACGGTCACGTGCTCATGCTGGAGGAGGTGTCGGAGGCGATGTACCGGATCGACAGGTCGCTGTTTCACATCACCGGCAATCCCGGGATCAGGCGGGTGGCCGGCATCATGCTGGGCCGCTGCAGCGACATCACGCCGAACGATCCGGATTTTGGCATGAACGAAGAGGAGGTCGCCCGCCACTGGTGTCAACGATCCGGCATTCCCTGGTTGGGCCGTGCAGATATTGGGCACGACGTCGGCAACAAGGTCGTGCCATTCGGGCGCAGCCGGTTCGGGAGCAGCGTGTGAGCTTGCATGCGCCGGAGCATTTTCCGGCGTGCTTACGAGTCAGTGCAGCCCGACCTGTCCGGCTTCCCAGCCCAGCATCGCCTGTTTCCGGGTGATGCCCCAGTGATAGCCGGTCAGCGCGCCGCCTTTGCCGAGGGCGCGATGGCAGGGCACCACGAACGATACCGGATTGCGGCCGATGGCCGCGCCGACCGCACGCGACGCCTTGGGGTTTTTGATCTTGTTGGCGATATCGGAGTAGCAGACCGCGCGGCCCATCGGAATTTTCAGCAGCGTCTCCCACACCCGCACTTCGAAATCGGTGCCGATCAAGACCACGCGCAGCGGCTGGTCCGCCCGCCACATTTTCGTGTCGAAGATGCGTTGCGCGAGACCCGCGGTGCCGTCGCGGTCTTCGACATAGGTCGCGTTCGGCCAGCGCCGCTTCATGTCGGCGAATGATGCTTGCTCCTCGCCGGGATCGGCGAAGGCGAGACCGGCCAGCCCACGGCCGCTCGCAATCACGATCGCGGTGCCGAATGGCGAGGGGTGGAATCCGTAACGCAGGGTCATGCCGGCGCCGCCGTTCTTCCATTCGCCCGGCGACATCGCCTCATGGGTGACGAACAGATCGTGCAGCCGGCCCGGACCCGAGAGGCCGGAGTCGAGCGCGGCATCGAGCACGCTGGCAGAGTCGCGCAGCAGGCCTTTGGCGTGATCGAGGGTGAGCGCCTGCATGAAAGCCTTTGGCGTCAGCCCGGCCCAGCGGCGGAACAGATGGTGGAGTTCATCCGGCGTGACGCTGGCGGCTTCCGCCATCGCTTCGATGGTCGGCTGCGCGCGCCAGTGTTCCGAGATGAAGGCGATAGCGCGGCGCACCGAGTCATAATCGCGCAGCGCGGCGTTCTGGGGGCCCGGTTTGGTCAGGCGCTGGTCATTTATGGCGAGTGTCATCATGGCATCTGATGTAGGGCGGATGCGAGCTTCAAACCACCCGATTCCTGACTACAGGGGATTGTAGGTTATGCCTCGTTTGGCAGACTGCAGTGCGGCCAGTAAGGCTTTGGCAAAACTGGCTTTTTCGTCCGGTCCGAGAAAGCTGCCGATGGAGACGCGCCGTCCCCTAGAGATCAGATAAAGCCGCTCGATGCCGAATTCGGCGTGCGTCTTCTGGTCGAGCTGCACCCAGAGCGGATTGAGCACCCATTCCATGACATGGCCGCGGTGGCTAACCCGGCGCACGCGCAACTCCGATGGTGTCACCGAGATTTCCTCGAAAGCTCTGGCGCTGCGGAAATTGATCCGGAATGCCCAGTAGATCACCAGCACGTCGAGCCCGAAAAAGCCGAACACCGGCCAGGCGCCGATCCACCAGAACACAACACCAGCGGCAAAGCTTATCACGGTGATAAACGTCATCAGCACCAGAAATCCGGTGCGATTGAGCGAGCGATGCGGCGTCAGCCGCGCCGAAAACAGCTCTGGCTGATCAAGTTCAGGATCAAAGTCGTTGCTTGCTGTCATGGCGTGTCAGTATACCCGGATCATGGCCAAAATCATCCGCCCCAAGAGCGCTAAAGAAACCCGCGCTAAAACCCGCGCCAAAAAATCCGCCGCTCGACCTGCACCCCAAAAGCCTGCAGAGAAACCGGCGAAGAAGGCTGCCAAACCGGCTTCCGGCCGCCTGGCGAAAAAATCAGCCAAGCCAAAACCGTGGACCGCGGCCGAGGTCCATGAAGCGTTCAGCCGTTTTCGCAAAGCCAATCCCGAGCCGAAGGGCGAGCTCGAACATCTCAATCCCTACACGCTGCTGGTGGCCGTGGTGTTGTCGGCGCAGGCGACCGACGCCGGCGTCAACCGCGCGACCCGCGCGCTGTTTGCGGTCGCCGATACGCCGGAAAAGATGCTGGCGCTCGGCGAGGATAAAGTGCGCGACTACATCAAGACCATCGGGCTCTATCGCAACAAGGCCAGGAACGTCATCGCTCTGTCGGAAAAACTGATCGCCGAATTCGGCGGCGAGGTGCCGCGCACCCGCGCCGAGATCGAGACGCTGCCTGGCGCCGGGCGCAAGACGGCAAACGTCGTGCTCAACATGGCCTATGGCGAACACACCATGGCCGTCGATACCCATGTATTTCGCGTGGGCAACCGCACGGGGCTCGCGCCCGGCAACACGCCGATCGAGGTCGAATTGGGATTAGAGAAGGTGATCCCGTCCGAGTTCATGCTGCACGCCCATCACTGGCTGATCCTGCATGGCCGCTATACCTGTCTGGCACGCAAGCCGCGCTGCGAGGTCTGCCTGATCAACGATCTCTGCCGCTGGCCAGAAAAGACGGTCTAATTTTTGTTTGGACGCGGTTGGCTTGGGCGCATGCCCATCCCTGAGATCTTCTCGCGCGTGCTTGTACACGAGCAAACCCGAGCATAGGCTGCATGACAAGGTCCGCAATCCAAGGGCCGTGAAAATAATGCCGGGAGGAAATCGTGCGATTGCAGCTTGCGCTCATTTCAGCTCTTGCCATCGCTTGCACAGGCGCGACTGCCGCGCATGCGCAAGTCTCCGACGACGTCGTCAGGATCGGCGTGCTCAACGATCAGTCCGGTCTCTATGCTGATTTGGGCGGACCGGGTTCGGTCGTAGCCGCCCGCATGGCGGTCGAGGATGCCGGCGGTTCGGTGCTCGGCAAGCCGGTCGAGATCGTGTTCGCCGATCACCAGAATAAATCCGATGTCGGCGCGGCTATCGCGCGGCAATGGTTCGATATCGGCAAGGTCGATATGGCGATCGGTTTCGACCACTCCGCCGTGGCGCTTGCTGTCGAGCAACTCGCGGCCGAGCGCAACAAGATCGCGATTGCAGGCGCCGTCGGCAGCACGGCCTTCACCGGCAAGTCGTGCACGGCGAACGAAGCATCCTGGATCTATGACAGCTATGCGCTCACCACGAGTTTGGCGAAAGCAACTGTCGCTGAAGGACGCGACACCTGGTTCTTCATCACGGTCGACTATGCGTTCGGCCATTCGCTCGAGGCCGATGCGACCGCCGCCGTGCAGGCCGCCGGAGGCAAAGTGCTCGGCAGCGTGCGTCACCCCCTGAATACGTCTGATTTCAGCTCCTACTTGCTGCAGGCGAAGGCGTCCGGCGCGAAGGTCATCGCCTTCGCCAATGGCGGCGGCGACATGGTCAACGCCATCAAACAGGCTAACGAGTTTGGGCTTACCAAAAATCAGACCACGGTCGCGCTGCTGATCTTTATCTCAGACGTTCACAGCATGGAGCTTCAGGCGGCCCAAGGGCTGAAATTCGTCACGGCTTTTTACTGGGATCGCAACGACGAAACCCGTGCCTGGTCGAAGCGTTTCTTTGCCAAGCATGGCCGGATGCCGACCATGCCGCAGGCCGCCGTCTATTCGGCGATACGCCATTATCTGACGGCGATCGCGGCTGCCGGCACCGACGAGGCCAAGGCCGTGCTGGCCAGGATGCGCGCGATGCCCGTGAATGATTTTTACGTGACGAACGGCCATTTGCGGGAAGACGGCCGCCTGGTGCACGACATGTATTTTGCCCAGGTGAAGACGCCGTCAGAGTCCACCAAGCCGTGGGACTATTACAAGATACTCGGGACGATCCCGGGCGATCAGGCGTTCCGTTCGCTGGCGGACGGCGGCTGCCCGCTGGTGGCGCGTTGACGCTGCTCGTCTCTCCCCGAAAGCGCGGCCGGGCCGGCATGTCTGATCGGTGATCTTTGCCGGTGGTCCGAAAAGCCGGTCTGAGGCATGATCGCCCTCATGTTCCGTCCGGCATCCGGGAACGATGAGGGGATCGCCTTGAGCCAGCAGGATCAAACGACCGCCCCGCCACCGGCCCAGACTGCGGCGGCACCGTCCCAAACCGCTGCGGCGGTAGCCTCGGCTCGCGCAGCCGCGCATCAGCCATCCTCTCAAGCCCGCAAAGCGTGGGGCCGGCTTGCGCTTCCGCTGTTCGCGGTGCTGGCGGCATTTGTTTTCATTGCGCTGGCAACATTGCGTTGGGACGCCTGGGTCGGCAGCGCCGCGATCCAGACCACGAACGATGCTTATGTACGTGCCGAGCTGACGCGGCTGAGCAGCCGGGTTGCGGGTGAAGTTCTCGTTGTTGCCGTCAATGACTTTCAGCGCGTCAAGGCCGGCGATCTGCTGGTACAGATCGATCCGGCCGACTATCAGGCCCAGGTCGCACAAGCCGAGGCAAACGTTGCCGCTGCGCAGGCCGCCCTCGACAATCTGAACAATCAGGTCGAACTGCAATACGCCACCATCGCACAGGCCGAGGCTCAGCAGGTGTCGGCGCTCGCGCAGGAAGTCGAGGCGCACCAGGAGCAGGAACGCCAGCAGTCGTTGTCGCAGACCGAAGCCGGCACAAGGCAGAAATTCGAGCAGGCGACCGCGGCCTATGCCAAGGCGCAGGCCGATGTTCGCGCCAGCCGCGCCGTGATCGCCGCGCAAAAGCATCAGCTGGAAGTGCTGTCGGGAACCAAGAAGCAGCGTTCCGCTGACGTGCTGGGTGCGCAGGCCGCGCTTTCCGCGGCGCGCCTGAAGCTCGGTTACACCAAGATCGTCGCACCATTCGACGGCGTTGTCGGCGAGCGACAGGTGCAGCCCGGCGACTACGTCAATATCGGCAGCAACCTCATCAATGTCGTGCCGCTGCCGAATGTTTATGTGATCGCCAATTACAAGGAAACCCAGCTGACGCGGGTGAGGCCCGGCCAGCCCGTCGACATCACCGTCGATAGTTTCGCCGGCGAGAAACTGCAGGGCCGCGTCGAGCGAATCGCGCCGGCCAGCGGGTCGCAATTTGCGCTGCTGCCGCCCGACAACGCCACCGGTAATTTCACCAAGGTGGTGCAGCGCATCCCGGTGCGCATTCGGCTCGACAAGGATCAGCCATTGCTCGAACGGTTGCTGCCGGGGATGTCCGTCGTCACCAACATCCGCACCGATGCGGCGGCGGTTAGCGGAAAATGACGGCGGAAAGTGACAGCGGCCGTGGCCCGCTTTCGCAAGGCGGCATCGCGCCTCGGCCGCTGTTCGCAGTTGTCGCCGTGTTGCTGGGCTCTTTTCTGGCAAACTTCGACAGCCGCCTGACCACGGTCGGATTGGCGGATTTGCGCGGCGCGTTTTCGCTCGGCTTCGATGAAGGCGCCTGGCTCTCGACGGCCGGAATAGGTTCGCAGATTTTCATCGCACCCGCGGTCGCGTGGCTTGCGACGGTTTTCGGCTTGCGCCGTGTGCTCGGCATTCCAAGCCTGGTCTATGCCCTCGTTTCGCTAGTGATTCCGTTCGTTCACGATTACACGACGCTGATCGTGCTGAGCGTCGTGCATGGCATGCTGCTGGGCACCTTCGTTCCCGCCACCTTGATGATCGTCTTTCGGAACCTGCCGATCAAATGGTGGCTGCCGGCGATCTCGATCTATGCGATCCGGGTCGGCTTCGCGCTCGATACCAGTCCCTCGCTGGTTGGCTTCTATGTCGATCATTGGGGATGGCAGTGGCTGTACTGGCAGGGCGTCGTCATCGCGCCGCTGATGGGCCTGATGGTCTATCTCGGCACGCCCAACGAGCCGGTCAATCGAACTCTGCTGTGCGATGCCGATTGGGGCGGGATGCTGCTGCTCGGCACGGCGGTCTCGATGATCTATGCCGGGCTCGACCAGGGCAATCGGCTCGATTGGCTGGAATCGGGCACGGTCATGGCGCTGTTGCTGGGCGGCGGCGTGCTGTTTATCGGCTTTCTCATCAACGAGGCATTGGTCCCCGAGCCCTGGGCCCACGTCAACGTGCTGTTCTCGCGCAATGTCGGGCTCGCGCTGGGCGTCATCTGGCTCTACACGATGACCAGTCTCTCCAATTCATCGCTGGTGCCGAACTTCCTCAGCGTGGTCGCCGAATTGCGGCCCGAACAAACCGGCGTGCTGTTGTTGACCTGGGGCGCCCTGCCGATGTTCGTGCTGGTGCCGATATCGATCTATCTGCTCAGGCATTTCGATCCCCGCACTGTGCTTGTCGTGGGATTCTCGGCCTTCGCGGCCGCCAATTTATGGGGAACGCAACTGTCCCACGACTGGGCACGGGAAGATTTCATCGGCATCGTCGTGCTGACGTCGATCGGACAGGCGTTCACGCTGCTGCCGATCATCATTACCCTTTTGTCCAACGCCGATTTTACCCGCGCAACTGCGTTAGCTGCCTATATTCAGATCGTGCGGCTCGGCGGCGCCGAGATCGGTATCTCCCTGATGGGAACCTGGCTCCGCGTCCGCGAACAGATCCATTCCAACTATCTCGGACAGCACGTCGAAAACGGCAGCGACAATGTCGTGCGCATGCTCAAGCAACTCTCGGATTTCTTTGCCAGCCACGGTACGGGAACAGCCCCGGCACGGGCGATTGGCACACTCGCGGCTCTCGTTCAACGCGAGGCCAACACACTCGCTTATATCGACGGCTTTTGGTTGTGCTTCTGGCTGGCGATGACAGCGCTCGGCGTCACGGCGCTGATCACGCGGGCGCCGCCGGGCCCGTTCACGCCGGCGCCGTTCGGCTTTGCCAAGGCCGTGCTGCGGCGATGCGGCGTGGCCGTGTCGTAAAAAGCCGACATCAAATTCACGCGCGATAATTCCCGCCGCGACGTCGCGTGGTCGCGTTCAACTTATAGTGAATGTCGCCCTCACCTGCGGCGGATTCTCACCGAAATATTCGCATCGTCCCGCGGTTCATGTTGTTGGGGGCATCATAGCGTTTTCGAGCGAAGTGGATTCCGGTTCGCGTCAAGAAAACGCGTCAAAACAAAGACTAGAGCCCGGTTCTGATTTAATCAGAACCGATAAGGCTCTAGAGGCAGGGACTGCATTATGATCGATACGGCCGCGCTGGTTTCGCTGGCGACCTCGGTGCCACCACATCAATTTCACCAGGCGGAGATCCTCAAAACAGCGCGCAGTGTGATGGCTGAGCGCTATCCGGAGTTCGAATCGCTTTCCAGCCTGTTTGCCAACACCGGGATCCGCCATCGTTACGGCGTCAAACCGATGGAATGGTATACCGAGCGACGCGGCTGGCCCGAGCGCACACAGGCTTTCCTCGAAGGCGCGGAAATCCTGTTTATGGATGTCGCGCGCAAGGCGATGGCGCGTGCCGATCTCTCGGCTGCGGACATCGACACCGTCGTCACGGTGTGTTCGACCGGTATCGCCACGCCGACGCTCGAGGCGCGGGTCGCCGGCAAGCTCGGCTTTCGTGCGGATGTGTCGCGCGTTCCGGTGTTCGGCTTGGGATGCGCTGGCGGCGTGTCAGGCCTGTCGATCGCATCGCGCCTCGCGCAGGCGCGGCCCGGCACCAACGTGCTGCTGGTCGCGCTCGAACTCTGCACGCTCGCTGTGCGCCACGATGAATTGACCAAGGCCAATGTCGTTGCCGCCAGCCTGTTCGGCGACGGCGCCGCGGCGGTTATTTTACGCGCCGGTGATGGAGGCGCGACCCGGATCGAGGCGTGCGGCGAAAAACTCTGGCCCGATACGCTCGATATCATGGGATGGAGCGTCGATCCCGAAGGCTTTGGCGTCATCTTTCAGCGGACGATTCCCAGCTTCGTCGCCGAACATATGGGCCCCGCGGTTGCCGAGGTGCTTTCCCGGATGGAGCTTTCGATGGACGATATCGGCCGCTTCATCTGTCATCCGGCGGCACAAAAGTAATCATCGCCCTTGAGCATGCGCTGTCGCTCGATCAGGGCACGCTCGATCACGAACGCGAGGTCATCGCCGACTATGGCAACATGTCGGCACCGACGGTGCTCTTCGTGCTCGAACGCGCGCTTGCGCGAGGCCTGGCGCCGCGGTCGTTGTTGACGTCGCTCGGGCCCGGCTTCACCGCAAGCTGCGTCGCGCTGCGACACGCCGCGTGAGCTTCGCCTCGATCATTCTCGTGCTGGTGACGCTGCAGCGATTGGGCGAACTCGTCATCGCGCGCGCCAACACCAGAAAATTGCTGGGTCGAGGCGCGATCGAGGTTGGCGCAAACCATTATCCGTTGGTCGTGCTGGTGCACGCGGCGTGGCTGATCGCGCTGTGGATCTGGGGCCGCGAGCAGGACGTCAATCTGGTGGCGTTAGCGGCCTTCGCCGTGCTGCAGGGCTTGCGGCTATGGGTCCTTGCCACGCTGGGGTCGCGATGGACCACGCGCATCATCGTGCTGCCGGGCGAGCCGCTGGTTGCATCGGGTCCCTATAGATATCTGTCGCATCCGAACTATGCCGTGGTGGCCGGAGAGATCGCGTTGCTTCCGCTCGCGTTGCATCTGCCCCTGCTTGCGCTGGTGTTTACGGCGCTGAACGCTGCGGTGCTCGTGATCCGGGTCCGCGCCGAAGCACGCGGGCTTTCCGTCGTCGTCGGAACGCCCGCGCGCACGGCTTCATGAACGGCCGGCAAGAACAGCCGCAAGAACACCCGGACGCCCCGGCGGCGAAGACCTGGGTTGGCTTCCTGTTGATGTGCCTCGGCATGTTCATGGCCATCCTCGACATTCAGGTCGTGGTGACTTCGCTGCCTACGATCCAGCTCGAACTCGCCATCTCTCCCGATGCGATGAGCTGGATCCAGACGGCCTATCTGATCGCCGAGGTGATCGCGATTCCGCTGACCGGCCTGTTCACGCGCGTTCTGACGTTGCGGTGGCTGTTCGCGTTAGGCGTCGCACTCTTCACCGCCGCATCGATTGGCTGCGCCTTCAGCGGCAATTTCGCCGTGCTGCTTGTGTTTCGCGTGGTGCAGGGGTTTTCCGGGGGCGTGCTGATTCCTGCGGTGTTCTCGGCGGTGTTCCTGCTGTTTCCGTCCCGGCTTCACGCGATTGCCACCACGGTCGGCGGCGTGGTCGCGGTGCTGGCGCCGACCGTCGGTCCCATCGTCGGCGGCTGGATCACGGACAATTGGTCGTGGCCGTGGTTGTTCTTGATCAACGTCATCCCGGGGCTGATCGCGGCCTCGGTGACGCCCTTCCTGCTGCCGCGCCAGAACATCAATCTGCGCGAACTTGCCAAGCTGGATCTGCACGCGCTCGCGCTATTGGCTGCGGGCCTAGCCGGTCTCGAGATCGGATTGAAGGAAGCGCCGCATCGCGGCTGGATGTCGCCGACCTGCATCGCGTTGCTGTTGGGCAGCGCGGTCGTCATGACTTTGTTCATCCGCCGCTCGCTGCGCACGGCGCATCCGGTTGTGCAGCTCTCGACGCTGAAGCGGCGCTCCTTTGCGGCCGGCTGCGCTTTGAGCTTTTGCCTTGGCGTGGGCCTGTTCGGCTCGGTCTATCTGATGCCGGTGTTCCTCGCCTTTGTGCGCCGGCACGATGCCTTCGAGATCGGCACGATCATGCTGGTGACAGGCGTAGCACAGCTCATCGCAGCGCCTGTTGCGGCGATCCTGGAAAGCCGGGTCGGCGCGCGCTGGCTGACCGGAATGGGCTTTGCCCTGTTTGCGCTGGGGCTGGGCTGGAGCGGCCTGCTGCCGCGCACCGCCGACTTCGACGAGATGTTCTGGCCGCAAATCATACGCGGTGTCGCCATCATGTTCTGCCTGCTGCCGCCGACGCGTATCGCGCTGGGCACGTTGCCGGAAGCGGAGGTCGCCGACGCCAGCGGTTTGTTCAATTTGATGCGGAATCTCGGCGGCGCGATCGGCATCGCGATGATCGATACTATCCTGTATGGCCGTAGCCCGATCTACGCCGAACAGTGTCGGCTGCGCCTGTTGTCGGGGGACATCCGCGCAGCCAGGGCGATCGGGCTCGATCCGGCGTTGCTCGCCAACCGGCCGCCGGGTCCGCCCGATGACGCCACCAT
>Ga0157374_10004883_pt1 | contig 11250 bp, 11 predicted proteins | sample M25metaG_FD_115308 | JGI IMG/M metagenome (GOLD analysis project Ga0157374, IMG submission 115308) | Miscanthus rhizosphere microbial communities from Kellogg Biological Station, Michigan, USA - M2-5 metaG | ecosystem: Host-associated > Plants > Roots > Rhizosphere > Soil | place: USA: Michigan... | reverse complement strand
GACTACCCGTGCCGTCGGAGGAAACAAACTGCACGACCGCTGGGTCGTAGGTGATGGTCGCATCTACAGTATCAACGGTCGTGCCGGGATTGACTCGGACGGCAACTGAAAATGACTGTCCAGCGTTAACGGTAGTTGTTGCAGGCGTAAGGTAAAACTGTGCTGCGGTATCCGCGAAGCTTTTGTAAATAGCAACTCCGCCAACTAGCGCAAACGCAAAAGCGAAAACCAATATGTACCAACCATTTGTCTTTGGCCAAGCTCGACCCAAGACTTTACTGAAGATTCGGGCTGAGGCGGATTTTTTGTTTTGTTTTGATGCTTTTGCTTGCTTCATAGGTGACCGCAACACTTTATTTTTACTTGCTATACACCTCATTCATACCACATTTCGCTTATGTTTCGCAACCTAACATGCTGAATAACTTCTTAAACTGTGCTATACTTCGTGCCGATGAAAGTTATTTACTACAACACTATATCCATGACCAGTATGATGCCCTCTCGGGCGTAATTTTCTTTTCTCTTAAATCTTTTCTCATTACTCTAATAACTCAGGTAAAATACTAACGATGAACTACTATGTAACGACCTCTATTCCGTATGTTAACGGCGAACCGCACCTTGGGCACGCTATGGAGTTTGTCATGGCTGATGTTTTGGCACGTGCGGCGCGAAAGCGCGGTGAAAACACGCTGTTCAGCACCGGTACCGACGAACACGGTGGTAAGATCGCTGAAAAAGCAGCCGAACTCAAAATCACTCCGCAGGAACTTGCCGACAAAATGAGCCAGAAATTCCGCGACCTCGCGAAAGACCTCGAAGTTGAGCCAGACCGATTCATCCGCACTACCGACAAGGGGCATATTGAGCGCGCCCAAATCATCTGGAAGGCGCTGGAAAAAGACATTTACAAACACAAATACGTTGGCTGGTACTGCACGGGCGACGAAGAGTTCTTCACTGAAACGGTGGTCAAAGCCAATAATGGTGTCTGCCCGGACCACAATCGCCCATATGAAAAAGTCGAAGAAGAAAACTATTTCTTTAAGCTTTCTAAGTACAACGAGCAGATTTTAAAGGCTGTAGAATCAAACGAATTCCTCATCATCCCCGAAACCCGCAAGAACGAAGTCGTCAGCCTGCTGCGCGAAGGGCTTGAGGACATCAGCATTTCACGGCCGAAGGACAAGATAAACTGGGGCATACCGGTGCCTGGCGACAAGACGCAGGTAATGTATGTCTGGTTCGAGGCGCTCCTGAACTATATCACGGTGCTGGGCTACCCAGAACACGAAGATTTCAAGAATTTTTGGCCGGCCAACGTGCAGGTGGTAGGCAAGGGCATCATCCGCTTCCACGCCGCCATTTGGCCAGGAATATTGCTCGCACTTGGCCTGCCGATAGAACGCGCACTGTACGTGCACGGCTACGTCACCGTCGACAACAAAAAGATGAGCAAATCGCTCGGCAACAGTGTGTCGCCCGATGAAATCATCAAAAAATACGGCCCAGACGCTTTCCGCTACTACTTCCTGCGCCGTGTCCCAAGCTATGGTGACGGCGATTTCAGCTGGGACGCTTTTGAGGCTGCGTACAACAACGAACTTGCCAATGAACTCGGTAATGCCGTCCAGCGCACCGTTGCAATGGTGCAGAAGTACCAAGGTGGTATGGTCGGTGATTTTCCCGGCCCGCAGCACGACACTGCCAACTACGAACAGGCACTCTCAGAATTCCGGTTTGACCGGGCACTCGACCTAGTGTGGGATCAAGTACGCGGACTCAACCAATACATCGACCAGGAAAAGCCATGGGAAATTGCCAAGACTAAAGATGAAGAGCATTTGCAGGAAGTGCTGGCCCAGCAGTGTTCCGACCTGCTGCAAATAGCCGATCTGCTCGAGCCGTTCCTGCCGAGTACGGCCAAGAAAATCAAAGGCGTGTTCGAAAGCGGCATCGTCCGTCCCCTCAAAACGACGCTTTTCCCAAAACTCGAAACCAAAGATGCCTAAACCAGAGCTCTTTGACACGCATTGCCACACGCACGAGCTGGTCAAGAAATTGACACCGGTGTATGACAAATGGCGGAGTGACGGCTTGGAGCGTACTCCGGAAGGAATTGCCGAGGCTGCAAACGAGGCGGGCGTGAACCGCATGCTGTGCATCGGTACCACGCTCGCCGACAGCGAGCTTGCAGTAGAATTCGTGCGCGAACGTGAGGGGCAGTGGGCAAGCATCGGCATCCACCCCCACGAAGCCCACGACCACCTCTCCACCTCTGTAAAATCCCGCTTAAAATCCCTTCTAAAGGACGGACCTTTAGAAAGGAAAATCGTAGCAATCGGGGAGTGTGGCTTGGACTATTTCTACACCCATTCACCCAAAGAATCTCAAATTGAATTGTTGAGGTTTCAAATAGAACTCGCGCTGGAGCACGATTTGCCGCTCAGTTTTCATGTGCGCGAAGCGTTTGACGATTTCTGGCCGATATTCGAAAGCTACCGCGGTGCCGACATCCGCGGTGTACTGCATAGTTACACTGACAATTTACAGAACATGGAAAAGGCCGTGAAGCACGGTTTGCATTTTGGCGTGAACGGAATTGCTACGTTTGCAAAAGACGAAAAAAGCCGTGTGATATATCGCACAATTCCACAACAATTACTACTGTTAGAAACCGACGCACCCTTCTTGACACCAGTGCCGTACCGTGGTAAAGTGTGTGAGTCAAAACACGTGCGTGTCACGGCTGAATTTCTGGCCGACCTCCGTGAGCAAACTCTCGAAGAACTTGCAGCCGCTACGACTGCTAACGCGCGCGCTTTGTTTAAAGTCTAAACAACATGAGTAAATCACTCGACAATGGCAGGGCCAACAAATTCAATGCGTCCAATGGTGAATTGGGCAAATTTTCTCGACCAGTTGTAGAAGAAACGGTGCGTACCGCAGATACTGCCACTGGCATTTTGTACTACATTGCCAGCCGCGCGAAAGACCAAGTCAACCCAACCGTAAACAGCTTTAGTGACGCCGACAGGGTGAATTTTGCTACTTCAGTTGCTACAAACGCTGTTATCGAAAACAACCCAGTCGACAAATTCAACGCACAACTGCAAGCCCCAGCCGTCCAAACCGCCGCCGAAACATCATCACTGCTGGCAGATACTGAAAATGAAGCAGAGTATAGAAAAGATGTCCTGGATCCAGAAAAAATCCGACGTCTAGTAGACGAGCAATTCGACAATGCTTAAGAAGATTTTAAACATCATCCTCCCAGTCGACCCGCAAGCCCGCGACGCCCAGATTCGCCGTAATGTCCTGCGCGACTGCGCCCGCATAGGTGGCACGCTCTTCGGCGACGTGCCAAAAGGAAACCGCCGCGAGTTCTTTTGCCTGGACGAACGCACCTGGGTCTGGCACGAAGAATGGACCGATGGGAGCGGCTTGCGCCACGCACTGACCACCCGCTACGACGTCCGCCCGCACGGTGTATTCAAAGCCCAAGACGGCCAGCCGTACCAGCCACTTTCAGCCGAAGAAACCAAGCGCCTGTACCTGGCGGCCTACAATTACAGCAACAAGCTGCACGAAAAGTTCGACCCGCTGCTAGCCGCTACGGCCTACTAAGCCCTACAATATTGTTATGATTTATCTCGACCACGCGGCCGCAACTCAGCTAGACCCATTAGTGCTCATGGCCATGCATCCGTATTTGGCGGATCAGTTTTATAACCCGTCGGCAAACTATATGGCAGCACAAAAAGTGCGAGCGGCACTCGAACAAGCACGGTCAGATGTAGCTGAAGTGATCGGTGCACGCTCAAGCGAAATTATTTTTACTGCCGGCGGTACTGAAAGCGACAACTTGGCTATCGCTGGCATTATGCGTCAGTATCCGGAATCAAACGTCGTAGTGAGTGCAATAGAGCACGACGCAGTTCTTGAGACTGCGAGGCAATTCTTTTGCGCTGAGGTTAAAGTAAACGAGCAGGGCGTCGTGAGCAGGCATGATCTTGAAGCTAAAATTGACGACAACACCGTGCTCGTGAGTGTGATGTATGCCAACAATGAAGTCGGAACCATACAGCCCATTCGACAGATAGCCCAACTTATCCAAAACATCCGCGACAAACGTCGCGATGCTGGCAACAAACTGCCGCTGTATTTACACACTGACGCCTGCCAGGCTGCAAACTACCTAGACCTGCATGTCTCGCGCCTCGGCGTCGATCTCATGACCCTGAACGGCGGCAAAATCTATGGGCCGAAACAGAGCGGGGTGCTATACGTCTCAAGCAAAGTACAACTGAAACCAATCATCCGGGGTGGCGGCCAAGAACGCAACCTGCGCAGTGGCACCGAAAACGTTGCGGCCTGCATAGGTTTTGCGAAAGCATTGCAATCCGCACAAGCAAAACGGCACGACGAAGGAAAGCGACTTAGCGACATGCAGTCACTGGTCTTCAAATTAATCGAAGAACAAATCCCAAGCGCAGTCATAAACGGCTCACAAAAAACCCGCCTGCCAAACAACATCCATCTAACCATCCCCGGCCAAGACAACGAACGTCTTCTTGTAGAGCTAGATGAAAAAGGGATCTTGGCGGCAGCTGGTTCCGCCTGCTCCGCCAGCGATGAGGAACCAAGCCATGTCCTCCGCGCCATGGGCCTCAGCGTCGCCGACGCCCAAGCGAGTCTCCGTATAACTACCGGCCGAGAAACCACCGAAGACCAAATCCGCGATTTTATCTCCACACTGTCTCAAATCGTAAACAAAACAACATCCTAACTTCTCACCCCAACATACTCTAAGGAGAAACTGAACAATTTATTTAAGGTCCGTCCTTCGCAATCTATGGGTCGTACCCATAGATTGCGGTTTGTACCGCAGACACCCAAATCCGCGAATTTATCTCAACTTTGTCGCAAATCGCACGTACATAGCCTCAAAATCCACTTCGTGATATTTAGGGGGTTTGACAACGGTGCGTAAGCGGAATATTCTTTAGTCAAAGTACTCAAAAATTAACACTCAAAAAGGAAAAAACAATGCCAGTGGAAATCATTGAGCCCAGCAATACGCCACAAGATGGCGATCAGCATCATGAAGAACATTCGCACGGCGGGCAGCCGCCTCATGAAGAACTCGGCGCCACAGCTCTGCCTGGTGTAGAACCTGATCAAACTGGTGAACACCACGAAGACCGAACCAACCAAGGCGACCAGCAAGACGACGGCCATGATGACCACGAAGGCCGTTGGGACATAGATAAAGCCCGTAAGATGGCAGAAATAACTGAGGTCGAACACCATGCGGAAGGTCAACGATCCAGGCACGATGATCGCTATGATTACTTAAAGACAACGGTGAGCGATAGCGGCATCCCCGAGCAGGTCCGTGGTGAGGTGCGTGATATGGCGGTTGACAGACTGCAGACGAGTGGCGATAGACTTTCAAGAGTGGTAAACGGAGAACTCAAGCCATACGAGGAGTTTTATGATTCTAATCCCAAGTACGCTAACATACCCACCAAACAATTCTTAGAAGAAGCACGATTGTATATGGGATTCGTGTTTGACATTGAAGTTAATTCAAAGGCACTTGAGCTCATTGAAACATCGATAACTAACCTAGATGCGGATTTGCATGACGGTAATCGCGCCCCCGGAAGGAATGTCGATATGGATAATGTCGGCACTTTGATAGCTGGCGCCTTAGGGTTTGATAATGAAGCGTACTCAAAACTCAATGATGAAATTAAGGCAATTTACGAAGATTCATATGAGAAGTCTCCTCGTAAAATAGATGAGCAGAAGAGAGCGTTTGTGGGCCTATATGCTGAGAAAATTCGTAGCCGTATTGATGAAATGAACAAGAGGCGGGAGCAAATACTTGAAGGCAACAGGCATCAAGCTGAGCAACCAGCTGAATCCCAAGGCTTTCAACCGCCGGAAGTAGAGATGCCGAGCGAAGAGGCCATTTAGCTTCAATTCTGGTGACTTTGCCCTAAAAATACGGTATACTTTGCTTGAGATAAGCAAAAGCTTTTTAGCATAAAAACCGTAAGAGAAAAAACGCTAAAAATGAAACTTGGCCGGATAACCCTTCATGCAGCCTTCGGCTTCCTGGTTTTGGTCGGCTTCGCCGGCTCAATCGTCACGGCCGAAGGTAGCACGAACAAATCCAGCACAAGTTCAAAATCCAGTTCTAGCTCATCAAGTTCAAGTAGCCCCGTAAAAGCCACCGGCAGCAGCAGTGTGCAAAGTTTCGCCGCAGCCAGCAAACTCCAGACCGGCACGGTGGTGGAACTGAGCTCTGGTAAGAAAAACACCGTAGAACCGGCCACCAACAAAAACCTCGACCAAATGTACGGCGCGGTAGTTGACCCGCACGATTTATCACTCACCATCAGCAACGCTAGTCTCCAAAACGAGACATTCGTGACCATAAACGGTACCTACAATGTGCTCGTTAACACCGAAAACGGCCCCATAAAAGTTGGCGATTACGTCACCATGTCGGCGCTGGACGGCGTGACCATGAAAGCCGGCACCTACGAAGACCAGCACACGGTGTTCGGCCGGGCGATTTCTGCGTTCGACGGCAAAACCAATAGCATCGGCCAAGTGACCCTGAAAGACAGCAGTGGCAAGACCATCCCTGTAAACATCGGGCTCATTCCTGTCGCCATAAACATAGGCCGCAACCCGAACCAAAAAAGCACGAAGACCAACCTGCCGCCAATTCTGCAAAGAATTGGCCAGGCAATCGCCGAAAAACCCATCGGCCCGATGCGAATTTATCTCAGTATTGCTATAACCGGGCTCAGTATTATGATCGCCATCGTGGTGCTGTATTCAGGGGTGCGCAACAGCATCATCAGTATCGGCCGTAACCCTTTGAGCAAGAAATCCATCTTCCGAGGGCTGCTGGAGATAATTCTCACAGCATTCTTGATTTTAATTATCGGACTATTTGCGGTATATTTACTACTAAAGCTATAGCATTATGAAGGGGATGGGCATAACAGCATGACAATTTGGTGGCTAGCATTCATTCTAGGTGCCCTGGCAGCAGTTTTCTTTGGTTTCGTTTGGGTAATCGTAACCCTGAACCGCGTCGGTGGTGGCGGTGGAGGTTCCGGCAAGGGCGGTAAGACGAAGCAAGACCTCGACAAAGCCTACAGCGACATGGCCGAGGAAGACGCCGCCCACCTCTTCAACAAAGAATTCCGCGAAGAACTCCGTAACCGCGGTCGCTTGCGCTTCGAAAAGATCATCGACGAAAACGCCATGTTCTTAAAACAGGACCTGGACATGACGATCTCGCAGCTGAACGAGTACATGAAGCAGCAGATTACCGACAAGCTCGATGCCGAATTCACCGAGTACGCCCGTGCCATGAAAGAAGCGCAGGAGCTTGCCCTGACCACACTCCAGAAGACTGCAGCCGACATCGAGACCCAGCGCGCCAACATGGCTGCCACCTTACAGCAAGACGCTGCCGCCCGCGAAGCCAAGATCATGAAGGCTTACGAAGAAAACATGGCCAAGATTATCGAGCACTACGTTGTCCAGGCGCTCGGCGACCAGTTCGACCTCAAAGCCCAGCTGCCGTATATCGTGGCTCAAGTTGAAGCCAACAAGCAAAACATCGCGGAGGACATGCGCCTGTGAGCGAAACCGCCGCTCCCAGCTACATTTTGCCTGCCGCCCTTACTGGAAGGGCGGATTTAGCGCGTTTGGTACGTGAAATCGAAACTGTAGACGGTGAGCTCGAAGCCCAAAAAGTCCGTGCCCGCGGCGAGCAGGTCAACTACCGGCTCCCGAATATGAGTAAACCCCTCAGCGACTTTCTAGACCAGAACAAGCAGGACATAACCAACGATCAAACACGCATGGGACTCGTCGAGAACCTGCGAAAATTGAAAGACCACGCCCCCGTAGTCCACATGACCTTCGCAGTCGAAGCCGATCCTGAATCGCTGATGCAACTCGTTGAATATATGCGCCGTGAGCTCCACCCGTACACCTTGATTAGCGTCGGCCTGCAGCCTGCCCTGGTCGCCGGTGCGTACATGCGTACCCCAAACCACGTACACGATTTCAGCATTCGCGAACTGCTTTCCAGCAAGCGTGACCTGATCGTCCAAGATCTGGAGGGGCTACTCCGTGGCTGACAAGATGTTCCAGGAACTCGTCGACCGCGGCAACCCGGTCGGTGAGATTATTGGCATCGATAGCTTCCTGATTAAAGTCCGCGGCCTGCAACCGGCAAACGTCCACGCCCTCATCCGCTTTGAAGACGGCAGCAAGGGCTACATCCACCACGTCTACGAAGACTACGTGATGGTTATGAAACTTGGTACGACGGTCTTGCATATCGGCATGGTAGCCGTCATGCAGCACAGTGGCCTCATGACCAAAGTCGGAAAGAACTTCATCGGCCGTGTTGTGAACGTGTTTGGTGAGCCGATAGACGGCAAAGGCGCAATTGAGCCAGACGCGGTCTGGGAAGTGTTCCATAACGCCCCGATGCTTTACGAGCGTAAGTTGCTCGATACCCAGCTTGAAACCGGCATTACCGTGCTCGACATCAACTTCTCACTCGTCCGGGGCCAGCGTATGGCAGTGCTCGGCGATGGTAAGGTCGGTAAAACCGCCATGACGACGCAGATCGCCATCAACCAGAAAAACACCGACATCACGGTCATCTACGTGCTGATTGCCAAGCGTCAGCGTGACGTTTCGCAGCTGGTGGAGCGTCTCGAAAAGAATGACTCCCTTAAAAAGGCCATCATCATCGTCACGAACATGTTCGAATCGCTCATTTTGACGTACCTTGCGCCGTACATTGGCGCAGCCCACGGTGAATATTTCTGGCAGGAGCTCGCCATGGATACCCTCGTGATTTACGACGACCTCACTTCACACGCCCAGGCCTACCGTGAAATTTCCCTTATCGCCGGCGTGTCCCCAGGTCGTGACTCCTACCCTGGTGACATGTTCTACACCCACTCGAGCCTTGTCGAGCGGGCCGGACGGCTTGACCGCAACGGCGCGAGCCAAACCATTTTGCCAATTATTTACGCCCCAGCTGGTGATATTACCGCATATCTGCCTACAAACGTCATGTCCATGACTGACGGCCAGTGGATCTTAGACATGAAGGTCTTTAAAGACACAATGCGCCCGGCCATTAGCACCGGTCTGTCAGTGACCCGTGTCGGTGGTGTCGGCCAGAACAAACGCCAGAAATCTCTGGCAGCCGCGCTCAACAAAACACTCGCCGGTTACCGCGTGGCTGAAGAATATGCCCACTTTGGAACCGAGCTGAGCCCCGAGGCCCAGGCTGATTATGACAAAGGTAAGGCGTTGTTCCAGCTCATGAACCAGGACATCGGCGAAGGCTACAACTTGGTCGAGCAGCAATTCCTCCTCGACATCATCCTGAACTCCCAACCGAACGAAAAAGTCGACATCAAGAAGATGAAAGAGCTGGTGCACGACATCGCCGCACAGCTGCAAGAAGACAAGAAAGAACTCACCGGCAACTTTGACCAGCTCCGCGACCAATTGAAGTCACAAGTCGTCATCGTCCAGGAAAAGAAGGACGCCAAAGCCGCGCCAGCTAGCCAAGCTCCAGCTGAAGGCGGAGAAGCGAAGCCGGAAGGCGAAAAGAAGGACGAAAAAGCCGAGGACAAAGACAAAAAAGACGGCGAAGTGAAAGAAGAAAATCCTGACGCGAAAAAAGAAGACAAGGCTGAAGAGAAAGAAAAAGAACCCGCGGAGGCCAAGAAATGAAGCGCCCACTAGAGATTAAGGGCGAAGAAATGTCGATGCGCACCATCGTATCCCTAACGAGCGCATTCGAATCACTCTCCAGCATGAAGATCACCCAGACCAAAAAGAAGGTGCTTATAAGCAACGAGTTCTTCAACGAAGTGTGGGGAATCTACAAGCAAATCCGCATGGACGTGATGTTCAACTTTGGCCGCGCGGTCGACGAGAAGCCGATCGAAAAAGAATTGCTCATCCTCATTACCGCGCCCGGTGGACTCAGTGGTGACATCGACCAGCGCCTCATTAAGAAATTCCGCCAGTATTATGACCCGAACAAACACGACATTATCGTGGTCGGTCACCACGGCGCCCAGCAGCTCGACCAATTCAAGATCCACTACAACCAATATTTTGACCTGCCACAGAAAGATTTCATCAATGTCGACCCGCTCATGAAAGAAATCAAGAAATACAAAGGTGCCCGCGTGTTCTATCAGGACTACATCTCGCTTTCCCAACAAGACATTAAAGACTTAGACCTTGGCCAAGCCGTCAGCCGCATGGGTAAAATCGCCGACCTCGATACTGTGGATGACGACAAGATTACCGAGAAGACCTATATCTTCGAGCCGAACCCCTACACGGTAGCTGCCCACCTCGAAACGTCCATTTTGCGCCTCATGCTCGCCCAATTTATATACGACTCCCGGCTCGCCCAGCTCGCCAGCCGATTCCGCGCCATGACCGCCGCCAAAGAGCGCTCTATTGAAACGGCCAACGATCTGCACACACAGTATTCCAGGGCCAAGCGTGCGCTTGTCGACGTCCGCCTGAAGGAATCACTTGCCGGACTTAAGAAAATCCGAGCTGGAGGGGGCGAGTAATGAGTAAGGGTATCGTCCGCGTCCTCAAAGACCTCGTCATCAAAGTCCAGTTCGACGATGACATGCCGGATCTCAATGAGATGCTGTATGTCGAAAACGAAAACAAGACGCCGCTCCTCGTAAGCGCTCTGGAGCACGGCGACATGGCGGTGTGTTTAAACATTGCCGGTGACCGCACGATCCTAAAGGGTGCAGCTGTAAACCGCAGTGGCCACTCATTGGAAGTTCCGGTGGGCGACGCCATGGTCGGTCGCGTCTGGGATGCTATGGCGCGACCTATCGATGGTAAACCTCAGCTTGACCAAGCGGTACTCGATGCCATGCCGAAACGCTCTATCTTCCGCCCCGAGTTCCAGGAAACCAGCCTAGCGAGCCGCCCGGATGAAATCCTCGAAACGGGTATCAAAGTGCTCGACTTCTTCACGCCGTTTGTGAAGGGCCGCAAGATTGGCATTATCGGTGGTGCCGGTGTGGGCAAGACCGTGCTAACCATGGAGATGATCAACAACGTCGCGACTGGCTCGGGCGCCCTATCTATCTTCGCCGGTATCGGTGAGCGCATCCGTGAAGGTCACGAACT
>Ga0157374_10004882_pt1 | contig 11251 bp, 9 predicted proteins | sample M25metaG_FD_115308 | JGI IMG/M metagenome (GOLD analysis project Ga0157374, IMG submission 115308) | Miscanthus rhizosphere microbial communities from Kellogg Biological Station, Michigan, USA - M2-5 metaG | ecosystem: Host-associated > Plants > Roots > Rhizosphere > Soil | place: USA: Michigan... | reverse complement strand
CTCGCGCAGGCGCAGCAACAGCAAGCCGGGCAGCGCGGCCAGCAGGGTCAGCAAGGCCAGCAGGGCGGGCAGCCGTCGCAGTCGAATTCGAACGGCCAGGGCCAGCAGGCGACGCAGCAGGCGATTCAAAAGCTCAACGAAGCGCTGCAGGCGATGAACCAGGCGAACGGCCAGCAAACCCAGCAAGGCCAGCAGGGCCAGCAGGGCCAGCAGCAGAACGCGGATCCCGCGCAGACGCAGCGCGCGATCGAGCAAGCGCGACGGCAGCTGCAGCAGGCGCTGCAGCAGCTCACCGCTCAACGCCAGGCCGCCGTCGGCGAGGCGTTCTCCGATCTCGCGGAGCGCTCGAAGCAGCTCTACGAAGGCCAGCAGCAGGTCGCGCAGGATCTGCAGCGCGCCGTGCGCAACTCGACCACCGGCAACGATCGACAGAACTTCGGCCAAGGTGGTCTCGACGCGGACAAGGCGAACGAGCTCGCGGAGCGCAAGTACGACTTGCAGAAGCAGCTCGAAGCGCTCGAGCGCGACATCCAGCGCGTCGCGCAGCAGTACCGCGGCCAGACGCCGGCTGCGACCGAGGAGCTCAACAAGGCGCTCGCCGAGGAGCAGAGCAAGCAGACGGGCGCGCGACTCGGCCTCGGCGGCGATGCGATCGCGCGCGGGCAGGGCATGCAGGTTGCCGCGACGGAGACGGTCACGACCTCGGCGCTACGCGATCTGCAGCGCGACACGGAACAGGCCGCGAAGGACGCGAACGAAGAGGCGGTCGCCGGCCAGGGCAGCAAGACCGACCCGAACGCCGAGCTCGTCGCGAAGCTACAGTCGTTGCGCCGCCAGCTCTCCGAGCTCAATCAGCCGCCGCAGCAACAGCAGTTGCCCGGCCCGAACGGGCAGAACGGCCAAAATCAGCAAAGCGCCAATGGTCAACAGCCGGGCCAGCAATCCGGTCAGCAGGGCCAACAGGGCCAAGGTCAGCAAGGTCAGGGCCAACAGGCGTCGGGCGGGGGCAATGGGCAGGCGAACGCGACCGGCGGCAACCAGTTCGGCGGCACGAACGGGGGCGCGTACGGCATCGGACCCGGCGGACCCCGCGGTTGGTACGACCCACGGCGCGGCGGCGTTTGGGATCCGCGCAATCGCGGGATTTGGCAGAACCCGGACAACGTGCAGCAGGCGCGTGATCAGCTCAGCGACGCATCGCGCGACTTGCTGACGCTCGGCTCGCGGCTGCGCGATCAAGGCATCAGCGACGAGGAGCTCAAGGCGATCCGCGAGCTAGGCGAGGCGCTGCGCGCGGGCCTCAACGTCGGCGGCAATCCGGATCTCCTCGAGCAGCAGTTCCAACGGCTCGTGAACCTCACCGATCAGCTCGAGCTCAAGCTCACGGCGAACAACGACAAGGGTGAGCGCGCGTCCGTCCGCTCGCAGGCGCCGCCGCAGATCGCCGAGGGCTACGAGGACGCGGTGGCCGAGTACTTCCGCCGGCTCTCACGCGGCACGCAGCCGCAAGCCCCGCAGCAGTAGCTCGCTGCAACTCGCGCCACCTCGGTTTGCGCTTTCGCGCGACACGTGGTGGCCGCGAGACGGCGTGCGTGTCATCCAATGCAGAACGAACGATGGGGAACACGCAGTGGGGAAGATGACCCGATTGAAAGCCCGCGACGGCCACGAGCTCGACGCGTACCTTGCCGAGCCGAAGGGCAAGCCGCGCGGCGGCATCGTCGTCGTGCAAGAGATCTTCGGCGTCACCGACCACATCAAGCGCGTCGCCGATCAGTACGCGGCCGAAGGCCATCGCGCGATCGCGCCCGCGATGTTCGATAGGATCAAGCGCGGCATCACGCTTCCGTACAGCGAAATCGAGCAGGGCCGCGCGTACATGCAACAGCTCGAGTGGCCGAACACGCTCGCCGACGTCGAAGCGGCCGCCGACGCGGTTCGCGATGCGGGCGCGGCAGCGGTCGTCGGCTATTGTTGGGGCGGCACGGTCGCGCACGTCGCGGCGAGCGAGCTCGACCTCGACGCGGCAGTGTCGTATTACGGCGGTGGTGTCGCGCGGATGCTCGACAAGCATCCGCGGTGTCCGATCTTGTATCACTTCGGCGATCAGGACGGCTCGATCCCGATGGCCGACATCGAGAAAATCAGGAGCACGTATCCGAACGCCGAATTGCACGTCTACAAAGGCGCAGGGCACGGGTTCAATTGCGACGAGCGCGCGAGCTACAGCGCGGGCGATGCGCGAGTTGCGTTCGGCCGTTCGATCGAATTTCTCGGGAAACACACGTCCTGACGCGCGGCATCCGCGCAGTCTTCTTCGACTTAAGAATGCTTTAGGCGTAGGGTTTGCGTCGCGCGTAGCGGTGCAACCTCGAGACGCGATGCGATAATCGCGGCCGCCGGGTGGAGCGCACAAGAACGATCCATGGACGCGACGATCAAGACGCAAAACTTGCAGCGTCACTACAAGATGGGCGAAGAGACGATTCACGCGTTGCGCGGAGTCGACCTCGTCGTCGCGCGCGGCGAATACGTCGCGATCATGGGACCGTCGGGCTCCGGCAAGTCGACGCTGATGAACATGATCGGCTGCCTCGACACACCGGACAACGGCGAGTATTGGTTGAACGGCCAGCTCGTCTCGGCGATGAACGATCGCGAGCTCGCGCGCGTTCGCAACAAGGAAGTCGGCTTCGTGTTCCAGACGTTCAATCTTCTGCCGCGCGCGAACGCGCTGCACAACGTCGAGCTGCCGCTGATCTACGCCGGCATGCGGCGCAAGGAACGTCTCGAACGCGCGAAGCGCTCGCTCGAGAAAGTCGGCCTCGGCGGGCGCATGAGCCATCGGCCCGCGGAGATGTCCGGCGGCCAGCGGCAGCGTGTCGCGGTCGCGCGCGCGCTCGTGACCGAGCCGAGCATCCTCCTCGCTGACGAGCCGACGGGCAACCTGGACTCGACGACGAGCCGCGACATCATGCAGCTCTTCCACGAGCTGCACAGCGCCGGGCACACGATCGTGGTCGTGACGCACGAGACCGACATCGCGAAGCACGCGCACCGGATCATCCATATTCTCGACGGCAAAGTCGCCGACGATTCCCGAAACCCCGACCCGATTCATTGAGCCATGCGTAGCTTCATCGTCGCAGCGTCCGCTGCCGTCACGTTCGCGGTCTTGTTCGGCTGCAAGCAGGCGTCGACGCCGACGTCCGTCGCTCCGCTCTACGACTCCGCGCCGGTCGAGACGCGCAATATCGAGGTCACCGTGGACGCGTCGGGCGCGATCGAGCCGGAGACGACCGTCGAGGTGAAGTCGAAGGCGTCCGGCGAGGTGCTCGCGGTGCATGCCGAGATCGGCGACGTCGTGCAGAAGAACACGATGCTGATCGAGATCGACAAGCGCACGCCGAAGAACAACGTCGCGCAGAGCGAAGCCGCGCTCTCGGCGGCGAAGGCGAGGCTCGCGATCGCGAAGACACAGCTCGACCGTGCCAACCAGCTGTTCAAGTCGCAGACGCTCACGCAGACCGACGTCGAGAAGGCCGACCTCGAGTTCGCGAACGCGCAAGCTCAGGTGGTTGCGTCTCAGGTCACGCTCGAGAACGCGCGGATCACGCTCGAAGACTGCGAGGTGAAAGCGCCGGTCACGGGCACGATCCTGAGCAAGAGCGTCGAGCCCGGCACCGTGATCCAATCGACGACGCAGGCCGTGAGCGGCGGCACGACGCTGATGCAGATGGCGGACCTCACGAACGTGCAGATCCGCACGCGCGTCGACGAAACGGACATCGGCAAGGTGCAGCCCGGCATGCCGACGAAGGTCACGGTGGCCGCCTATCCGAACCAGCCGTTCGACGGCGTTGTGCTCAAGGTCGAGCCGCAGGCCGTGGTCGAGCAGAACGTCACGATGTTCTCGGTGCTCATCAAGATCGCGAACCGCGAGGGCCTGCTCAAGCCCGGCATGAACGCGGACGTGAAGATTCGGATCGCGAATCGCGACTCGGTCGCGGCCGTGCCGACGGCCGCGCTGCGCGCGGAGACCGACGTGCCGACCAGCGCGAAGATGCTCGGCATCGACGAGGCGCAACTGCGCAAGCAGATCTGGCCGGACGCGAAGGGCGTCGAGCAGGGCGGAATCACCAAGAATACGGTCACGTTGCCGAATGGCCGCGAGATCCCGCTGCCCGACGGCGTCGACGCGGTGGCCGTCAAGGCGCTCATGGAAAAGCGCCGCGGCGGCCAGGAGCTCTCCGAAGCCGAGCGCGAGTTGATGCGCAAGGTGTTCCAGAGCGCCGGGTTTGGCGGCGGGCAGGGCGGCGGCGGTTTTGCGGCCGGGGGCAGACCCGGCGGCGGCGGGGGCGGTCAAGCTGCGGGCGGTGGCGGCGGCCGCGCCGGCGGCGGCGGTCAACCGGGAGGGTTCCCGGGCGGCGGCTTCCCCGGCGGGGGTTTCCCGGGCGGCGGCGGCTTCGCGGGGGGCGGCGGCAACGCAACGGGCGCCGCGCCCGCGCGCGCGTCTTACTACCAGTTCGGCGGCGACTATTGGGTCATCGTGCTGCGCAATGCCCAGCCGGTGCCGATCTCGGTGAAGACGGGGCTCACGGATCTCGAATACAGCGAGATCGTTTCGGGGCTGGAGCCCGGTGACCGCGTGCTTCTGTTGCCGAGCTCGAGCCTGTTCGACCAGCAAGAGCGGCTCCAGCAGTTCATCTCGTCGCGCTTCTCGAGCACGCCCTTCCAGCAGAACCAGAACCAGCAGTTCCGCGGCGGCCGGCCCTTCTAATCCATTCCCTCCAGGCGGCGCTTCGCCGCTATCATTTCGCGGTGCCAAATCAGCGGGAATTCGTTTTGCCCGGGCTCACGCTCGCGGCGCAGGTCTGGGGTCGCAGCGGCGGCGTGCCTCTGCTCGCTCTGCACGGCTGGCTCGATAACGCGAGCACGTTCGATCTGCTCGCGCCGCTGCTGCCCGATTGCGAGATCGTTGCCCTCGATCTTGCGGGCCATGGCCGCAGCGGCTTTCGTTCGCCCGACGCGGCGTACAACATCTGGGAGGACGTCGGCGACCTGCTCGAGGTCGCCGAGCAGCTCGGCTGGCCGCGCTTCAACCTGCTCGGTCACTCGCGCGGCGCCGCGATCGCGATGCTGTTCGCAGCGGCGTTCCCCGAGCTCACCGACCGATTGGTTCTACTCGAGGGCGGCGTCCCTGTCGTCGGGGAAGCCGCCGAAGCGCCCGAGACGCTCGCGCGCTCGTTTCTGGAGCGCCGGGAGCTGCGAGCGAAGAGCGGCCGCGTGTTCGTCGATCGCGCGACGGCAATCGCCGAGCGCGCGCGCGGTTTCACGAAGCTCAGCACCGAGGCGGCGGAGATACTCGCGCGCCGCGCGCTGCGCGAGGTCGACGGCGGTTTCCAGTGGCACGCGGACCAGCGCCTCAAGGGCGTGCCCGAGGTGCGGCTCACGCGCGAGCAAGTGCGCGCGTTCGTCGAGCGAGTCAAAGCGCCCGCGCTCATGGTGCTTGCGGAGGAGAGCCCGTTCGGCGGCACGGACCTCTATCAGGAGATGATTGCGGCATTCGAGGAGATCGAGACGATCGTGCTGCCGGGCGCACACCACCTGCATCTCGAGGGCGCGCAGGCCGAGATCGCGAAGCTCGTGCGCCGGTTTCTGCCTGCAAGCGCGCCGTCGAACGGTTAAGAAGAACGAACAAGGGGATTCATGAGAGAGCTCATTTCGCGCGCTCTGCCGCGCTTCGTGTCAGGGCTTGCGCTCACGGCCGGCGTCGCGCTCGGCGTCCGTCCGTCGATCGCTTTGGCGCAGCAAGCCGCCCAGGCAGAGGCGCCTGAGGAAATGATCGTAACCTCGAGCCTCGTTCCGCAGCCGAAGCGCGAGATCGGAACGGCGGTGTCGGTGCTCGACTTCAGCGAGATGCAGCTGCGCGGCTACACCGAGGTCGCCGATGCGCTGCGCACGCAGCCGGGCATCAGCGTCAGCAACAGCGGGGGCGTCGGCAAGTCGACTTCGGTCCGCATTCGCGGCGAAGAAAGCTACCGGACGACTCTCATCATCGACGGCGTGAGAGCGGCGGATGCGAGCGCGCCGCAGGTCTCGCCCGATTTCGATAGCCTGCTCGCGACCAGCGACTTCGACCGCATCGAAGTGCTGCGTGGGCCGCAGGGCTTCATCTATGGTGCCGATGCCGGCGGCGTCGTGAACATCATCACGAAGCGCGGAGCGGGCGATCTCAACGGCCGTGTCGGGCTGGAATACGGCGAGTACGCCACGCGCAAGATCGACGCCGCGATCTCGGGCGGCAGCGATCGCGGCGACTATTACGTGTCCGTCACGGATCTGCATACCGACGGCTTCAACTCGAGATCGGACGACACGACGCTCGCCGACGCCGACGGCGCGAAGAACACGACCGCGCACGCAAAGCTCGGCTGGAACGCGACCGACGACCTACGGCTTCAGCTCGTCGCGCGCCACATCGATGCGTCGACGATGTACGACGGCTGCTTCACGACGAATGACTGCTCGTCGACCACGGACCAGACGACTTATCGCCTCTCGGCCGACTACGACAGCGGCGAGCTCAGGAACACGTTCGCCGTGAGCGACGTCGACATCGCGCGCGACAATTTGTCCGAGGGCGTGAGCGCGTTCAAGACGGAAGGCGAGACCAGCCGCGTCGAGTACACCGGCAGCTACCGGCCCTTCGAGACGCTCACGCTGGTTTACGGAATCGATTTGCAGAAGGAGAAGCTGGTCGGCAGCCCAGAGAGCTTCGACCGACGCCAGAACGGCTATTACTTCGAATACGACGGCGCATTCTCGAACCGTTTCTTCCTGACGGCCGGCGCTCGTTACGACGATAACGACGACTTCGGCCAGCACACGAGCAGCCGAGTCACGGGCGCGTATCTTCAAGACCTGGGCGGCGGCCGGTCGCTGAAATATCGAGCGAGCTATGGCACGGGGTTTCGAGCCCCGAGCCTGTACGAGATCGCCTACAACGCGGGCCCGTTTGCGTTTCCGCCGGCAGCGGGCCGGCAGCTGCGCGAAGAGACGAGCCGAGGCTACGACCTCGGCGTCGAATACGACACGAAGCTCGGCTTGCACGTCGAGGTCACGTATTTCGACCAGGACATCCACAACGAGATCTACTTCGACTCCATCGGGTTCTCGGGCTACTTGCAAACGGCGGGCGCGAGCAGCGCGTCGAAGGGATTCGAAGTGGCGGCGGACGTGCCCCTCGGCGCCGGCCTGCGGCTGGTCGCAAACTGGACGGATAACGACGCGAAGGACCTCACGGGCGAGCCGCGACTCCGGCGGCCGAAGGACCTCGCGAACATCGGGCTGATGTACCAGGCCCGGAGCCGCAAGCTCCAGCTCATCGCGAGCTACCGGCTCGCGCGCGATGCGGTGGACATCGGCAGGGCGCCCCTCGACGACTACGACGTCGTCGACCTTTCAGCGTCCTATTCCATCAGCCAGCGGTTCGAGGTCTATGGCCGGATCGAAAACGCGACGAACGAGGAGTACCAGGAGGTCGCGGGCTACAACACGGCCGGCCGGTCGCTCTACGGCGGGGTTCGAATGCACTTCTGAGCAGGCAGTCCGGCCGGCGCAGGGCGCCATTCACATAAGGATATTGAACCTAGTCTAGAGTCTGGTCGTCCAAGGATATGGCGGACGATCGAAGCGGCTATCTGGAGAAGTCTTCATGTTCGCGACGGAGAGCGTTAATTAACGTTGGGCTAACATGGGTCAACGGTTATTTACGTGACGTGCCGTCCGCGAGCGACAACCATGCCGCGTTTTGCTCGACGAATTGACCGCGGGCGGTCCATGTAAGGAGCTGGCTGATGCATATCATGGAGGGGTTCCTGCCCGCTGAGCACTGCGTCGTCTGGACCGCGGTGTCGGCACCCTTCGTCGTGCAAGGCGGCATGAGGCTGCGCAAGATCATGCGCGAGCACCCCCAGATGCGGCTCACGCTCGCGGCTTCGGGCGCGTTCACGTTCGTGCTGTCTGCGCTCAAGATGCCGAGCGTGACGGGCTCCTGCTCGCATCCGACCGGCACAGGCCTAGGGGCGGTGCTCTTCGGCCCGCCCGTCATGAGCGTGATAGGCGCGATCGTATTGCTGTTCCAGGCGCTCTTGCTCGCGCACGGCGGCATCACGACTCTCGGCGCGAATATCTTCTCGATGGCGATCGTAGGGCCGTGGGTCAGCTATGGGCTCTACAAGCTATTCCGCTCGCTCGGCCTGTCGATGGCGCTCGGCGTGTTCGTAGGCGCGGCCGCGGGCGACCTCGCGACCTACATCACCACGTCGGTCGAGCTTGCAGCCGCCTATCCCGACGCGGCGAGCGGCTATCTCGGCGCGTTCCTGAAGTTCATGGGCGTGTTTGCGATTACGCAGATCCCGCTCGCCGTCGCGGAAGGCCTGCTCACGGTCATCGTGATGAACGCGCTTTCGCAGAAGACCGACGTGCTGAACGAGCTCGGGTTGATCCAGAGCCGCCCGTCGTGATCTCGCGCCGGACGAATTACCTGCTGATCGCAGCCGTGCTCGCGCTCGTGATCTTTCCGCTCGTGTTCGTGAACGGGAAGTTCGGCGGGTCGGACGACCAGGGCTCGGACGCCGTCGCCTCGAGCAGGCCGGGGTTCAAGCCGTGGATCGAGCCGATCTGGGAGCCGCCGAGCCCCGAGATCGAGAGCTTGCTGTTCGCCGTGCAGGCCGCGATCGGCGCCGGCGTGATCGGCTACGTGCTGGGCCGGATTCACGGCTCCGCGAAGGAACGTGAGGCGCAAAAACAAAAAGCGCCGCCTCGCGATGTCGCACATTGACACGAGCGCCAACCTCAATCGGTGGCGCAAAAAATCTCTCCTAGAAAAATCGCTGCTCTCGTTCGGCATGCTGCTGATCGCGGTCAGCGTGCCGTCGTGGCAGGCGGCGCTCGTCGTCGCCGCGTTGATGACGGGCGCGACGCTGGTCTGCGCTCGCGTCGTGCCGGCCGTCTGGTGGAAGGCGTTCACCGCGCCGTTGAGCTTCTTAGCCATCGGCGCGATCACGCTGGCGTTTCAGGTCGACAGCAGCCTGCACATCTCGCTCGCGCCCGGCGGCCTCGAGCTCGCGGGTAGGCTCGGCGCGCGCGCGCTCGCGGGCGTGACATGCCTCCTGTTCCTCGCGCTCACGACCCCGGCGGCCGACCTCGTCGCAGGCATGCGCCGGCTCGGCGTGCCGACCGAGATCGCAGAGATGGCGCTGCTGATGTATCGGTTCCTGTTCCTGCTCACCGACACCGCCGAGTCGATGAACGCGGCCCAGACGGCGCGCCTCGGCCACGTGACGTATGGCCGTCACATGAAGTCGTTGAGCCTCCTGATTGCTAATCTCATGCCGCGCGCGTTCGCGCGCGCTCGCTCGCTCGAGGTCGGGCTCGCGGCGCGAGGTTGGCGCGGCGAGCTCAAGGTCCTGAGCCCGGTGCGCCGCGCTTCGGCGCTGAATTTGTGGCTAATTGTCGGGTTGGAGCTGCTGGTTCTCGCTATTGGTCTGTGGAGCTCATGAGCCTTCTCGAAGCGCGTGGCATCAGCCACACCTATCCCGGCGACGTTCGTGCTTTGAACCGGCTCGATCTCAAGATCGAAGAGGGTCGGCGCCTGGCGATCCTCGGCGCGAACGGTTCCGGCAAGACGACCTTATTGCTGCACCTGAACGGCACGCTGAAGCCGAAAGCCGGCGAGGTCCTGCTCGGCGGCGAGCGGATGAAGTACGACGCGGACTCGTTGATCGCGTGGCGCCGCCGCGTCGGCTTGGTGTTGCAGAACGCCGATGATCAGCTCTTCGCGCCGACCGTCGGTGAAGACGTGTCGTTCGGTCCGCTGAACCTCGGCCTCGACGAGGCCGAAACGCGTCGACGCGTCGACGAAGCGCTCGCCGCGCTGCACATTTCCCACTTGGTCGACCGCGCCACGCACATGTTGTCGTTCGGCCAGAAGAAACGCGTCGCGATCGCGGGCCTCGTCGCGATGCGCCCCGAGATCCTGATGCTCGACGAGCCGACCGCCGGTCTCGATCACCAGGGCATGGAAGATCTGCTCGCGGTGCTCGAGGGCCTCGAGCGCGCGAAGACGACGCTCGTGTTCACGACCCACGACGTCGAGCTCGCCTATCGGTTCGCGGACGACGTCGCGCTGTTCGACAACGGCGTGACGCTCGCGCAGGGGGAGATCGTCGAGGTGCTGCAGAACGACGAGCTCGTGCGCAGGGCGCGGCTCGCGACGCCGTTTCTGCTGAAGCTCGGGCTGCGCGCGCGCGAGCGCGGCCTGCTAGGGCCGAATGACCCTCTGCCGCGCTCGCCCGAAGCGGCGCTCGAGCTGCTGAACGGGGTTACGACTTCGGACTAAGCCGCGGCCGTGTCTGCCGCGTGCTGCGTCTCGTCGAACAGCAGCAGCCGGCCCGCGTTGCCGAGCCCCAAGAACGTGCTCAAGTTGTGCAGCAGCGCCGCGATGATCGGCGCCTCGACTCCGAGCACGCCGGCGCCCGACAGCACGATCAGGCCGAACGTGAACCCGAGGCCGATCGCGACGTTCACGTAGATCGTCTTGCGGCACTGCCGGCTCAGACGGATGCAGGTGCCGAGGCGGCACAGGTCGTTCGTCATCAACGCGAGATCGGCGGACGCGAGCGCGACGTTCGCGCCTTGTGCGCCCATCGCGACGCCGACCGCGCCCGCGCGCAGCGCGAGCGAGTCGTTGATACCGTCGCCGACGACCATCGGCCGGTGGCCGCGCTTGATCTCGTCCATCACGCGATCCATCTTCTGCTCGGGCAGCATCTCGGCGAACACCTCGTCGATACCGACTTCCGTCGCGACTTGGTTCGCGACCGCCGTGCGATCGCCGGTCAAGAGCACCATGTGCTCGATGCCGAGGCCCTTGAGATCGCGCACGGCCTCGGTCGCGCTGCCGCGCAGTCGATCGAGGAACAGCAGCCAACCCAAGAAACGGCGGCCGCTGCTCACGCCCGCGATTGGGCCGTTGTAGTTCGGCGCCGCGGGCACCGCGATGCCGAGCTTCTCGAACAGGTCCGCGCGGCCGAGCGCGACCTGCGTCCCGTGGTAGGTCCCGGTGACGCCGAAGCCGCCGAGCTCGCGCGCGTCGTCGAGCTCGAAGCGCTCGCTCGCGGGCACGGCGCCGGATGCTGCGCGGCTCAGCGGGTGGTTGCTTCCGGCGCCGAGGCTCGCCGCGACG
>Ga0157374_10004881_pt1 | contig 11252 bp, 11 predicted proteins | sample M25metaG_FD_115308 | JGI IMG/M metagenome (GOLD analysis project Ga0157374, IMG submission 115308) | Miscanthus rhizosphere microbial communities from Kellogg Biological Station, Michigan, USA - M2-5 metaG | ecosystem: Host-associated > Plants > Roots > Rhizosphere > Soil | place: USA: Michigan... | reverse complement strand
TGCCGCCGCAATTTCGTGTTAATATCACTAACATGAATACGGTCACGAGACCGTACCGGATGACGACGCGGGCAGCCGCTGCAGCGCAGACCGCGGAGAAGATCCTCGTCGCCACCAAGCACCTTTTCGCGCAGAACGTCATCGCCGAGATCACGCTGGCCGACATTGCCAAACACTCCGGTGTGACGGTGCAGACGATCGTGCGCCGCTTTGGTGACAAAGACGGCGTGTTCGCCGAGGCGATTTCACGGCTTGGCACCGAAATCCTCAGTCAGCGCGGCCGGGTCATCTCCGTTGACCTCGATGGCTTACTGGCCAACCTCGTCGAGCATTACGAGGCGCACGGGCGGCTCGTGCTGAAGATGCTCGCCGAGGAGTTGACCACTCCCGCTATCCAGCCGGCACTGGTCTTCGGCCGCCGCTACCACCGGCGGTGGTGCGAAACGGTTTTCGCGGCCAGCCTGAAGCCGCTGGCCGGCGCCGACAAGGAGCGCCGACGCGCCCAGCTGATCGCGATCTGCGACGTACGGACGTGGGAAGCGTTGCGCATCCGCTGCGGTTTGTCGCGCCAACAAACCCAGGCGGCGCTGCGCGAGATGCTTGAACCCCTCATCAAGAAAGGGTGAAACGATGGCAACGATATTGGCCTATACGTCGCCGGTACTGGGTCATGTTTTCCCGATCAGTGCGCTGTTGACGGAGTTGTCGCGCCGCGGCCACAACATCCATCTGCGTACGCTGTCCACCGGCGTGGAAACCGGGCAACGGCTCGGTTTCGTTACCGACGCGATCGATCCGCGGATCGAGGCGATTGTTCATGATGACTGGAAAGCGCCAAACATTCGTGCCGCGCTGAAGATGGCGATCGAGGTGTTCTGCCGTCGCGCGGTGCACGAGGTCAGCGATTTCACTGACGCGGTTGCACGGATACGCCCTGACGCTGTGATTGTCGACGTCAATTGTTGGGGCGCGCTGTCGGCCGCCGACGCCGGCGACATCCCGTGGCTGTGTTTCGCGCCGTACACCCCGTTTCTGAAATCGCCTGGGGTGCCCCCTTCGGCCCGGGTCTCAAACCACTGCCCGGCCTGCTGGGCCGGATACGCGACGCCGTGCTACAACCGCTAGTGACGGGCATGTTCGAGAAATCGATGTTGCCGCCGCTCAACAAGATTCGCGCAGATGTCGGCGCACCGCGGGTCGCGTCGGCGGACGAGTTTGTGCGGCGGGCGCCGCTGATACTGGTGGCCAGCGGCAAACCGTTCGAGTATCCCCAGACCGATTGGGGCGATGCGGTGCAGATGATCGGCCCGTGTGTGCTTGATGACGAGCCGCAGACGGTCCCGGACTGGTTGGCGACGATCGACCGGCCGATCGTGCTGGTCACCACGTCATCGGAACGACAGGCCGACGCGACACTTGCGCTGACCGCGATGACTGCGCTGGCCGATGAGCCGGTGCATGTGGTCCCGACACTTGTGGCCGGGCTGCCCGAGAAGGTCGCGGCGCCGCCGAACGCCACGGTGTGCGGGTTCGTGTCCCACGGCATGATGCTGGACCGCGCAGTATGCGCGGTGACGCACGGCGGTATGGGTGCGACCCCCGCATCCGCCGCCCAGCCCGCTCGTATGACGACGGGCTCATCGCATATCGAGCAGGCTCACCAACACTTGGCGTTTGTTCCGACAGATCCCCGGTCAGGAGCTGTAGTCGTGACGGCAAGTGATCGCGACGTCGCCAGCAGCCAGCGACCATCACGCCGATCCGCTGCCGACGAGCGCCGCGGATGATGCAATGGCGTTTGCCACTGATCAGGCCGGGTATCCGCACGTGTCGCGTGGCTGCCATGATCGAAAGGCTTCCTTTGCCCCTAACCGAATCCCCCGCCGCCGCAGTCCATTTTGCTGTCCCGGCGGGCAGCGGTGCGCAACAGACTCGCAGCTACTCATCGGCGATCTTGGTCCGTTAGTCCGCATAATGGGAAGGGGCACATAGTTGACGAGGCGAAACGAGTACACCGACGAGACGTGCGACTGCGGACGCCCCATGTACTTCCGGGTGGTCAGGATTGGGTCCGGACCGGAGTCTTGGCGCGGCCCGAATTGCCGGTATGACGAATACCCGTGCGATCAGTCGGGCACCTGAATTAAGTCGTACTAGCGAACGAAGGAGTTCGGCAGGCATGGTTGCGTTGAGAACCGGCGATGGATTGCCCGTTGTCGTCGTTACCGCGCTCGTATCGAGCACTGCACTTGCACCCGACGCGGAAGACACCTGGCAGCGGCTGCTGGCGGGTGAAAGCGGGATCCGCCCGCTGGACAAGTCGTTCGTCGACGAGTTCGACTCGCCGGTGCGTATCGGCGGCGAACTGCGGGACGGTTTCGACCAGTACCTAACCCGTATCGAACTGCGCCGGTTGTCGTACGTGCAGAAGATGGCTCTGGTGCTGAGCCGCCGGCTCTGGACAAGTGCCGGATCGCCCGACGTCGACACCACCCGGCTGATGGTCTCGGTCGGACTTGCCCAAGGAACCACCGAGGCGCTTGTCCTGCTCTACGACGATTTCGTGGCACGCGGCATGCGGGCGGCCAACCCGCTTTCCGTACAAATGCACATGCCGAACGCGCCGGCCGCCGCAGTGGGATTGGATCGTAAAGCTAAAGCCGGAATCATGAGCCCGACGTTGGCCGACGCTTCCGGTGCCGCAGCGCTCGCTCAGGCGTGGCAGCACATCGTGTTCGGCGAAGCCGACATCGCCATCTGCGGCGGCGTCGAAACCAGAATCGAGCCCGTGCCCGTGGCGGCGTTCGCGCAGTTGGGGATGATGTCGACCAACAACGACGACCCGACCGGCGCCTGTCAGCCGTTCGATCGGGGCCGCGACGGCATGGTCTTAGGTGAAGGCGGTGCGCTGATGCTCATTGAGACCGAACAGCACGCCACGGCGCGCGGCGCCCATATCCTGGCCCGGCTGATGGGAGGGGCACTCACCTCCGACGGCTATGACTTCATCACGCCGGACCCCAGCGGCCAGCGGGCCGGGGACGCCATGGCTCATGCGATAGAGGTGGCCGGTTTGGCTTCGACCGACATCGACTTCATCAATGCCCACGCCACCGGAACCATCATCGGTGACCTGACAGAAGCGCGCGCCATCCGGCGCGCACTGGGTGAGCACACGCCGGCGGTCTATGCGCCCAAGGCGGCGCTGGGAAACTCACTCGGCGCGGCCGGAGCGGTTGAGGCAGTGCTGACCGTGCAGGCCCTGCGCGACGGCGTCGTTCCCCCCACTCTCAACCTGAAGAACCTCGACCCCGAGATCGATCTCGACGTCGTAGCCGATGGCCCACGTCGCGCCAACTATCGATACGCGCTCACCAATTCCTTCGGCATGGGCGGAAACAACGTCGCGGTCGTGTTCGGTGCGTACTGACGGCTGACTCGTCATCAGGGTGAACTGTCGTAGCTCGTCACAGTATTCACCTTCCGAGTTCAGCAGCTACGTCGGAACAGATCGACTGAGCAGCAGACAAATCGGCTCAAACCGCGAGGTGCGCCGGGAAGCTTCTATTGGTATCCAGCAACCATTGCGACCCATTCGGGCTAAAGGCGCGTGAGGCGCCTAGTCGAGCAACATCGGCAACTAAATATGTTCGGTAGCGGCACGCCCGGCGACCGGCGCGGGCCTGCTGCCAGGCTGAGCGCAGGCCGGCGGCGAGGTCGCCGTCAACGTCGATGTCACCAGCGACATAGGCCCGCGCGAGTCCCAGTTCTCCTGGAGCCCACAGCAATCGCCGCAACGCCCGTCGGGAACGGATAATCAGCACCGGACCCTCAACCGGCCCCGGTTCCCTGCCGTCCCACGCACGGATCCGGACCGGCGTCTCCATTCCGGTGATGTGACCGACCACGAGTTCAGCCGCTGGGCAACCGTCACGCGCCGACGCGACAGCAGCACAGCGTCTTCCCGCAACCGGATCAACACCTGCCGCGCCGAGCCGAGTTCGTCGAAACGGTCGAACACCGTGGTGATCGCCTCGCGCACCGCCTCGTCGGCGCACAGCACCACCTTGTCGTCCTCGTCGTAATCCAAACCGACCGGAAGGCCCTGCCGGAGTTCACTTTGGCCGCCTTGTGGTTGAGCCCCGCGGTCAGCCGGGACCGGATCAGATGCAACTCGGCCTCCGACGTCGTCCCTTCAGTCCGAGCACGAGGCGGTCGTTGAAATCGGCCGGGTGATACACCCCGTCCGCGTCGGCGATCAGCGTGTCGGTGATCGCACACAGGTCCAACAGTTGATACCAGTCGGCGGTGTTGCGGGCCAGCCGCGACACCTCGATGCCCAACACGATCCCGACCTTGCCCAGGCCGACATCGGCGACCAACTCCTTGAACCCGGTCCGACCGGCGCTCTGCGCCCCAGAGCGGCCCAGATCGGCGTCGATCACCACGACCTGATGCGCAGGCCAACCCAGCATCACCGCCCGCTCACGCAACTCGTATTGGCGGGCAAGGGATTCGGTGTGATGAACCATCTGCGACGGCGTCGATTGGCGCACATACACATACGCATCTCGCGCGCGGTGTGACCCGGCGACCTTCTCGGCCGACAACAACAGCGACGGCACCGATGCCCCCGCCGACGTCTGACTGGTCATCGCTCACCAGCCCCGGGCTGCGGGTCCTCGGCCCGGGCCCCGCGGGCGATCAGCCGGGCCAACCACCCCAGCACCTGGGTTCGGGTCTCCTCGGGAAGCGCCTGCCAACGACAGGCCGGCACGGGTAAATCGGCCAGCCCAAGGGCAAGCTGGCGTGGAACAGCTACTCTCACAGCGCGCAAGTGGGTTCACTCTCCTGTAGTCGTGACCGCGATCAGGGACGAGGCGAACCTACTTGCGCGTCTACCCTCGACACGCCCACTTGCGCACGCGTCGCCAGCTGCCCCACCAACCGGTGCAGCGCCCGCAGCCCCGCCGCACCCAGCACCGACCGCGGCCCCGACTCGACGCCACCCAACACGTCGGTGGCATCGCAGCGGAGCGTTCCCGGCGAGCCATCGGGCAAATCGATCACCAACAACCACACACCGTTCCACCGTTTGAACGACTTCGCCGCCAGCAGCCGATCAAACAACGGGTGCGTCTCGGCCACCACCCGCACCTCACACGGCAAGACCGCACGCAACTGTTGCAGTCTGTCGCCTTCACTGGGTCCCACCGCACAGCAATTACCCGCGGGCGGCGATCGAATCCTTGCGTGCCCAGAACGGCGCATCACCCGGCTGGTTTGGGAAGCCGCTGGCGGGGTAGTTACCGCCAGTGATAGACGCACGAAAGCTGGCTCTGGTGACAGGCGCCTCCAGTGGCATCGGGTTTGAGTTGGCCGGCGTTCTCGCGCGAAACGGCTAGGACGTGTACGCTGCCGCCGACAAGCTGTCCGGACGGGGCCGTCCGCTAGACGCCGCCGCTTTGAACGCGGGTACCGGTCGCAGCGGAAGGTTCGTCGACGGCGATCTAGAGGCTGATCTGAACATCGTCGATCTCAACGTGCGCTCCACGGTGCACCTCGCCAAGTTCGTGTTGACTGACATGGCGGCACGGGGCACCGGCAAAGTGCTTCTCACCTCATCGATTGTGGCGATGATGCCGGGGTCGTTCCAGACGATGTACAACGCCTCGAAATCGTTCATCCAGTCGTTTGCCGATGCGCTTCACGACGAGATGCGCGACACCGACGTCACGGTGACCGCTTTGATGCCGTGCCCGACCGACACCCAATTTTTCCGGCGCACCGGCATGCTGGACACCGTGGTCGGGAAGATGCCGTTTAAGGACGACCCCGCCAAGGTGGCTCAGCAAGGTTTCGATGCCCTGATGCAGCGTCAGCAGAAAGTCGTCGCGGAGTCAACCGCAACGAAGCTGATCGGCCTCGTGAGTCGCTTCTTGCCCGACTCGGTGAAGGCCGCGGCCAATCGGCTCATCTCGATGCCGATCGCACGGCGATGAATATTCAGCTCTCCACCCTACTGATCCTAAGGACGCCATGACTTCTCCTCCCGAAGCGCGCAATTCGCTTGTCGTCACGCGAAATACCACGGCCACCCGACAACAGGTGTGGGACGTCATCGCCGACGGCTGGACATATTCCCAATGGGTCGTCGGCAACAGCCGCATGCGCGCTGTGGACCCCTCCTGGCCGAGCCCGGGCAGCACCATCCACCACTCGATCGGCGTTTGGCCCGCTCTTCTCAACGACGAAACGGTCGTCGTTGCCTGCGAACCACCGCAGGAACTTGTTCTGGTGGCCAACGGCCGTCCGTTCGGGGCTGCGCGAATCACGCTGCGGCTCAATGCTATCGCCGAAGGCTGTCGTATCGAGATGTCCGAGGTGCCGGTGAGTCGCCCTTTGAAATGGTTGCCCCGCTGGGCCGCGCTGGCCGCTGCATGGCCTCGAAATCGAGAATGCACCTGGCGGCTGGCCGCGCTTGCCGAACGCCGCAAGCCCGGTGAAGTCCACGACTAGCCGCGGCGGTGCCGTCGATGCGGTGGTGATCGGCGCCGGACACAACGGCCTGGTCGCGGCGGCGTTACTGGCCGACGCCGGGTGGGACGTGCTTGTGCTGGAGGCCCAAGCCGAACCCGGCGGTGCGGTGAAGAGCGCCGAGCTGACACCGGGTTACCTCAGCGATCTGTACAGCGCGTTCTACCCGCTGTCGGTGACCTCCCCGGCCCTTGAAGAGCTGCATCTAGAAGACCACGGTTTGCGGTGGACTCACGCGCCTGCCGTAGTCGGTCACGCCAGGTCGGCGACCGACGAGGACGCGCCGCTGATCTACCGCGACATCGACCACACCGCAGCCGAATTGGACCGGCATCATCCCGGCGATGGCGGTCGTTGGCGTGCACTGTTCGATCAGTGGCAGCGCATCAAAGGTCCTCTGCTGTCAACATTGTTCTCCCCTTTTCCGCCTGTCCGCGGACCCACCCGACTGCTGCGCACGCTGGGTACCGCCGGAGCGCTCGAACTCGCCCATCTGATGTTGCTGCCCGCTGGTGTGATGGCCCAGCAGCTATTTGAAGGCGAGGCTGCTCGCCTACTGTTGCTGGGAAACGCCATGCACGCCGACGTGCCGATCGACGCACCCGGCAGCGGCGTCATGGGCTATCTGCTGATCATGATGGCCCAGGATGGCGGCTTCCCGGTTCCGGTAGGCGGCGCGGGCCAATTGACGGCGGCGCTCGCCCACCGCGCCGCCTTCGCCGGCGCGCAAATCGACTGCCAGCGCCGCGTCCGTGGCATCGACGTGAAAGGCGGACGTGCGGTCGCGGTGCGCACCGCCGGCGGCGACACCGTGCAGGTACGTCGGGCCGTGATCGCCGACACCTCGGCGCCGCAGCTGTACCAGAGTCTGCTTCCCGCTGACGCGCTGCCCGGGTCGCTGTTGCGAAACCTCGAGCATTTCGTCTGGGACACACCCGTTCTCAAAGTGAACTACGCGTTGAACTCCACCATCCCCTGGCGGTCGGCAAGTCTCAACGGCGCCGGCACCGTCCATCTCGGCGCCGATCAACACGGACTGATCCGCTGGATGGCAGACCTGAACACCGCGACGCTTCCCGACCGTCCGTTCATGTTATTCGGGCAGATGACCACCGCCGACCCCAGCCGGTCTCCCGCCGGGACCGAGAGCGCTTGGGCATATACGCATCTGCCTCGAGGTATGGCCGACGACGAGTCAGCCGACAAGCTCTCGGTCGCAGTCGATCGCGTGCTCGAGGAACATGCGCCCGGGTTCGCCCAACGCGTCGTCGCTAAGGTCATCCAGCGCCCCTCGGACCTGGAAGGCAGCGATGCGAACTTGCATACCGGCGCCGTCAACGGCGGCACCTCGCAGCTGTATCAGCAGCTGATATTTCGGCCAACACCAGGTTTCGGCCGAGCCGAAACCCCCGTCGAGAACCTGTACCTCGGGAGCGCAGGCGCCAGCCCCGGCGGCGGAGTTCACGGCATATGCGGTCGCAACGCCGCACGAGCGGCACTCCGCAGCGTGGGCATCACCGGCTGGCCCCGCCGACGGCTCAACCGGGCGGTCCTGTCCCTGACCCTGCGATGACAACCCGCAGCTCTTGACCGCCTGCGCGCTCAAAGCCAGACCACCTTGATGCACTGGTGCCCTCATCGCGAAATCTAGTGTCCTCTAATCGTGAACTTCAGCGGCGGGGCGCGCAGTAATGGGGTGGTGTGATCGTGAGATTGAACGCACTCGGGTCGCGCCGCAGCCCCACGGCGTTTTCGATGGATACTTCGAGGCGCTCGCGCAGGACGCCTTTGGCGCGCTCAACTACGATCCGGTTCGTACAGTGCACTGCGTAGCTGCGGGTGCACCGTCGCTCGGGTTGGGGCATGTCTTGCAGGGTGCCACACCCGCGATGGGGGTCAGGCGTCGTGGGTCGACGGCCTCACCTGCCTGCCCCGCCAGCTGCTGCTGGTGCAGACACGGAGCGCAACGGATCGACTATGACACTGCGGGACCTCGATCAAAGCGAGAACCTTCGATCGGAATTGTGACAAGCCGACGCACTCACAACACGGGTCGGCCGCCGGTGACCTACTCGGGCACGCGGCACCACGAACCAGACACAAATCACCGCGCTCGGTGATTTGCCGAACGCGGTGATTCGAGAACCCGTGACGTCAAGGGTCGTTCACGATGTGTTGTCAGGCATCATTGGCCCGTTCAGATTGGCGTTTCTGCTTCTCGACGTCCGCCAATTCCTCTACCTGGTCGGCCGTTACGCGCTTGCTGGCAGCGTCGCTGTGTTTTGCCTGAGCATCGTCAAGCTTGGATTCGGCAGCCGCGGTGGCTTTCTGCTCCGCCGCCCGAATAGTGGCCTGCTCGTCGCGCTTGGCCGTTTCGGCCGCCGTCATCCGCTGGGCAGCCACGTCGTCGGCCTGCTGCTTCGCGGCGTCGGTACCCTTCTGGGCAGCCGCTGTTGCGGCGCGCTTCCGCTCTTCAGCAGCGGTCCGCGCTTCCTGGACTGCACGCTCTGTCACCGCGCGCGCGTCTTTCTGGTCCTCGATCGCCTTGCCGCGCTTGGCCTTCAGCTCATAGTCGGCCTGCTCGTGGTTCTGGGTCGCCGCCGCGTCGAGTTGGGCCGCACGGCGCAGCGCCTCACTGCGCTCGATGAGCGCGGCACCACGCGTCTCCAGGTCCGGGTCGCCTAGCATTTTGCCGACGGTCGCGTCCAGCTCCCCCAGCCAGCGCTCATAGAACAATCGTGTCGGGGCGTCCGAACTCATCCCAGCGACCACTTGCTCCTCGATTAACTGAAGCGGGACCCGGGCGAGCTGGTACTGGAAACGCAGAAATGCGAATGGGACATCGGTGATTTCCATCTAAATAACTCCTGTATCGTGCCGCTGCTTAGGGCAGGTCGGCTTGTTTGGTCACACTGTCGGCCTGCCGTCTGATCCGGTCGGCTTCGGCCCGGGCGCTGGTTGCCTGCCGCACCGAGGTCTGATGTTCGTTGATGGCGTCGACGATTTCCTCGGTAGCCGCGCCGACTTCCTCGCGCTCCTCGGCTCTTGCCCGCTCCACTGCGCGCTGGGCGTCGTGTTCGGCCTGGGTCTTCGCTCTGGCAGCGTGCTGTTGTCCGGCTTGCTCGGCGGCGCGGTGCTGAGCGGCTTGCTCAGTTCGGGCGGAATTCTTGACGGCCGCTGTCTTGGCGCTTACCGCAATTCGCTCTTCGGCGCCCTCCAGCCTGGCGTTAGTCGCGTCGGCATGGGCCCGCGCGGCCTCGGCATCAGCGACCGCCTCGAGGCTGTTGGCCTCTTTGCGCTGCTGGGCCTGGGTCTGCTCGAGTTGGCCCTCGACGGTCAGCGAATCGTTACCGGTCACGGCGCCGGCAATTTCTTTCGCCTTACCCTTGACCGAATCGATCAAACCCTGCCGGGCCTGGTCAGCCTTGGGTTGCTCAGTCATCTGACGATCCTCTCGATAGCTTTGCTCTAGCGCCCGGGGGTTGTTCAGGTTGCCAGGCGCCGCGGGGTCCGCCGCGAAGCGGACGTCGTTGGTTCGTCGCGCCGCGTGAGTCCGGCGACACCGAGCAGGAGGCCCACCAGGCCCCACAGACCGGTCTTGTCGCCGTCCTGGTCGTTGGCGGCGCCGTTGTCCTCGCGCAACGTCGCCCGGGTCGATGACGGGCCGGCGCGCTGGCTGCGGTCGCGTTAACAATGCTTGCACCACCGAACAAAAAGCGCCGCGGTGGTCAGCGTGAGGCCCAAGCTCTAAGCATGTATATACTCCTGCAGAATATTTGGTCGAAGGTGGCCAATAACGGGGACTGCGGACCAGTGAGCTCTAGTCAGTGCAGCTGCGCGATGAGCGAGCTCCCAGTCTCACCCCGCGGATGATTTGTACCCCGAGACGGATTGACGAAACCTCGATGCCGAGTTCTTACCCACAGATGACGACATCTCAGTCACGCATCGTCGGGTGACCTAGCAGAGCTCGCTGAAAAAGCGGCGATCCACCGGGAGCAGGCGGCCCGACCATCGAGAAGATCAACTCCGGTCTCCAGTGCGCGGGGCAGCGATAGGCAAGCTGGGGGTAGGTTAGCTGCGTAACACCATGGAAGTCGCGCCCCCTATCACCTGACGGGGACGCACAATGCAACCCAGGGCGCGCACGCCCGGAATTTGCGCGAGCAAACACCATGACGGCAGTCGCAGTCCAGCGGTCCTCGGCTAAGTCGACAACCGTGCCGTTAGTATCCGGGGTTAACTTGAATTCTCTCCACCTCGGCCCATCACCAAGATCCTCACGGTGGCGGGCCGCTTTCACGTAGCTTCATGCAGCGCGGCGACTCCTGCCAGTACATGTACGACTAGATACACCCTCATCCGACTCGCGAAAGCCGGAGGGGCGCCGTGCGTGGGATTTCGACGAGGTGCTGAGCGACGCGGGCCGGCCGCACCCCGATCCGGGGTGTCGCCGGGCCTTGGTGACCCGTCAGTTTCGGCTGATGTCTTGTTCAGCGAGTGCGGCGAGCCGGTTTTCGATGGCGGTGACCGCTCCCGCGCGGTCCTTATGGTTTTGTTCGTAGCGCAGCAGCGCGGTCAGTGCGGCGGCGTCGGTGAGTTGCTGCACCGCAGACGCGACGTCGCTGACGGTGAGGTCGTCGTAGTTGTCGATGGCGAGTTCATCTCCGCTTAGGCCGCCGGCCAGCACCCGGGTGCGGTGCAGAGCGGTCCCG
>Ga0157374_10004880_pt1 | contig 11252 bp, 12 predicted proteins | sample M25metaG_FD_115308 | JGI IMG/M metagenome (GOLD analysis project Ga0157374, IMG submission 115308) | Miscanthus rhizosphere microbial communities from Kellogg Biological Station, Michigan, USA - M2-5 metaG | ecosystem: Host-associated > Plants > Roots > Rhizosphere > Soil | place: USA: Michigan... | reverse complement strand
TCGCCACCGCCTGCTCGAGGACCTCTCGCGGGCCTTCTCCGAGCAGGGCGTGAACATCATCGAGGCGCGCTGCCTGGTCAACGCCCAGATGGTCCGGAACCGCTTCGTGCTCGAGGTCCCGGACACGCAGTCGCTCAACCAGACCGTCAACCGGCTGCGCAACATCGACTCGGTGTTCGACGCCTACCGGGTCACACCCAGCGCCGGCTGACCTAGCCCATTCTCGCCGCCCCTGACTAGGTCCTCGGGCTTCGCCGTGCCGGGCACGGCTTCAGCCCTGCGTCCCGAGCCAGGAACGACGAGCTCTGGACTAGGCGACGACGAGCAACGCGCCCGCCGCGATCCCGAACGTCGCCTCGGGGATGTCGCCGATGTAGTCGCCGTCGACCTGCAGCGGGATCGGACGGTCGTCGGACGAGCGGCACTCGAGCCACTCCACGCCGTCGAAGCCCGTGACCTGGCGGTGGTTGACGATGCGGGCGCGCTTGGACAGCGCGCGCCAGATCACCGTCGGCATGTCGATCGGGCTCGCGCGTCGCAGCACCGCGCCGGCCAGCGTGCCCGAGTCGAGCTCGGCGCCCTCGCCGATCTCGATCGGGCGCTTGTTGAAGTACGTGTACGGGTGCGCGTTCTGGACGATGACGGTCACGCCCCGGACCTCCTCGCCGTCCCAGCGCACGTCGATCTGGGGCGGGTTGAGCAGGTAGCGGCGGTTGAAGATGTCCAGCGCCGCCCAGGTGAAGTACCACTCGCCGAACTTCGCCTTGCGGTACGGGTGGGCGTCGACGCGCTCGACCACGCTCGCGTCCAGGCCGAGCCCGGCGGAGAACAGGAAGTGGCGGTCGTTGACCAGTCCGAGGTCGACCGGTCGCGGGTGCCAGTCGTCGGCCAGGCGCAGGAGGTGCTCGGTGGCGTCGACGATCTCGTTCGGCACGCCGAGCACGCGGCAGTAGACGTTGGTGGCGCCGCCGGGGAGCACGCCCAGCGGCGTCCGCGAGCCGGCCAGGCCGTGCGCGGCCTCGTTGACGGTGCCGTCGCCGCCGAAGGCGACGACGATGTCGTAGCCCTCGTGCGCGGCCTCGCGCGAGAGCGCCGTGGCGTGGTCGCGGCTCTGGGTCTCGACTGCGTCGACCTGGTAGCGCCCGCGCAGGGCGTACACGACCAGGTTCTTCAGCCGGTCCGACACCGTGGTCGCGTACGGGTTGACGATGATCAGCATGCGCTTGGAGGGCGCAGGCTGGGCAAGCAGGTCGCCGAGGCGCTCGAGCTCGTCGAGGGGCGTGGCCATCGAGCGGGCCTAACACCGCCGGACGCGGGGTGTTACTGGGCCCGCCGCGGATACGGTGCACGCCCGTGCCCGCCGTCACCGTGGTCATCCCGGCGCGCGACGCCGCCGCCACGCTGGGGCGCGCACTGGCCGGCGTGGCCGCCCAGGACGTCGCCCACGAGCTCATCGTCGTCGACGACGGCTCGAGCGACGCCACGCCCGCGCTCGCGCGTGAGCACGGCGCGCGCGTGCTCGCCGGCCCCGGAGCCGGGCCCGCGGCTGCCCGCAACCTGGGGGGGGCCGAGGCGGGCACCGACGCCCTCGCGTTCCTCGACGCCGACTGCTTCCCGACGCCGGGCTGGCTGCGCGCCGGTCTGGACGCGCTCGTGCGCGCCGACCTCGTCCAGGGCGCCGTCCGCGCCGACCCCGACGCCGCCCGTGGGCCGTTTGACCGCACCCTGTGGGTCACCGACGCCTGGGGCCTGTTCGAGTCGGCCAACCTGTTCGTCGCCCGCGCGACCTTCGCGCGCCTAGGCGGGTTCGAGGGCTGGCTCGGCCAGGCCACGGCCAAGGAGCTGGCCGAGGACACGTGGCTGGGCTGGCGCGCCCGCCGGGCGGGGCTGCACACCGCCTTCGCGCCCGAAGCCCTCGTCCACCACGCGGTGTTCCCGCGCGACGCCCGCGGGTACGTGGCCGAGCGCGCGCGCCTGCGCTTCTTCCCCGCGCTGGCCGGGCGCGTGCCCGAGCTGCGCGAGGACTTCTTCTTCGCGCGCACCTTCCTGAACCGGCGGTCGGCGGCGTTCGACCTCGCGCTGGCCGGCACGGTCGCGGCCGTGGCGGCGCGCCGCCCGGCCCCGCTCCTTGCGGCCGCGCCCTACGCCGCCCTTGCCGTGGCCGACGGCCGGCGGTGGGGCGGGCGGGCGCTGCCGCGGGTGCTGGCCGCCGGCGTCGCCGCCGACGCCGTCGGCGCCGGCGCGCTGGCCTGGGGCAGCGCCCGCGCCCGGTCGGTCCTGCTCTAGGGGGCTACAGGAAGCGGCGCCAGCGGAAGAAGACGAGCATGCCGACGAGCAGGACCAGCATCACGCCGATGATCACGAAGAAGCCCTCGGTCTGGCCCTCGCCGGGCACCCGCACGTTCATGCCCCAGATCGAGGCGATCAGCGTGAGCGGGAGGACGACGACCGAGATCGCGGTCAGGATCCGCACGGTGTCGTTGACGCGGTGGGAGATCACCGACTCGTTCGTCTCCTCGAGGCCCTGTACGACCTCCTTGTAGTTCTCGAGCATGTCCCACACCCGCTCGGAGGCGTCGACGATGTCGTCGAAGTAGACGTCGAGGGTCTCGGAGAAGTACTTCTGCTTGGTCTTCTCGAGGTCGCGCAGCGAGGTGCGCTGCGGACGGACGATCTTGCGGAAGTTGATGATCTCCTGCTTGGCGTTGGACAAGTCTCGGACGATCTCCTCGGAGCGGCCCTCGAAGATGTCCTCCTCGAGGCGCTCGAGCTTGTTGCCCATCTTCCGCAGCATCGGGAACGACGCGTCCACGCAGTCGTCGACCACCTTGTAGAGCAGGTAGCCGGGGCCGCGCGAGAACAGCTGCCGGCGCACGTCCTCGCGCGTGCGGCAGCGCTCGAACAGGTACTCCAGCGGGTCCAGCGGCTCGTTGGGCAGCGTGATCATGTAGTCGGGCCCGACGAAGATGTCGACCTCGGCCGCGTTGAGCCGCTGCACGCGCTTGTCGAAGCGCGCGAAGTGGAGCACGATGAAGAGGTAGTCGTCGTACTCGTCGATCTTCGGCCGCTGGTTGCGCGAGAAGACGTCCTCGTAGTCCAGCGGGTGGAAGTCGAAGTGCTCCTCGAGCCACGCGCGGTCGATCGGCCGCGGGCGCTCGATGTTGATCCAGCGGAGGCCCTCGGCCTCGATGATCTCGACGTTCGGGGTCTCAGGCGCCGGCGGGGCAGCTGCGACATCCCCGCGCGTACGGGTCCAGCGGCGGAGCCTGGGCTTCGGCACGTTGGGCATGGGGACTTCGGGGCTCGTCGCTTCGCATGGGAACCGAGACCGAAGTTTACCTTCGACGCCTGGTGGTAATCTCCCACGCTACATAGCTGGACGCATCCAGAGGGGTGGAGGGACTGGCCCTATGAAACCCCGGCAACCCCCCCGCAAGGGGAAAGGTGCCAATTCCTGTGAGATGTGGCCGAGGAACACCAGAAGCCTCCGCCACACCAGCGGAGGTTTTCCTATGGCAATCGAATCGTTGCGGTGCAAGGAGTGCGGGACCGAGTACCCGCTCGACGCCCGGTACGTCTGCGAGCAGTGCTTCGGGCCGCTCGAGGTGGCCTACGACTACAGCGACCTCGACGTCGCCGAGGTGCGGCGCAAGATCCAGGCCGGTCCGCGCTCGATCTGGCGCTACAGCGACTTCCTGCCCTTCGTGTCGGCGCCCCGCGGCTCGCTCACGACGGGCACGACCCCGCTCGTGCGCGCCGACCGGCTGGCCCAGCATCTGGGGCTGGGCGAGCTCTACATCAAGAACGACGCCGCCAACCCGACCCACTCGTTCAAGGACCGCGTGGTCTCGGTGGCGCTGGCCAAGGCGATCGAGCTCGGCTTCGACGTCGTGGCGTGCGCCTCGACCGGCAACCTCGCCAACGCGGTGGCGGCCCACGCCGCGCACGCGGGCCTGGAGTCCTACGTGTTCATCCCCGCCAACCTCGAGGAGCAGAAGGTCCTCGCGACCGGCATCTACGGGACCAACCTGGTGGCGGTCAACGGCAACTACGACGACGTCAACCGGCTCTGCACCGAGATCTCGGGCGAGCACGACTGGGCCTTCGTCAACGTCAACCTGCGGCCCTACTACGCCGAGGGATCCAAGACGCTGGCCTACGAGATCGCCGAGCAGCTCGCGTTCACGCTGCCCGACCGTGTCGTGGCGCCGATCGCCTCGGGCTCGCTCTTCACGAAGATCGGCCGCGGCTTCGCCGAGTGGCTCGAGCTCGGGCTGCTGAACGGCGACCTGCCGACGTTCAACGGCGCCCAGGCACAGGGCTGCTCGCCGGTGGCGCAGGCCTACGCGGACGGGCGCGACGTGTGCAAGCCCGTGCGCCCGGACACCATCGCCAAGTCGCTGGCCATCGGCAACCCCGCCGACGGGCCGTACGCGCTCGACCTCGCCCGCAGCACCGGCGGCGGCGTCGACGCGGTGACCGACGACGAGATTCGCGCCGGCGTGCGCCTGCTCGCCCAGACCACCGGCATCTTCACCGAGACCGCCGGCGGCGTCACCATCGCGACCCTGCGCAAGCTGGCCGAGCGCGGCGACATCGGCGCCGACGAGCGCGTGGTGGCCGTGATCACCGGCGAGGGGCTCAAGACCCTGGACGTGGCCCGCGACACGTTCGAGCGCTGGGAGATCGAGCCCTCGCTCGACGACTTCGAGTCCGAGCGAGCGGATAGGGTTCCCGCCGGAGCCGCGAGGTAGATGGCAGTCACGGTCAAGATCCCCACTCAGCTTCGGGCCGTCACGGACGGCGAGGCCGAGACCGAGGTCGATGGCGGCACCGTCGGCGAGGTACTCGACGCGCTGTTCGACCGCTACGGCGACCTGCGCGACCGCATCTGCGAGGACGGCGAGCTGCGCCGCTTCGTGAACGTCTACGTCAGCGGCGAGGACATCCGCTTCGGCGACGGGCTCGAGACCGAGGTCGCCGAGGGCTCCGAGGTCACGATCCTGCCCGCCGTCGCCGGCGGCTGAGACCGGGCCGAGACCGGGGTGACATTGCCGCCCCGCGCCGGTGGGCGTAGGGTCGCGGTCATGTTCGGGCTGTTCGGGCGCACCAAGCAGGACATCCTCGACGAGGGCCGCCAGGCCATGGCCGCGGTGCGCCAGGTCTCGGGCACCGGCACCCGGATCAACGGCAAGCCGCGGCTCGAGCTCACGCTCGCCGTCGCGCCGATGGGCGCGCCCACGTTCTCCATCGGGAAGAAGCTCACGGTCGCCGACGACGCCTGGCCGCAGGTGGGCCAACAGATACCGGTGCGCTACCTGCCCGAGGACCAGGACCGCTGCGAGATCGACGAGCGCGCGCTGGAGATGACCCGGTCGCAGATCGTGACCGCGGAGGGGACCATGCCCGCGGCTCCCCCGCCGCCTCCGCCTCCGCCCACGGCGCCGCCGGTGCCCGACCCGACGCGGGCGCCCGAGCCCGACATCAGCGGCCTACCGGCGGCGATCCAGGAGGCGATGGCCCAGGGCAACGTGACCTGGTCGGGCAACACGCAGATCGTCGACGCCCGCAACGTGCCCGGCCTGCGTGCCCAGATGATCGAGACGCTCAAGCAGTACGGCATCCAGATGTCCGACCTGCCCACGCCGGGCGTGCCGATGGCGGCGGCGTCATCGGCGCCGGCCGCGGGAGCGTCGTCGTCGGAGGAGGACCCGGTCGCGAAGCTCGCGAAGCTCTCGGCGCTGTACAAGCAGGGCGTCCTCACCGACGAGGAGTTCCAGGCCGCCAAGGCCAAGGTGCTGGGCGAACTCTACGGCGACTCGCGCACGACGAGGACGGGCCTGCGGCAATGGTGCAGGATCGACTCCGACGTGCTGCCCAGCAAGCGGGCCTTCAGCCCCGAGTGCCCGCGTGAGCCGACCACGACGACGTCGACGTCGTGGTCGTCGGCGATCGCCGTGATGGTCTCGGCGACGTTGCCTTCGTCCTCGCTGGCCACCGGCGTCGCCCGCACGCCCGCTTCGGCGGCCCGGGCGACGCCCTCGGCCGCGATCGAGGCGGCGCGCTTGGACATGATCGCGTCGACCTCGGCCACCTCGCCGATGTCCACGGGTGCTGCGGGCCGCCGATGCCGGCCGGATCGGGCACCGCCGAGGCCGGTCCCGGCTCCCACCCGGTGGCGATGACCGCCGGGCGGCCGGGGAAGCGCGCGGCGGCGCGGGCCAGCGCCGCGCGGGCCTCCGGCGAGCCGTCGTAGGCGACGAGGATGGGGGAGGTCTCGGCCATCGCGGCCGAGCCTACAGCGACCGATTTGCCTGCAGCGGGCTCGGGTAGGGGCGAAAGGATGGATTCGACAACCCTCGAAGTCCCGCAGCCCACCGAGCCCGCCACCCCGGCGGTCCCCCGAGCGCCCGTGACACCGGCGGTCCCCGACCCGGGTACGCCGGCCGCGCCCGAGGAGCCGTCCACGGTGCCCGCGCCGGACGAGCCCGCGACCCCGATCGACCCCGATCCCGGCACCGATCCGGATCCGGAGCCCGACCCCCAACCCGACGACGACTGACTAGCGCAGCGCGTTGACCGCTCGGGCGACGACGATCCCGATGGTCAGCAGGGCGATCACCGACTGGAAGCCCATGATCACCTTCGCCCGCTGCGTCAGCGGCATGGTGTCGGTCGGGCTGAACGCGGCCGAGTTGGTGAGCGACAGGTACTGGTAGTCGATGAAGGTCGGCCGCCAGCCGCGTCCGACGAGCGGCTGCGCGTCCCCGGTCATTTGCGCGAAGAGGAAGTCCGGCATGTGGTCGTGGCCGCTCGCGCGGGCGTCGCGTCCGCCGCGGTCGAGCTCCCAGTACAGGAGCCCGAACGCGAGCACGTTGGTCACCCAGATCAGGGCCCCGGCGAACGTGAGCCCGTACGCGTCGGACGTGAACTGGTGGTGCAGGAGCCCGTAGATGAGCAGCACCAGCGAGGCTCCGTTGGCCGCCGCCACGACGCCGGTCAGCCACAGCACCCCGCGGTGGGGGATGCGCAGCGGGTCGCCCGGCGTCGCCACCGTGATGCCCACGAGCAGGGCGCCCTCGACGCTGGGCACGAGCCAGTCGGGCCCGGCCCGGACCTTGCCCGGCAGCAGGAGCTGCATGCAGATGGCCAGTGCGACCGTGAGCGGCGCCGGCCAGTAGGGCTCTTTGACGGGCGGCGGCGGATAGTCGGCCGACACCGGCGCAGGGTTGCGCAAGGACCGGACGGCAGGGCTCGACCGCGCAAGGAGGATGAGCGAGACTCCGGGCCGGTGACCCACGCCCCGCGATCCGCCGCCGCCGCCGACGCGTGACACGCGCGCGAGGCGGCCTGGGCTTGCTCGCGCTCGGCGCGGTCGCCGCGGTCCTCGCCGTGGCCACGACCGCGGGAGGGTCGGCGCAGAGCATCGCCACCGGCGCCGAGACCTTCACGATCGGCCGCTCCGTGCAGGGCCGGCCCATCCAGGCCACCGAGCTCGGTGACCCAACCGCGCCGCGGAAGGTGCTGGTCGTCGGCGTGATCCACGGCAACGAGACCGCCGGCCGGGCGGTGATCCGCGCCCTGCTCGCCGCCGGTGCCCCGCCCGGCACCGACCTCTGGCTCGTCGACGAGCTCAATCCGGACGGCGTCGCGCGGGGCACGCGTCAGAACGCGCGCGGCGTCGACCTCAACCGCAACTTCCCCTGGCGCTGGCGGGCCGGGCTGCGGCCCGGCGACGCGCAGTACCCGGGCCCACGCGTGCTCTCCGAGCCCGAGTCGCGCACCGCCTACAGCCTCATCCTGCGGCTGCGTCCGCGCGTCACGATCTGGTTCCACCAACCGCTCGGCGTGGTGGACGAGTCCGGCGGCAGCCTGGCCATCGAGCGCAGCTACGCGGAGGACGTCGGCCTCCCGCTGCGCCGCCTGCCGCGGTATCACGGCAGCGCCGCGAGCTGGCAGAACGCGCGCCTGCCCGCCAGCACCGCGTTCGTGGTCGAGCTGCCCGGCGGGCCGCTGGGGGCCACCGCCGTGGCCCGCCAACGCGACGCGGTGCTCGCGCTGGCGGGCGGCGGCTGAACACCGGCGCTCTGGACCAGTCGAGCGTCGGCGGCGGGCCAGTGATCTCGGATTGTGAACGGCCGGCGCCCCGCGCCCGCGTCGCTCAGGACTGCAGCCAGGCCAGCAGGTCGGCGTTGATCGTCTCGGCCTCGGTCGTCGGCATGCCGTGCGGGAAGCCCTTGTAGGTCTTCAGCGTCCCGTTCTGCACGAGCTCCGCCGACAGCGGCCCGGAGTCGGCGTAGGGGACGATCTGGTCGTCGTCGCCGTGCATGACCAGGACCGGCACCGCGATCCCCTTGAGGTCCTCGGTGAAGTCGGTTTGGGAGAAGGCGACGACGCCGTCGTAGTGGGCCTTGGCTCCGCCCATCATCCCCTGGCGCCACCAGTTCTGGATGATCGGCTCCGAGGACTCCACGCCGGGCCGGTTGTAGCCGTAGAACGGGCCCGCCGCGAACCCGTGGTAGAACTCGGATCGGTTGGCGGCCACCTGCGCTTGGAGCGCGTCGAACACGCTCTTGGGCAACCCGCCGGGATTCGCGTCGGTCTGCACCATCAGCGGCGGCACCGAGCTGATCAGCACCGCCCGCGCCACCCGGCCCTCGCCGTGCCGGGCGAGGTAGCGGACGACCTCCCCGCCGCCGGTGGAGTGCCCGACGTGAACCGCGTCCTGGAGGTCGAGATGGCTGGTCACCGCCGCCAGGTCGTCGGCGTAGTGATCCATGTCGTGGCCGTCGCTGGTCTGGGTCGAGCGGCCGTGCCCGCGCCGGTCATGGGCGACGACGCGGTACCCGTGCTGGAGGAAGAACAGCATCTGGGTGTCCCAGTCGTCGGCCGAGAGCGGCCAGCCGTGGCTGAAGACGATCGGCTGACCCGAGCCCCAGTCCTTGTAGAAGATCTCGGTGCCGTCGTCGCTGGTGACCATGCCCATGCGTGGTGCCTCCGTTGCTACTTCACGATCGTGATGGTCTCCGATCCCGTCGTCAGGTACGAGCTCGGCGGGTACGAGACCTGGGCGGTAATGGTCTCATTCCCCGTCGCCTTGCCAACTTCCAGTCGTACTGGAGCAGGTGCAGGCGGCGGTCGTACGTCACGCACTGAGGCGCGAGGTTCGCGTTGACGAGCGCACCCCGCACGGTCCAGGTGGCTCGAGGTGGCCACGGAGTCCGTCAACGCGGGCCCAGCGTGTCGGCGATCGCGACCGCCACGAGCACGGCGCTCGCTGCCGCGAGGCCGACGATCAGCGTGAGCGGCGCGGTGGCGACCGCGAGGACCGCGAGCGCCGCCAGTCCCAGCGGCCGCGAGCGCGGGACCCGCCCGACGGCCGCGCGGTGGAAGACGAGCTGGGCGAGCAGGAACAGCGCCGGCCCGCCGAACGCGAGGACGGCGAAGCCAAGCGTCACGTCGTCGGCCGGATGGGCGATCGCGAGCGCCTCGGCGACGGCGATCCCGATGACCGCGAGCACGATCAGCGTGAGCGTCCACGTGCCCAACAATCCGACGGCGCCGGCGTCCTCGGCGGTCTCGGCCACCTCGACGCCGATCGGCTCGGCGCGCTGGAAGTAGCACCACCACAGCGCGACCGTCCCGCTGAAGCCGATCGCGAGCGCGAGCAGGCGCGCGAGCTCGAACGGCTCATCGGTGAACGCGGTGCCGGCCGTGAGCACGGTTTCGCCCAGCAGGATGAGGAAGAACAGCCGGAAGCGCTCGATCAGGTGACCGCCCGCGATCTCGGTCTCCCCGACACCGACGCGTTGGCCGCGGCCAGGCAGCCAGTGCACGGCCCAGGCGCCGCTGTAGGTGACGACGACCGCGAGCCCCCAGAGGACCAGGCGGGCGTCGGCGTCGGCGATCGCCCCGGCCACCCACAGGACGCCGGCCAGCAGCTCCCACACGAGGACGTTGACGAAGTGCTCGCCGAGCGCCCGCCCGCGCAGCGCCACGATGAGGAACACGGAGCGCCCGACCTGGAGCAGCAGGTAGCCGGTGACGAACAGCCACCCGCGCCCGCCGAACGCGTCGGGGATCGCGACCGACATGAGCAGGCTGGCGAACATGAGCCCGACGAGCAGCGCGCGCACCGGCAGCCGGTCGGGGTCGAGCCAGTTCGCCCCCCACGCGGTCATGTACCAGCCGTAGAAGACCGCCAGCGCCAGGATCAGGGTCTCGGCGCCCGTTCGCAGATCGACGTGCTCGAGCAGGTGGTCCGAGAGCTGCCCGATCGCGAAGACGTAGACGAGGTCGAAGAACAGCTCGAGCGGGGTGACGACACGCTCCGCGTCGGGCGCCCGCGACACGGCGATCCTCATCGGCGCGATCCTACGCTCGGCTGGCGATCGAGGTCAGCGGGACCGTCGGAGCGCGGTTACGATGCGAGGATGGGGTCCGAAGGGAGCGAGGAGCGGCCCGCGCGGATTGACTATGAGGTCGATGACCTCGTCAGGGTGCTGCGGGACTTCGGGACGCTGACACGCGACGATCTGCGCGAACGCTCGGGCGCACGGGACTGGCCGGATGACAGCTTCGCCGCTGTGCTCGCGCGCGCCGTCGCCGAGGGCAGCATCAAGGACCTGGGCGACGGCCTGTTCGAGCTCGGCCCCGACGCACCAGACCCGAGCCAGGCCCGCTACGACCCGCCTTGAGCCCGTTGCACCTCGGCCTCATCCGTTCCGGATGATGCCGACGCCCCGAGGCGGGCGTATGGTCAACGCATGGGACTCCTGCGCAATCGAACGGACGAACCCGGCGGCGCGCGCTTTCTCATGCGCGAGAAGCTGCTGTCGATCGGCGACGACTTCTGGATCGAGAACGAGGCCGGCGAACGCGCCTACAAGGTCGACGGCAAGGCGGTTCGCGTGCGCCAGACCTTCGTCCTCGAGGACGCCTCCGGAGACGAGGTGGCGCGCATCCAGGAGCGCAAGCTCAGCGTCCGCGACAAGGTCGCCATCGAGCGCGACGGCGACACCGTCGCGACCATCCACAAGGCGCTCGTGGGGATCCGCGACCGGTTCTCGATCGACGTCGAGGACGGCGACGACATGAAGGCCCACGGCAACGTCGTCGACCACGAGTACGAGATCGAGCGCGACGGCGACACGGTCGCGACGATCTCCAAGAAGTGGTTCCGCGTGCGGGAGTCCTACGGCGTCGACGTGGCCGCGGACGCCGACATCCCGCTCATCCTCGCGATCACCGTC
>Ga0157374_10004877_pt1 | contig 11254 bp, 10 predicted proteins | sample M25metaG_FD_115308 | JGI IMG/M metagenome (GOLD analysis project Ga0157374, IMG submission 115308) | Miscanthus rhizosphere microbial communities from Kellogg Biological Station, Michigan, USA - M2-5 metaG | ecosystem: Host-associated > Plants > Roots > Rhizosphere > Soil | place: USA: Michigan... | reverse complement strand
AATTCGCAATCTGTCGCAAGCAACAGCGGTTCAGCGAAAGCGCGATTTTTCGCAAACTTCTGGATGCTTGTAAGAGAAACCATGATTGGGAGTCGTACACGCTACTTCTTGAATGGCTCAGGATCGCGTATCCGGGACGGACGATCGATCGCGTATTGCAACAGGAGGACAATGCTGCACTCCGCTCCGAGATCGATGGCTTAGGCGCTGCGATGTTTGCGAAAACTGGCAACGCCGAATGGAGAGGATCACGCCTCGCCGCCCTGCTCAAGCAACAAAGAAAGGCGACAGGCGATCAGCCATCAAGGCAGACCCATCGTCTTCCAAAGTTGAATCCACAATAACTATCACGCGAAAGCCGCGAGTTGCTAACTATTGACCGTGCGGAGAAGTTGTTTCCTTTTCATTTTGGGCAGCCTGCCATTGCGGAAGCGTCATAACGCATCGAAAGCCGAGGTGGTTCGTTCCGGTATCTGCCTCGCCTTTACCCCGCGTACCGACCATGTAGCGAGAGCAGTACTGATCCGTACAGAGAAATGATCCGCCGCGATGCACTTTCTTCGCGTGTCCGGGTTCCGATGGGTCATACGATGTGTCGGGACCTTGTGGGTTATGGGCTACACCCTGGGCTTTCAGACGTTGGTAGTAGTCAGGCCGATACCAATCGCTGGTCCATTGCCAGACGTTGCCGGCCATATCAAAGAGACCGTAACCATTGGGAGCGAACTTCCCTACAGGAGCAATCCCGACGTATCCGTCGCCACCGGTGTCCTTGTCCGGGAAATGCCCCTCATGGGTGTTTGCCATCCACTTTCCTTGAAGCTTAAATTCATCCCCCCAGACAAAGGGCTTACCGGTTAGGCCTCCACGAGCAGCAAACTCCCACTCTGCCTCAGTGGGAAGCCGCTTCCCCGCCCATTTCGCATACGCGAGGGCGTCAGGATAGGCGATGTGAACCACTGGATAATTTGCCTTGCCAACAATCGTGCTATTGGGGCCAAGCGGATGACGCCAGTTCGCACCCGGCACATAGTTCCACCACTGGTAGAAGTTGTTAAGCGCCACCGGATGGTCCGGTGGCGAAAAGACAACCGAGCCTGCTACGAGGTTTTCTGGGGGTGCTCCGGGGAAATCTTCGGCGCGTGGCTTTTGCTCTGCAACCGTCACGTAGCCAGTAGCCTTTACGAACTTCTCGAACTCCGCATTGGTGACATCTGTTTTATCCATGAAGAAACCGTCGACGTAAACACGATGGACGGGGCGGGAGTCTAGAGTCGCCTTCATTCCGACATCATCCATACCGGGAGGATCCTGCGCGCCCATAGAAAACTCCCCGCCGGATATCCACACCATTCCTGACGGCGTCTTGGTCGGATGAGGCGTCTTGTTCGGGACGGTGGGCTCAAATAAGACATTCTTCATGTCTGGCTCAGCTGCTATGGCCTTCGCAGCGTTGCCATCCTTTACTTCCGGCTTCTCGCTTGCGCTTGTTTCCGCCGCAGATGCAACCGCACCAGATGACTGGACCGAAGGTGGCGCCGACCTTCGATAAATCCCAATGCAGGCCAAGACTGCTACGACAATTACCATGCCCACAATCCAGGGCTTCCGACTCGACGTTGTCTTGGGTTGCCTTTTCGGTGCAACCACTACGCTCTTCTTCATGTCAGACCCCTAAGGACGAATTCGGACCTACACGCTTTCGAACCAAAGGATAAACCTGTGCGACGATCAATGCACGGCCGCAAGTACGGCGACACCTGGTCTTGCTTCTTGATTAGTGGTTAGCCCGCGACCGAGGTCTTAGTCGATTGAGCCAGCAGCGCGTACTGACCCCCCAACGGCACCTTGGAAAGCATCCCTTCCACGCTTCCCATGCGGTGGAATAGCCGCTCTGGCAGAAACAGAAAATAATCTGCACAAACTCGCTCGAAACCTGCCGATTTTAGCAATGCAGCTCCGGACTGAGCGGTAAGAAGCTCCGCGTCCACATCGACCGGACACCTCTTCACGATCGCTCGAGTCACCGGATTCCACGGGTTGTGCTCAATAATGCAGCACAGTCCACCCGGCGCAAGGACTCTGCGAATCTCACTAGTTAAAAGGGCCCTCGCCTCTCCGTGCACATGGTGATAAACGCATACTGCAGTGATCAGATCCGCGGAATTGTCTTCAAACGGTAGCTCCACTGCCGATGGCTGCTGGAAGACGTCAGCCCGTGCGCCTGACACGAGCATGCCGTGTGAAGGGTCGCAGCCAATCGCCCTTGCAAAACTACTGCTGGCGAGGTCCAACAGCTCTCCTCGACCACACCCTACATCCAGCCATCTCTGTGCCCTTGGATTTACACCTGCCCGCTTCAATAGCCGTTCGAGCACAATCCACTTTCTGCGATGGAAGTGGAGTGGATCCTGGGCAAAACTATCCCTGATTGGATCCTCGAGGAGGCCGTCGTAGGAGCGAGCGTACTGATCAAACTCGGGATTTGCATCGTTGCTCATAGTTTTGTCTACTTACTTCATTTGTTGTTGCTCCTTGCGTTCCATAATGCGAACGCCATCCAGCATTTTTACCAGCCTATAATGTGATTCAAGATATGGCTCGATGATGAAGCCTCCAGGCGGAACGTGAGTTGACGCGGGAAATACCTCAGCCTTAACTTCCTCCAAACTGCTGTCCCAGATTACGTATTTCACTTTGCGCTGCTCTAAAATTTGAACAACTTCTTGAAACTGCGACCGAGTGTTGTAGTTGTAGAGCAAAATGCTGTATGGCGTAGGATTCTTCGCCGCACCCAGAAAGTAGTAGCGAGGACAGTAAGGATAGGCAAATATTTCTTCGCCGGGGGCAACGTGCTCCCTTACAAAGGAGACTGCGCCGTCTTTCGTAAACGCCCTAAACTTTCCTACGTTCGTTACTACAGTGTGGGTGCTCAGAAATACCGCAAGCAAATTGAATACGGCCAGCGAAACACAACTGATCGAAAGCATTTGAAGAGCAATGCTTGCGATCCGTCCCCGAGACTCGGCCAAGAAATGAACACATAAGATCATGAAGAACGGCGACCCGAATACAAGGTGAGCGATATCTTTTCTGTGAAGTTCAGACGCCCACAATGCTGCCCCACAGAGCCAAAAGAGGAGGACATCAGCTTTGTTGATATCCCATCGAAGACGTGCCCCGATGGCAGGCAACATCAGCGGAAAAGCAGCGACGTACAGGAAAGGTATAGTGAGTAACCCGGCAAGTGGAATCGTCCATCCCATGCCCTTCACAACATGCATGCGGAAGGTTTGAACCACGTCCCCTGCGTAGGGGACGGCATTTACTGCCTGATAGTGTGATAGTGGCCAGATAAAGTTAGCATCAATAAGGCTGCGAAGCGCGCCTCTACTCCAAAACCATAAAACCACGACACTAATAAATCCGAGATAACCAATTGTGAGGATTCCAAGTGAAGAGGTTGAGGCATGTCCGCGTCGACGAAGAATCAACAACCAGATCAGAAGCGCTACAAACAGCAGCGAACCTTTGGGCTGGAATACAACGGTTGTTATTCCCGTAAATACTCCAACAGCTAATAGCTCAACAGAGTTGCGATTGTCATACCATTGCAGCGCGCAGATTGCTGCGAGAAGAGCGAACAAATTGCTATCCGCGTGATGACTTATCTGCGGCCACAGCAGGCAGCCGAAATATGTCCCCGCGAGAAAGATACTAGGCAGTACTTGATGAGTTCGACATATCCGACGAGAGGATATGTACATCAATACTGCGGTTCCTAAAGATATGATGAACAGGTAAATGCGACTTGCGACAAACGTCACTCCCAGCACCTTGAAGAACATTGCCAGAAGATAAAATGTCCCAGGACCAATAACCTCAAAAAAGTCGCGGGGAAAAACCTGCCCCTGGGCAATTCTTACCGCACCATAATCCAGCGTTCCCTCGTCGGTGGATAGCAGATAGACTTGCATAAACGGAAGGATGTACAGACTAGCCAGCAAACCATAGAGAGCGTATTTCTTCCAGATTTCATCACTTGCCTGCTTAGGCACGGTAATAGGGGCAGAAACCTCTGCCACGACGCTATCTTGAACAAGTTCTGTGCTCATCGGGCCGGCGCCTCTGCTGGTGATCTACACCCGAATTCCAGATAGCGCGCTGAAAGATGGTTCTTCAGCAGAAACTACCTCAAGTGGCAGCTCGTCGCGTATTGGCACAGAGCTAAGAGGATGAGCGGACAACATGACGACGCGAGAGAGGACGTTCTGAGACTTTGGGACGTTGCATGTCGCGGACAAGACATAGAGGGGGCGGCTCTTTGTCTCCTCGTAGGTGCGGGCGACATAGTCACCCACTGCGCCAAGCGCCAGCAGGATCATCCCTGAGAAAACACATTGAAGAGCAACGACAGAAGCCCAGCCCGGGACAAGCGTGTTGGTGAAAAGCGCGAGGTACATCACCCGAAGGAAATAGAGAAATCCGGCAAAGCTAAGAATGCAGCCAGCAGCGATACTGATGCGCAGAGGAAGAGCCGAGAAGGAAGAGATCCCAGTCCAGGCGAAACGCATCATCTTCAACAGAGAATAGTTGGTCTTGCCAGCAGCCCGTGCGCGACGTTCGAACGGTAAAATAGCTTCCCTCATACCAAGCCACGCAATCATTCCACGCATATACCGGTGCTGCTCGCGTAGAGAGCGGATGGCCTCCACAGCCCTCCGGCTAAGTAAACGGAAGTCTCCAACATCCGGCGTGCACCGTTGGCCGGAAAGATAAGATAACACCTTGTAGAAAACGGCAGCGGTCCACCGCTTGAATGCAGTCTCTGATTCGCGGGATATCCTCTGCGGCGAGACGACGTCGTATCCCTCCTCGAAGAGAGTAAGCATTCGCGGCAATAATTCGGGGGGATCCTGAAGGTCGGCGTCCATTATGACAACTGCGTCACCATTGGCAAAATCCAACCCTGCAGTTACGGCAGCCTGATGTCCGAAGTTTCTTGAAAAGCGAAGAACTTTGATACGGTGGTCGCTACGGGCGGCGCACTCAAGCATTACTGGCGTGGCATCTGTGCTTCCATCGTCGACGAAAATTAGTTCCCACCCTTGATTACGCAGAACATCGCGAAGCCTTGGCAACAGCAGCGGCAACGTCGCAGCTTCATTGAGAACGGGAATCACCACCGAAAGAAGCATTTGCCTGTCCTGTGTCAAGAATCGATGCGGCCCGCTATCTTGATATGAAGTGGCAACATCGGAGATGAAAAGGGGAACTGCGTTCGCTCAAGCCCCTCACGCAATCTCCCCTCATCACGCTTCTAAGCAGCCCGGCTTGAGACGACAACTAGCTGGTATAGCTGGCGACCTTGCTGCCGATGTTGGCGAATGCCTGATTGATACCCGAGGCCAGGGTCGACATACCGACAGTGGCTGCAAACGCGATCAACGCTACGATGAGAGCATACTCGATAAGGTCCTGGCCCTCTTCGCGATTCAGAACATCCTTGATCTTGATCGACATCATCCAAATCTTGTCTTTCATTGAACACCCTCCAGTGGATTTGTTTAGCCCTTCGTCAAATGACTAAATCACGCTTCAGTGGTCAGTTTCGCAATGCCTCAAACCTGTGACGAGCTGACAAGGGAAAGTGCGTGATGTGGGTTGACACCTACGCAATCTCCCCCTTTGCCCTCCGAACCACTCCGGATTCCCCCGCAATTAGCTGGTATAGCTGGCGACCTTGCTGCCGATGTTGGCGAAGGCCTTATTAATGCCAGAAGCCAGTGTCGTCATACCGACAGTCGCAGCAAACGCGATCAACGCTACGATGAGGGCATACTCGATAAGATCCTGCCCCTCTTCACTATTCAGAACTTCCTTCATCTTGATGGACATCAACCAAAGCTTTGTTTTCATTTGTATCCTCCAGGAACTTTTGTATTTAGTTTCCAGCCATTGACTGGGCTACTCTCACTAGTAGCAAGTGGTAGACCATTTATTTAGCCTTAATTCATCCTTATAAAAGAACAACTTATCTAGATCTAACCGCGGACTGCCTGTGAACGGTTGTATACAAAATGAGGCGCCACGCTACTGGCGTATACAACTTCGGTGGCATAAGCGACGTCCATAACTAGCCTTCCCGGGCTAACTCAGTCATTAGGCATCTACGCCGATCTCGAGCGCATCTCCCGGCAGAGTTCCACTCAATCGAATCGACCCAGATGCAAGTTCAAGCACAGAATGAGCTGAAAGACATATGGACAACCTTCCAGGCACGACGTTGTGTCTGACCTTCTTAACCACCTTGTTGCGATCCAGGAAGACTAGGTCGATTGGGAACTTCATACCGAACGTGTGAATAGCCTCGCAAGGCACGATCCAGAGACCTTCTCCCGCCAACAGATTAGTTCGCCCTAGAAGCCCTTTCCGCCGCGTAGAGGCTTCGTCGGCCACTTCGATGGAATGGGCCAATTGAATCTGCCTTGTGCGGTTCATCACATTGAGACGTACACTCTGCTCTCTACTCGGCCTGGTCAACAGCCGTCTCACAAGATTCATGGCTCCGCTCTGGCTACCGAGGTGGACTCGATGTTGTTCCTGCTCCTGCACCCGTCGTAGGCGATGTGTACGAGCCAGAGGTCGAGTTGTCGATAGTGAGGGGTTGTTCAGGCTTCATGCTCTGAACCAGCTTCTCAACCGGAATTGCAGACGCTGGTTCAGCCGGAGGCGGCGTCGAACCTGTGTTGACCTGCGGCGTCGTCATAGGAATGCCCGAGGCCGAAGGCATGAACTCATCCGGAAAGTTTAACTGTGGCAAGGGCGCGCCGACTGGTAGCGGATTTACGATCTCCGGCGTCACAATCACGATGAGTTCCGTGTTCTGTTTATCCGTTTTGATCGATTGGAAGAGTTTTCCGAGTACAGGAATGTCACCGATATAAGGGATCTTCGAAAGATTTCTCGTCTCGCGATTATCAAGCAATCCGCCGATGGCAAAGCTTTGCCCTTGTCCCAGTTCGACTTCGGTATTTACTTTTCTGGTTGTGAGTGCAGGCACCGTGAAACCGGAGATAGTAATGCCATTCGTGAAGTCCAGTGCGCTTACCTCAGGAGCAACCTGAAGCCGAATAGTCCCGCGTGGAGTAAGCGTCGGAATAAAGTCGAGACGAACACCAAACTCCTTGAACTGAATGGTTACGGCACCCGTGCCACCTCCCGTAACTCCCTGAACGACTGGATACGGGAACTGACCGCCCGCGAGGAAGCTGCCTTGTTTTCCGTTCGAGGTAAGAAGATTGGGTTCAGCCAGAACCTGCAACACTCCTTTCTGCTCTAGTGCCTGGATTGTTGCTCCGAGATTCAGGTCCGGCCGAAAGAGAAAGATATTCAGCAGCTGCGACACAGTCGCAGTAGTTCCGTTTCCGCCTGAAGGAACAGTAAGACTTGGACCAGGAAACTGCTGCGTCGATATCGCGCCAATGGTATTCCCAGCACCTGTGCTGAAGATGTTTATTCCGAGTGCTTTGCTCGTCGTACGGTCAAGAGAAGCGAAGCGCACCTTCAGCAGAATCTGCGTCTCGCGCTGAGGAACGTTGACATATAGCAGGTTCACCACCTTGCCGGCTGTAGAGGCAATCTGAACGGCGCGATCGGAGCTCTCGATATCCTTCACTGTGCCGCGTAGAAAGATTGTGCCTCCCTCGGATGTAACCCGTAACGTTTGTCCGGGAAACTCCGTTCGAAACTCGCGACGAAGGCCATCTAGTTTATCGGTCGCCGCGGCGTCATTTGCCCGCACTTTCAAGTTGAAAAATTGTCTTCCACCCCCGGCCTGCCACACTATCAAAGTCGTCTCACCCGGAGCCTTGCCGTTAACCATGATCTCGGAGGGGCTGACTGCCGTGGCCTCGGCAAGATCGCCCGATCCGACTGCAATCCGCTCAATAGGCCGCGCACTATCCACAAGCACTGACTTTCCGACCGACACCAGCAGGTCGTTCGTAGTGTCCTGTGTTGCTACCCCAGTGGTCTGTGCCTTGAGAGTCAATCCCGCGCAGAGCCCGAACGAACATACACACAAAGACGCGATGGAGATACTTGCTCTCACTATTTTTTCCCCTCAGCTTTGCCGTCAGCATCGACGAACTTTTCTTCCGTTTTCTTCGATCCGTTGTAGACCTGCACCAAGTACACCTTTGACGATGGAGCAGAAGCTACGTGGGGTCGCGCGGGAGAAGAAACCTTCACAGGAGCAGGAGGAACACTGCCCTTATCCGAAAAAAGGTTTGCCATCATCGATCCCGGCGGCTTACCGATCTCGGTATCCAATGGGTTCCTCAGGACGAGTTGAATGTGAGTTTGATTGCTTGCAAGACTCAGGTTTTCGGCCTGCTCGGGCGTCACCAGCAGATTGACCACCTGGACGGGCTTCGGTTTGCCCTCATCATCCTTCTGAATGTCCGTGCCCGCCGAGAGCACCTCGATGTTTTGAAGAAGGGTCTTAACTTTAGGCCCATCGTTTGGGTTGACCGCGCCAGGAGGATTTCCTGAGATCAGGACATCCACGCGCATTCCCGCCGTGACGAATCCCGCAACTCCGACGACATCATCTACTTTAACGGCGCAGGCTCGCATTCCAGGACTGATGGTCGCAGCGAGACCTCCTCCAGAACCAGCCGCAGCCAGACGGCTCTCGAGGATTGGCTCCCCTTGGGAGAGACTCGCGATCACACCGCGACCAATCGCGACCTTTGGGTCGATGATGGCTCCCTTGGGCAGACTACCCGAGATCTCCGAGGTCCCTAGGTCCGTCTCGCGGAGAACGCTTCCCAGCTTGATATCAGTAGCCGCTACCACCACCTTGTTGGCGCTCGGGCGGGCGGCGCCAAGGCGTCTCCCCACCAGACGGTAGACAAGGAAGCTACAGGCGCTGGCTACGAAAAATGCACACAGAAGAATGACTAACAATCGCTTATTCATGAGCGGGCCTGTCTGAGTCGCCATTCCCGGGCCGACTCTTTCTCCGGAAATCTATTTGGCAATTCTTATGCCAAAGGAGGAACTGTGTTCTTATACAGTGAATTCAGGTTCTTTGGGCCGAGGCCTTCCGCAAAGTGTGACCCCTTGTATACCAACTAGACTGGCTGTGTAGCCGTGTAGACACCTTTTTGGACCGTAGCAGCTTCTCTACACAAGTTATGACCCCGTTGGTTGGCCTACAAATTGCTGTTCTGAGAGAATCGTTATCTCCTGGCCCATTCGACCGCGGAGCCAGGGAATCCAAACGCTGATCGACCGCCAGATTGCTGGGAGCTTGGCATAGATGAAGTCAGCCGGAATTGTAACGCTGTTTTCGGAGTTACCGCCTCCCAGAAAGGCTCCATCCGCATTTTTTATATCGTTCGTTGTCCATGGTCTGTTCTTCACTTGGCTGCTGGTCGGTCTCCGTCATCTCCCGAAGGTGAGTGACCAGATCCTTCACGACCGATACACCGTGAGGGTGCTCGAGCCTCCCAGACTTCAGTATCCCCGCCCCCCGGCCCAGGTTGCCGACCAGGCCGAACCCGCTGCTGCTCAATCCGCCACACACGATGTGGCGTCCTCTCAGGGAGGTGGGTCTCCCGCTCCACTCTCCCTGCCGGTTCAGGAGGCGCATCTACCTGAGCGCTCCCAGGCTCTCATTCAGCCGGATGCGCCGCCTGAACTCTTACTACCTAAGGAGACACCGGTGCCACTGGCTGTGCTTTGGTCCCCGGAGAACTCTCCGAGCAAGACGATCGTTCCTCCTCCGCAGCAGGAGCCTACGGTGGCCAAGATGCGGCCGGCTATTATCAAGCCCAACCGCGAAGCCAAGCTCCAGGACCTGAATATCGCCACGACCAAGATGCCCGCGCAGACCCCAATGATGACGGCGGGTACGACGTCGCCCGTGGTCGTGCGCGGCCCTGAGCCTGTAAGCCAGGTGCCTTCGACTTCGTCTGCGTCCAAGGCTGAGAATCCAACACCGGCGAGAATAGTGTCGTTGTCACCTCTGCAGGCCGACGGACCTGTCGTTATTCCTCTGGCAAACCAGCTGGCTCAGGGGAACAACACCAACAAACTTGCGCCGCAACGTGCTGAAGCTGCCACTGGAAACGGTGGCGGAAATCCAGCAAGCACACAGACAGGCATCGGTTCGGGAGACGGCGCGGGAAATGCAAAAGCTGGTGGGGCCACGGGCACCGGGGGGGGAGCCGTGGGTAGTGTCACGGTGGGGATGGCTGGAGGGCAGGCGGCGGGTACAGGAACAGGTATCCCTTCACTGGTTCATCTTGCTATGCCTAGGGATGGTCAGTTCGGCGTTGTCGTGGTTGGAACCTCGGTGACGGACCAGTATCCGGAGGTTGCGGAGATTTGGGGAGGAAGGCTGGTTTACACGGTCTATCTTCACGTGGGCGCCAAGAAGAACTGGGTTCTGCAATACTCGCTGCCGCGCTCGGCGGCGGATGCGGTGGTGACCGGCAATGTGGCCCGGCCGGAGGCGCCGTGGCCGTTCGATGTTCTGCGACCTCATCTGGCTCCGGAGGACTACAACTCCGACGCGCTTATCATTCACGGCTTCATCAATCTTGCGGGACGGTTCGAGAAGCTGGGTATGGTCTTCCCTAGCGGCTTCGCCCAGGCCAAGTTTGTGCTCAATGCTTTGCAGCAGTGGCAGTTCAGGCCGGCGAAGCAAAATGGGCAGATCGCGGCAGTAGAGGTGCTACTGATCATCCCCGAGGAGCCTGCGGAGTAGCCCTTAGCTGGGCCCCTCCCCCCGCACTTTGCGCGTAAATGATCATTCTTATAGGGTTAGTGCCGTACCTTGATGTTGGTAGGGTAGGCGGAGCACTCCTTATAGCGGAGGCTCAAACGCCGAACGCCTCCGGTTGTTCGGAGGCGTTCTTCCCACTACTTCTATTCTAACAAAACGACATAAATTGATCGGCAAATCGATGTTGTTTCGTTTGAGCGAGTTATGAGGTTTGGGGCTTGACAGCTTTCGGTGTGGAAATCCCGTCAGGCGTGGTTGGTCTCAGTTCACCAACGCAATCTGAGAAACCAGAAGGTATCTGTTCGCGTTGAGGTTCATGGTGATGGCGCCGTTTCCTCCGAGACCTAGGTTACCGACGATGATTTCGCCTTCAATCAAGGTTCCGCTCCCTGGGCCACCCTGGAGGGTGAGCGACTGATACTGCGTGGGTGTGGTGCTCATAGTCGCGATTGTGTT
>Ga0157374_10004876_pt1 | contig 11254 bp, 5 predicted proteins | sample M25metaG_FD_115308 | JGI IMG/M metagenome (GOLD analysis project Ga0157374, IMG submission 115308) | Miscanthus rhizosphere microbial communities from Kellogg Biological Station, Michigan, USA - M2-5 metaG | ecosystem: Host-associated > Plants > Roots > Rhizosphere > Soil | place: USA: Michigan... | reverse complement strand
TGAGGCGCGGCAATTGTTTCAAAAATTTGCGGCAACTAGATCATAAGAGCCTCTGGTTCCACGCACATAGACCTTGGCCGCAGCGGCACATATCAAATCGCGATTCGAATCGAAGACGTTCAGAAAGCCCGTCTCATCGGGGCGAACGTCCGAGTCAATTCGTCTCAACGCTTCTTCGTCTATATAAAATGATGCCTCTATGGCGCTGTCATGCCCCCAAAATCGCACGGCGCGCCGTGTTTGGTCGTATGAACGACTATGATTTGGAAAATCAATCACGTGATTGGAGCCGAATCGGTGGTCGATCAACGACCGCTCTTACCGCGATAGGGACCAACGAACCATCACGGTTGAACATGCGTCGTAATGTACGCTCGGTTGCCAGGACAACCTGACCGGAGATTTGTCTTAGCGGCGTGGTGCTCTTCGCCCACCGGCGTTTAATGCGGCGATGCAAGCTTAACGGTAATTCGTCGCTCATTGGGTCAACCTCACTGACGCGTTCTTGCGCGCCTCATCGCTCATCTACGTTGTTAAATAGGCGCTGATTTTGCTTTTGCAAGTCGTGGAAGTGCATTCGCTGAGTGGCATCATGCCCCGCATTCCGCCGCGAAGTAGCACAGCTATCCTTTCGTGTCGCTGACGACGCAGTTGACCGCCCACCATGGAGAAATGTCGGCACTTTTGAGACATGCGGACTGACGTGACGATGTCTGTTCTTCGGGTATAGCGGAAGTCGTCGGTGGGCGGTCGAACAGACGCGATTCACCCGGATCTGACATTCCGGGCGTGGAGGGGTAACGTGGGAGCAGCGTTATTGAGCAGAATCGAAATGAGGCGGCCCATGCTCTTTGCGCCGTGCTGGCGGCCATTTCGCCGACATACGCGGGCGCAGCGGACCGGGTCTGGCGCTTGCGGATGATGGCTCTACCCGGCTGACTGATAAGGAATTAAAAAAACGGAGTCAGTCGCCGCTCTCGCAGCAATGTTCAGCGGTTCGCTTGGAAATGGATTAAGTTAGCAGGCTATGCTGCCGCGCTTGCGATGAGCTCGAAGGAGCGCAGCCGAGTTGCATGATCGTAGACATCGGACACGATCATGAGCTCGTCGGCGCCCGTTTCCGTAATGATTGCATCCATGCCGAAACGAATCGTATCGGGCGAGCCAACTATGGAGCGAGCGAGCATGCTCATCGCCTGCGCCTTTTCCGCAGGCGACCAGTAGCTCTCAATGTCGTCGATCGGCGGCTGGCTAAGGCCGCGCGCGCCGCGGAAGATGTTCGCAAAGGACATTTGCTGCGTCGTCGCCAGCCTGCGCGCTTCGTCATCGCTGCTGGCGGCGATGATGTTGACGCCTACCATCGCGTAGGGACGTTCAAGCTGCTCGGACGGTTTGAAGCGACTGCGGTAGATCTCCAGCGCCGGGATGAGCAGTTCGGGTGCGAAGTGCGAGGCGAAGGCATAGGGAAGCCCGAGTTCAGCCGCCAGCATCGCGCCGAAATTACTCGATCCGAGAATCCACAACGGCACTTCCGTTCCTGCCGCCGGCACGGCCCGGATGCGCTGATTTGGACCGGCTGGGGCCAGGAAGGCCTGCACCTCAAGAACGTCCTGCGGGAAGTTTTCGGCTGCTTCGGGCGTTCGGCGCAAAGCGCGCAGTGTGAGTTGGTCCGTCCCAGGTGCGCGGCCCAGTCCAAGGTCAATGCGGCTTGGAAACAGTCGAGCTAGCGTCCCGAACTGCTCGGCGATGACGTAGGGGGCATGGTTGGGAAGCATGATGCCGCCCGCGCCGACGCGGATGGTTTTTGTTCCCGCGGCGATATGACCAATCACAACCGACGTCGCGGCGCTCGCGATGCCCGGCATGTTGTGATGCTCTGCCACCCAAATGCGGCGATAGCCCCAGGCCTCGGCATGGACCGCGAGATCACGGGCGTTGTTGAGCGCGCCACGCGCATCGGTGGCTTCGGTGACGCGGACGAGATCGAGGATAGACAGTGTCGTCATACGAACTCCCCGAGCGAAACCATTTGCGTGAAGGACGCCGCCCGAGATACGGCCAGGTCTGAGCTTGCCTGAAGCGGCAGGCTTCATCCGATTCTTGTGCCCCATATGGACACTGTCTCCGTGTGGGTCAATCTGCTGAACGCGGCAAGTGCGAATGACCAACAGCGCCGAGTACAATCCGTACCCGGCGCGTCACTGCGCCAGCGGCCGTTTCTGGCACAACGCAGCCAGGTAAGGAACATACGCCGACCTGCTCCTTGCGTTTTGGACCTCGATAGGTTTTAAGCCCGGTGACGTCATGACCACAGGTATGAACGAGAAGCGAACTGCGTGCTTTGCCGCGCGTTTTAAACAGAGTGACGCATCCCGTGGCTCATGCGCTTTAGACTGTTCTGAGCCTCCACAAGGGAATCCATTATGGCCAAGATGACCAAGAATCAGTTGATTGATGCAATCGCAGAAGGAACGCAGGTTTCCAAAGGAGACGTAAAGGCCGTCATCGAGCAGATGGCGACTGTAGGCTATAAGGAACTGAATGAATCCGGCGAGTTCGTCATTCCTGGCTTCGTCAAAATGTCGGTCGTGAACAAGCCGGCTACTGAAGCCCGCAGCGGTATAAATCCTTTCACGAAAGAGCCTATGGAGTTTGCGGCCAAGCCAGCCAGCAAGTCGGTCAAGGCGTCACCCCTGAAGGTCGCCAAAGACGCAGTTTGAAGCGGAAGGGTTCGTTGAGGCGTGTTCGTTTGTCTGAACTGTGGGTAATTTCACCACACCCTAGACAGGCACCTCCACCCGCACCCTATGCGCCCTGAGACGGACTCTCTGGAGGGCCAAGGGGGGACGGTCTCGCAAAGGCCATGCGGTGCGTGCCCGTGTGGCCTCTTGTCTTTTATTAACTGCCCGGAAAAATTGGGACTCTGGGTGAACGGCCGCTTCTGGCGCGAAGCGGACGTTCGGTGTTTCAGCAAACTTATGGGTTGGCTGAGGGTAACGCTGGTGATGGGGATTATGGACGGCGCCCGGTCTCGGCCACGAGCATGCAGGCATCTTCCCAGGTGGCACGATTCATGACGTGGCGCAGGTGGTCGGCGCGAGCTATAGCATGTCGAAGAAGACCGGCGACGTCGCGATGATCGTGAGGCCGTTGCGCGTCGCGATGCTGCTGCCGGTGATCCTCATCATCACCTTGTCGTACCGCAAACACCATGTCGCCGGCCCATCCGGCGCGTCGATGCCACCCCTGGTGCCCTGGTTTGTGGCAGCGTTTGCGCTGCTCGTCGCCAGCAACAGCGCTGGCGTGATCTCCGCCGGTATTCAGCACCCGCTCCAAACACTCTCCACTTGGTTGCTGATAGTTTCCATGTCGGCGATCGGAATGAAGGCGCACCTAAAGGACTTTGCCACCGTGGGATTCAAGCTTATTCTGTTGATGGTGAGCGAGACCGTGTTTTTGGCGATCCTTGTGGTCGCGTTTATCTTCCTGGCCCGCTGAGGGGTGCAGGACGTCGACAAGGGTTGCCATCTCAGCCCTTCACCAAATCCCCCAGCAAATTCGCAGCCACCGTCAGCTTGGCGAGCGTCAGGCCGCCAGTAGCGATCTCGTCGACCGAACGGCGGATGCGCGTAGCCTTGGGATGGGCCGCGAGCCAGTTCTCGGCAGCCTGCTGGCCGGACTGGCCGTTTGCAAGCATATCGGCGACCAGTCTTCTTTCGGCGGCTGCGATCTGGTCAACGGCGCGGTCGATGGCGAGACGTTCGAAGACATCGCTCGCCGGCACGCCGCGCGCGGCGGCGATGATGCGGTCGAGACCGAAATTGGCCTCGGCGGCGAAGAAGGTCGTGGCCGTATCGCCGATGGCGCGGCTGGTGCGCTCTGCGACCGTCACGATATCGGGTGCGGAGACCAGGGTGTCGAGATCGGCTAGTTCGCCAGCAAGTTCCGCCGGGACGCCGCCATCGGTCAGGTCTTGCCGGCGCTTGCTGCGCCCGGCCTGGATATCCTGCGGCAGGTCATTGTCGAGCCCTGCTGCGATCTCACGGATGCAGGGGCTGAAGCGCGAGATCACAGCTTCCAGACCGACGCTGAAATCGACATTGCGCACATACCAGACCACGCGGGAGTACAGCAGATCCTGAACTGCGGCATAGAGACCGAGCTGCAATTGACCGTCGATCTTGTTGTCGAGCGCATCAATCGCGTCGTTTAGCCGATCGAGGCCGTAGGATTCACCCACCGCTACGAAGGCCATGGCGATGGTGGGTACGTCGGCATCGGTCTCGTCAATCAAGCGCACCACGCAAGGCGGACCGCCGCGATTGATCACGGCATTGGCGAGATTGGTGGAGATGATCTCCCGCCGAAGGCGATGGAGTTCCACCGAATCGGGGAATTTGTCCCGAGCCTCGCGTGGGAAGTATTGGGACAATTCGCGGGCGAGATAGGGATCGTCGGGCACGCTGCTGGCGAGCAGATCGTCGTAGAGCGTCAGCTTTGCGTAAGCCAGCAGCACGGCAAGTTCCGGCCGCGTAAAGGGCTGGCCGCGCCGGGTGCGCTCGGTGATCGCCACATCGTCCGGCAGGAACTCTACGGCGCGGTCAAGGAGGCCGCGCTGCTCCAGTGATTGCATCAGGCGGGCGAGGAAGCCGTTCTCGGCCATGCCCCTGCGTTCGGCCAGCGAAAGCGCCAGCGTCTGCAGATAGTTGTTGCGCAGTACCAGCGTGCCGACCTCGTTGGTCATCGCCACTAGCAGGCTATTGCGGTCGCTCTGACTGAGGCGACCATCGCGTTCGGAGCGCGCCAGCGCGATCTTGAGATTGACCTCGACGTCGGAGGTGTTGACCCCGGCCGAATTGTCGATGGCGTCAGTGTTGAGCTTGATGCCTTTCTGTGCCGCTTCGACGCGGCCGCGCTGGGTCGCGCCGAGATTAGCGCCTTCGCCGATCACCCGGGCGCGGACATCCGAGCCCGTGACACGGATCGGGTCATTGGTGCGATCGCCGACCTGGTCGTCGTTTTCCCCTGAAGCGCGGATATAGGTGCCGATGCCGCCAAACCAGAGCAGGTCGACGCGTGCCTTGAGGATTGCCCTCATCACCTCGAAGGGCGTGGCTTGCGGCGTATCGAGATCGAGCAACGCTCGCACTTCCAGTGCGAGCGGGATTGCCTTGAGCGAACGCGAGAACACACCGCCGCCCTGCGAGATCAGCGACTTGTCGTAGTCCTGCCAGCTCGACCGGGGCAGGTCGAAGATGCGCAGGCGCTCGGCATGGCTGATGGCCGGGTCGGGCGACGGATCGATGAAGATGTCGCGGTGATCGAAAGCCGCGACCAGCCTGGTCACCGGCGAGAGCAGCATGCCATTGCCGAAAACGTCGCCGGACATGTCGCCCACACCGGCCGCGGTGAAGGGCACGGTCTGGATATCGGTGCCAAGTTCGCGGAAATGGCGTTTGACGGCTTCCCACGCTCCGCGCGCGGTGATGCCCATCTTCTTGTGGTCATAGCCCTGGCTGCCGCCGGAGGCGAAAGCGTCGCCAAGCCAATGGCCCTTCTCGGCCGAGATAGCGTTGGCGGTGTCGGAAAAGGTGGCGGTGCCTTTGTCGGCGGCGACGACAAGATAGGGGTCATCCCCATCGTGCCGCAGGGTGTCGCCGGGCGGCACGATCGTATCGCCATCAAGATTATCGGTGAGTTCGAGCAGCGAGCGAATGAAGATGCGATAGGTTTCGGTGCCTTCCGCCATCCAGGCTTCGCGATCGGAGGCCGGCGGCAGGCGTTTGGGCACAAAGCCGCCTTTGGCGCCGACCGGCACGATGACGGCATTCTTGACCTGCTGTGCTTTGACCAGGCCGAGGATCTCGGTGCGGAAATCCTGTGGCCGGTCGGACCAGCGCAGGCCGCCGCGCGCCACCTTGCCGAAGCGCAGATGAATGCCTTCGAAACGCGGCGAATAGACGAAAATCTCGTAAAGCGGTCGCGGCGCCGGCAGACCCTCGATCTTGCGCGCTTCGAATTTGAAGGAGATCACTGGACGCGGATGCCCGTCCTGGCCGATCTGCCACAGATTGGTGCGGATGGTGGCCTGCACCAGATTGATGAAAAGGCGCAGGATGCGGTCTTCGTCGAGCGAGGCGACGGATTTGAGCTGCTCCTCGATCTCGGCGAGAAGGGCTGTCTCGCGTGCCGAGCGCTCGGCATCGGTGGCGACGAGGTGCGGGTCGAAGCGAGCCAGGAATAGAGCGACAATGCTGGTGGTAATGGCGGTGTTGTTGCGCAAAGTCTCCCACATATAGCCTTGGCTAAACGGCGCGCCGATCTGGCGCAGGTAGCGGGAGAGAGCCCGGATGGCCGAGATTTCGCGCCAACTCAGGGCTGTCCGCAGAATGAGGGCGTTGTATCCGTCGGATTCGGCGCGATCGCCCACCACCGCCATGATCGAGGCTTCCAGGCGATGGTTGAATTCCGTGCTAATTACGATCGGTTTGCCGTCATTGGCCTCGACTGTCATATCGTGCAGCCACACCGGTGCGGGTGCCGGCGTCGCGCTGGGCATGATCTGATAGGTGCGTTCGTTGACGACGCGCAAGCCATGATTTTCGATCACCGGCACCCGGTAGGACAGCGACAGGGGCGCGCCACGCGAGAAGACCTTGAGGCCGAACCGCGTCGGATCGTCCTCACCGTCGATGCGGTAGACCGACATCGCCACCGGACGAGCTGCGGTGAGTTTTTCGATGGTGGCGATATCGGCGATCGCCTGCGAGGTGCCGAAGGCTTCTGTATAGCCGCCGGCGAAGGCCAGCGCATAACGGTTAGCGAGCATGCGGGCTCGCATGCCGTCGGTGGAGGTGGCGAGTGCGGCTTTCAGCTTGTCGCCCCAGGTCGCGGCGATGGCGCTGATCTCGGATTCCAGTCTGTCGCGCGCGATGACAGGCGTTTCGCCTTCATAGCGCCCGATGATGTAGTGGACGCGCGCAAGCGATCCTTCGGGGAAGGAGGCGTAGGAGGCTGACAGGCGACCCTTATAGACCTGCGCCAGGAACGTCCCGACGCGCGTACGCACGCCGGTGTCATATTTCTCGCGCGGAATGAAGACAAGGATGGAGACGAAGCGGTCGAATTTGTCGGCCCGCGCCAGCACCCGCACGCGGGGGCGCTCATAAAGCGTCAGCACCTCCATCACGAAATTGTAGAGCGTCTCGGCATCGACCTGGAAGAGTTCGTCGCGCGGATACTCTTCGAGGATATGCTGGACGGCCTTGCCCGAGTGGCTGGCCGGGTCGAAGCCGGCGCGCTCCAGCACCTGCGCCACCTTGTGGCGGACATAGGGGATCTGCCGCGCCGAACGGGTATAGGCGCCCGAGGTGAACAGGCCGACGAGGCGCAATTCGCCCTCAAGTCGGCCGTCGGGCGTATAGAGCTTGATGCCGACATAATCCATGCGGACGCGGCGGTGAACGCGGCTGTTCACATTGGCCTTGGTGACAATGAGGACGGTCGGCTCGCGCATGAATTCGCGGATTTCCGGCGTCATCACCACCATTTCGGTGCCGCGGCGCAGGACTTTCACATCGGGATTGCGCAGGATGCCGAGGCCCTCGCCCTCGCTGGTTCCGTCCGACCCGTCGGTGTCGGAAGAGAAGCGATATTCGCGCAGGCCTAGGAAGGTGAAATTGTCGGCGCATAGCCATTGCAGGAACTGGTTAGCTTCGGCGATCTCGTCGATCGGCAGTGGCGGCGGATTGGAGTTGAAGGTCTTGATCGCCTGTTCAACACGGGCGCGCATGGCTTGCCAGTCGGCGACGCAGGCGCGCACGTCGTTGAGCGTCTTGGCAAGGCCGTCGACCAGCTTCTGGCGGTCGGCATCGGCGTCGAGCCTGGCGATGTGGAAATGGATCAGGCTTTCGCGCTCGCCCTTTGCCCCCTCTGTCGGCGTTTCGCCATAGAAACGCAGGAGCTTGCCTTGCCCATCGCGCTCCACGGCGATGATCGGGTGGGTGACCAGCGTGACTTCGATGCCTTGCTCGGCGAGCTCCGCCATGGTGGAATCGAACAGGAAGGGCATGTTGTCGTTGAGAACCTCGAGCACGGAAATCTCGCGCCCGTCCGGCATCATCGGATTGGTGACGCGGATATCGGCACTGCCCGCCGTGCGTCGCTGCACATGCTCCCAAGCCTGTTCCGCCAGAAAGGCCAGCGAGGTGGCATCGTAGTTGACGAGGTCCTCGATATTGATGTGGTCGAACAGAAGTTCCGCAAACGCCTGGGGCGTCTTGCCCGCCTGCATGCTTCCCGCCGCTTCACGGATCAGGGTCGCGCGAGCTTTGTCGTCACGCCACGCCATAACGTCCTCCGTTTGTTGCCGCGCCGTCTAACCGCAGACGCTATTGTCTGCCTGATTTGGAGTGCAACTCTTGGAGCGCCATTCTTCAATCGAGATCGATGGCGTCTGCGAAACCCTCAGCTTTGAGCCTCTGTGGCTTTTGATGACAAAGTCGTTCAATACCAAAAATACACCTCCAGCGGAACGTTTCAACTGTTCTTGAAGGTCTTAGCGCCGCTCGCCTCCACCCACAGTCCGAACCGGCCGGATCGGGAAAGGCCACTGAAGCAAGGCCGCACTAGGAAGATGCTCACATTGATCGTCCAGGCATCTGCGGACGAGAGTCTGCTTTTGGCGCAAAGCGGCCATTGAGCAAATGCTGATGTTGCCTAAGTATCAGCAAGGCACATCGGTCGAGCCTAACGGTCATCAGACTTTTAAGTAAACGGCGAATTCATCGTCGAGGCAGACGCGCCGTATTGGCGATGGCGTCAGCTAGCATTGCATTTAACTGCGCCTTCGTGAATTCCTTGGGCTGCCTCTTTACTGGTTTTCGCGAAGATACAACCTTTTGGACGGGGCGAGCACAGGCCGCTAGAGGCGCTGGCCTTCGCTTGGGCACCGAAACGATCTTAGGCTTTGCGGTCGGGGGCTTGTGTCCGCGCTTCAGGCCCATGCGCTGTAACTTGGCGCACACGGCGTCGCGGCTGTACCCTAGGCGGCTCGCGATCTGCCCGGCACTGTGGCCACTCACCCATAGTTTTCTAAGAACGCCAACGTTCGCAGCATCCCACATGTTTGTCTTTTACACCCAGATTGCGACTGCTGACAATATTGACACGCTTTGCTCTATCGCCTCACAGCAATGCAGAAGCCAAGGAACAACGCAAAATTATGAGGCTGTGCTCTCGTGGAAATCCCTGCCGGTGACGCACTGCAGAAAGGAACGGTCGTCAGTTCAAACGATAGATTGAATAATTGAGCAGCGATGCAAAGGCGACCCAGGCCGCGTAGGGGATAAACAGCGCTGCAACCAAACGATTCTCGCGCCATTGCACCCAGATGAAGCCAACGATGACTGCAAAAAGGGTAAGGATAATTGCGAGGGCGAAGGCGATGTGATGCAGCGTGAAAAAAACCGGCGACCAGACAAAGTTTAGGATCATCTGCACCAGCCATAGCTGCATCGGCAGAGACGTCGCGTCGTCCTGCAGGTAGGTCCGCCAACCCGCGACGGCGATCATCACATAGAGGATCGTCCAGGTCGGCGCGAATACCCAATTCGGCGGATTGAAGGGGGGCTTCTGAAGCCCGGCATACCACGCGCCCGGCAGGTTGGCGGTACCGATCGCCCAACCAATTCCAACAACCAGAAGGATGAATAGAGCGAGAGATCTATGCCGCTTTGCCATGCCTCAGCTTGGCTGTGCCGGAGCTGAAAGTCGATAGAAGACAGGAAATCGTTGTTCAAAGGAACCATGCATGGTGCGTTGCCATTAGCTGGGCAACGCGTGCCGTTCGAGCAGCCGACGCAGCACTTGGTATGGCCCGTAGCCAAGCCGGAGAATGTCAGACGGCCCGAAAGCCACCCTGGAAAAAAACAACCCGCGTTCGCAGAATGTGTCGCAGCGATCGGTTGAACCCGCCGCGCAAAGTGGACATATGCACGGATTACGGCCGTGCCGCGTTCAAAGCCTGCTCGATATCAGCGATCAGATCGGAGGGGTGCTCGATGCCGATCGACAGCCGGATCGTGGAATCGAGAATGCCTATTTTTTGGCGGATGTCAGCCGGAACGCCGGAATGAGTCATGCTTGCGGGCAGACTTGCAAGTGACTCTGTGCCGCCCAGGCTCACCGCCAGCTTGAAGATTTGAAGTGCGTTGAGGAATTTGAATGCGGCGGCCTGGCCGCCGACGATGTCGAACGAGAAGGTGGAACCCGCGCCGGTGCATTGCCTCGCGAACAGCCGACCGGCGGGGGAAGTTTCTTCGTGGTGAGCAAGGTAATGGACCTTCGCCACTTTGGCGTGGTCACGCAAGTAATCCGCCACGAGCAGTGCGTTTCTGTCCGCTTTTTCCATGCGGATGCTCAGCGTTTCGAGCGACCGGCTGAGCATCCAGCAGGAATGGGGGTCCAGTTGGGTGCCGATGGCGCCTCGCAACGCTTTGATGTCCTTCATGAGCGTTCGTGAGCCGAGTGCAGCGCCCGCGATCAGGTCAGAATGACCGCCGATATATTTAGTCAGCGAGTACAACGAAAGATCAGCGCCGTGTTCGATCGGTCGCTGAAACACCGGCCCGAGCAGCGTATTGTCGCACGCGACAATTGGCTTGTGCCCCTGAGTCTGGCCGATCATTTCGGCGACGCGCCGGACCATCGCGATATCGACCAGGCCGTTGGTCGGATTTGCCGGGGTTTCGATGAAAATCATCGCAACTCGGCCATTGGTCATGGCTTCCTCCGCTGCCACTTTGACCGCGGTTTCGTCGATCCCGTCGGAAAAGCCGACCGCGCCGATGGAGAGGTTCGCAAGCGTCTTCGCAAACAGAGTCTCCGTCCCGCCATACAGCGGTTGAGAGTGTAGAATGACGTCGCCAGGGCGGACGAAAGCCAGGATCGTAGTCGAAATCGCAGCCATGCCCGAAGAGAACAACGCGCAATTCTCGGTGCGCTCGTAGACAGAGAGCCTGTCCTCGACGATCTCGCTGTTGGGGTGATTGAACCTCGAATAAACCAGACCCGCCCCCATCCCCTCCGGGGGCTCACGCCGGCCAGAAACGAAATCGAAGAAGTCCTTTCCGTCTTCAGCGGTCTTGAAGACGAAGGTCGACGTCAGGAAGACCGGTGGTTTGACGGCTCCCTCCGATAGTTGCGGATCGTAGCCGTAGTTCAGCATCAGCGTTTCTGGATGCAGCATGTGATT
>Ga0157374_10004872_pt1 | contig 11261 bp, 13 predicted proteins | sample M25metaG_FD_115308 | JGI IMG/M metagenome (GOLD analysis project Ga0157374, IMG submission 115308) | Miscanthus rhizosphere microbial communities from Kellogg Biological Station, Michigan, USA - M2-5 metaG | ecosystem: Host-associated > Plants > Roots > Rhizosphere > Soil | place: USA: Michigan... | reverse complement strand
CCCCTAAAAGTCCGTGATCCCCCCCCAAGGATATTAAATTTTAATAGGTTGGGTTGCGCAGCAACAAAGCGTCAAACGAAGTTTGTGTAAGCGCGCACTCCGAAAATTTCGTCGTGAACGGGTGATAGAGTTTTAAAAACCTGTGACAGCATCATTTTGAAAGCTGTTTACCAGGGTGCAGAGAGGGGGAAATTTTTCCCCCTCTCTGCACCCCAACTCGTCAAAAATCTTAGTGGTAAGATGACTTGAATTTTAAAATTTCATCGTTCGTTCATTTGGAAAATTTTTCAAATGCGCGCTTATACGTTGCCGTGCAACGTCGCTTGGTTGCAAGCAACCTAACCTTTCAAAATCTTCTCAAAATCATTTAAATGCCTTGAAAAAAATTGTAAAAACCCTATAATGTATTACAGGCATTACAAATAGGGGAAAGATCATGACATATTCGATCAGATTACCGCATGAAATAGAGGAACGTCTTGAAAACTTGTCCATACAGACGGGAAGAAGCAAATCATTTTACGTCAAAGAGGCAATTCTTGGTCATCTTGATGACATCGAAGACATTTACCTAGCTGAGAAACGTCTAGAAAACATTCATGCTGGCCGTACACAGACAGTTCCTCTTCAAGAAATCATGAAACGCTATGGCATGGACAGTTGAGTTCGACCCTTCCGCAGAGAAGGAACTAGACAAACTTAGCCATCAGCAAGCTAAGCGGATATTGAAATTTTTATTCGAGCGCGTCAGCTACTTAGATGATCCACGAAGTATTGGAGAAGCTTTGAAAGGTTCCCGTTTTAACAATCTCTGGAAATACCGTGTTGGAGATTACCGCATTATTACTAGCCTTGAGGATAATATTGCGCGAATTCTCGTTGTAAAAATAGGAGATCGTAAAGAAGTTTATCGTTAAAAGAGAAACCCCCTGAAAGAAAGTTTTTCAAGGGGTTTCTAGAACAACAGCAGATTTAGAACCAGAAGGTCTATGCTACGATTTTTAATCTATCTGGTTTTAATCTCTTACTTTGAGAATTTAGAACTTCATTATCTATTCTTTTCCTTTTTATCCCAGTAACACTTTTATTTTCAATATTTTTGGAAATATTATTAGCATATCCCTCTTTAAGTTCATTAGAGAAAAGACAAGCTGCCCCAAGATGGCAGAGGCTATTAAAATAATTTCCATTCTCAAACTCCGCACCTGCGTCAACCCCATTAGTTACCACTCCTATAAGATTGGGAAGTGAACCAAAAACGTCAATTACATCACCAGAACCTGGTACTAAAAAATTTAGAACTGGTTTTACTACATATCTTGAAGGAAGAAAGATTTTTTCATTCATGCTACGAATAAATTGAAAAGCTCCATTTTTTCTTATTTCTCCAAAAATCCCGGTTGTTTGTTCTTCTTGTTGAAGCTGTGGTTCTACCATCAATATCTGTAGATTTGGTTGATTATCTCTATTTATACGTCTAATAGCACGACCAAAGTTGAACTCTGCCAAATCGTTTTGGCCACCATCTCTCTGATTAACTGCAAGCTGATAAATCGTTGGATCTATAACAACGTCTTCATTATCTTCATGTTGAAAGTACATTGGGGAGCGTGGATCTGGATATAGTTCGTTCTGAAAAGGGGGCGGGCTAAAGCGCATTGGAGATGGAGGGGGTGAACCTGAAAAAAATCGATAGTTTATGTCATCTGTACATTGAGCTTCTGACAATAAGGCAGAAACAACATAGCAAATAGCTATAGATAGGGTTTTAAATCTATTCATGATTATCTCCTTAAAATTTATTTAAAACACAAGATAACAGAAAGAAATTTACCGGATAGTTAAAATATAAACAATACGGACGATTTGAATAGTCTATCTGATTAAACCTCAGACAGACTATAATATGAAACTAAGACTTTACCTGAATTTTATGGCCCCCCTAGAAGTGGCGGGGCATTTCCGGAAGCACACCGGAAGCTTTGAGAAGAAAATTAAGGGGGGGAAACGACAAAAGTTTGACTTCTTCAGAAGTATCGTTATACGATTAAAGAGTATCGCGGATAGTCCGCAATGCGTGACGCCCAGGTGGTTGAGAACCTGAGCGACACTAACCACACAAACTTATGAGGAGTTTGATATGGCTTTCATAAATCTAGCCCGCATCGGGCAATCCTTCAAGATATTCCTTAGACGGCCGCAAGGCCGAATATATACTTTTCTAACGTCTCAGATCTGAAAGAGGACAGATAATTTCTGTCTTTTTTTATTAGCGTGGCGGTAGGAAGACTGTAACCCTTTGCAACCATTTCCACCGCCACAAGCACACACTGCATTTTAAAGCAGGCCTACGCCTTAAGTGTACGCTGTTTTTAGGATGCATGGAACATTTAAGGAATGATCAAAATGGAGATGATAAAAATTACCCAACCTAATGGGGAAGCTAAATTATTTCAAAGTTATCACAATGTTTGCAGTTACATTAATTCCCTAGAGAGACGGAAAACATTGGAAACAGGAAAATCTGGTTGGAGGTTTATAAAGCGTCGTCATGATACCCTATATTTCCTTTATTACCGTACGCCATCCTTGAAAATTTTTTTTACTCCCAAAGAGAAAGAAGCTATCGAAAAGGAGCTAGGGTTAATTGAAATATCAAAAGGAGATGAGAAAAATATCATCCAAATCCTTTTTAGGTCGAAGCTTGATATTGAACCTTTGAAGATGGATTGGTGTAAGGACTATTGTAACGAACATAGCCTAGAACTCTGTGAGTTGGTGATGAGAACCTAAACATAAAAACCATCCATCCAAGGTCACTGACGGAGGCAGTACGCACTTACGCATATTGCGAAGTGCGTTACACCTCACAACATGCTAGTGTGAGCCTGCCGGCGGCTGTAATTTAATTTTGGATGGTATTTTTATGACAGAAAGAATGCAAGCTTATCGAAAGAGAATGGAAGAAAAAGGACTAATCCAAGTTCGGGTTTGGGTAGAAAAAGAGGACGAAGAATTTGTAAAGTTCGTTGCTAAATTTTGCAGGGGCAGCTTAAGAAAAATAGAGAAAAAACGATTTGGCCGTCGCGCAAGCGACCGTCAAATTGATTTCGCGAGGGGTGTTGCTTCATCAAGCCAGGTACCAGAGCCTACCCATCTCTATGACTATCATATCAGCTTGTGCGGTTGGATATGGCGCCATAAGGGTGGTAAGAATTAATTGTTATCGGGTATGAGGTTAAACCTCTCCTAAGTTACGTGGGTGTAAAATGTTTAAAAAAGCTTTGGTTGGATTCTTAAAGTATCTTGTAGGCGAAGAACAAGAGCCAATTCACAAACCAGAACCTAAAGAAACAAAACAACAGCCTATATCTAATGCAGAGATTGGGGAAAACACGGTTGTTGTTGAACCAAAAAGAAATGACAACGGCCAGATAAAGAAGAAAACAAAGTCAAACCGAAAAAAACCAATAGAGGGAGAGATAATAACCACTGATCCAAAGAATCTCAGGGACATTGTGGATCTTATGGAGTTTCCTTTTGTGGCTCTGTCTAAAAATAGGACAACACCAATTATTTATGAAAGTGTAGATGGAAAATCAAAAATAAAGGTAAGCGGCCATAGAGAACATTATTTAGCAAGCATATATGACTGGGATATTATTCTTTTTGTAGCAAGCAAACTTCAGGAAATTATTAATGATGGATCAGACATTCCACCAAGAAGCATTATTGTGCCGCGTCATGAACTTCTAAAATGGATTCATAAGCATGATGGAAAAAAAGAAGAGAAAGACCTCAAGGAAAGCTTAGCAAGGCTTAAACTAACAGGAATTGAAACAACAATACGTAATGAAGATGGAACATATGAGGCTGGGCATGGCTTTATTGATAGTTGGGGGTATACGGATCGAAAAGATGTTAGGGAATTTCGGATAACCCTTTCAGAATGGCTGCATGCATTATGCTGCCGTAAGGGTGCTCTTTTAAAATCTCATCCAGAATACTTTAAAATTACTTCAGGGTTAAAAAGGTTCCTCTATAGGACAGCTAGGAAGCATGTAGGAACCCAAAACAAAAGCTGGACTTTTCCAATAGAAACTCTTCATAGAAAATCAGGAAGTGAACGGGAATTCAAGAAATTCAAGCATGACCTTAAAAAAATTGTCAAAGAGAATAACCTGCCTGGCTATCTACTAGAGTGGATAGAAAATGATAACCAAACGTCAGTTCGCTTCATAAACACAAGAAAAGAGATAAAGGAAGCGCTTTCATCGGATCGCAGTACTCCTGAGATGTGAAAATTTTTATTACGTTTTTGGGGGGGGATATCACGGACTTTTTTTTAAAAAAAACATTATGAAATCAATAATGTAAGTCATTTCAATTTCCGACCTTTTGTGCGCCTAAACTTGTATTCTAAAACTAGTTCTTTTAAAACTGTATTTTTTAAAACCTGTCGCGCTGTGGAAAACTGGTGTGGAAAACATCCAAAAAATTACAGGACAGGGGAAGAGAAAAATCCGAAGTGGTAGCTAACTGGTTTTAGGTTGTTGCAAACCGGAAAAAGCATAGACCGTCAACAAAGGCTTTTTTTCTTTCCAAAAGGCAACTAAAGCTTTTCCTAATCAACTGGACGGGATAAGATACTAAAAAAACAAGCACCCAAGAAAATTTTAACCAGATGTTAACTTTAAAATAGCGTTTAAATCACCATAGAAGCTCACCTGATATGGTTAACTGACTTTTGGTACAAAGACTACCAGAAGAATTTTGATCCTGTCAGTAATCTTCCTAGAGCGTTCTAGGGGCTATATGTTTTTGAGTGTTAATGGCCAAGAAAAAAAACAGCCATAAAACCCTTGTAGAAAGCCTTTGCTAAGCCAATATCATCGATTTAAACGGACGCTAACGCGGAATTATATTTGTGGGGCTCTGCCCCACACCCCGGGATATTTAGGAGCAAGAATGATTTTAGGTTGATCTTTTTCTTGGACAGGAATTATGGTTAAGACGTGGTACAGGCTGGGAAGCCGATGACCACAGCAAGAATGGGTATTGGCCTTTAATCGCTCTAGGCCAATACCTAACAAATTTTTTGATCTGCTTATTTTTTAACCATGCCTTGCAACAGGTTGTAAGTTCATCACAAGGTAAACCTTCTCCCCAGTCTTATTCACCATTTCTGTGGATAAAGCGTGTGTGATATCCCCCCTAAAAGTCCGTGATCCCCCCCCAAGGATATTAAATTTTAATAGGTTGGGTTGCGCAGCAACAAAGCGTCAAACGAAGTTTGTGTAAGCGCGCACTTGGAAAACTTTTCCAAGTGAACGGGTGATAGGGTTTTTAAAACCTGTGACAGCATCATTTTGAAAGCTGTTTACCAAGGGGGTGCAGAGAGGGGGAAATTTTTCCCCCTCTCTGCACCCCAACTCGTCAAAAATCTTACTGGTAAGATGACTTGAATTTTAAAATTTCATCGTTCGTTCATTTGGAAAATTTTCCAAATGCGCGCTTACACATTGCATGCAATGTCGCTTGGTTGCAAGCAACCTAGCCTTTCAAAATTTGGTCAAAAAATATAATATAAAAAACAATATTATTTCATTAAATAGCAGGAAAAACCACGTGAAGAAGAAAGCATATAAAGCATACATGGAGGAGAGAGAAAACCCTAAGCCCTGGATGTTGCTTGATATATCGCCCCAAGTCAAGAAAATGGCAAAAGACGCGGCAAAAGAGTACCGCGTAAAAGTTGGGGAATGGGTATCCCATGCGATCATTGAAGCTTATAACAATAGGGGTGGTGATGAAACCATCCGTGCTAAAGGTTTTGCTGAGATGATGGAAGAATTTCCCGATAAAGGTTTTATGCAAGGTTGGTTCATAGGCGTGATGCGTAAAATTGAAGACCTATCTAAAAAGATAGATAAGCCTTGGTGGAAATTTTGGGCTTAAGTTGGCGAGGTATTTTCAGGTGGAAGCATCCTTAACGAGCTTCGCTCATTAAGGAAATAAACGCCTTGCGCCAAAGTTCCGGTCGCCCGCCTCTTCGCTTCGCTGCGAGGCGACCTCCCTCCCCATTTACCCTGACAGCTAGAGTTGCATCGAATGAACTGGCATGGCCTGATAATTGCCCTAAATCCGCCCCACACCATACGCACCTAAAGGTGCTTATAAATCCTTTTAAAAACAACAGCATACTGTAGTGTGATAAGGGTTAAAATGTATACAGAATGTATACAATTGTATACTTTTGTATGTTAATATATTGTATATAATTAATTTTTATGTATACATTTTGTACACAAAATGTATACATCATGTACACGCTTGAGTATGAAAAATTTATTTTTTTGTCGGAAAAATCCCCCCTGCTTTTTAAGCTTTACTACCCTTGAAATATAGTCTTAAGTGCTATATATTTTATATATGGCAGATCATTGTACGGGGTACGGGTAAAGGTTTTGCGAATTTTTAAAACAAAGTGGTTTGATAAGTTTGCCAGTAAGAACAGCATTGACGATTTAACACTGATTGAAGCTATAAAAAGGGCTAAAAATGGTTTAATTGACGCTGATCTTGGAGGAGGCGTTATAAAACAGCGCATTGCAAGGGAAGGCCAAGGAAAGTCTAAGGGGTATCGGTCTATCATTATCATAAAGTATGAGCAGATTGCCTTTTTTGTCTTTGGGTTTCCTAAAAATGAACGGGATAATTTGCGCCAGGATGAGGTAGAAGAATATCGGGAATTGGCACGGGACTTATTGTCAATGCCAGAAAGGGATTTATCACAAGGACTTTCTGAAGGTGATTTTGTGGAGGTAGAAAGATGACGAAAATATATAAAAGTGAAGCTTTAGCGGCTGTACATGAAACGGCGGAATCATTATATAAAATTGGGACTATAGATAAGAAAACCATGCGTCGGTTTGATGAAGCATGTTTGACGCCAGTATATAGTTTAACACCAGAAGAAATTCGCCATATACGCGAGAAGGAACGTGTAAGCCAATCCGTATTTTCCCATTACCTTAACGTAACGACAGGGCTAATAAGCAAATGGGAACGGGGAGAGAAGAAACCATCAGGAACAGCTATAAAGCTTCTATTGCTTGTAGAAAAAAATGGGTTGTCCGCGATTGCGTAGAAAAAGCCCCATCAATTGATGGGGCTTTAAGAGACACAGATTTTTAGAATCAGTTGTCTTTTAGAAATGGATTGCTGTATATTAGACCTGCTGCATAAGTAAAATGATGCGTTTAAGAACTGCAGAAAACAAGGAGCCAAAGATAGGTAAAAAGACTTACGCAGCAGGTCTATTTAAGATCATCCGCCTTTTGTCTTCTGACACCATAACTTGCCCCCATCTCAAAAGCAAAACGGATGTTTGAAGTATCAAAATATTTCTGTCTATATTTTTCATCCCCGTAAGAAAGAGCTATATTTAAATATTTATGAGCATTCCCCAAGTCTCCCTTCTCATTATAAATTTTTGATATAACACGAGCTGAAAATCCTTTATCTTTGTTACTCGATTCAGGTGATTCTAATATTTCTAAGAAATTTGCTAATTTTTCATCTTGGTTTTGTATTTTTTCTGCATCCTTATACGTTTTCTGAGAGTTATCAATTGAATGTTCTTCTATATTAACTCTCTCCTCATCATCTGATGGTCCCATTTTAATTTCAGGAATTATGGATACCCTTACCCCCTCTAAAATTCTGTCAAACTTCTTAGGTGTAAGGCGTGTTCCACTATTTAGATCGCTCTCATTAGCGGCTCCATGTGTGTGAATCCCTAAAACAAAATAGGTATTATTTGTGGAATATATAATAGGGCTACCGCTTTGACCTGGCAAAGTATTTATTCTATAATGTAATCTTTTTAGTTTTGAGCATCCAAGATTAGAAGAATGTTTAAACATCCGAGCTGATGACATTTTATATATCCCATCTACTTTTTTTATCTTTATATGTTTCGTTTTATCTGGGTAACCAGCGATTGTTAATGAGGGGTTTTCATCAAGGACTGCATTACTTGGATCTAATAGGCTCATCCAACCTGATTGATAACCGATCGAGTTATCTAAAATTACAACCCCCATGTCGTAATCTTCACTGTCTTTGTTTCTATTTATCCAACCTTTAAATGTGCGCAGAGAAACTCCTTTCGAGTCTCCAAATGGCTTAAAAGATTTATGTTGAGCAGGCGTAAATATGATACTAGAAGCCCAGCCTCCTCTGCTGAAATCATAAACATTGTGTCCAGCTGTGAGTACGTGGTTAGGCCCTATGAGTACGCCTGTTCCTATACATATGCATCCTTTACTAGCTGGGTAATGCTGCGCATGTGGAAAAGTTATAAGTAAACTACCAAGAAACCTATAAGGCGCAGTATTTGTCATTTCTACCCTGTCCATTTTATTTCCGTCAAAGCATGCTGACTCTTGTGACGCTAAGGTTTGACTTGATTTCATATCATGGCTTTTTATTTCTTGCTCTTCAACAAATTCCCGTCTACCATCTGATGAAACTCCTAAAGGTTTCAGTGAATTATCTTCATATAAAAGCCGTTCAGAGTTTTCCGTAATTTCTTTTCCATCATTATGAGAGGTGTAACGCCCTACTGTCTCGTTAATTTTTATTTCTATATCTTTAGTAGAGTAATTTGTATTAAGAACACTTAAAATTTTTGGTTCATAAAAATCCTCACTACTATCTTCAGCAGCTTTGACTAAAGAAAGGAATGTAAAATACGATAATATCAACAATGGGAAAAAATATGTCATAATTTATTCTCCTTTATTTTTATTTTAAAATTTAATTTTACTGTAATTATTTTATAAATTTTTATGGCTTATATAATCACTTTCCAAAACCTTACGTAACATTCCTTCAGCTACTAATGTCTCGATCTCTTCAAATTTTGTTTGCGCTTTAGCAGTTAGAAAGGCTAGGCTATCTATGTCGTCTAGTTCTATATGTTTATCCAATTCAGGGTTCACCCTCCTATATAGACCTGCATCCCATAGATCTTCCAAAGATTTATGGACTCCGGCGCTTGCTGTTTCGAACATTGTATTTATTAGGGGTTTAGCTACATTCGTCCACCCAACGTTATAGCCAATTTGTTCTTGAACCGAAGAATATCCAGTGCCTAATGACAAAAGAAGTATATTTCCAGGGCTTACAAACATGCTTTCTTGCCTAGAATATTTATATATATCTTGTGCTACTAATGCAGAAGGGTTATTTAACCACACTCCCCCATCTATCAGATGGGTATCTGATTGATACGATAGGGTATGACCAGGAAAATATACAGGGGCAGCAGATGTTGATCTTCCTACCTCCCAAAGTGGTATATTAATGTTTTTTTGTGCCCAAACGTATTTGGCAGTGTTGCTATTAAAAACATATGTTTCTGGGTAGCTCCCACTAGTTTTTACAGCAGGAATGACCACTCTTGTCTTCATATTGTGTAGACCGGTATCTCCTAGTTTTGCTTTTAGGAGATTTTCTAGTGGTTTATGATCGTACTTTACGCACCTTGTTTCAGATATTTTGTCTATTACTCGGAGTGGATTGTATTTGTACCGTTGAGGGAATATTTCTCTTCCTTTTTGCGTAAATAATTCTATAAGTGGGTCAATTGTTGCTAAAGGCTTATTTGTTTTATTCCAATTAGGGGTTGCTAACCCCAAAGCTAATATACCACCAATGGACGTTCCACCAATAACGTCAAATAACTCATAAGGCATCCTATTAGTACATTGATTTAATTTTTGAAGTAAAAGCGCTGGGATGACCCCCCTAAATCCGCCACCATCAATAGATAGTCCTGTGAAGTAAGTAACACCTTCTTCTTCTGAGTGAAGTTTTGTATAGTAGTCTATATCTAACGTTGAGTCATCTGGAGACCACCACTTCCTTTTCCGTTCCTGCTTGAATTTAAGAGTGTTTGATTTACTTCTTTCCAGAAATTCTTCCCTTTCCATAGGTCTTTCAGAAGACTCCTGGGGGGATGACAACAATGTTTCTATGCCTGTTGAGCCAATAGGCTGTAACACATAATTTTCCAGTTTTGACATTACATTAGCCGTTTTTTCTGGTAGGATTCCTGGCTCAGATCTCAGGTGAGGGCTGTCACTTTGCATGCACTTGGCTTCTGACCATAGAATACTAAAAAATAAAGTTAACAGTATTTTTAAATTATTTTTTTTCATATTTAATATCCTTACTTAATTTACAAAAATAACATTAAATATTAATAAAAATTAATTCAAAGTAAAAATTATATCTTTTTTTACTGTCTTAGTGTAGCTTCCCTGATTAAACCTTAGATAGGCTCTCCCAGAAAACATAACTTATTAAGGGTTCTGGTATGCTGTTAAGCAGGTCTTAAACTTCAAGGCCAGTCCTAAAAAGTTTTCTTTTACTCCAAAGAAAAATATGCAATACTTAACATTGCAAATAGAGGGCTATGAATGCATAAAGGAATTACAACAAGCATCAGGTTAACGCCAGAGTTAAGACAACAACTTGATTACCTTTCTCATTCCCTACATAGAGGGAAAAACTGGATTGTTATCCAAGCATTACACGAATTTATCAACAGGCATAATTATACCCTTTTAGCTGAAGAGGCTAGACGTCAGTCACTCCTTGCCAGTCAGCATGCAACAAATGAAGAAGAGGAGATTTGGGAAGAAAACATTGATACTACAGGATGGGAATCTTGATAAAGAGGGGCGATATCATCCTTTGCAACTTAAGCGGAGACTATGGAAAAACAAGACCAGCGGTTGTTGTTCAATCAGATATCTTTAATCCAACTCACGCAAGTATTGTTGTTTGTCCTATTACCTCTTTCTTGATTGACTCTCCATTATTCCGGTTAGAAATTCCCCCAGATAAAAAAAGTGGGTTATTAAAAAAATCCCAAATTATGGTTGATAAAATTATTGCGATCAAACGGGATAAGATTTGTAAGAAAGTAGGGGTCATCTCTAACAAAGAGCAAGATCACTTGGATAATGCAATCAAGCTATGGTTAAACATAGAAACATGAATTTACATCAAGCTTGTTTCCCCTGTAAAAATCCCCCCACTTGAGGAAGAGGGGGGCTTCGAGAGAAACAGATTTAGAATCAGTCGTGTTACCCTCAATGTATATTTACTAGTAAAATTCCCAAGCTATTAAATATACATTCTGATCTTTCTCCATAGAGATCGTTGGCGTTGGATATAAGAAGTGT
>Ga0157374_10004871_pt1 | contig 11261 bp, 9 predicted proteins | sample M25metaG_FD_115308 | JGI IMG/M metagenome (GOLD analysis project Ga0157374, IMG submission 115308) | Miscanthus rhizosphere microbial communities from Kellogg Biological Station, Michigan, USA - M2-5 metaG | ecosystem: Host-associated > Plants > Roots > Rhizosphere > Soil | place: USA: Michigan... | reverse complement strand
GGGGCTGATACACGAGCTTGAAATCGTGGAGACATAAGTTGGCGATGGCCAAAAGAACAGCTAAAAAATGGAGAGAATGACTGATAGGGACCTCGCCGGATGCAATCATCGGTGAAATCCCTATCAGATTTTGACGCGCATTACGTCAATTGCTGCGGCCGTTGGAAGCAAAATGGCTCACGCACTGGCCCTGATTCGTGAAGGGGCCCGGCGCGAGTGTGAAGTTCTGCCACCCGCCGTTCTTGCAATCGTCTTTGTTGTCGGGCTCGTAAGTCACGGTGGTACCGTTGATATTGGTGTTGTCGATCAGCACGGTCTGTGCGCCGGTTGGACCGTAATCGCTGACCAGGAAAATGTCTGTCACCTGCTTGCCGGTGTAGCGCGTCTGAGCGGTCGCCCATGGGTCATAGAAGGTTCCGCCTGGCAGTTGCGACGTATCGACCAGGCTTGCGGGCGTCAGCAATTCTCCCGAATTCGTCCACCCCGGGGCGCAGCCTGTGTAGTTCGGCGGCGGTCCAATGTAGACGAATATCGTTCCGCTAACGCCCGCCAGGGTGATTCCGAAACGCGGAGAACCGACTCCACAACTCGACGCGGTAAAATTGTAATCGGTGCTCATATCGGTCAAGTTGTTTATTGTCAATGAGGGCGAAACTCCAAAGTCAATTCCCGAGAAAATTGCGGGATTGGCGTTGCCGTCAGAGACCAGTTGGACTGCCCGGTTGGAGTTATGTCCCGGGCTCACCAGCGTGGCATTGCCAAACAATGAATAGCCTGACCCGACCCCCGCCATGACGGATATGGCGGTGACGGTTAGCGCCCCCAATACCAGCCCTAAAAATTTAGCCTTCAACGATTTGCAGATCATTGTTCTTCTTCTCCTCAATAAATAGGATTGCCAAACAGGTAATGTTTAGGCAGGAGGTAAGAGTGCGCCAGGCATCCTGAGGATTTCAATTTTAAATGGCACTGAAAGTGACTGAAGGAGCACTACTCCAAATAGCACCAAACATTAGAAGGTTCTCAGAAAGGGATCTTAAGTTGCTGGCGCGACCACGGACCGGTAGATGCCCCGCACCTGTTCGGCGGAGCGCTCCCAGGAATATTTCTGCACCAGTTCGTATCCGCGACGCACCAGCGTTTCGCGAAGCACGTCTTCCGTGAGGATTTGCCGGATCCCGCGGGCGATTTCAAAAATATTTTCAGGATTCGCAAGCAGCGCAGCTTGCGAAAAAACTTCCGGCAGCGAAGAAACGCTGGAAGTGAGTACCGGAGCGCCGTGCGCCATGGCTTCAAGCGGCGGCAGACCAAAACCTTCGTACAAAGAGGGAAAAAGAAACGCGCTGGCGCGGGAATAAAACACGCGCAGCACCGGATGAGGCACGAAGCCCAGAAAACGAACGTCCGCCTGGACGCGCGAACGCAGCACGGCTCGCCGCAAATCGGAATGTTCCTCGGCGGAATCTCCGATGAGCAATAATTTCAGGTTGGCATATTTGGGGTGATCGCGCAGGTCGCCTTTCGCGACGGCAAACGCCTCGATGAGTCTCGGCAGATTTTTCTGCGGCTTGATGTTTCCGGCATACAGCACAAAGGGGTCCGTCACCGCATGCCGCTCCAGGATGCGGTCAGCGCCTTCGGGCATCGGTTCGCGCACGAAACGTTCATCCAGCGCGTTGTAAACGACGTCAATTTTCTGTTCCGGGACATCGAAGACGCGGGACAGATCTCGCTTGGAGGAATGCGAGACGGCGATAATTCGATCTGCACGTGCCAGTGCTCGCCGCGCAAAAAATAATCTCCCGGTCTGCAGCGTGGAGGAAATTCCCGGCGGCGGAGTGAGAATATCCGTCAGGTCGTGAACCGTGATCACCAGGCGCGAAGGGACTACGGCCGGCGCATAGAACCAGGGCATGTGCAGAAGATCGACGCCGCGTTTGTGCAGCAGGTACGGCAGATACATGTGCGTGTGCACGGATCCGGGGTCAGCGGCACATTCCAGAAGCGTGAAATTGTCAGGGAGCGGATCGAACACCTTAAGGTTCGCCTGTTGTCCGATCAGCAGATATTCCGTGCCGTCGCTGGTTCGTGCCAACTGATTGATGATGTTGCGAATGTAAGTGCCGATTCCAAAATCGCCGGCGCGCCGGATATCAATCGCAACACGCATCGGTCGCGGCGCTCAGCGAGCGGAGCCGCGGCTCCCGGCCATGAACGGCGCGATGTCCCAGCGCCGCGTGTAAAGAGGGAATTGCACGGCAAATTCGGCCACCTCGGCGCGAATGCGTCGTTCGCGTTCGGCATCGCCCATGTGCGTGAGCACTTCGGAAATCCATGCGGCAATGCGCACCATGTCCGGCTCAAGCATTCCCCGCGTGGTCACCGCTGGGGTGCCCATGCGAATGCCGCCGGCCGTCATGGGCGGCGTTGGATCGAAGGGGATGGAATTTTTATTTGTTGTGATTCCCGCGCGGTCGAGAGCCGGCTGCGCTTCCTTGCCGGTGATTCCACGAGAATAGATATCGATCAAGAAGAGATGATTGTCCGTGCCGCCGCTGACCACGCGAAAACCCGCTTTGGTGATTTCAGCGGCAAGTTTTTGAGCGTTGGCCACAATTTGTTTCGCGTACTCTCGAAATCCGGGCTCGGCGGCTTCCTTCAGGCACACCGCTTTTGCGGCAATAATGTGCATCAGCGGACCGCCCTGCGTGCCGGGGAACGTGATGCGGTCGAGTTCCTTCGCATACTGAGCCTTGCACAGCACCAGACCGCCGCGCGGCCCGCGCAGCGTTTTGTGCGTAGTTGTGGACACGAAATCGGCATGCGGCACAGGGCTCGGATGCATGCCGCCGGCGACGAGTCCTGCGATATGCGCCATGTCCACAAAAAACAGCGCGCCGACTGAACGCGCAATTTCCGCCATGCGCGGAAAGTCAATGATGCGCGAATAGGCGCTCGCGCCGGCGACGATCATCTTTGGCTTGTGCTCATGCGCCAGTCGGTTCAGTTCGTCGTAGTCGATCCGCTCGGTTTCCTTGCTCACGCCGTAAGGAATGAATTTGTACATCTTCCCGGAAAAATTCAGGGGATGCCCGTGTGTCAGGTGTCCGCCATGCGCCAGGTTCATGCCCAGCACGGTGTCGCCGGGTTGCAACGTGGCCATGTAAACAGATACGTTGGCTTGCGTGCCGGAGTGCGATTGCACGTTGGCGTGTTCCGCGCCAAACAACGCTTTCGCGCGGTCGATTGCCAGTTGCTCCGCGCGGTCGGCGAATTCGCAGCCGCCGTAGTAGCGCTTGCCGGGATAGCCCTCGGCGTATTTGTTGGTGAGAACCGAGCCCATCGCTTCCAGCACCGCTTCGGAGACGAAATTTTCCGAGGGGATCAGTTCGAGACCCGTGCCCTGGCGGCGGCCTTCTTCGCGCAGCACATCGGCGATATCAGGATCTACTTCCTGAAGCGGACGGTTCATGTGCTGTGAAATTTTGGTGTCCATCTATTTTTGCGGCCCCCAATCCTGGGTTTAGCCCCCATTTTCAGACGGGGAAGCTGCGCGATGGGCGGAGACCCCGCGCCTCTAAAGAGGCGGGCTACAGCAAGCGCGACAGCCGAAAACCTCGTCTTAGCGAGGATGCAAACAGAATCAAATTAGTTTAATGCCGGCGCTCCGATCACGATTGGTGCTGGCGAAGGCGGTCCATCTCGCTGATCTTGTCGATGCGCCGCTGGTGGCGTCCTCCGGCAAATTGCGCGCCCAGAAATTCCTGCACGATGGCAATAGCTTCGTCATCGCCCACAATCCTGCCGCCGAGAGCCAGCACGTTTGCGTCATTGTGTTCCCGCGCCCGCCGTGCGGTGAGCGAATCATGCGCCAGCGCCGCGCGAATTCCCTCCACTTTGTTTGCGGCAATCGAGACACCGATCCCCGTGCCGCAGACCACGACGCCGAGAGCATCGTCCCCGGCCGCCACTCGCTCCGCTACGGCCTTCGCGTAATCGGGATAGTCCACCGATTCTTCGGAATGCGTTCCGACATCCTCGACCGGGAATCCCGCGTTTTCCAGGTATTTCTTGATGGATTCTTTGGCGCGAAATCCCGCATGGTCGGAACCAACAACAATGCTCGGTTTGGAGGAAAATTCGTTCAAGAGAATACCCAGTGCGATTCTATCGGAATCCGTTGGGGAATTCCAATTTCCCTGCGTCATATTCTTAGCAGGTCAAGTGGCGCGAACCCAATCGTGTTCTTCGTCGTGCTTTGCCCGTCCAGCCCGTCGCCGAAAAGCGAACGCTTCCAAAATTTTTATTGTGGCTATTCCGGCAAAGGAGGCGTAAGAATGGCTGTATCGGATCCCCCATTGTCGGAAAACGGCCCAGCGATCAGTCCGTACCCAGGAGGACGAAAATGAACACCCAACCGAATGTAGTTGCACCGAAGCGTGGCGACCGTGTATCGATGGTCCAAGAAGAGGGTGTTTATGAGGTGGCCGATATCAATTCACTGATGCAAACGGCCAACCTCAAGACCACGGATGGGCAGGGGCATATCACTCGAAATGTGCCATGGACGTCGCTAAAGCCTCTCGGCAAGAAGTAATACGAAGTACCGAGAGGCGCTAGCCGGAGCGCCGAAAAAGGCGACCCGGCTCGAAGCATTCCTCAGAGACTATCCTCGAGGAATGAGCGGAGATTCCTCGATCTGGATGGGTGTCGCAGCTTGCGCAGCGCTTTTGCCTCGATCTGACGGATGCGCTCGCGGGTCACAGCGAACGACTGTCCCACTTCTTCAAGCGTGTGCTCGGAACCATCTTCCAAACCAAAACGCATCTTGATCACGCGTTCTTCGCGCGGCGTCAGCGTCTTCAGCAGGGATTCGGTCTGTTCCTGAAGGCTGATGCTGATGGCTGCGTCCGACGGAGAAACGGAAGACTTGTCCTCGATAAATTCGCCGAGGTGCGAGTCTTCTTCCTCGCCGATGGGAGTTTCGAGCGAAATGGGTTGCTGCGCAATTTCTTTCGTTTTGCGCACCTTCTCGACGGGAACGCCCAGGCGATGGGCGATCTCTTCCGCGCGCGGCTCGCGTCCCAGTTCCTGCACGAGCTGCCGGCTGGTTCGCACCTGCTTGTTAATCGTTTCAATCATATGCACCGGCACACGAATCGTGCGAGCCTGGTCGGCAATCGCGCGGGTCACGGCCTGACGGATCCACCAGGTTGCGTAAGTGGAAAATTTGTAGCCGCGGCGCCATTCAAATTTGTCGGCACCCTTCATCAAGCCGATGTTGCCTTCCTGAATCAGATCCAGGAATTGCAAGCCGCGATTGGTATATTTTTTCGCGATGGAAACTACGAGGCGCAAGTTGGCCTCGACCATTTCCTTCTTGGCCTGGCTGGCTTCGGCTTCTCCGCGCAGAACAACTTGCAGCATGCGCTTGAGGTCGACGAGCCCCGTTTCGCTGGCGGATTCGATTTCCTTCAGTTCGGCGCGGCGCGCGCGAAGCTCACGGCGAGCCTCGGCGGCATGTTCGCCCTTGGAGGCGTCAGCGCGGCGCTCCAGCTTGACGATTTCGCGCTCCAGGGATTGCAGCCGCTCGACCGTGTGGTGAATCTTGTCGATAAGACGCTTTCTTTCGAGCGAATGGAAATCGATCGAACGCGCGTGCTGCGACATTTCCACGCGCGTCCGGGCCAGCCGATTCCGGTAGCGCAGGTACAATTTCTTATTCGACTTCGGCGTGTTTTCGAGTTGCGCCGCCTGTTTGTGCGCCAGCGCGTACATCTGCTCGATCTTGGCAATGATCCGAAGAATTTCCTGGGTCTTGCTCTCGGTTTCCTCTTCGGTCAGTTCTTCCTGATCGAACTGGATAATTTTTTTGATGGAGAGCGTGCCGGCTCGCAGTTCCTTGCCTACGGAAATCAGTTCTTTCAGAACGATGGGAGACCGCGAAATCGTCTTGAGCACCATCAGGTGCCCGCGCTCCATGCGCTTGGCGATGGCCACCTCGTCCTGCCGCTTTAACAGCGGGACAGTTCCCATTTCGCGCAGATACAGGCGCACCGGGTCGTTATTCTTGTCCAGCATCCCTGGCGTGAGGTCGAGTTCGCCTTCTTCCACAACCGCGCCATGCTCAAGCTCAACACCGTCAACGGCAGCCTGTGGGGAGGCGGACGCAACATCGTCGTCAGCGGCGACACCAGTCGGCTCGAACGGCGACAAGTGATGTTCGCTGTCCTCCGGTTCCGGCGAAGGCTCGACTGCGGGAATTGCGCTATCTTCCTCTTCCGCAAGCAGATACCGGCGTTCCTTGCCAATGCCGATGATGCTTCGGACTTCTTCACCCGGCTCTTGATTATTCAGAGACAAGCAGTTATCCCCCTTGCGAATCGACTCAGTGCTATGTAGATCAGTCGCGCCGAGCGCACACTCTAACAACAGCAATAGTAACTAACGTGGGTAGCCAACCCTGACTCTCCTACACATTAGAGTCAATTGGCGCCGATAAGTCACAGGGCGCGCGTCGAAGAAGCTGAGATTATCTAATACGCTTTCGTTTCAGTAAGTTGCATGCTTCCAGGATACCACGCGAACTCGAGGTCATCGATCCGACCTGTAACACTGCGGGCCTACGTTTTAGACGGAACGCAACTACAAAAGTATGTTGCAGATGCTGATGCTATCCCCTGTTGTATTCCATACAAAAACAGCAAATTGGATTATCTCACGATTTCCAAATTCTTGCACCAAAGATCGGCTGGCCAGGTAACGCAATAACCGGTCACCGAATGTGTTGATGGGTGCCCCGGACGACCCCAGGCCAACGTCTCAAAGAGCCCCGCACGGAGAGAACGAAACCATACCGGGAATAACTCGCACGCATTCGCGGATTTTGACTAGGAGCTTCCTTCTAACTATTGCAAAATGGCCCTCATGCCTGTCGATAGCATCCTTCGAGGATTGAAGCGGTTTCAAAAGAGGGTCTATCCGAAACACCGTGAACTATTCCATAAGCTGGCGCTCCAGCAGCGGCCAACCGCCCTGTTTATCACTTGCGCCGATTCGCGAATCGACCCCTGCCTGCTGACTCAGACTAAACCCGGCGAACTTTTTTTGTGCCGCGTGATCGGTAACATCGTGCCGCGATACCCGGAATCGGTTGGCGGGGTTTCCGCGACAATTGAATACGCGGTGGGAGTCCTGGGAGTCCCCGACATAATCGTGTGCGGGCATACCGATTGCGGGGTGATGAGGGGCGTGTTGAATCCGGATGCCTTAAAACCGCTTGCGAGCGTCAGCGCCTGGCTGAGCCATGCGCAGCCGGCCCGCGAGGCGCTGGCGAATGCGGACGAAAAATTGAGTGAGCCCGAATTTTTACTCGCGCTCGCGGAGCGGAATGTGGTGGAGCAATTAAGAAATCTACAGACACACCCAGTCGTTGCGGCGCGTCTGGAACAGGGAAATCTGAAACTTCATGGCTGGGTCTATCACATCGGCAACGGCGTCGTGACCACATACAATTCGAAGCGGGGAAAATTTGTCCGGATCCGCACAATCAAACCGCGAAAGGCAAGGCGGCGATGAAGACCGGAGTACCTCAGATTTTCATGGTTGGTTGACACCTCCTTGCCCCTCGGCTACGCTTCTTTTTCCTTGATTTACAGGGCAACTCGCGAGTGCCACCATGTAATTGGTGCGGTGGTGTCACGTAAAATGCCGCTGAGCCGGCTGGGAAACGCGGGCTGGAATTGTGGGCTCAGGCCGATACGCTGCGAAAACCCGCACAGCCAGGAGTGGCTGTGCTACTAAAGAAAACGATCGTTGGACGCAACGAAAAGAGGACCATCGCGCATGCCGGATTTGAAGCTTCCTTCTCGCTGTGAAGATTTTTCGGAATGGTACAACCAGTTGGTGCTGCGGGCCGAGCTGGCGGACTACGCACCGGTGCGCGGATGCATGATTGTGCGACCTTACGGCTGGGCGCTTTGGGAAAACATTACCGCGCAGCTGGACCAGCGCTTCAAGGCGACGGGTCATGTGAATGCCGCATTCCCGCTGCTGATTCCGCAGAGTTTCATCAGCAAGGAGCAATCGCACGTCGCGGGATTTTCGCCGGAGCTGGCCGTGGTCACGCACGGTGGTGGAGAAAAACTGGAAGAGCCACTGGTGATCCGGCCGACGTCGGAGACGATCATCGGGCATGCCTATGCGAAGTGGATTCAGTCCTATCGTGATCTGCCCGTCTTGATCAATCAATGGAATAGCGTGGTGCGCTGGGAACTACGCACGAAACTATTTTTGCGCACACTGGAATTTTTCTGGCAGGAAGGTCATACGGCGCACGCGACCTACGATGAAGCCGAAGCCGAGACGCGCCAAATGCTGGACATCTACACAGACTTTGCCGTGAACGAAGCGGCCGTTCCCGTGATTCCGGGAAGAAAATCCCAGTCCGAGCGATTCGCCGGTGCCGATGCGACCTATTCGATTGAAGCCATGATGGGCGATGGAAAGGCCCTGCAGGCCGGTACTTCGCACAACCTCGGTCAGAATTTCGCCAAAGCCTTCGAGATCCGCTATCTCGATCAAGCCGGCGCGCTGCAGCATTGCTGGACTACCTCGTGGGGCCTTGCAACGCGTTTCATCGGGGCCATCATCATGGTGCACGGCGACGACCAGGGGCTGATTCTTCCCCCCAGACTCGCGCCTCACCAGGTTGTGATAGTTCCCATCTTCAAGACGGACGAAGAAAAGGCGCTGGTATTCGAAGCCGCGAAAAAAATTCGCGCGCAACTGGTGAAAGCTAACATTCGCGTTAAGGTCGACGAGCGTGAAGGGCAAAGCCCAGGATTCAAATTCAACGACTGGGAAATGCGAGGTGTGCCGCTGCGCATGGAAATCGGCCCGAAGGATGTGGCCAAGGGTAGCGTGGTATTGGCGCGCCGCGACCGCCCGGGCAAGGAAGGGAAAAGCTTCGTGTCCCAGGAAGGAATCGCGGAATCCGTCGAGCAGTTGTTGGCGGCGATCCAGAAGGCGCTGTTCGACCGGGCCCTGGAATTCCGCAATACCCACACACTTGAGCCAAAGAGTGTCGAAGATTTCCGGCTGGCCGTCGAGCAAGGATTCGCCCGCTCGCACTGGTGCGGTGATTCCACGTGCGAAGAGCAAATCAAGGAGACTACGAAGGCGACCCTTCGTTGCATCCCGATGGAGCAGTCTGGCGGAGCCGGAGCATGTCTTTTCTGCGGCAAACCGTCAAACGAAGTCGCCATATTCGGCAAGGCCTATTAGAACTTCGCAAGTCACACCGCTTTCCTGTGTAAATATAGCATTATCTTATAGTTGAGGAAAGTAACTGAGCCGAAACCCGCCACGCACTCACTCTCGACACCCCTGCAAGCCGATGCTAGCATTTTGGGATATGGAACTTTCCCCACGCCCAAAGTCCGCTAGAACGGGTGCGTCCCGAGAGATAAGCCGACGAATCTCTTCTAACGAGAATCGTACGATCGGCCTTGGGATTAAACGCCGCGGGGAGCGGGGTAGCGGAAACCTTAAAGCAATCATATGGACGGCAATTCTAGTAGCCTTTATTTATGCGGCTGTGATTGTTATTCCGGTTCTGATCAGCGAATACGAGTTTCAGGACAGCCTCCAGAACATCGCGCGGTTCGCCAGCGTCAATCGCAAGACCAATGAACAGATCAAGCAGTCCGTGTTGGAAGAGGCCCAAAAAGAGGATTTGCCGGTGCAGGCAGAAGATATCAAGGTAGACGGAAATGCGGGGAACGTTCACATTCAGGTGGATTACTCGGTGACGGTGGACCTCAAAGTTTACCAGTGGACGCTGAACTTTCATCCGGCAGCGACCAATATGTCGATTTTGTAGCGACATTTCCATAGACGGTTGTAGCACTGTTGAGATCGAGTCTGACAAGTGGGGTACTCGCCTGCACTGGTTCCCAGCCAACTGTATGCCAGGCCGCGAGGATCTCTATGAGGGCGTCCCACGCCCGATACGAATTCGAAAACGACCGCCGAAGCGGCTACAATCATTCCAGTTGCGCTCGCCAGCGCATCTAACGATTTAGGATCCAGAGGTCTACCGGTTTTTTCGCGGCGGAACGGAGAACTATCTTGCGTATTCGACTTGGCCGGGGTGATTGGGCATCCCGGTTCGGACTGATTCTCGCCGGTGTCGGGATTCTCCTTCTGCTCGTCGCGCTCAGCACGGGAGTCTATTACTGGATTTCCTATGGCCGGATGATTGATGAGCGCCTCTCCGGCCATGTCCAACAAACCACCGCCAGGATTTATGCCGCGCCAATGCGCATCTCCACGGGAGAAGCTCTCACCGTGTCGGAGATGGCCAATCATCTGCAGCGAGCAGGTTACAGTGAACTTGATGTGTCCGGAACTCCCGGCCGTTACGTTCTGCATGGCAACGAAATTGAAATTCGTCCTTCGAACGAATCGATTTTCGGGTCGAAGAACCGGCTGGTCGTCGATTTCTCATCTACAAAGATCCAGAAGATACGCTCCATGGATAGCGGGGCATCGGTGGATTCCGCCGCGGTTGAACCCGAGCTTCTGACCGCCCTTTTTGATAGCTCCCGCGAGAAGCGCCGAGCGATCAGCTACAACGACATTCCCAAGGTCCTGCGTGACGCGGTCCTGTCCGTGGAAGACCGGCGTTTTTTCGAGCACCCCGGCTTCGATCCGATCCGAATTCTCGGCGCCGCTTGGGCTGACTTGCGTCACGGCGCCCGCGTTCAAGGCGGCAGCACCATCTCCATGCAAGTGGCGCGCAGCTTCTTTTTCAATTCTGACCGGACGATTCGGCGCAAGGTGGCCGAAACGGTAGTAGCGCTGGAACTCGAACATCGCTTCAGCAAGCAGAAGATTTTTGAGCTCTACGCGAATGAGATTTATCTTGGGAACCGCGGCAGCTTCGCGATTCATGGATTCGGCGAGGCTTCGCTGGCTTACTTCAATAAAGACCTCCGCGAAGTGAGTTTGCCGGAAGCTGCATTTTTGGCCGGGATTATCCACGCGCCCAATCGCTACTCCGGTTCGGATCGGAAGCCGGAGCGAGCGGTGGAGGCGCGCGACCGTGCGCTCCTGGCGATGACCGAGAATAACGCCATCACCGCCGACCAGGCCTCAAGCGCCAAGAAGAATCCCTTGCAAATCGTGAGCGGAGGATTGGAAGGCAGCACCGCGCCCTATTTTGTGGACATGGTGAAGGATCACTTGCTGGATCGATT
>Ga0157374_10004862_pt1 | contig 11279 bp, 5 predicted proteins | sample M25metaG_FD_115308 | JGI IMG/M metagenome (GOLD analysis project Ga0157374, IMG submission 115308) | Miscanthus rhizosphere microbial communities from Kellogg Biological Station, Michigan, USA - M2-5 metaG | ecosystem: Host-associated > Plants > Roots > Rhizosphere > Soil | place: USA: Michigan... | reverse complement strand
TTTCCATACTCAAGCTCTGGTGCCAATATCTGTGTGACAAATGCCTCGTCCTTTTTACTGTAGGAAATGAAACAGTCAAAAAGTTTCTCTTCTTCTCTTGAAGGATCCCTGACATGCAGTCTGACTCCATATCTGGAGTAGAACCAGACCGAGACCTCCTTCCTGTAGACTCCAAGAACAATGACAGAGACTAAGATGATGAAGATGACACACCCGATGATGATAAAAACGGGAATGTACTCTGGGACTTGGAATCCATTCGAGGAAGAGGAGGTGGAAAGAGCAGGTGAGGAAGTGGTTGAAGACAAGTCAGTCATGAATCCCTTTCCACTGGTCGAGTGAAGGGGTGGAGAGTAAGTTGAACAGCTTGAAAGATTAAAGTCTGGAGCCAAAAGTGTAAGAGAAGTAGATTCATTGAAGAAGCATTGAATTTCCTTGGCATCCATGACAATGTTTCTCGGATCAGACAACAAGGAAGAGATCTGCTTGAGGAACCTACATTCACATGAGTACATGTTGTAGGCCAAAGTGATCTCAACAAGTCTTGAGTTGATTGAGAGGGACCACATGGAGAACTCGGAGATGGAGTTGTGATCGAGATGGAGGACTTTCAATGATCTCATGGCAGAGAAAGTATTGTTTCCAATGACAGAGATTCGATTGAAAGAAAGATAGAGTTCCTTCAGATCAAAAAGCATCTCGAACTCATACCCATGAAGTTGTTGAAGTTTGTTGTGACTGAGGTTAAGGATCTGTAAGCTTTTCAATCCATTAAATGTTCTGTTGGTGATGACATGGATCTCTGAGTTGTTCAGGTGCAAAACTTTAAGGTTCTTTCTTCCAATAAAAGTATGAGGACTAAGAGAATGAACTTCATTCCCGTCCAAATAGAGTTCCGTAACATCCATTGGGATTCTTGATGGGACAGACTTGTGCGAGAAAGTTGGTGTTGCAGAACAATCAACAATGTTCTTACCCCATGAGGCCTCGTAGTAACACTTGCAGTTGTCCGGACAAGTCATCTCACAATCACAGGCATCAAAGTCACAGCAGTGACAGAGAGCGAAACAGTGAGACTTGTATTCACACAAAAAGTTGGATGAGTCAGTTGACAAGAGTGAGACTGTAGAGTTGTCTCTTGAGGTGGGCAGCTTACATGTAACGGCAGGAAGATCTATCATGTTTGGATATCTTCCTGTTGAAGATGAAGAAGAGGCAGAGTTGAGTGTAAAGACTGGGTCCCCTCGATACCATGCCTGCATCCATTCCATGTTACAGTCACAAGAGAAGGGGTTGTTGGAAATGAAAAAGACTGCAAGTTCAGAGGAAGAAGGATCCAACTGAAGAGAAGTTGAATCAAGAGCTGTAAGAGAGTTGTTTCGCAAGTTTACTCGCTTTAGGTTCGCTTTGTTTCTGAAGGAAAATTGATGGACTGAAGGGATGAGGTTACTTTCCAAGTTGATCTCTTCGATCTTCTGCGGAAAAGTGTTGACCGAGATTGGTTTTGAGAGCGAGTTCCTCGAGACATCCAGCCACTTGAGAGCCAAAACAAGAGACAAGTCAAAGTAGTTACCCAATTCTTCAATCTTGTTCATGTGCAGGTCCAGATGAGTCAATTCCTTGGGAATGAGAGCGTAGTCGAACCAGGCAATCTTGTTTCTCGAGACATTCAAGAGACGTAAAGATCCCAGATTCATGAACAGGCCGTTGATGTCGGCCAAGTGGTTACTCTGAAGGTGGATACTCGTCAGTTGAGGGGCATCATCAAAGACACCGTGATCACAGGAGCGGAGGTGGTTCCCAGAGAGATCGACATCCTTGAGGGCAGGCATCTCAAAGAAGGAGCCCCGAGAGACGTTGACAATCTTGTTAAGAGACAAGTCCAGTGCCTCGAGCTGTTGAAGTCCCTGGAAAGTTATCGGTGAAGGAGTTACTGGAGGAGACGGTGATGACGACTGCTGCTGATTAAGTTGTTGAGGTTGTTTAGTCACAATCTCTGAGATGGCATTGTCTCTGAGGTTGAGAACCTTGAGTCGCTTGAGGTGTGAAACTGCCCTGGGAATTTCCATCAAGAGGTTCCCATCCAAAGACAGGTGAGTGAGAGAGGAACAGTTGGCAAAGGCATCCTCTGAAATGCGTGAAATCTCATTCTCATTCAGGAACAGCTTCTTCAAGACGAACAGGCCGTTGAGAGAATGGGATCCGAGAGACTTGAGTGAGTTTGAAGTTAAACTCAGGGTATCCAGGTTATAAAGAGAGGAAAAGGCATTTGGAAGGATCTCTTGTATGTCGTTGGCCTGAAGATTCAAGACCTGGAGACTGTATTGGGACTCGAAAATTGATCCATTGATCTTCTTGATTCGATTGTGACTCAAGTCCAGGATGACTACTCTGACCAGATCAAGGAAGGACTCACGAGTGAGAGATGAGTGACTCAACTCATTGTGACTCAGGTTCAGGACAAAGAGCTTTGACAACCCTTTGAAAAGGTCTGCCGGCAGTTGATGGATGCTGTTATTGTTGAAGAAGACCTCCTTCAGAGAGGAAGTCACTGAATGAAAGAATTTCGGAGGCAGAGTTAGGAGTTGGTTGTTTGATAAGTCGAGTTTCTTGAGTCCTTCGATCCCAACCAGAGATGTCTCTTCGACTCGAGAGATCATGTTGTTGGCGAGGTTAAGGTACTCAACCCTCGGGGTCAGAGTGAAGGCCCGGTCTCCCAGAATACGGATCTTGTTGTAGGACAAGTCCAGTCTGACCACAGACTCAATCTTCGAGCAGGGAAGGGAACTGCTTGTACTCGAAAGAAAAGAGATATCAAGGAGAGAATTGCTCGTCAGGTTAAGTAGAGAAGACTTGATGTCACAGGAAGAAGGTTTTAATGTGATTCGACCGGATCTCGGATCCTGGATTAAGTGGCTCGAATTAAATGTCTGGTGACCGCTATGATGATGAGATGAAGAGGCAGAGGAAACTCCACTTGTCATGAGAACAAGACTCATTGTTGAGGCGACAAACATGATGGTCATCAAAGAATACCAAGACATGTTTGGTGTAAATGAAGCAAAATGTCTTCTTGCCCTTGTTATCTTTCCAACAACAAGACAAGTGTCATTATTATTACTTTGCTCTTCATCATCAAAATGAGAAGAAAGACGAAGTTGTTTCAACTCTTCTTCCTCTTCAAACTTGTGATCTAAAGTGTCTCCTACGAGTTCGTAGTGAGAATTACAGGGGACAGTTTTGATGGCAGTGTTTGTAACAGGATGATGACAGTGAAGACGGTGGTGATGATAAGATGAAATTGTATGCATTTGCATCTCAAGGCAAGGCAATGTGTTGGTCAAGAGAGAATTATTATCAAATTCCTCTCTTTTTCCAAGTCTTGCTTCCATGTTTCTCACTTGTCTTACAGGGATGACAAGTGTCTGAGTGAGATAATTTTCTTGAAAAAGTTGTTCAGAACTTGAGAGATAAATTGTCGTCACAAGACATGCACAAAACAAATTTGAACAAGATTTTTCTCAAACTGGCAGTGCGACCTACTCGAGCAAAGTCTGAGAGAGAACTGACTGAAAACTCCTGTCGTCGTCAAAGAAAAGACTGCGAACGAACGGCAAGAGAATGAGGATCGACTTTAGCTTCGACTCAAAACTGGTTTGCTTTAGATGGACTACTATTGGGGTCTCAACTCCCTCTCTCGGGTCGGATATGAAGTGAGTATGGTATGAGGTTTTCTTGGATTTAGTTTAGTTTTTCATGCATCCCTTGTTTGTGTCCCACACTAATCATCATCAAGTAATTCGTCAAAATAAAGGGAGGATCATGCGGACTCAATGATTCGATTTCGTTTAGGAATAAAGAGTATGAAATATAAAGAGAAAGAATAAGAAGAAAGTGATGGAAAGAAACCACATCAGATTTTGAACAACAAGAATGAAGGATTGGTTTTGATAGGAAGGTGAGGTTGAAAGTCATTTGGGAGGGAAGTTCCTCAAGACCTCTTGAAGTGATCGATTAAAACCTTTAGAAGAAAGAAGTTTGACAGCAGAATATTAGATTCATTAAGCCTTGTGTTGTCATGGTCTTTAGTTGACTTTTGATTGAAACGAATTCCGATGAAAAATGTTCATACAAACCCTTGAGAGAGACAACCCAAGTTATTCATTTTTAAAGACTAAAAAATGAGTGAGATTAACACTTGATTGCCTTTATTTTCTTGTTCATTAAGAATTAAATAGATCAGATGGAGTTTAGGCAGACCACCTAATGGCTTTCATTTAAAGTGATGTGATCATTACTGTTGAATTAAGTAGTCAAAAGTCCATCTCGAGATGAAGATGATGATGATGCTTACTCTCCTTTCTTTTTGTTCTCCATCATCGACCCCTTTCTCTTCATTTATTTACTTTCTGTGCCAAATCCTTTATGAATCCTTTAGAAAGTAAACATCATGTAGTTTGGCTGAGGTTTTAAAAGGATAACTTGCATTGTCTTCCTCTTTTCAAAGCATTTCCCTCATTTATCTCATTCATTCGATTCATTGAGTCGTTCATTCAACATCAGTTTCTAGACCACCACTCAATTTCGTATTGAAGTTGCGATTTTTTGTTCACACCTTTTTTATTCGATTCCATTTTAATGTTCTTTAACCCTTTAAAATACTTTTCTTCTTTTTATGCCAACTATTACTTGGCCATGTTTCCCATCATTTCATCGGCTCTTTTTTTTTCTTCTTCTTCAGGACAATACTTTTGCTTTTGATTAGAGTGCATACACCTTTCCCATACTGTGTGTTGGAGTAGCAGTAAAGAAAAAGAAGAGGATCAAAATCGGTTCCATTCATTCTTTCACTCATTCACTCTGCAGGACAAAAAATGAAAAGTCTCTCAACAAGTCTTTCAAACTAAGAAACTTGTAACACACATTATGATGGACATGTTGGGAGGGAAACAACAGCTTCAATGAAGGGAAAGAGAAATAATTTTCAATCTGACCAGATACTCAAGTCTTAAGAATAAGGATAGTTCATGAGTCGTAAGAAAATGAAAGTACGAGGATCGACTGCTAAACTGAGAATACATTACATTACATTACAGCGTATCAGTAGCGGTAAAACATGATATACTGATGATACTGATGATGAAAATGTCTGAAAAAATTAATGACACATCGAGGAAGAATGCCGATGAGAGAGATGATGATGAAGATGAAAAGCGAAGACTAAAAGCGAGACTAAAGCGAAGACAAGACTCACGAAGTTAGAGATGAGATTGAGGGAGGAATGAAAGTGAATCAAGAGATGAAAAGAAAAAAGAGGGAGAGAGAATTATTAGACTGAATATGAAATGAAAAAGGAAGGGTCAGTTGACCATCATCATAACATCAAGTACAACCAGTCACGCAGTAACTGATGATGTAGAAATGAAAACGACAAGAGACATTAAGGGTGTGTGTAATGAATTAAGCAGGTGAGAGACAGAGTTTCCAAGTTACATGTCTTAGATATTCTTATCTCAATCTCATTCATTGACTGTCCAGCAGCAAAGGATTGAGAGAAACATTACCAACGAAAAACGATCCATGTTTCACAACAAGATTTGTGTCTTGAAATGAAATCAAATGATTCACTTGAGATACTGTTGTTTCGAACAGGAAGAGACAACGGGTTACAACTAGTTATTTATGTCGTAAAATAATGTCAGTTCAAGTCACTCTGCCTGAGTATTAAATCAAGAGACTAATACTTGGAAATACAGGGAATCGACTGAATTAATGGATTCGCAGGATGATTGCAGTGGAGATCTTTCCTTCTCTTGCTTTTATGGACATAAATGTAATTAATATCTAACTAGAAAACGTAGGGAATGATCATTCTCTTTTACTAGAATTATCGTAAAATAACTAGTGTCCCCTCATCATCTCACTTTGGCTTCAGTGTGTAAATTGTTTCAGGGGAAGAAGATAAGTTTCTCTGATGAAAAGTTATTCAGAAGACCAAACGGAGACAGACAGGTCTCCTTTTCATTAAACGAGTCTCATTCTCTCATTTCAATTCTGGTTTCGAAGGCAAGAGATCGTGAGATGAAAGAATGAGAACTTGAATAAAAACTACGGTTCTCACACAAGAGATACTTTAGCGGAAACAACGATACAGAGACAAATGAATGCAAGTCCAACACAGGATACCATGTGTGATGACAGCAAAGGATAAGGGTATCATGACTGTGTCCATGACTTTCTCCCCTGAAATGAATGAAGGTTCGCTACAACGAGTAGAGACAAGAGAATGAAATAAAACTTCTGAAGCGTTAAGTTTTTGGACGAATGTTATGTCTCGCACTTTTGTCTCCCTATTTTTCTCCTTCTGTTTGCACGTCCTCTTCCTGGAGTCAACGAACAACTCAACTCTAACAAGAGAAGGACAGCAAAATGACTGCTTTTAGTAATACTTGCACTGTTCAATCCTAGTAAAATAGAAAGCCAAGAGAAAAGAGAAAAAGTAGCTGCTCAACAACGAGATCTTTTCCATCATCATCTCTACCAGCATCTCCTCATCCGAGAGAAGTCCGAATGATCATCATCATTTTCTCCTTCTGCTCCCATGCCTTTTTATCCTGTGTCTCTGACTCAAGAGATGACTACTTTTCCTCTCTTGTTGTTCACTTACTCACTTGAAGACACACTTAGAGTTGAATCAGACTTGTTTTTGCAACTTCATTCCTGACTTGATCTCTCCAAAGGAATCTTTACCACTGCCATCATCATCATCAGACTACTCAACTCGTGGCCCTCAGTCTCTCTCACTCGCCAATGACTTGTCTCCCATCAGGAGGAGTAGCAAATGGAACAGAGAAATCATCGGCAAAACTTGTAGAGAGAAAAGTAGTCAGACTCTAAAAAACCAGTGAAACAAAATTATGTCTGTCTCTCTCTTTCTCTCTATCGATGGCAATGGCTTTAACATCACGTCATGATTTGAACAGGGACTTGTCTTTCCATGATTATTAGCAATTCTTTTGTCTGCTCAAGAAGACGAGCAAAAGTAATGGAAGCAAATTAACCTTCTCTATCCTTGAAAACGTTTAGTTGAATCAGAGGTAAAAATGACGGAAGAAAATACTTGCAGACGTCGGCTCCAAAAAATTACTTTACTCCGTGTTATGACCATGATTTTAAGTTCCTATTCATTTTTAAACTCTAGTTTTCTCTTTTCCTTTGTATTTTTAACTGTCCTCTTGTTTTTGAAAACATGACATGATGTTCACGGATTGTCTTTTTCTGGTCCTTTAAATCTTATCATTTATCTTTTACAGTATTTTCTTCCCACATCTGCTACTCTTTCGGTATCTCTTCTTCGAATCCGTAGTAAATCCTGGTCAGTTTTAACTTTGACTTCACAGGACCCTCAGGACAGAAAATCCATTCATGTCAATGCTTTGGGTCCTTCTCCTCCCACTGAAAAGGAAGAAGGCGAAGTAAAATAAAAGGATCAACATTTCGGTCCCAAAGAAGGAGGGAACATTGGGTGACATGTCTTGTTGTTGTAAAATGTCTTGTCAACATTTCTCGCACTTGTCTTATCCTTTTCCTGGAAGAGAACCAATTGAACAAGAAAACAACAAAGAAGGGTGAGTCAAAGGCATCTGTAAAGACCCTTCAAACAAAAGAAGAGAGTGATTGGGAATAAAGTTAAAGCTGTTCTCAAAAGAAAAAGGTTTCGCACCAACATTTCCTTCATTCTCTTGGTTCTAATTTCACACGAAACTGCTGTTGTCGTTTGTCAAGAAAGTCAAGACATGCTGTCATTCTGTCACTTCTTGGGGTGAATCTCTGTCTCTGTTGTTGCCCCCTTCCTGTCTCTGGATCTCGTCTTGAATTTCCGTGTCAGATTAGGTTCCTCCCATCCAGGCATGGTCTCCTATCATTAGACTCCCTCCTTGACTTCTTAAGTCGAGTCACTTCTTGAATTTTGAGACTGTTGCTTCTGCTGTCTTTCTCGTTGTCTGCATCATCTGTCATTCTCTTTGGTGTCTTCTCTGAATTGCCTTGAATGCCGTACTCCCTGTGGTTGACTCCATGGGGTCAAAAATTTTCTTTATCCCGGTATTCTTTCTCGGTTCTCTAGTCGAGAGAGAGAGAAGGAAAGAAGGAATAGGAGGCAGATACTGGTTTCAGATGCTCGAGGTCGCTATGTAGCTTGAATATGGTATGCATTGTACAAGTAGACCCATCAGAACAGGAAACATAAGAGACCCAATTTATCATTCACTTTACTTTACATTATGTAGTTGAATATGTCTCTTTACCTGCATCCTCTCCTCCTCTTATCTCCTTCAGACCCAAAAGTTTTACAACAAAAGCCAAACTACCAAGTCTAGTGTGCATTCAAAATTCATTTCTATAAGATTCTATGGGAGATACTGTCCAGGTATTATTTTTCCTTCCTTTCTCTCTCTTCTCTCCTTCTCTTCTGGCCATGTCACTGGAGAGATTTGTCAGAGGATTAAGAAAACTCTGACAAGAATGGAAAGCACAAGCGAAGGAAATGCAAGAACAAGAGGAAGCTCGAGAAAATGTATGCAAGAGAGGTCTGCCGGAAAGAAAACTCAAGAAAGAAAAGGAATGGGTCTTCTTTCCTTTCCATGTTGTTCTCGTTTGTTAGCTGTTTTGCTTCCTTTTTCTTCTCTTGCTCTTCTCTCTTCTTATCGAGTGTTCGAATCGGGTTGTATTCTTTCTTATTCCTTGTCCTTCTTTTCTTTGATCTTTTCCTCGTTTTCTTAGGCCTCATCTCACATAACACGACTCCCTACCAGTATTCCTTCTCTTTTATAGCTTAGCTTCTCAAGTTTTTCGAAGGACGACTACTGAAGAAACATATAACTCAAGTCTTGCGAGACTCCTTAGTTTATGGCTCGAAACTTTTGCTTAGAAACTTCCATGGAATGGAGGCCTTTTTGATGGAAACTGCTGTTGACTTTTACGGCTGAAGCAGTCTATGTCGAGGATGCAATCCATGGTCTCAAGTATTATGACGAAGCCGATGACGAGCAAGACATGTGAGAGACATTGGAGACAACATTTGACGGAAAATTAATTTTGTGACTTCAAGAGCCTCCCGCCTCCCCATTTGAGGGTGAGAAAGTGGAGGAGGAAGAGGGTTTGGCTTAACATGTCATGAGAAAAGTTCTCTGACTGACTTTTTTGGACTCGAGATGACACATGGCATCGTTTTGTCTTGCAGTCCGTGATAGTTTGTCAACTATAAGTCTACCGTACAATGAGAACAAGAATAGATCCTTCTTCACTACTTTTTCTTAGGAAAAGTTTCCATGGAGTATTAAGTCTAAGGAATCTCCTTCCATAACCGGAAGCAAAACATGTACAAGAAACATCTCTTTCATTCTTTCAATGAATCTGGATCATGTTGTCACTGTGTAAACATGAAAGAGGACTAGGAAAAGTTTTGGATGAAAAGATACGCTAGGAAGTAATGACTTTGCAAGTGATTCGAGTAGAACAGAACCCAAGAATAGAGGAAGGTAAGGTAGGAAGAGAAAGACAAACAGGAAAAATTGTGTAGGAGTCAACATCTCTAGAGATACGAGGTAACATATCGCCAAACTAATGTAAGATTTATAGAAAGTATCATGATAATATCCTAACAGGGTACTAACAAGAAGTTAACAAGAAGGTGTATAAGAGATAATAATAAACTCTGAGTAAACGAATTCCAAACCCATACCAGGCTGTCATCGTTACATCTGGCAAAGACTGGCAAAACACTGTCAACCAAAGAAAAAGAAAGGAATCACATAAAGAAGGATATATTCCAACACATTTCCCAGTCTAAGGATCAGAGAGAAAGAACACACACATGGATGGACAGTCAAGAAGAGATTCAAGTTTTACTGCTGCAGAGAAGCTCAACAGGACATGTCAAGAGATCTCATGTCCAGGATGAACAGGAGGAGGCAAACGAGAGGACTTGAAGTTGATCCATGTCAAGCATTTCTTCTTCTGGTTCAGTCCCATCTCTAAATCTCTTGTGTGAAGAAGGGCATGGAATGAAATGAAAGAAGAGAACCACGACCACAAAACGAATTTGAGAGAAAATAGGAGGCATGTTTTCATAAGCTTTTGTTCAGCTTCTCTTCTCCATCTGCTTTCAATGTTTATTTTGCAAAGAGAATGAGAGAACAAACCTGGCAAACTTTTGAATGAGAATGAGAGCAAAGAGAGAAGAAGAACTAAAAGTGAGAAAAGGTGTAACCATTTCGAGGCTTCCGTTTCACACCAAAGGCATCGGGGATAAGAAAGAAAAGCAGATGATGATGATGGCCAGAGGACAGAATAACAAAATTCCAGAGACTGTTTGAGTTTGTTTAAGAAAAGAAGGAAGAAATACATAAAATACATACATGAAAAGCGGGTTCTAGTAAATATCAAATGAAATGCAAAATTTAAGGATCAGACACCACACAGACCAGGACAAGTGATAAAGAGAGGGATCAGCGGACGTTTGATTGAGAGGACTCGAGTGTGTATTCAAAGAACAAGTAAAACACTTATTGATTCATTGGTTTTATTCCTTGAATCAACTTTGAATCCATGTTATTTCCAATGCATGACCTCCGTGAGAAAATCCTCTCGACATTCACTCGAATACTTCTTGTATTTTCACTTGTGTTTGTACTCGTATTTTTCTTTTACATTTTGATGCCTTTCCGTTCCATCCCTGCCTCGGGTTAGGATCCCTCCTGTGAGATGAGATGTGACGACCCTTTAATTTAATGTCCACAAGATACTCTGGGCGACAGCATGACAGCAGGAGAGAAGAAGAGGATACTTGATCAGAGTGCGAGTGGGATGGATAGGAACAAGTGATGACAAAGACTTGAACATGTGAAACGACAACAGCAACTTGGATTGAAAGAGAGAGGGAGAGCAAGACTGCTGTTAAATAAATTGATTAGAGGAAAATTTAATTATCAAGGATGGGAGAGGAGTTAGAGCATGTCCAACACAAGGACTGAAACAAGAGCCAGGTCTTTGATCTGACACCGTAAAACATGTCACACAAGAGATTTGCATCAGTCTTCTTCCCTCGGAATCATCTTAATTTTACAACCCATTAATCGTGAGAGGACTTGACTTACTCCCTGAAGAAGAAAGGGATGAATGTGTACAGAAATGATGATTACTCTGGTTGTTGTTTGGCATCAGAATATCCAGCACTAAAATTCTGACTGTCGTTGTAAAAAAGAAGAGGAAGAAGAAGA
>Ga0157374_10004860_pt1 | contig 11280 bp, 9 predicted proteins | sample M25metaG_FD_115308 | JGI IMG/M metagenome (GOLD analysis project Ga0157374, IMG submission 115308) | Miscanthus rhizosphere microbial communities from Kellogg Biological Station, Michigan, USA - M2-5 metaG | ecosystem: Host-associated > Plants > Roots > Rhizosphere > Soil | place: USA: Michigan... | reverse complement strand
GCACATGCGTGCGCCTACCGGCACGCGCATCGAGGAAACGGCGCGGATGGCGGACGCCGTCGAAGCGGCGATTCGCGAGCTGATACCGCCCGATCAGCTGGAAACGATACTCGACAATCTGGGTGTGCCGAACAGCGGCATCAATCTGTCATACAGCAACGCCGGAACCATCGGCACGCTGGATGGCGAGATTCAGTTATCGCTACGTGAAGGACATCGTCCGACTGAAGAATTCGTTACTCACCTCCGCGCAGAGCTGCCGAAGCGATTTCCCGGTATCGAGTTCTTCTTTCAACCGGCCGACATCGTTACTCAGATCTTGAATTTCGGCTTGCCGGCAGCGATCGACGTTCAATTCACGGGATCGGATATCGCGAACAATGCCGTCATTGCGGGCGAACTCGTTAAAGCGATACAAAAAATTCCCGGTGCGGTGGATGTGCACATCCATCAGCGCCTCGACAATCCTACGGTCGATTTGCAAATGGACCGCACGCGGCTGCAGCAGGTGGGTTTGACTGCATTCAATGTCGGCCAGAATGTACTGGTGTCACTCTCGGGCAGCTCTCAAACCGCGCCGGCTTTCTGGCTCAATCCGCAGAACGGCGTCGTCTACAACATCGCTGTGCAAACCCCGCAATATCGCGTCGACTCGCTCGATGCGCTGCTCAACATTCCCGTCGGCAGCAGCGGCCAGACGGGCACCGGCAGCAACAGCGGAACGACGCAGTTGCTCGGCAATGTCGTGGAAGCCCGGCCGGGCAAAAGTCTGCCGATCGTATCGCGCTACAACATTCTGCCCGCAGTAGACGTGTACGTGAGTGTCCAGGGAACCGACCTGGCAGCGGTCGCAGGCAAAGTGGAAAAAGCCATCGATCAGATTCGTCCGAAGTTGCCGCGCGGAAGTCAGGTGACGTTGCGCGGTCAGGTGCAAACGATGCAGGCATCTTTCATCGGTCTGGGTGTCGGTCTCGCGATGGCCATCGTGCTGGTCTATTTGCTGATCGTCGTGAATTTTCAGTCGTGGATCGATGCCGCGATCATCATTGCTGCGTTGCCGGCGGCACTCGGCGGGATTGCCTGGATGTTGTTTCTGACGGGCACCACACTGAGCGTGCCCGCGCTTACGGGCGCCATCATGACCATGGGCGTGGCGACGGCAAACAGCATTCTGCTCGTTTCGTTCGCGCGCGATCGGCAGGAAACGGGCGTACCTCCGCTGTCCGCGGCGCTTGAAGCCGGAGCCACGCGTATTCGTCCAGTCTTGATGACTGCACTCGCGATGATCATTGGCATGATTCCGATGGCGCTCGGCATCGGCGAAGGCGCAGAACAAAACGCACCGCTGGGTCGTGCCGTCATTGGCGGACTGCTGTTCGCCACTGTCTCGACGCTGTTCTTCGTGCCGGTCGTCTATGCGGGCGTGCATCAGCGCCTGGCGCGGCGCAAGGCGGCACGCGCATCCATGCGGCGCCTGCCGACTGGTGATCTGCAAGAGGAGATCTGAATCAATGTCTGAGGAACGGCATGCAACGTTGGGCATACACGCCGTAGACAGCGGCGATGAGGGCGACCTGTTAAAGCGCCGGCAGATCGTGCGGCGGGCCAGGATAGTAACCGTCGTCGTGCTCGTTGTGCTGCTGGTCGGCGCTGGCCGTACTGTGTTAAGCCGCATGTCCAGTGCACGCAACCTCGAAGCAGGTACCGCTGAACGCGCGAAGCAGTACGTGAAGACCACCGTGCCAAAAGCGAGCGGCACAGGTCAGACACTTGCGTTACCCGGCACGCTGCAGGGATTTGTTCAGTCGCCGATTGCGGCGCGCGCGAGCGGATATCTGCGGCGCTGGTACAAGGACATCGGAAGCCGCGTGGAAAAAGGCGAACTGCTCGCGGAGATCGAAACGCCCGAGATCGATCAGCAGTTGTCGCAAGCGCTTGCTGCGCGTCAGCAGGCTGCATCGAGCCTCGCCCTCGCAAAGAGCACGGTCGAGCGCTGGGAAGCGCTGCGCAAAAAGGATGCGGTTTCGCAGCAGGAACTCGACGAGCGACGCAGCGGGGACGTGCAGGCGCGAGCGAATCTGGCGGCCGCCGACGCCAACGTCGAGCGGCTCCGCCAGATGGAGGGATTCAAGCGCGTTGTCGCGCCTTTCGCTGGTGTTATCACCCGGCGCAATGTTGACGTCGGCGATCTCATCGATGCCGGCAGTGGCCGCATCCTTTTTCTGCTCGCGCAGACCGATCCGTTGCGTGTCTATGTCAACGTGCCGCAGTCCTATGCGCAGCTTGTCAAAGCCGGACAGGAAGTAGCCGTCACGCAAGGCGAGCTTGCCGGCGAGACCTTTCGCGGCAAGGTGGCGCGCACGTCGGCGTCGATTGATGCGAGCACGCGCACGATGCAGGTCGAGATAGCGCTGCCGAATCGCGATGGCAAGCTGCTGCCCGGTGCATACGTGCAGGTCTCTTTGCCGCTGCAGTCAAGTCAGGCGATGGCAATCCCGACAAACACGCTGATGTTCCGCGGCGAGGGTATGCGCGTCGCGATCGTCGATGCGTCCGGCCGGATCCGGCTCGCGCCGGTCAGGATCGGCCGCAACTATGGAGAGACGGTCGAAGTACTGGATGGTGTCACTGCGACAGATCAGTTGGTGCTCAATCCGCCGGATTCGCTGAACGAAGGAGATCAGGTTGCAATTGCGCCTGCAGCAAAGACGACACGATGATGCATAGACGCGCGTTCACCCACACTGTTATCTGTGCGGCGCTGATGCTCGGCGGGTGCGCGGCGGGTCCTGACTATAAGAAACCCGCGCTGGACATGCCCGCGGCGTGGAAAGTCGAGGCCCCGTGGCGCGAGAGCGCGCCGAACGACACTGCCCCGAAAGGACCCTGGTGGCAGACATTTGCGGATGCGCAGCTCGATGCCCTGATCACGGAGGCGCTCGCGGGCAGCCCTACTCTGTCGATCGCTAACGCGCGACTCGCGCAAGCTCGTGCGTCGCTGTCGGCAGCAACCGCCGGCCAATATCCGCAAGCCGCCGTATCCGTACGCGGTGTGCGGCAACGAATTACGGGCAATCGCCCGTTGACGAATTACAACGCGCCGAACTTCTCCACTACGCAGAATGATGTCATCGGCGCCCTCGCGGTCAATTACGAGGCCGATTTGTCGGGACGGATACAGCGCACGGTAGAAGGCGCGCGGGCGTCGGCTGAACAATCAGCCGCCGATCTCGAGAACGTCCGATTACTGTTGACGGCCGATCTTGCGACCGCCTATTTCAACCTGCGCGCAACCGATATTGAGCTTGACGTGCTCGCCCGCTCCATCGATCTGCAAAGACGCTCGCTCGACCTTGCAACTGCGCGCCACGATCTGGGTGCGGCGTCGGGCCTCGACGTCGCTCAGCAGCAAGCGCTGCTCGACAGCACGCTGGCACAGGTTGACGTGCTCCGTAAACAGCGTGCCCAGTTCGAACACGCCATAGCGACCTTGACCGGGACTGCTGCACCGACCTTTGCGTTGGCCGCGCAAGGCAAGCTACTTCCGCCGCCTGCAGTACCGATCGGCGTGCCTTCGGATGTGCTCGAGCGAAGACCTGATGTGGCGTCCGCGGAGCGCGCTATGGCGAATGCAAACGCGCAAATTGGCGTCGCGCGGGCTGCATTCTATCCAAGCATTACACTGGGCGGCGCGTACGGTACCGAGAGCCGGCTGCTGCCGGCGCTGTTCGACGCACCGAGCGCCATATGGTCGCTGGGCGCATCTTTGGCGCAACCACTGTTCGATGGCGGTCGTATACGTGCGAACGTCGAGAACGCACGCGCCGGCTATGATGCCGCCGTTGCAAACTATCGCCGCGTGGTTTTGACTGCCATGCAGGAAGTGGAGGATGGCATCACCGGCATGGCGGCACTCGAACGTGCCTACATTCAGGCGTTGACTGCGGTCGACAGCGCAACGCGCGTCCTCGATCTCGCCAATACGCGTTATGAGGGTGGAGTTGCAACGTATCTCGACGTGATCGTTGCGCAGCAGGCAGTACTCAACAACGAGCGTCTGTCCGCGCAGTTGATGGGTCAGCGGCTGCTTACCGCGGTCTTTCTGGTAAAAGCGCTGGGCGGTGACTGGAGCGGCGCGCAAAATCTGGCAACGCAATAAGCCGCTGAACAGCAAGCATCCGTTCCACTCAGATGGCTTCGGTCAACTGCACAAACGCGCCTATGTCGGAACACCGTTCGAACTTCCACACTTCGTCAATCACCTGCTGCACCGCTGCAGGCGTGAGTATTCCGTCCGCTAGCTCTTTAAGCTTGCGCTCGATCTGAGCGTCGCTCAGCGGGTTACGCGGATGACCGGGTGGGTACGCGTATGTCTTCTCGAATTGCCCGCCGTCACTTGTCGTGACTTTCACACCGCCGCCGGATGATTGCGGAAATAATTTCGTCAGTTCAGCATCCGATTCAAGCTGAGTCCTGGCAATAAGGTTGCGTACTTCGGACGATTGAATCCTTGCATCGGTGAACTGGGCTTCGCCGCAAGCGCCATCGAGCAATGCAACCGCAACGCAATACTGATAACTATGATCAGCGGTCTCCTTGTCGGCGGGAAACAGCTTAGCCGCGTCGCCGCCGGCCTTTTTCGCTGCGTACGCGTGCAGCTTAACGGTTACGCTCGCAATTGCGCCGCTCGTCAACCGATGTTCGCGCTTCAGATCAATCGCGGCCTGGATAGGTCCAATCGCGCCCGCCACCGCCGCGTACGGCTTTAGACACGTATCAAGCATTCGATAGCGTTCGGTGACGGGCGCGCACAAGGCGGCGAAGTCCAGGCCCCGCGCGACGATCTTGCCCCAGCCTGCACTGCCCTCGAAAATTTCCTGTGGTCCGGTGAGGCCCGCAGCAGCTAGCAGTGCCGCTTCAACGCCGCCTTTTGCAATCGTAGCCTCCGCAGTGGCCTTCATTGACGGGATATGCCCGCGCTGTGACTGCGCGAGCGTGTTGTTATGACTGCCCGCTATGGACAGCGCGTTCGCAATGATCTGCCGGTCGTCCGTCATCAAGCTTGCGGCTACCGCTGCGCTCGAGAACTGCATATCAGTACCGGGATGCCAGCCGCCTCCCGAGATGCCGCCAGCCGCAACGAGATCGCACAGGCGCAATTGCAGCTCGTACGCTGCAACCAACGCCGCAATGACGTCGGCGCCGGCGCGTTTTGCTTTTTCTCCAACCGCAAGCGCCGGTGCAAGATTGCCACTGGGATGTGCCGAGTCATGGCCGAAATAGTAATCATTGTTATCGAGGTAGCGGATCAGCGTACCGTTGACAAACGTGGCGAGCGCACAGGAACTTCTGCTGCGCGTTCCTATTACGGTGGATTCGGCGTTGCCGCCGAGCTGGTGCGCAAAATCACGCGCGATCGCGGCAGGGGCGCTGCGTGTTGCACGCAGCGCACATGCAAGCGTATCGAGCAGCACGCGCTTCGACGCATGAACGACAGCCGGCGGCAACGCCTCATAGCGAATGCTCGCGACGAGTTGGGCGAGTTCATCCCGAACGAACATGGCGAGCTGGTTACCTGAGTCGAAACAATCTGAACAATGCGGCCTGCTGTCTCAGTGCAGGCCGCGGTTTTCGGCGCTAAAACGCAAAGTAACGGGCGCCGCCATCGAAGGCAACGATATTGCCGGTGATGTAACTCGCGCGCGGCGAAGCGAGGAACACCGCGAGATCAGCGAGCTCGTGCGGCTCACCCATGCGCTCCATCGGCACTTCTTTCTTTGCCCACTCGCGGCGCGCTTCTGCGGTTGGCCAGCGCTTGTCGATTTGCTCACTGCGCAGCTTGCCGGGTTGTATGCAGTTGACTGTCACGCCGTGCGCCGCCACGACTTTCGACAATCCTTTCGACCACACGTGCACTGCTGCTTTCGCAGCGTGCGCGGCATTCAGATTGCGCGGCTCACGCGTTCCCGTTAGATTGATGACGCGGCCGTAGCCATGCTGTTGCATGCCGGGCATCAACGCGTGAGTCAGTTCGCGCAGTCGAAAAAAATTGAGTGTCATTCCTTCGAGCCATTGTTCTCTGGTTCCCTCGAGCGGCAGCGGTCGGCTGCCACCTGCGGCATTGACGAGAATGTCGACGCGCCCAAGCGCTTTCAACGCATCACCGGCGATGCGCTCGGCCGCGTCGTCGGGATAGAGGTCCGCCTGCACAAGCACCGGTTTGTCACCGCCGGCGGCGACAATTTCTGCCGCGAGCTGTTCGAGAAGATTCATGCGCCGCGCAACCGCGGCGACCTTAACGCCTTCGAGTGACAGACCCACTGCTATAGCGCGTCCCAATCCCTGGCTGCTGCCAGTGACGACCGCAGTGCGACCCTTTAACTGTAGATCCATGCGTTCAACTCCGCGCGCAATCTGATAAAGTGAAAAGTCTAACTCAAAAGTGCCGCACCGATTTTCGTACCGCCAGCGCATGACGGCGCACCATACTCAAGATAAATAAACTCGATGACAAGATCCAGGAGTCGCTTGCTGACGCACCTAGCGCGGGCAATGTGGCTAATGTTGCTGACATCCGCGTGTACAGCTGAGACGTTCCCGACACAACCGGTTCGCATCGTCGCTGCCACGCCCCCCGGAGGGGCCGCCGATGTAAACGCGCGGCGCCTGGCGGACAAACTAAGCAGAATGTGGAAGCAGCCGGTCGTCGTGCAAAATCTATCCGGCGGCGCCGGCAATGTTGCGGCGTCGGCGGTGGCGCAAGCGACTGCGAATGGCTACACGCTGCTCTTCGCTGCGCACCCAGTACTCGCCGTTAATCCGCTTCTGTACCAGAAATTGCCGTTCGATCCGGATCGCGATTTCCGGCCCATCGTGCTGTTGAGCAAAATGCCGCACGTGCTGCTCGCTAGCCCCGCACTGCCGGCGACCACTGTACGAGAACTGTCGCACTCGCGAAAGCGCGCCCGGGTAGCCTCAACTACGGTTCCGGCGGTGCAGGCACTTCGATTCATCTCGCTGGTGAGCTGCTCGCAGATACTGCCGGAGTGGATATCCGGCATGTTCCTTACCGGGGCGGTGCCCCCGCCGTAACCGCCCTGATCGGCGGCGAAATACAACTGTTGTTCGATGCGACCGCGACCGCGATCGGCCACATTCGAGGCGGTCGTGTGCGCGCCATCGCCATCGCCAGCGGTAAGCGTTCGCAGGTGCTGCCGGATGTCCCGACATTTGCTGAAGATGGCGTGCGCGGCATGGAATCCGTTATTGCGCACGCGATTCTGGTGCCGGCGAAAACATCTGCTTCCATGACAACAACGCTGAACCGTGCAATCAATGAAACGCTGCACGATCCGGACTATATGCGGCAGATGACGGATTTCGGCGCGGATCTGATCGGCGGATCACCCGCGGACCTGCAGACGTTCCTGGCGGCCGAACGAACGAAGTGGGCGGAGCTCATACGCAAGCGCGACATCAAGAGCTGACCTTCAGTTCGGCCGCAGGCCGATATCCGCCACTATCTTCGACCATTTGTTGAAATCATCGCGCACGATTTGCGCAAACTCTTCGGGACTGGTGGTGTAGACCTGCGCCGCCTGGGCCGCGTAGCGTTCGACCATATCCGGCGTGTGTGCAATCGTGACAATACTAGTGTTTAAAAGCCCGATGATAGGCTTCGGGGTCGCCGCGGGCGCAAGCACACCGTTCCAGGTTGAAACGATGAGACCTGGTACTCCGGCCTCTCCCGCACTCGGCACCGCTGGCAACGCGGTCTCGCGTTGAGCGCTGGTAACAACCAACGCCTTGAGACGACCGTCTTTTATGTAATTCACCGCTGATGGCACCGTCGCGAACAGCATCTCCACATGTCCACCGAGCACATCGATCAACGCAGGTCCGCCGCCTTTATAGGGTACGTGTATAAGCTTCGTTCCCGTCAGCGATTGAAACAGTGCCGCGGTCAGATGATTCGTGCTGCCGTCGCCGGACGAAGCGAACTTCACAGTTTCCGGCCGTCCTTTCGCGAGATCAATAAGACCGCTCACCGAGTTGACCGGCACTGCCGGATGAACGACCAGTACATTATGGAAAATTATGACCGGCGTAATCGCTGCATAGTCTTTGCCTGGTGCTGATTTCGCATAGAGCGCGGTGCCCATGCAAAGCGTATTCGTGGATCCCCACAACAGCGTGTAGCCGTCCGGCGCTGCTTTCGCGGCGAGGCCGAGTCCGATCGCGCCGGTCGCGCCCGGTCGGTGATCCAGCACCACGGCCTGACCTAACGCCACAGTCAGCTTTTGCGCGAGCGGCCGCGCAATCACATCGGCGACGCCGCCCGGCGGCACCGGCAATATCAGCCGGATGGGTTTTGATGGATACGACTGAGCATACGCTGACATACCGTACGTCCCGCTAATACAGAGATAGAGACAGACCAGACATCTCTTGAGCAGTGAACGCACGCGTCTACAATGTTTCTTGGGCCGCGTCATGGTACACGGCGCGCTGCGTTAGTGGGACGCGCCAAAAAGCCTCCTGCACCCATAACGAGCCCATTGATCCAGAACACGGCAAACAGTCCAAGTGCCGACCCGACCGAGCCGAAAACCGCCGGACCGAGCACACGCATGAGATTGTTTGCGGTCAGCCGCATGCCGAGCGTTGCGCCGGAGCGCCCCTTCGGCGAGTGACGAAACATCAGTATCATCGTAATCGGCTGCGCGCAGCCCATGCCGAGCCCGAACATGAACGAGATCAGAGTGAGCGTGATTACACCGTTGAAAAAAGGCACGAGCAAGAATGCCACAGCGCCGAGATAAAACGAATACGCAAGCAGTCGCTCATCGCCGAACTTTTGCACCAGACGTGCCATGACCACGCGAACGGTGAACGATGCCAGCGCAAAACTTGCGAGCACGACGCCGATGACCGTTGCCGAGAGTCCCGCCGCATGACCATAGATCGGGAGATAGAACTGGTAGAGGTCAGTGCCGAGCTGCGCAAGACTGCTCGTCGCCAAGGTGCGGACGATATCGCGATCGGTCAGCGTGTCGAGTATGCGCACCGGCGGTGCTGAACTGCGAGGACTTATTGGCAGAATTTGGCCCCAGCCCGCGGCGAATATTACGCCGAGCACTGAAAGGGCCATAACATAAAGGCAGGCAATCGCAAACCCTGCATTATCAATGGCGAGACCCGCAATGAGCGGACCGGCGAAATTCGTCGCCGCGCCGACCATGCTGAAGTTGCTGAAGTTGCGGGTGCGGTCAGCCGGCAGGCTGATCAGTCCCACGAGATTTTGTAGATTTACGTGCGTGATAGCAAGCGACAGACCGCTCAAAGCGGCTGCGACGAAAAGCGCTGGCAGAACGCCCCAGAAATAAGGGATGACTAATCCAACTGCTCCCGATCCAGCGCCGAAGACCAACGGCCAGCGCGAGCCGATGCGATCGGACAGCGCGCCAAGGGGCCATGACAGCAACAGCGGAAAAACATAAAACATCGCGACGAGCACGCCCACCGCGAATGGCTGTGCCCCGAGTTCCAATGCATAAAGCGAAAGCACGACGCGCGCGGCGGATAACGAGACGAAGCCGAGGAATCCCAGTGCAAAGGTCAGGTGTAGCGGCTTCAATCGAAATAGTCCTGTACCGCCAGTCAGGCCATTGCGGCCGGCTGACGTGCGACCTGACATAACTTGCGGGAATTTACTTGTTGGCCGATGTTGCCGGCTGACTACGTCGCAAGAGACGCAGTTGGTCACTCACCAGTCCCCGGTGTTCGCAAGGAGACAGGCTGCGCCTTCGCATTTTACGTCATTGTGGCTCTATTCCTGCTGTCGCCATGATTTTCCGGTAGCGGGAGATGTCGTCGTTCAGCGCAGATCCCAACTCCTGCGGCGTGCTCAACACGATTTCGCTGCCGCGTGCAAAAACGAGACTGCGAATCTCGGAGTTATCGAATATGCGCACGAGTTCAGCGTGCAGGCGTCGGACAATAGGTGGGGGCGTTCCGGCAGGAGCGAACAGCGCGTGCCAGTTGCCAAATTCGAATTTCTCGACGCCACCCTCCTCTATGGTAGGCACATCCGGCAGCAGCGAAGAACGCCGGGCGGTCGTTACACCGAGTGCTTTCATCTTGCCGCTTTTCACATAAGGCGCGGCAACGGGAACCGATAACATCGCGACTGCCGCCTCGCCAGAGACCACTGCGAATTCGGAGGGCGCACTGCCTTTGTACGGCACATTGTTGAGAACGATACCCGTCGCCGATTTGAGAATTTCAGTGATGATCGCGCCGTTGGCGCCCGCGACCGCGATCACATATCTGCCGGGCTCGCGCTTTGCCGAAGCGATGAATTCGCGCAGTGTGTTCGCCTCGAGCTTCGGATTCGCGACGAGTACGGTGCCGGCCGTGACCATCTTGCTGATGGGGACGAAATCGCGCACGGGATCGTACGGCAGTTTTCGATACAAGACGGCGTTGATTACGTGCGTACCATTATTGCCAATAGCAAGTGTAGAGCCGTCGGGAGCGGCATGCGCGGCAATCTCGGTAGCGACAATACCGCTGACGCTGCCGCGCGCGTCGACAATCACATTGCGGTCGATTGCCTTGCCGAGCTTCGGAGCAATCAGCCGAGCGACAAAGTCGGAGGGGCCGCCCGCAGCGGACGGCACCAGCAGGCGTATCGCTTTCTTGGGAAGATCCTGTGCGCAGGCGACAGCTTGCGCCAATACCGCGATGTAGAGCATCGCGAGTTTGCTAAGACATCGACGCACGATCGCTTGCTCAAGGCTACGCATGTTCCCACCGGCTTCGATATGCAAGAGCCCGTTACCCCGTCATCAATCTTGTCGAACCATAGATTAACAATCCGATAAGTCCGCCTACTACCGTCCCGTTGATGCGTATGAACTGAAGATCCGTGCCGATGCTTTTTTCAAGCTCGGTAACCATGTGACCTTCATCCCATGCCTTAACCTGATCGGCGATGAAATTACCGATCGCAGCCCGGTTCTCTTCGATTAGCGGCACGGCGGCGGCGAAAATCTGCTCGTTAATCCATGTCTGCATGTCACGGTCGCCTTGCAGCTTGATGCCGAACCCGCGCGTGAATTCCGCGACTTTGCGTGCGATCACTGATTTCTCGCTATCGAGATCACTGCGCAGCCATGCGCTCACCTGCAGCCACAATCCGCGCAGATACGCGCCAAGCTCCGGCCGGCTCAGGAACTGCGCCCTGATCTGCTCGCCCTTGACACGAAAATCCGGATC
>Ga0157374_10004856_pt1 | contig 11284 bp, 9 predicted proteins | sample M25metaG_FD_115308 | JGI IMG/M metagenome (GOLD analysis project Ga0157374, IMG submission 115308) | Miscanthus rhizosphere microbial communities from Kellogg Biological Station, Michigan, USA - M2-5 metaG | ecosystem: Host-associated > Plants > Roots > Rhizosphere > Soil | place: USA: Michigan... | reverse complement strand
TGGTCCGGGCGAACTTTTGCCCGCCTAACGAAATCCTGGTGAGCGAGCCGGTCGACGCCGCGCGCACCGCGCTGGGCGCGGAGCTGGGGATTGGTCTAACCGCAGAGAACGCAGAGGTCGCAGAAGGAGCGGAAGTGATTTTGATCGGAGTAAAACCGGGGGTCGTGCTCGCGGTGGTCGAGGGTCTGGGAAAAGCGATCGAGGGCAAGCTGGTTATTTCACTCGCGGCCGGGGTGCGGGTGGCGAGCATGGAAGCGAAGGGGCCGGCGCGTTTCATGCGGGCAATGACGAATACGCCGGCCGCGGTTTGCCAGGCGGCGACGGCGCTGGCGCGCGGTGCGCGGACCTCGGAGGCCGATCTCGCGCGGGCGCGCGAGATTTTCTCCGCGATCGGGTTCGTCGCCGAAGTAGAGGATGGACAGATCGACGCGGTCACGGCGCTGGCCGGGAGCGGACCAGCTTTTGTTTACACCGTGATCGAAGCGCTGGCAGATGGTGGAATCAACTGCGGCCTCCCGCCCAAGGTCTCGTTAGGCCTGGCCACGCAGACGGTGCGCGGCGCGGCTCAGCTCGCGCTCGAAAGCGGGCTCTCGCCCGAAGAATTGCGCCGCATGGTGATTACCCCGGGCGGGACTACGGCCGCTGGCCTCGCCGCGATGGAAAAACTGGGAACTGCGAGCGGCCTGCGCGCGGCAGTGGAAGCCGCGACGGCGCGCGGGCGCGAGCTGGGTTGAACCTCGACTAACCTGACACGTGTGGGGGCCGGTTTGCGCGCGGCGAATGTCTAGGGCGCGGGGCTGGTGTCGTAGATCTCAACCAACGCCACTCCCCCGCCGTTGCCGTTGTTAAAGCCGGGGCTGAGGACCGCGGTGTAGGGGACGGGAGCGACCGTGGCGAGCAGGGCGGATTCCTTCGGGTTGGTTGGCGCCAGACCAGCTGCGGTGATCGCGGCGGCGTCCGGTCCTTCTTGCCAGTCGTCGTTTGATTGGAAAAGCTCGCCGTAGCTATCGTGCAATTCGATCTTAGGATCCGGAAGCGGATTGACGACACCCGCATTCCCTAACGACGGCCCAATGCCGCGGGCGATGATTGTTTTCGCAGCGCCAACGATGAAACCGCCGATGAGGGGATCGGAGACCAGGCCTCGAGTAGAAATGTTGCCTGCGCGACCGTCGGTGGTGTGAAGATCATAGAGCTCAAACAACGCCTGGCCGGTCGTGGGAGGGTACTGAGCGTCGCTGAAACTCTGGACAACTGCGGTGTAGGCACCTGGCGGCAAAGTTAGGTAAAGAGCGGACTCATGGCTGTTCGGCGGATCAAGGTGATAGCTCGCGATTGTCTCGGCCGCAGGGCCCAAAGCCCAGTCGTCGTTGAAAGCGATCTGGCGCTGGTTTGAGTCATAAACTGTGATCGTCGGGTCGCGGAGAGCGCCGAGCTCGTCGGAGAAGAAGAGCGAGAAGGCGATCGCGCGCAGTATCACCGTAGCCGGCTCCGCTCCCTGGACAATGAAACCGCCAATAAGAACTTCATCGCCTAAACCGACGAAGCCACGGGTGGAAAGATTCGAGAGGACCGGCCCCGGGACAGATGATTGGTAGGCCGGGCCATCGTTATAAAGGGACTGGACGCCGGCGATGTCGTCCGCCTGCACGGTGTCGATGTCACTGACCTTTGAGTTCATGATCGCGGCCACCGTCTGCCCAGCCTCGTCGGGATGATCCGAGGGCTACCTGAGTGAACGAAGGCGAACCGTCCTGCAATATTCCCGGCTTCCCAAACGACAGTTGCATGACAACGGTGCGATCGAGAGTCAAGGATTCGCCTTCAAGCGCGTAGCCAAAAAGCGGGCCGATGGAAAGGAGGAGCAGGGAAATGCAGAGCGCCTTAGACTTCATTACCGGCAGAAAAGAGTAATCACTGGGGCGCCGGGCTGGTGTCGTAGATTTCCACCAGGCCGATGCCGGTTGCGCCGTTGACCCCGCTCATGATCGCGGTGTAAGGGGCGGGGCTGAGCGTGGCGAGAAGGGCCGATTCCTTCGCATTGGTCGGCGCGAGACCGGCGTCGGAGATGGCTTGATGGTCGGGCCCCGCCTGCCAATCGTCGTTGGATTGGATGAGGACGCCGTTGCTGTCCCGGAGCTCGAGGGTGGGATCGGCCAAGGGATTGGCCACCCCGGCTGCGCCTAACGACGGCCCGATGGCGCGGGCGATGATTGTTTTGGTTTCCGTGCCGCCAATGATGAAACCGCCAATGAGAACATTGTCGCCGCCCAGGATTTCGCCCCGGGTGGAGATGTTGCCGGCGCGGCCGCCGGTGGTCTGCAAATCGTAGAGTTCGAATAAGCCGACGCCATTGCTTGGCGGGGTCTGGGAGTCATGGAAGCTTTCCACGATGGCGGTATAGGCGCCCGGTTGCAGAGTGAGGTAAACGGCGGATTCACGGCTGTTCGGCGGATCGAGATGATAGCTGGCAATGGTCTCGGCGGTGGCGCCGGTGAAAGCCCAATCGTCGTTCGTTGCGATCTGGCGTTGATTCGAATCGTAAACCGTGATCATCGGGTCATTGAGCGCGCCGGCGATGCCCTGGGCGCTGAGGGAAAGGCCGATAGCGCGCAGAATGACGGTCGCGGGTTGAGTGCCCTGCACGATAAAGCCGCCAATCAATACACTATCGCCCGTGCTGACGAACGCGCGGGTGGAAAGGTTGAGCAGCACCGGGTTGTTGACGGACGATTGGTAGGCCGGACCGTTCGTGTAGAGGGCCTGCACGCCCGCGATGTCGTCCGGCTGAAGGTTGTCGATATCGCTAATTAGCGAGTTCATAATCGCGGGGACCGTTTGGCCGGCATCATCGGGATGATCCAGCCCGAGGGTATGCCCGAACTCATGCAGGGCGACGCGACGAAAATCCGGACCGACATCGTTGAGCGGTCCACGGTAAGAATCCCATGTGAATGTATTGTTAAAGATCGTGTCGCTCTCTTCGAAAACGGTATCGCGAAAATTCAGGAGAGTGATGGCGAGGACGCCCTTGCCGAAGGTATCGCCGAAAACGGTGTCGGAGAAAAAGACCGACATTTCGTCGTCCCCGCTGACGGGTTGGACGGGTGAAGCCACAATTCCCGCAAGCGAGAGATGGGCCAGGTACTGGTTCCAGATATTGAGCGCGGCAAGGGCAACCTGATTGAATGAAGTCGATCCGTCGCTCAAGGTCACGGGACCACCCAGCGATAACTGCAGCACAACGGTGCGGTCAGGCGTCCAGGATTGTCCTTCCAGCACATAGCCGAAAAACGGTTTGGCGGAGAGGAGAAACAGGGAAATGCAGAGGGCCTTGAATTTCATCACCAGGAGGAGAGAGCAGCCAATATGCACGCTCGGCGCGGATTTTCCATTTCCGATAAATCAAGAAGGTTTTAGCTCCGAATCGGAAGCCGGCTTGGGGTCGGGGAAAGTCAAAGTCACGAGTGTCCCCTGACCGACGTTGCTCTCGATCCCGACGCTGCCACCGTGCATCTGCATGATCGATTTCACTATTGACAGGCCAAGCCCGGTGCCCTGCGCACTGCGCGGGGCGTCGCCGCGGAAAAAACGATCGAAGACGTTCGGCACATGCTGCAACGGGATCCCACAACCGGTGTCAGAGACCGCGACTTCACTTGCCCCATTGCGATGTTGCAGGGAAACGGTGACGCGGCCCCCTGAGGGCGTGAAGCGAAGCGCATTGGTGATCAGATTGATCAAGGCGCGGCGAAACAAGACTGCCTCGGCAAAAACCTGACCGTCGCCCTCGCTGTTCAGCTCGACGCCCTGCTCTTGCGCGAGCGCTTCATAAAATTCGCAAACGTTTTCAATCGCTGCGCGGCCATCAAAAGAATCCGGGCGCAGTGAGCCAATCGTCTCTGCCCGCGCCAGGAAAAGCAGGTTGTCGATCATGGCGGAGAGGCGCTGCATTTCTTCCAGGCTCGATTCGATCACTTCCTGATATTGTTCGGAGCTGCGCGGCTTGGTCAGGGCGCCTTCCGCTTCGCCGCGCAGGATGGCGATTGGGGTTCGCAGCTCGTGCGCGAGGTCGGCAGAAAATTGCGAGAGGCGCGTGAAAGAATCCTCGAGGCGGGCGAGCATCTTGTTAAAGCCAGTCGCGAGAGGTTGGAGTTCGTCCGGCCACCCGCTCGTGGGCACGCGCTCGTCGAGATGCGTCGCGCCGATCCGCTCGATCGATTCGGCCAGCCGCTTCAAGGGGCGCAAGCTGCGGCGGGTCACGAGGACGGCCACTCCGGCACAGGTAACGACGGCGCAGGCGAGCATGACCGTGAGGAGGCCGGCATAACGAGCGGCGAATCGCTGGTCATGGGTGCGCTCCTGGGCGAGTTGCAGGAGCAGACGCTGGCTGCCGAGATCGGCGAAGGCGGTCACGAGCGCGAAGGTCTTGTGATTGCGAGCGTGATAGATTTCGGTTGTAGGGCGTTGTCCGGGCATGGAGAACGCCTTGGGAAAAATCTCGATCGGCAACACTCCCCGCATTTTGGGGCTCTCCGCGACCACGTTGCCGGTCGCATCCAGGACCCGAACCGCATAGGCCTTATCGGCTGCCCGGATGATACTCAGTTCCCTGTTCAGAGATTGGGGTCCGGAATCCGCGGCCATATCGGCTCGAATCGCGGCGAGCTTATCCGTGAGATAGCGGTCGTTATCGTGATCCACATGCTGGATTACGATCCAAAAAGAAGCTGCCATGGCAAAGAGGAGCAACCCCGCCGCCGCAACCGTGAAGAAAAGGACCAGTCGAATCGTTATGGACCAGGTGCGGGACTCCACCGCCGGTCCGGTCAACGGAGCAGACTCAGTCGGCTTTAAGGACATAGCCGACGCCGCGAATGGTCTGAATCATCTTCTTGTCGAAGGGGTCGTCCATTTTTGACCGGAGGCGGCGCATCATGACATCGACAACGTTGGTGCCGGTATCAAAGTTAATGTCCCAAACCTGCTCCACGATCTCAGTCCGCGAAACGATGTCGCCAGCGGAAGAAGCTAGAAAGAGGAGGAGGGAGAATTCCTTGGGGGTGAGATTCAGAATGGTCCCAGACCGGGTCACTTTGTGGCGGCGAGGATCGATCTCCAGATCTCCCACGGTGATAACTTCCTCGCGTCGTTCGGGCGAGCGACGCATGAGTGAGCGCACGCGCGCCAGAAGTTCAGAGAAATGGAAGGGCTTGATGAGGTAGTCATCAGCGCCCAGGTCAAAGCCCTTTACCCGGTCCGAAACATTGTCGCGGGCGGTGAGGAAGAGGACCGGGGTATGATTGCCGGCGCCACGCAGTTCCCCGAGCAGCGACCAGCCGTCGCGCTTCGGCAGGACAACATCGAGAATGATCAGATCCAATTTTCGCGCGAGCGCGTATTCCAGTCCCTGCTCTCCGTTTTCCGCCACGTCGACGACGAAGCCGTTTTCCATTAAACCTCGCCGCAGAAAAGCGGCGATCTTTTCCTCGTCTTCGACAATCAGGATGTGCATGGGCGGGTTGTAAGTATGAATGGATGAGGGGAGGCCGTTGGCATTGGATCGCAATGCTCAGATCCCATATTTGCTGGCCAAAACTATGATATAGTTTCTTGCGTTGGCCAGAAGCTTTCGCGTCTGGCGTGGTCAGGGCAGGCGGTCATTCTCGCCTTTGGCGCTGCCCGCCCGGCGGGCCGCGATGCGAGGGTAAACGAGCAACCGCGACCCGAAATCGAGCGGCTGAAGGTTTATGACCGTAAGATTACGATCATGACAGAAACCCGATCCCCGTCTGCCTTCGAGAAATAAGGCGTTGGCCAAACCGAGACACCGTCAAAGTAGAGTTGGTGCGTGGCGTAATTGTTCCTTTCATGACTTATCACCAGACACTGGCTACACCCCGCGCCTGTAAAGCCGCTTAACAACTTTAGGATCCGCCCATCGATTCTTCTCGCGGCACGAGACGGGCGCAAGCTTGTTGCTTCAGGCGGCGACGGATCGCCTTTTTCGCTTGACCAACGCAGCGGTTGAACGCGTTGCCGCCGAACGCGCGCTCGACGTTTGTTTCTTCTGTCCCGCGCGCTGCAGGCTTTCCTGAAGGACGGCGACCATGTCAATCACGTTAGGCTGAGCCCGGGGCGCGGCGGGTTTAACCGATGGGGCGCGTTTCTGCGCCTTTTCCTCAATCAACTGCATGAGCGCGGTCTGATACTGGTCCTTGTACTTGGTCGGATCCCATTCCGACGTCATGGCATCGATCAGGGCCGTCGCCATTTTGAGTTCCTGGGGCGAGACCGCTTTATCCGTGCCGCTATTGAGCGCAGACGGTTCGAGCACTTCCTGGGCAAAGTGCATCAGCTCCAGGATGAGAAAGAGTCCGTCCGGTTTGACTGCAGCGAGATACTCGCGTTTCTGGATGGCGACCTTGGCCACTCCCAACCGTCCCGAGGTGGTGAGCGCCTTATGGAGAAGGGCGTAGGCTTTTTCTCCGCCTTTCTGCGGCTCGAGAAAATACGGTTTGTAGAAGAACTTTGGATTGATCTGGGACTGCTCGACGAAGTCGGTGATCTCGACCGAGTGCGTCGATTCGATCTGCACCTTCTCGAAATCCTCGTCCCGCAAAGTGATCCATTTTCCTTTTTCGTATTCGAAGCCTTTGACGATTTGATCGGCCGGCACCTCTTTCTGGTCGGCTTCGGCGACTTTCTTGTAGCGAATCGGGCTCAGATCGCTGGCCCGCAGTTGTCGGAAACTGATTTTCTCCTCCTTGGTCGCGGGATAGACCGAGACCGGGATGTAGACGAGACCGAAGTTGATGCTTCCCTTCCAGATCGCACGCATAGTTCGCAAACGTCAGCTATTCCCGGGCCAGATGTCAACCCTAACGACCATGGGATTAAGGGAAGCGGCGGCTGGTTTGTTTTGGGAGGGCAGAGGCGCATTGCGCTCTTGACAGGCGAGGCGGGGGAGACGCAAAAGGAAGTGAGCGCCGGGACCGCTTGTTCTCGTGCTCCTTGCCGATGCCACGCCGGTATTACTTTCTGCTCGCCTGGGTCGTTTTGCATTTCGCCTTGGTCGGACTGGTTTGCCTGCACGAAACCCTGTGGCTTCTCGAGCAACGTTTGACGGTCGCCGGCGATACCTTCGCCCCGGGATGGCGGGCGCTCGATAAACTTCCCGACGCGATCCTTGGCGGTGACGCGGGAGCGCGCAATCTGTGGCGCGAGGCGATAGCTACGTACAGCAACGCCACCGGCATCGAAGTCGGTTACGGATATTTTGCGCCCAACGTTCCCACGACGCACGCTCTCGTCTTTGAGTGTCATTATCCAGACGATCGGGTGGATTACCAGACTCCCGCCGTGGGCGGAGTGGAAGCGCAACTTCGCCTAACCAGTCTAATCGAACAGATCGCGCGGTCGAATTCCGGTTCCTGGCGGGAGGAACTAATTAAACGTCTCGCGCGCTCCACCTGGCAACAGCACCCGGATGCGACCGCAATTCGGGCGTTCCTTGGGTCGGTCACGTCGCCGACCGCCGCGCAATACCGCGCCGGCCGGCGGGAACGCACTTTCGACTGTCTCTATGTTTACGACTTTCGACGCGGCGCATCCAAAGCGCGGCAGCTTGCTCCATGAAGGTCCGGGAGCGAGTGCGGGAATTTTTTTTGCCGGCTGAGTCCGATAGCTGGCTGACATGGTTGCGTGTGGGTCTTGGGTTAGTCATCGTTCTTTACACCTGGCCGCTTCGTTCGGATTGGAGCTACCTTTTCGGTGGAAGCGACAAGGGCCTTGTCAGCCGCCAGCTTTTTGAGGTGCTTCTTTCGACTCAGAGTCCGTTGATTCCTCGTCTGGGCTGGCTGGTGTTTCTCTGCCGGCAGGTGGGCGGGAGTGAAGGCTTCGCATTGTCTCTCGCCTGGAGTCTGCTTTTTGCGGCTGGCCTTCTCTTGCTCGCTGGTCTCTTTTCACGGCCGGCCGCGATCGTGGCCTGGCTTCTGCAGCTCTCGTCGGCGAAGAGCGGGGGTCTTTTGTCGTACGGAGCCGATAACCTCATTACCATCGGACTCTTTTATCTCATGATCGCGCCGTTGCCTGACCGACGGTCACTGGAGCGATGGAGGAGACCCGCCCGCGGCATCGACCCCCGCATGTCAGGGCTGCACCGGCGCGTCCTCCAGATTCACCTCTGCTTCATCTACTTCTTTGGCGGCCTAACCAAGAGTCTCGGCGCGGGCTGGTGGGATGGCTCAAATCTTTGGCGCGCGCTGACTGAGCCACCTTTTAACGTCCTGCCTACGAACTGGGTCGCGGCAGGAAGCGCGCTCCTGCCTTCTCTGGGAATCTTGGTCTGTCTGATTGAGATCAGTTATGCCTTTCTGATCTGGCCAAAGTGGTCGCGGCGGACGGTCTTGTTCGGCATTTGTGCGATGCACATCGCGATTGGTTTGATGATGGGCATGTATCTTTTCGCTCTCATCATGCTCGTTCTGAATCTGGCGGCGTTTGGACCGGCTGAGCCCGGACAGAAGGCGATTGGTTCGGTTGCTACCGGGCGCCCTGAAGTCGGTGCGTTCCGGCCGGTATGCTCGCGCGCTTCAGATTGAAGAGTGAGGCGCTGCAAATCGCTCGACATTGATCGGGCCCGTAGCGAACCTAGAGCGCTGGCTTGCTGAAGGCACCAATGTCCCCGAAGGAGCAAAGTCTGGAGCCCGAGATCCCCCAAATCGTCACGAGCGGAACGGAAGTGAAGGAGCAGATTTGAACGCGCGCAAATTCCTGGCCGAACTGCAGCGGCGCAATGTTTATAAGGTCGCGGTCGCTTATGCCGTCGTCGCCTGGCTCCTGATCCAGATCGCGACTCAGATCTTTCCCTTTTTCGAGATTCCCAGCTGGGCCGTCCGGCTCGTCGTGCTCATCCTCCTCCTGGGTTTCCCAGTCGCAGTGGTTTTCGCCTGGGCCTTCGAGCTGACACCGGAAGGGATCAAACGGACCGAAGAAGTTGTCCCCCACGAATCAATCAGGTCACGGACCGGGCGGAAAATTGTGGCCGTTACTGTTGTGCTGGCGGTGCTCGCTGGCGGCCTGCTTGGGTTCCGGCTTTATCGACCGAAATTAATGAGCGGTCGGGTCCCCCCGAGCGAGACGCTCGCTCCAGTCGCCCTGGTCATCCCGGAAAAAAGCATCGCGGTGCTTCCCTTTGATAACCTGAGTGACGACAAACAGAACGCTTTCTTTGCCGACGGGGTGCAGGGCGAAATCCTGAGCCACCTCGCGAAGGTCGCTGACCTCAAGGTAATCGGTCGCACTTCCGTCATGAAATATGGGGCGCACGCCGACCTCGACCTGAAAAAGATTTCGGATGCTCTTGGTGTGAAGTATTTCCTCGAGGGCCGGGTGCAGCGCTCCGGCAGCCGCGTGCGAGTGACGGCGGAACTCATCAATGGATTCACCGGTTCGCAGCTTTGGGCGGATACTTATGACCGCGGCCTGGCGGATGTTTTTGCGATTCAAACCGAAATCGCCGAGCGCATTGTGTCCCAGTTGGAGGCGAAATTTACGCCGGAGGAGAAAGCGGAAATCGAAGTGCGACCGACGACCGACCTGGCCGCCTACGAACTTTATGTGCGGGCCAAAGGAATGATCGCCCGCGTCGCTTTTGAATCGAGTTCGATCGAGGACCTGCGGGAAGCCGCGGCCCTTCTCAACGATGCGACAACGCGTGATCCTTCTTTCTTCCTCGCCTTTTGCCAGTTGGCCAGCGCGCACGATCAAATCTTTTTCTACGGCCTGGACGCGACCGCGGAGCGGCTCGCGCTGGCGCAGGCAGCGGTGGATGCGGCGATCCGCCTGCGACCCGATTTCGGAGAAACGCATTTGGCGACGGCGGGGCATTATTATTTTGGTTATCGCGACTACGAACGGGCGCGGGCCGAGCTGGCGCTGGCGGAACGTAAATTGCCTAACGATCCCTTCCCGATCGCGATGAACGGCTATATCGATCGCCGGCAAGGCCGCTGGGATATTTCGACCGAATACCTGCGCCGAGCTGTGGAGCTCGATCCACGCAACCTCGTCTTCCTAAAGCAACTGGCCCTCAGTTATAATCTGCTTCATCGCTATCCCGATATGCGGATGATCCTTGACCGGGCGCTGGCGATTGCGCCTGACGATCCGGCGCTCCAGGTGCAGCGGGCTGTCATCGATCTGGATGCCGAGGCGAACACCGCGCCGCTGCATCAAGCCATCGAAAAGATCCTGGCGACCAATCCAAGCGTTGGGCCGGTGATCGCCAGCGAATGGTTGTCGCTTGCCAGGTTTGAGGACGATACGGATAGCGCCAGCCGTGCCCTCGCGGTCATGACGGAGCATGGCGGGCATGAGGAAGGTCTGCCTTATCCCAGGACCTGGTGGGAAGGCCTGATCGCACGCCAGCGAAACGATTTCGAGGGAGCGCGAAATTCCTTTGCCGCCGCCAGGGCTGAAGTCGCCAACATCGTTGCGAGCAAGCCCGATTCGGCCGAGGCATTGTCGGTCCTGGGAATGCTCGACGCGGCTCTCGGCGACAAAGAAAATGCCGTCTTGGAAGGAAGTCGGGCGGTCGAGTTAATGCCGAGCAGCAGAGATGCAATCGTCGGCCCTCTTCTTCTACAGAACCTCGCCGCGATTCATGCCTGGACCGGGAAGAAGACAACTGCGCTGCAGGAGTTGAACGAGGTGGCCAGCCATCCCTGTTATCTCAGCTATGGCCTCCTGCTCCTTGACCCGCTCTGGGCGCCTCTGCGTGATGAGCCGGAATTCAAGACCATCACAGTTTCGCTCGCCTCGTTGTCTCATTAAGGTGCGGCCAGAAATGATGTGAAGGCCAAGCCGAGAATTGCCATCGTGGGAGCAGGGGGGCGCCTGGGGGCGGCGCTGGCTCGCGCTTATGGCACGGAGGCTGAGATCATTGCTTTCAAGCACGCCGATCTCGACCTCGCCCGGCTCGACGACCTGCGCGCGACCCTCGCCCCGTTGTCCTTCACGACGCTTATTAACACGGCTGCCCTAACGAATGTCGATTATTGCGAAGGCCACCGCGATGAAGCGCTCCGCTTGAATGCCGCGGCGCCACAAGTCCTGGCCGAAATCTGCGCCGGCAAAAAAGCGCGGTTCGTCCACATCAGCACCGATTATGTCTTTGATGGCGAAGCCCGCCGCCCTTACACCGAGGACGATCCGGTGCTGCCCATCAGCGTTTACGGTGAGTCGAAGCGGGCCGGTGAATTGCGCGTTTTGGAAACGCATG
>Ga0157374_10004854_pt1 | contig 11286 bp, 10 predicted proteins | sample M25metaG_FD_115308 | JGI IMG/M metagenome (GOLD analysis project Ga0157374, IMG submission 115308) | Miscanthus rhizosphere microbial communities from Kellogg Biological Station, Michigan, USA - M2-5 metaG | ecosystem: Host-associated > Plants > Roots > Rhizosphere > Soil | place: USA: Michigan... | reverse complement strand
CAGCTTCGTCGTCCCGACCACGTCCTTGCGCGGCGTCAGGCGCGGCGACGCGTAGCGCGCGAACACGAGCGGCGGCACGTGCAGCGGCGCGCCGGGGATCGTCAACGGCAGCACGAGCACCATCAGCACCAGGTGGCGCACCACGCGCAGCACGACCTCGAGCTTCGACAGATCGCGCGCGAGCTCGCGGTCGCTGATCTCGAGCTCGTCGAGCTTGCGTTGATACGCGCGGACCTCGTGCATGAGCTCGATCAAGCGCGGATCCGCGGCGACCGCGCCGTAATACGCGTTGAACCGGCGTGCGAGCTCGACGCGCTCCTCGATCGAGATCTCCTGCGGCTGGTAGAGCCGGCGCACGACGTCGAGCGCACGCACGGTGTCCCAGTCGGGCGCGTTGATCGTCAACCGCTCGAGGCCTTTCTGGATCTCGTCGGTGACGGCGCGTGCGTCCCCGCCCGCGATCGCGATCGGCGCACCGTATTGAACGAGCACGCGGCTGCGAAACCGCTTGGGATGGATGAACGTGAGGCCGCACGGGACGATCGGAATCGGGCCTCCGGTGCGCTGGGCAGCGCCGATCGCGAGCCGTGCGGCGCCGGTCTTCAGCCGCGAGAGGTGCGCCTCGTCGTGCGAGAGCCCCTCGGGGAAGATGCCGATCGCTCCGCCCTCGCCGAGCACGCCGAACATCGCCGAGAACGCGGCGTCGTTGTCGACGGGCGGAGCCGTCGGCGAGCTATCGCGCGGCGCCCCATCGTGATCGTCGCGCCGCTTGATCGGCACCGCACCGAGCCCGCCGAGAACGGCGCGCATGAGCCGGCCCTTGAACAGCGCGTCCTTCGCGGCGAAGTGAACCTTGCGGCCGCACGTCGTGATGATCAGGATCGGATCGATCAGCGAGTTCGGATGATTCCCCGCGAACACCACCGGTCCGCTCGCCGGAATGTTCTCGAGCCCGGCGACCTCGATCTGGCGAAAGAACACCCGCGAGACCACCCGCAGGAACCACGCCAGGACCCGGTACGCCACGTCTCATCTTACATCGGCGCGAATTTACATCGGCGCGAACGTCAGCCCGGCGCGACGTAGCCGCTCGACGAGCGCTTCGCCCATCGCCGTCGACGGCGTCAGCACACCGCCCGTCGAGGCCAGCGGGTCGAACGCCAGGCACAGCGCCGACTCGCCGAGCATCTTCGACGTCGAGGCGTAGCCGGGATCGCCGGCCGGGTCCGCGGCGATGTAGAACGGCGTGTCGTCGGCGACGAACGTGATCTTCCAGTGGCCGGCGGCGCGCGTCTCGGCGTCGGGACCCTCACCCGGCTGCGGCGCACGCTTCTGCAGCATCTGCCGCACGCGCGGCCGCTTCATCGCCTCCGACAGCGCGAGCAGACCGCCCGTCATCGTCGCGGCCATCACGAACCCGCGCGCGTTGCCCGGCATGCCCATGACCTCGCGATACTGGAAGTCCTCGCCCCACGGGTGGCCGGCGAGCGCGTGCCCGCGCCGCACGACCGGCGAGTTCGTATCTGCCATGAAGAACGGCACGATGAACTTCCGGAGCCGCGCGTCCCAGCCAGGCTTCTTGTTGTCGGGCTGTGCAGGATGCTGCGCCTCGGGATCCGGATCGAGCGCAAACGGGTTGCGCAGCACGCGGCGCACCGCCGGATCACTCATCGCCTCGGCGAGCACGAAGCCGCTCGCCGCCGTCCCGCCCGACATGCCTCCCTTCACCGGGCCGTAGACCGCGGTGATCGAGTGCGCCGGATGGCCGTGCTGGCGGATGTGCTCCTGCTGTGCGGCCCACGTGCCGAGGTCGCTCGGGATCGAATCGAATCCGCACGCGTGCACGATCCGAGCGCCGGTCTTGGCCGCCCGCGCGTGATGCGCGGCGATCATCTCGCGCATCCAGTTCACCTCGCCGGTGAGATCGCAGTAATGCGTTCCGGCCTCGGCGCACGCGGCGACGAGCGGGCTCCCGTACTTGCCGTAGGGACCGACGGTCGTGCAGACTGTGCGCGTCCGCTCGGCGATCGCGCGGCACGACGCGGGGTCGAGTGCATCCGCGAGCAGGATCGGCACGTGGTCGAGCTGCTGCGAGATCGCCTCGAGCTTCTGCTCGTTGCGTCCCGCGATCGCCCAGTGGATCGAGCGGCCTTCGCGCGTGGGCGCCGTCGCCAGGTAGTCCGCGACGAGCCGGCCGGTGAAGCCGGTCGCACCGAACAGGACGAGATCGAAGTCCTTCATGTGCTCCTTCGGGGCGCCAATCCCGGTGCGGCACGCTATCATGCTGTGTGTCTCCGCTGCTCGGCCGTCTGATCGAACGCGTTCGCCCGGGCGCGTCGCAGAGGCCGCCCGAGGATGGCCGCCGGCGTGCGGCGGTTGCCGCCGTGCTGGACGACGATGCGCGAGTCCTCCTCATGAAGCGCACCGAGCGACCGGGCGATCCGTGGTCGGGTCACATCTCGCTACCAGGTGGGCGCCACGATCGCAGCGACCCCGATCTGCTGACGACCGCGATCCGCGAGACGCGCGAGGAGCTCGGCATCGACCTGCGCGGCGCGCAGCTGCTCGGCAACCTGCCGACGCTGTCCCCGCTGTCGGCGGGGCCCAATGGCATGGAGGTCACGCCGTACGTGTTCGCGACGCGCGAGCCGGTCGTGCCGCAGCTGTCGGCGGCCGAGGCGGCGGCGGCATTCTGGCTGCCGATCGAGACCGCGTTGTCGGGCGCGCTCGACGACGTCTACGTGTATCCCGGCACCGACCGGCAGTTCCCGAGCTGGCGCTTCGACGGCCACGTGATCTGGGGCCTGACGTTCAGGATCCTGGGAGAGCTCGTCGCTCTGACGAAGTAGCGCGGCGTCGTAGACAGCGACCGGCTCGCGAACCCGAGCAGGCTACTCCAGTCCCTCGGGCGCCACGCCGCGCTTGCCACCGAAGGCCGCGACGATGTCGCTACGCGTGACGATCCCGATCGGGACGTTGTCGCCCTGGACGACGATCAGGCGGCCGACGTCGTGCTCGGCCATCTTCGTGACTGCAGCGCGCGCGGTATCGCTGGACCGCACGACGACGAGATCGCGTTCCACCAGCTCGAGGACCTTCGACGTCGCATCGGCAGCCATCAGCGCTCGCGCGGTGACGACGCCGACCGCACGCGTGCCGGTGAGCACGGGGTAGGCCTGGTGGCGGTAGCCCTGGCGGCCGATCTCGGCGAGTGCCTCGGCCACCGTCTGCTCGCCCGCGAGCGAGTGAACCGTCGATGTCGCGACCTCGGCGACCGAGGAGTGCGAGAGCGGATCGACGTCGTATTCGGCAGCGACCTTCACGCCGCGCCGCACGAGCTTCTCGGTCATGATCGTCGTGCGCATCAGCAGACACGAGGCGAAGTACGCGAGCGATACGCCCGCGACGATCGGCACGACCGCGTGGATCTGCTGCGTGGCCTCGAGCGCGAACACGATCGATGCCATCAGCGCCCGCGACGCACCCGCGAACATCGCGGTCATGCCGACGAGCGCGCCGACCCGCGGATCGATGCCGGCGTGCGGAGCGATCACGGCGCAGCCGGCGCACAGCAGCCAGCCGATGCCGCTACCGAACGTCATGAGCGGTGCGAGCGTGCCGCCCGACGTTCCGGTGCCGAGCGCGATGGCCCACGAGGCGAACTTCGCGACGACCAGGACGAGCATCGCCTTCCAGGTGAACGCACCTGCGAGCGCGCCCTCGATGTTGTCGTAGCCGACACCGAGCGTACGCGGCGCGAACACGCCGATCACGCCGACCGCCACGGCGCCGAGCGCGGGCCACCACATCCAGTGGACCGGCAGCTCCTCGAACCAGTCCTCGATCCAGTACACGATCTTGGTGACGTAGACCGAGACGACGCCGACCACGCCGCCGATGATCGTGCAGATCACATCGGTGGTCGCGTTCGGTGCAACGTCCGGCATCATGAACACGGCACCGTCGCCGTGGAGGATCGCGCGCAGACCGCCGGCGCAGGCCGCGGCGACCGCGACCGGAACCACGGAGCGTGCGCGGTACTCGAACAGCAGCAGCTCGATCGCGATCAGTACCGAGGCGATCGGGGTCCCGAAGATGGCGGTCATGCCGGCAGCCGCACCGGCCGCGAGCAGCGTCTTGCGCTCCTGCGCGGTCACGCGAATGACCTGCCCCATCCACGAGCCAAGGGCGCCACCGGTCGCGATGATCGGACCCTCGGCGCCGAACGGGCCGCCGGTGCCGATCGCGACCGCGGACGACACGGGCTTGAGGAACGTGATCCGCCGCGGGATCTTCGCCTCGTTCGTGAGGATCTGCTCCATCGCCTCCGGGATGCCGTGGCCGCGGATCGCACGCGACCCGTAGCGGGCCATGAGGCCGACGACGATGCCGCCGACCACCGGCACCGCGATCACCGCGTAGCCGAGGTGGTTGCCCGCGGGCGAGTGGTAGTCGAGCGAGACCTTGCCGTAGAACGACAGGTTCGTGACGAATGCGATCATTCGCACGAGCACCTCGGCGACACCGCACGCGGCGATTCCCAGCGCGGCGGCCATCAGCGCGATGAACGCGTCGCGCTTGTCCATGATGGCCGGGACCTGATCGACGTGCTCGCTGGCGAGCGTGGGGCTCAGCGACGGAGCGACCATCAGGCCGGACGACGAATCTCTAGCGGGCGGTGACATGAGTGCGACTCCGGCGACGACGAGCAGGCTCGTCCTCGAACAGCATGCTGGGCGGCATCTCGTTGGCACCAATGGCCGACGCGAACCGCTCCAGCGAAAGAACGAGCTCGGCACGCCGCGGCGCCGGCATGGCCGCGATGACATCCGCGACCATCGTCTGCGGTAGCCGCGGCGCGGTGCGAACGACGTGCTCGCCCTGGGGCGTGAGCCGCAGCTCGGTGCGACGCCGATCAGAAGAGGACGGACGCCGCATGACAAAGCGCCGCGCCACGAGCTTCGACACGACGGTCGAGACGGAGCTCTGATCGGTCATCGTGCGCTCGGCGAGCTCGCCCAGCGATCCCGCGGGCTCACTCCACAGCGCCTGGAGCACGAACATCTGCGCCGCCGACAGGCCATGCGCCGCCTCGGCCTCGCGATCGGCGAGCCGGAACAGCCGCACGATCCGACGCAGCGCGACCATCACGGCCGTCGCATCGTGTGCGCTCTTGGTAATTGCATGGGATCCCATGGATCTAGAAGGCACACCCTACTCCCGCGGGGTGCCTCGCGCAATTAGAGCTTCACGGGAGTGAAGCCACGCGCGGGCCTGGCGAGCAGGTAGCCCTGGATCAGGTCAATCCCCGACTCGATCAGAACATTCAGCTCAGCCTCGGTCTCGACGCCCTCGGCGACGACCTTGCCGCCGAGCTCTCGGCACAGGGTTGCGATGGCTGCGACAACACGCCGCTTCTTCGGGTGCTTGTCGAGATCGCGGATCAGCGACATGTCGAGCTTGACGATCTCCGGCTCGAGCGACGCGAGCGCGCCGAGCGCGGCATAGCCGGCACCGAGATCGTCGACCGCGATGCGGTAGCCGAGCTTGCGCAGCATGGCCACGCGCGTGGGTCCGGCGGCCTCGTCGAGCCCGGTGCGCTCCGTGATCTCGAGGACGACCCGCGGCGCCATCTTGCCGAGCGCGGTGTCGGCCGAGAACAGATCCTCGTCGTCGAGCTCGAGGCCGTGCACGTTGACGAACAGCAACGAATCGGTCGGGGCATCGGTGGCGGCGCGCGCGACCGCATTGCGCACCGTGCGTCCGAGCTCGTGGACCTTGCCGAGCCGCTCGGCGGTCGCGATGAAGATGTCGGTGCGGCGCAGCGACTCCTCGTCGGTCCGCAGCAGCGCCTCGTACGCGAACACGCAGCGATTCGTCATGTCGCAGATCGGCTGGAACGCCATCCACGACCGCTCGAGCGCACGCGAGAACCGGGTTGCGAGATCGCGTTGATCCGGCTCGTACAGCGCGCGCGCCACCGACTCCGCGCGCCGCCGCATCCGCACGACACCGTGCCGGCGAGCTGCGCGTGCGACCGCGGCCGCGAGCGCCTCGTGCTGGAACGGCTTGGTGATGTAGGAGATCGCGCCGTGATCGAGGGCCTTGACCGCGCCGTCGAGCGACGGATCGCCCGTCATCAGCAACACGGGCAGATCCTCGTCGCTCTTGCGCAGCGCGGTCACGAGGCCGTAGCCGTCGAGCTCGGGCATGTTGACGTCGGACAGCACGCAGTCGAACTGCTCGCCCTTGCCGATTTCCTCGACCGCAGCGCGGCCGTGCTCGGCGAGCGTGACGTTCCAGCCCTCGGCGCCGAGGACGCGCGCGCACACGCGGCGCACCGCGGAGTCATCGTCGACGACGAGTACCCGGCCGAGATGCGTGGGCGTCATGGCGCGTTCCTGCCGCGGAGCAGGACCTCGAGCGCGCTGCGCAGCTTCTCGTCGTTCCACGGCTTCAAGAAGTAGCGGTGTACCGCCCCTTCGTTGACCGCGCGCACGACGACTTCGAGGTCGCGGTTCGCGGTGACAAGGAACCGAATCGTATCGGGTTGCTGCAGCTTCACGAGCTGGAGCAGATCGAGGCCGTCGGCATCGGAGTCCATCGAGTAATCGCTGATGACCGCGTCGAACATGGCTTCCTTCAGGGCGTCGAGAGCCTCGCGCGGCGAGCCTGCTTCGACGATGTCGTACCCCTTCAGGGTGCGGCGCATCACCTTTCGAATGTCGGGATCGTCGTCACAGATCAGCACTTTCGATCCCACGGCGGAATCGTATCACGCGCGGCCGGGCAGCCGCACGACGAAGCTCGGCCCATCCGCGCGCGCTTCGTACTCGATCTTGCCGCCGTGCGCCTCTGCAACGAGCCGACAGAAGTAGAGGCCCATGCCGCGCTTGCCGCCCTTGCCCTGGACGTACTTGCCGAACAGGTTCGGCCGGATGTTCTCCGGGATCTGCGGTCCGGTGTTCGCGACGAAGATCTCGACGCTGCCATCCTCGACGTCGTGCCAGCGCCGTGCGCCGAGGATGATCTTGCCGCCCTGGTTGCAGTAGCGGGTCGCGTTGCCAAACAGGTTGTGCAGCACGCGCTCGATGAGACCGGCGTCGAAGCGGCCCTCGAGCTCGGGCGTGCAGTCGATCTCGAACGTCACGCCGCGCGTCACCGAAGGCGCGTTGACGTCGAACACGCTCTGCAGCACGTTGCGCACGCGCGTACGCTGCGCGTTCGGTTTGACGGCGGCATCCTCGAAGCGCGCGATGTCGACGAAGTTCGCGACGAGACCGGCCATCCGGCGCACCGAGCGCAGCGTCGCGGCCATCGCGTCGGTCTGATCCGGATCGCCCTGGATCGAATCGATCAGGTACGACAGGTTCGATAGCGAAACCGCGAGGCCGTTGTTGAGATCGTGCGCGAGCAGCGCGGTCGCTTCCTGGCCGTACACGAGCCGGCGCTCGGCGGCCTCCTTCTCGAGGCGGACCTGCACGAGCGCGCGCTGGTTGCGCAGCGCGGCCGAGATCCGGCGCTTGATCTCGGCGAGCCCGATCGGCTTGACGACATAATCGTCGGTGCCGGCGTCGAACGCCTCGGCGCGGCTGCGCTCGTCATCGTGGCCGGTCAGCACGATGATGTGCACCGCGGTGCCGTGCTGCTGCTTGATGTGACGGATCACTTCGGTGCCGCCGGTGGTCGGCATCCCGAGATCGATGATCGCGACATCGGGCGGCGTGAGGTCCGCCTGCGCGATCGCGCCCGCCGCATCGGTGGCGGTCACGACTTGAAAGCCTGCTGTCGCGAGACCGGACGCGACCTGACGACAGATCGCGACGTCATCATCGACAACGAGCAAGCGAACCGAGCCCGGGAGCACGGTCGTCTCGCTGACGACTCCGACCTCGGTACTCATTGTTGTGTTAGTATCATTCGCGGGTAATGACGCCAACTTCGGATCCGCGTCGTCTGGCGGATGTCGTGCTGGCGTCGGCCGTGCGCGCTTCTGCCGACGCTGTCTACATCGAGCCCGCGCCGCAGAACGAGGACGCCTACGTGCTCACGTTCGAGCGCGGAGCGCAGGTGCTCTCGACAGTAACCGTCGAGGCCCTCACGGGTGCAGCGACCATAGCGCGCCTCGCCTTCATCGCCGATCTCGATCTCGCGGCGACCAGCGCATCGAGCGCCGTCATCCCCGTGCGCAGCGGCGATCGCGACGCCGATGTCGTGCTCACGGTACGGCCGGGCGACGGTCTGCGAGCCGACCTGATGGTGCTCGGCAAGCAGCGTGCGACGAAGTCGGAATCCCGCGGCGCGGTCGGGCTCGTCGGCGACGTGATCGGAAATTATCGGATCGTCGAGCCACTCGGCGAGGGCGGCATGGGCACGGTGTTCCGCGCGGAGCATATCGTGCTGGGTCGACCGTATGCGCTCAAAGTGTTGCGCTCGCGCGTCGTCGAGAAGGACGCATCGGCGGCGCAGCGGTTCCTGCGCGAGGCCCGGGCGGCGGCGCGCGTGCGGCATCCAAACATCGTCGATGTGTTCGACTTCGGCTACCTCGCCGATGGCCGCCCGTACTTCGTGATGGAGCTGATCGAGGGCGAGAGCCTCACCGATCGCGTCGCGCGCGGTGCGATGGATCCGGCCGAGGTCGTCAGCGTCGCGCGGCAGATGGCGCAGGCGCTCGCGGCGGTGCACGACCGCGGCGTGATCCACGCCGACGTCACGCCGGGCAACGCGCTGATCGTCTCGGTCGATCCGATTCACGTCAAGCTGTGCGACTTCGGGCTCGCGGCGATCGCCGGCGAAGGCATGAGCGAGGAGGAGTCCGACTTCGTGCTCGGCACGCCCGCGTACATCTCGCCCGAACTGCTGCGCGGCCTGCCGGCGACCGATCGCAGCGATCAGTACGGGCTCGGCTGCGTGCTGTTCGAGCTGCTCTCGGGCGCGCCGCCGTACATGGACGACGACATCCGCAAGCTGTGCTTGATGCACGTGCAGGCGCCGATCCCGGTCGTCGAGAGTCCGCACGGCCCGCTGCCACCGAAGCTCGCCGATGTGATCACCACCTGTCTGCAGAAGTCGCCGCAGGCTCGGTTTCCCGGGATGCGCGCGATGCTCGCCGCTCTCGACGAGGTCGAGCGCGTCACCGATCGCCGTGGCTGGCGGCGCTGGCTATCGTCATGAGCAAGACCCTGATCGTTTGCGTCGACGACGACGACTCGATGCTCGCCTCCGTGGCGCGCTCGCTGCGTCGCGAGCCTGGCTACGAGGTGCGCACCACGCTGAACCCGCACGAGGCGCTCGGCTGGGTCGCGGCCGAGCCGGTCGCCGTGCTGGTCTCCGACTACGAGATGCCGGAGATGACCGGTGCGCAGCTCACCGGGCAGGCGAAGCGTATCCGTCCCGAGACCGTGCGCATCTTGCTCACCGGCCGGCGCTCGCTCGACGTCGCGGTCGACGGCATCAACCAGGGCGAGATCTTCCGCTTCCTCAACAAGCCGTTCGAGGATCGCGTGCTGCGCACGGCGGTCGCCGAGGCCGTGCAGCGCAACATCGAGCTGCTCGCACTCTCGGGAGATCGCCAGCGCCGCGAGCGCCGCGAACAGCTGCGTCGTGCCCTCGAGTCGGAGTATCCGGGCATCTCGTCCGTCGAGCGCGCAGAGGGCCACTACGTCGTGACCGCCGATCCGTGGAGCGAGGCGACGGCCCTCGGCCTCGCCGGACTCGATCGCAAGCTGGAGGGCTGATGACCGGACACGTCGACGAATCCGGGCAGCCGTGCACGCGACACGCGCAGGTCACCGAGCAGCGGCTCTACGAGCTCGCGACGCTCGGCTCGCGCATGCCGGCGTTTCATCACGATGCCGCGTCGAAGCTGCAGAGCCTGATGATGGCACTCGACGAGATCAGCGAGCTGTCGGGGCAAGAGGCCGTCGATGTGCGCACGGCGATCGACACCGCGCACGCCGCGCTGCGCGAGCTCAACCAGATCCTCGCGGCGAACCGCACCCTCGCGAAGGCGCCGCAGCGGGCGCGGGTCGCACTCCCCGATCTCGTCTCGCAAGCGGCCGGCGGCGCCGGCGTGCGCCTGCGCGCGGGGATCCACGCGAAGGATGTCCGCATTGCGGCGCCGGCGGTGCGGCATGCGCTGGGGCTCCTGCTGGATCTCACCGCGGGACCGAGTCACCTGGGGCGCGTTGCGGATGTGACGGCCGAGCTCGACGGCAGCTCGTACGTGCTCACGATGAGCGGGCCGCCCGAGGCGGTGGCCAAGCTGCCGCCGAATGCCGGCGAGTCGATCGCGATCGCGACGTTCGTCATCGAGCGCGAGCAGGGGACGCTGCGCTGTACGCCGACCGGGTTCGTCGTGACGCTGCCGGCGGCGATCGATCCGACGGGCGCGATCGAACCGCTGCCGAAGCCGTGAGCGCGCGCTCCGCCGGCGTGAGCGCGTAGGCCTCCGCGATCAGATCGGCGAGCTCGGCCTCGCGATCGTCCCCGGCGAGCTGCGCGGCGACCGTCTTCTCGATCCGTGCACGCAGCGCCGGCGAGGGCAGGGCGACCGGCAGCGCACGCATGTACTCCTGCTTCGGGCGCACGGCACCGTTGAGCGCGGGCGGAAACCGGCGGCGCGCGTACCACGCGTAGAGCGGCGAGTTGAGCAGCGCGAGCAGGAAGCGATCGCTCGTCGGCAAGATCCACACGGTCGTGTCGGGGACATGCGCGCCGGTCTCGTCGAGGCAGCACGCCGGTTGCGTCTGGATGTCCTGATAGAACAGCCGCGGTTCGCGCGCCTTCGCGAGCGGCACGACCGGATCCTGCAGCTCGAACCACTGATAGCGGCCGGGCTTGCGGCCGGTGCCCGGCTCGAGCGCCTCGCGGAACTGCGCCAGGTGATCGCGGATCGCGCGCGGCAGCTTCGTGCCCCGATCGACGAGCAGGATGTAGCGATCGGCGGGCTCGGCGCACCAGCGGCGCACGTCGCGGCCCTTGAGGAACGGCCGGATCAGCGGCTCGCAGGCAGGATCGCGGGCGAGCAGTGCCGCGCGCGTGGCGCCGTCGATCACGAACGCGCGGTTGAGCCCGGTGACGACGCCGCGGCTCGGCCGCTCGGGCACGATGTCGGCGAGCGTCGGCAGTGTCGCGAGGCGTTCGAGCAGCTTTCCGTCGCGGGCGTCGTCGAGATGCCAGCGCCAGCGGGCGCGCGGAACGGCGCGCGTGTCGTCGAGGGCGCGGGAGACGCTGCTACTGCTCGCACGTCCGGTCTCGATCGTCGTGCCGCCGCCGCCGACCGTG
>Ga0157374_10004852_pt1 | contig 11286 bp, 6 predicted proteins | sample M25metaG_FD_115308 | JGI IMG/M metagenome (GOLD analysis project Ga0157374, IMG submission 115308) | Miscanthus rhizosphere microbial communities from Kellogg Biological Station, Michigan, USA - M2-5 metaG | ecosystem: Host-associated > Plants > Roots > Rhizosphere > Soil | place: USA: Michigan... | reverse complement strand
TGCCGGTGTCGACGCTGATAACGAGCTTGATGCCTTCGGCGGCTGCCGCTTCGAGGCGGGATTCGGCGATGCCGTAGCCTTCGCGGATGCGATGCGGGATGTGGTAGCGGATGTCGGCGGCGACGGCCAGCATGGCGGCGACGCGCTCGAGGGCGGTCTTGAGCAGGACGGTGGCGACGGTGCCGTCTACGTCGTAGTCGCCGTAGATGAGGATGGGTTCAGAGGCGAGCAGGGAAGCGCGGATGCGGGCGACCGCCTTGTCCATGCCGAGGATGAGGTAGGGGTCGTGGAGCTGGTCGATGGAGGGGTTGAGGAAGGCGCGCGCGGAGTCGGGGTCGGTGAGGCCGCGGCAGATGAGGAGGTGCGCGATCGCCGGTGGAATGCCGAGCGTCTCGGCGAGGGCTGACGCGGCGGCGCTATCCGGGGATTGAACGGCCCAGTGTTTCTCGGTGTGGTTGGGGCTGGCTGGCGCGTCCACGAAAGCCTTAGTCGTCCCCGTCGCCGTCTTCCTCGTCGACGATAAGGCCGCCGAGGGCTGAGACGGTCTCCATGAGCTCTTGGAACTGGTCGTACCACTCGGTGGCGGCTTCGTAGAGGAACATGACGCCCTGATGCGCGAATCCGAGCTGCAGGTAGCCGATTTTGCCGGTGTGCTGCATGAGGTCCTGAGCTTCTTCGAGGGCGGCGGCGTCGTGGTCGGGGAAGTCTTCGTCGCGGACCTGGCCGATCAGGGTCGCAACATCTTCGGGTTCGAGCACGACCTCGCTCATGGTGACGAAGGCGGCGCCGGAGGCCTTGGCGTGTTCGACAAAATCTTTCCAACCGTCGGAATCTTCGTCTTCGAAGACCACGGTGGGGACTTCTTCGGTTACGTAGGCGTTCATACGCCGCATTCCATGGCCGGCGATAAACGCCACCATGTCGTCCTTTACTGAAGCCAGATCATCGAGGGGCATAGGCTCCTATTCTCGCAGAAAATAGGGATTAGGGATTAGGGGGCTGGGATTAGGAAAAGCAAGGGCAACGACGAACGCAAAGGACGCAAAGGAAAAACGCAAAGGGCGCTAAGGTAGAACGGAGAGGGTGTGGAGGGTAGATGGCGAAGTTTGAGCATCATGTGTTTGTTTGCCTGAATGAGCGGGATGAGTCCGCTTCGCGGCCCAGTTGCGGTCACAAACATAGCAAGAAGCTGCGCGGCGAGCTGAAGGACGCGGTGAAAGCTGCCGGGTTGAAGCACCGCGTGAGGGTGAACGAGGCGGGGTGCCTGGATCAGTGCGAGCATGGGCCGGTGATGGTGGTTTATCCGGAGGCCGTCTGGTACGGGTTTGTGCATGTTCGGGACATTGAGGAGATCGTCGCGGAGCACCTGGTTGGCGGGCGGCCGGTGGAGCGTTTGCGGCTGGCTGGGTCCTGCCTGAATACGGACCATTGCCCGCATCGGAAGAACTGAGGCGTTCGCGGATACTCAGCGCACGGCATCCTGGGAGGATTGGTTCTTAGGCCGCGTGGCTCTTTGCCACAAAACCTTGACGCACTTGGCAAGAAAAAAGGCTTCCATCAACAAAAAACCCCACCGCAGGAAGCTATATCTGGTGATCTGGTCAGAAATCCCCGAGATCAGGGAGATCGCAAGGATCAACGCGCCGGTGGTAATCAATACCACCGCTGTCCGGCTTTCGGCCTTGAATTGATCTTTCGGCGCAGGCATGCTGGCCATACTTTCACGTTTCCGCGAGCTGCCGCAAGCGCCCTGCGGGCGGCCCGTAGGGCTATGCGACCCTCGATGGAAAGCAGACTGAATGAGCGCGAGGGGCTTGATGCGTTACACTCGTAAGCGCACATGATTTTCTCTAAAGATTACGTAGGCTATCTCGCGCGTCAGACGGTGAAACAACTCGTCGCCACGAAGATGATTAAGACGGACAAGTATGAGGTCGTCAACGAGCGTGTCACAGCCGGGATGATCGACGAACTGTCGCTTGAGGACCGCATCAACGACGAGGTCCGCGTGATCCTGGAAGCTTTCCAGGACGATATGCTGAAGACCGGCGCGAGCTATCCGGAGATGTTCAAGAAGGTGAAGCTTGAGCTGGCGCGGAAGTACAAGGCGGTGCTATGAGGATCAGCCGCGACAAGTTGAACAAGCTCGCCCACACGGTTGCCGACACGCTCGCCGAGATTGACGATGTGGAGTTTCTGGAGGACCGGAACACGATCCGGCAAGAGGCCCGCAAGGCGTTGGAGAGCCTGTTGATTGCTGAGACGAAGATCGACGCGGCGGCCCGGCAGAAGATCGCTTCGCAGCGCAAGATCATCATGGAAGGCTCGCAGGAGTGGGACATCCTGTATCGCAAGTACTACAACGACGAGGTCAAGAAGCTCGGCCTGTAGGGTCCGGGCTGAGGTTTGGTATACTTTTTGAAGTCGCAACGGAAGCCTCTTCCGTGCCGTGGCGTTATGGTGTAACTGGTTAACACGTCGCCCTCTCAAGGCGAAGAGTCCGGGTTCGAGCCCCGGTAACGCTACCAAGATTCAATGGCAACGGCGACCCTCTGGGGTCGCCGTTGCGAGTTGGGGTTGCAAAATAGCTCAGACTGCGAGCATAAATTTTGCGGTGTCGGTTATTTTTGCTTTCGTTAGCGATCAAGCCACTTGTGCATGCCTTTTCCGGTGATCGGCGAGCGAAAGCTGTAAGAAATGCCAAACGAGGGCGAAGGATCGGCTCTCAAGCCCACATTCTTCATTTGAACGAGTACATTACCGTACATGATCAAGTACGGGATCGGCTTATATTTTATGCCAAAGCTTAAGTCGGCGGTCGTATAGGTTACCGGTGGGGTGGATATGTCGCTAAGAGCATATACAGTTGGCACGGGATTTGAGCCCGTAGTGCAGGACGCGAGGACCTTGCCGGAAACGCAAGTCGTCGTCGGTTGTATGTAAGGGGAGTTTGTAAACTCGTTGGCTAAAATATCCGACGAGATGGTAAGCCGGCTCATAGCGGCCACGTCCATGCCGATTCCGTACTGCGCACCTCCGGGAAGAGACCGGTTAGCGCCAGGAGTGTTGTTCAGATTCAGAAGGACCGAACTGGTATTCCATTGATAGGCAAACTTGGCATGGGGAGAGAACCTGGCTTTATACGATGCCAGGGCATACAGGTTGAAGCCATAAGCGCCCGATCCCAGGTAGTTGAGGGCATCTCCTGTGGGCAAACGCATGGCGATACCGGCCGCCAAACCGCCTTTGCCGTCCTTACCGCCCGCCCATAACACCCGCTTGAAGTTGAGCGTCACATCCCCTAGTCCGTTTGCCGATCCAGATGTAGGCGGGGTACCGGGGGCAGGGTCTGGAACTGAAGTAACGGTGATGGTGTTATCGGGTTGTACAGTATATGTGCTTTTACCCGTAGTGAATGCGGCAATGGAGATATTGCTGAAAGGGACTATGACGCTAAGATCGGTATTTTTGGCTAGGCCAAATGTGAGCAGGGCAACATATTGATTCAGCTGGATACCTACCTTTTCATTTTGATATATATATTGTGGCAGGGTAGTGCCTGGCGATGTCTGCTGGAACACAAATGGAATCGAGGTAATATCGATTCCATCCAGATGATTGAAGTTGAAGTGTTGAAAGCTGAATCCGAGAACAACCCGACCCTTGCCGACGCCGTCAGGCCGGTCGAGCAGAATGGGTCCCAGGTTGTCATATGGCACCGGCTTATTGTCTTTGTAAAGTGTGGCCCCACCGGGGGCCGAGGTTGCCAGAGGCAACTGGCTGAGTTGGGCGGCGATAGGACCATTGAACAACGTTGCCCTGTCTTTGGCAGCTTGGGCTCCGTTGCCTTGAAATGCACCTGTAGTAAACGGAACAATGCAGACGAGCGGTTGGAGGCCTGTGGCGGTGCAAGGGGTCTGTGCAAACGCACCGTGAGCGGCAAAACATCCAATGGCGATAAGAATCAACGTGCGGACCATCTGCATCCTGTACTCCCTCGGTTACGACGATTTGGTCGAATTCAGAGACTTTGTTCCACAACATGGCCCAAAATGCTGGCTCCGGCTCCGCGCTTTGTGCAGCCGGAGCTCCATCCGTTAGAAACTACCGATCAGTACCGGAACTTCGGCGACAACCTTGGCCGTCGGTTTGCTGCTATCGGTAATCAGGATGAGGTAACTGCCCTGTTTGGCGATCTGCGTCGCAGGAGGAGTGAATCCGTTACTGCCACAGCCGATCATGGGCACAAATCCAACGGCTAAGAACACAGCTGAAAGAATGGCCATCAGCCCTTTGCGAGATCTCCGAATGCCAGGCAGGAGCCCTATGAGAAACAGAACTGGAACTCCTAGTGCCGCGACATAGATGGTTGGAGTCGGGGTCTCAAGCCGTCCGGTCAGAATGGGTAAGGTGGTGAGAGTAACGGAATATCCATTGGCAACCGATGGATTCGCAGCGACGGTACATGTTAGTCCGGCATCGGTGAGCGTCACGGGCTGCGGCGGTACAGGCACGCTGTAGGTGCCATCTCCATTTGGGTTCGCAATTTGGATATTCGGCGAGCACAGAAACGGTGGCGTGAGAGCAGCCTTCGGTGTTGGGACTGTAAAGTTGGCAGTGACAACCGAGCCGGCCTTGGCATTGATGAAGACCGTGGTAGGTTGAGCGACGATGGTGACGGTTGCCGTTGCGGAGCGAACCAGACCGGACACATTGACATCGCCTTCAATGACTGTGAGAGTGTAGTCGCCTACGGAGACGCCGGCCGTTGCCGACACGGTCACCGCGGTCGAGGTGAACGAGCATGTCAATCCATTCACAAGAGCGCTGCCATTCTGCACAACACATCCTGTGATTGCTATCGGCTCTGCCGGGTAAGTGCCGGCTGGGGGAGCAGAGATGGGTGTGGACGCCAGGGTGATCGTTGTCGGGTTGAAAGGATCGGTCGAACTTACGTTCGCCTTCTGAGAGTTGCCTTGCGCCATGTTGAACTGGAGAGCGGTCGGGATTGAAGCCGATCCGAGTTTCGACGTTACGGTGATGCCGGCAGCAAAGTCCTGTATCAGCTGGTTGGCGGGTGTGCTTGCGCTAAAGGTCGTCGAGGTGTAGTTGGTGTCACCGCTATACGCGGCGGTTACGGTATATGTGCCGGCGAGGAAGGCACTGACGGGAATGGTAACCAGGCACGTCGCCATAACGGTGTTGGGGGTAATCGTTCCTGGCACCGTGTCTACGCCTTGGCAAGTTCCGGGGTTCGTTGGGATGTTGAAGTTGACTTTTGTCCCGAGCAATGGAGCCGGTCCATTCAACACTGGATTGATGACAGCGGTATAGATGACGTTCTGACCTAAAACCGAATAGTAGACCCCACCCGCGCTGTGTGAGTTGGAAGTTACGACAACACTTGGGGTCGCCTGGAGCACGGTCAGGACGGGTGCCGGCGTCAAAAGAGCATTTGCTAAAGTGAAATTGGCATCGCCTTTATAGGATGCGCTAATTGCGTGAGGACCTACACTTTGGAAATAGAAGACGCACGTCTGTGTGCCATTGGTGCTTGCCATCGCCGTACAAAGGGTGGCGGCCGGGTTGGTTGAGGTGTCGGTGAGGGTAATTTGACCTGTTGGGAAAGCTGCCCCGGAAGTTGTTACCGAGCTGGCCAAAGCAATCGTGAAAGTGACCGCATCGCCGACCTTGATGCCGGTGGAAGGAGAACTGGTGACTGTAAAGACCGGGGTTTCCTTATTGACTGTTTCAGAGACGCTGGCCGAGGCGGTGGGCCCAACGAAGTTAGTGTCGCCGGCATAGTTTGCGGTAAAGACATAGTTGCCGGCGGCGGGCAATTGCCCCTGGCAGGTTGCGGTGACGCCACCCGTGGTGTTGGCCGTCGTGCCGACAGGCACCGTGCAAGCTACACCGTTCGTTGCCGTGCCTCCAGCCAGCGGTGTCACCGTGTAGTTGAAGGTGACATTGCCGCCGGGAAGGGTCGAACCGGTCAGCGCAGGGTTTGTCGGGGTAGGAGTGACGGTTGCCGTGAACATTTGCGTTGCGTTCGTCACAGGGCCCGAAGGTGTGGGGGCGGACATAACTACAGTGGTCGGCCCAGGACCGACGGATACTGTCGTCGTGGCAGTTGTAGACGCAAAGCCGCTGCCGGGACCGGCCGTGAAGACGACGGTGATGACGTGAGCACCGGGGGCCAGGACCGTATCGGTGCAGCTGGGGAATGCAGCCACGCCGGCTGTAGTGGTTGTAGCGACATTGGGGTTGGAACATGTTGCCGACAACGACGAGGACAAGGAGTCGGTGTAGGTATAACTGCCGATAGCCACCGCGTTTCCAGGATTCGGGAAACCGGCCGTGAGCGTGACCGGCATATCGACCGTGACATTGCCTGGCGCCTGGACGATGCTGAGCGGCGTGTTGGCGGTCCCTACCGTCACCGTAACGCTGATGTTCGTGGTACTGGAAGAGAAGTTCGGATCGTTGGAGGTGAAGGTGGCTGTGATGACGTGTGGGCCGGTGGCTGTGAACGTCCGGGGGCAGGTGGCGGGGGCGAGGACGCCTCCGGCAACTGTCGTCGTGCAGAATGCGCCTGGGACCACTGAGTCGGTGAAGGTAATGGTGCCCGACTGGGGAGTGGCTGTGCCAGGATAGCCCGGACCGCTGTTGGTTGGCGTCAGGACGGCCGTCAAGGTGACAGGTTGATTGACAGACGGCTGTGGGAGGTTCGAGAAGACGGTTGTCGTGGTCGGGCCGACCGATATGACCTCAGTGAAGTTCTGTGTTGTCCCGCTGAAGTTTGTGTCACCGCTATACGTCGCTACAATCGTGCGCGATCCGGCTGTGGGTTCGGACAAGGAGCATGAAGCCAGACCGTTCGGCTGGACGGTCACGGTGCATGTAACAGACGGATTCGACTGGTCCACGAAAACGACGTTGCCGGTAGGGAAAGTAAGACCGGTATCGCTGATGGAGTTGGCCAGGCCAAGTTGAACGGTATATACGGCCGATTGGTTGATGCCGGGTGTCGTTGGACTGGACAGGGGCTGGCCCGATACGAGTGCCAGACTCGTTCCCCCCTTGGTGACACTCTGGGTGAGTGTCGCGGAGGCCGTCGTTTTGAAGCTGGCATCGCCCTGATAGGTAGCGGTGATGGGGTAACTGTTTACCGTGGTAAATGGCTTCTGGCAGGTTGCGACACCCGTAGTTGCGTTGACCGGAGCAGTGCAGATCGTAGTGGTCACCGAGTTCAGCAAGTAGGTAAATGAAACATTGCCGGTCGGTAATGTAGCGCCCGTAGCGGCCGGATTAGCGACTGCACTCGGGGTTACGGTTGCGCTGAATGTAAGTACCTGATCGGTGGTGGCAGGAGTTGCTGGGGCCGGAGAGGTCAGGGTCACCGTCGGCGTATTCTGCGCGGCAATCAAATTGAGCGTCGAGGTCGCGGAGGCGAAGCCACTGGTGGGATCTGCCGTGAAGGTCAACGTGATGACGTGCGTCCCCGCTATCAGAAGGGTGTCGGTACAGGATGGGATCGTAGTGACAGCGGTCACCGTGCCGGTGCAACTCGCGCTCAATGAGTTGGCCAGCGAGTCAGTGTAGGCATAGGTGCCCGTCGCGGTTGCGCTTCCAGGATTGGGGAACGAAGCAGTGAGGGTGGCTGCCTGATTTACCGTGGGAGCTATTGGGGCCGGATTGCCGAATGCCAGGGTCTGGGTGGCCGACCCAACCGTCACCGTGACACTGTTGTTGGTCGTGCTGTTGCTAAAGTTTGGGTCGGTAGAGATGAAGCTCGCCGTGATGACGTGAGCGCCAGGAGCGGTGAAGGTTTGCGTGCAGGTGGCGGGGGTAAGTGCGCCGCCGGAAACTGTCGTCGTGCAGAAGGCGCCTGCGACAAGTGAGTCGGTGAACGTAATGGTGCCCGATTGCGGGGTGGCTGCACCTGTGTAGCTCGGGCCGCTGTTTGTAGGTGTAAGCGTGGCGGTCAAGGTAATCGGTTGGTTGACAGCCGGCGTCGGAATATTTGAGGACACGGTTGTCGTGGATGGGGCCGCCAATACTGTCTGAGAGACCGTCGCAGCGGTGCCCTGGTTGAAGTTTTGATCGCCACTATAGGTCGCAACGATGTTTGTAGCGGGGAACGCGGAGGTGAACGCGACCGAACAAGCTGCGGTGGCCGTGCCGCCCGCAATCGGGGTCACTACAACTGGATTGCAAACGTTCACTCCGGCCTTCATGAAGCTGACGCTGCCACCCACCGGCACACCCGCCGAGGACGCGCCGGGAGGTGTAATCGTGGCTGACAGGGTCACTACCTGGTTGACTACCGCAGTCGTGGGTAAGCTCGAGGCGACGCTGATGAGTGGTGTGTTCTTCGACACGACCTGAGGGAACTGCGGAGATGTGGACGCGAGGAAGTTCGAGTCTCCAGCATAGGTCGCCACGATGACGTCGGAGGGCGAGACAAGGGAGCTGGTCTGGCACGTTGCCGTTGAGTTTATGGAGCTTACGCTGGCGTTAGTGCATCCGGCGATCGCTACGCCATTCGAGGTGAAGCTGATCGAAGTGCCCGGCTTGGTCGTGAAAGTAAATGCGCCCGTAAGGGTTGCGGTAAAGGTCACCTGAGTGTCGACCGTGGAGGAGACCGGCGAACTTGAGGTCACCGCCAGGTTAGTGGATGCTTTCGTGATGGTTTGCGGCACCGCATTCGAGGTAGCCTGCGTGAAGTTGCTGTCGGCGGTTATGGTGGCGGTGATCGAATTAGAACCCGCCAGCAAAGTGCTCGTCGGACAAGCCGCGGTAAAACTGGTGAGGGGAACGGATCCACAATTAGCGATCACAGTGGTTGTGCCGTTCAGCGTGGTGCTGAAGCTTACGCTCCCGGTAGGAACAATCCCTGTGTTGGGAGTCACCGTGACTGTGAATGTCACACCCTGATTTACGCTGGCAGGAGTGTTGGAGCTCGTCAGCGCGAGCACCGGCGTGCCGCTTGCTACCAACTGCGCGACAGCGTTTGAAATGGCCGTTGCAAAGTTGCTGTCGTTTCCGATGGTCGCTGTAATTGAGTTGGAACCTGCCAGCAGCGTGCTGGTGTTGCAGATCGCCGTGAGGCCAGAGAGCGTAACCGATGTGCATCCGCTGATCGGAGTCGATACGCTGTTGAACAAAGTGCTGAAACTTACGTTGCCGGTTGGAAGAACTCCTGCATTGGGAGTTACCGTGGCAGTGAGAGTTACCTGCTGATTTACGGTGGTGGAAGTATTGGAACTGTTCAGCGATACGACTGGCGTTCCGATCGTGACGGCTTGAGTGGTCGCGCCGGAAGCCGAGGCAAAGTTGGAGTCGCCCGACAAAGTCGCTGTCACCACATACGAACCAACGGCCAGGTTATTGACCGGACAAGAAGCTGTTAGCGCGGCTCCGCTGACAAGGCTTACGGAGGTGCAACCCGGAAGCGTAACCGGGGAGCCATTCAAGGTTGCCGTGAAGCTCACCGAACCTGTCGGTACAATTCCGCTGTTCGGTGTGACCGTGGCGGTAAGGGTCACAGCCGTGTCCACCGGTACCGAGGCATTGGAACTGCTGACAGATACCACCGGCGTTGCCGTTGTGATGGTCTGCGTTGTTGAATTTGAAGCAGAAGTAAAGTTGGTGTCAGCCACGAGAGTCGCCGTGACCGTGTAAGAACCGGCAACGAGGTTGTTCGCCGAACACGTTGCTGTCAGAGTGGCTCCGGCGACCAGGCTTACCGAACCGCAGCCCGGAAGCGCAACGGGATTCCCGCTGAGGATCGCTGTAAAAGTCACCAATCCGGATGGCGTAATGCCGGTATTGGGCGTGACAGTTGCCGTAAAGGTGATGGGAGTGTCTACGGGAACCGAGGCGTTGGAGGAGGAGAGCACCACGGTGGGAGTACCGACCGTAACAGCGAGAGTCCCGGAGCCGGTAGCGCTGTTCGTACTGACGTCTGCGGCCAGCGTTGCAACGATCGGATAACTGTTGACCGTGAGCGCGGACGAGTTGTAAGTAGCTGTGCAGACCAGGGGCGATGTGCTTCCGGTGCAGGTCGCTGCGATCGGTGTTCCAGAGTTGACGGTGAAACTGACCGCACCGGTTGGCGTGACGCCAACGTAAGCAATATTCGCAGTCAGTGTTACCTGGGCTGTATTCACCGGATTAGACAGGTTGGTGACGGTTATCGTCGGACTGGACACACCTCCGGCCAAGGGAGCTACCTGTGTGGCGGCGGCAACGTTGAGGTTGTCATCGGTGAAGGTGAGTGTGCCTGTCACCGGACCTACAGCGGCAGGGTCAAAGCTGACAAGATTGGTGCAGGCCGTACCTGCGGCGACGGGAGTGGCACTCGAAGCTGTTGTGAGCTGGGGGCAGGTACCACCGCCGCCCAGAATGAATCCAGCTGAGATCGATGGGTTGGTCCCTGATGACGGAACTGCGAACGTCAGCGGAGAATTTCCGCTGTTGTACAAGGTCAAAACCAAGGGACTGTCGGCGCTCGTGGTGGACGCGGCCGTTGAGGTAAAGGTCAACGTCGGGGCCGAGCGAACGTTCAGCTCAAGAAGAGATCCGGCCCCGCCATTGTTGTCCGCGACGAAGATATTGCCGCCGCTATCCAGCGCAATGCCGACGGGGGAATTGTAACCAGTGCCGATGGCTTGAATGACGGGACTGGCCGGTATGACGCCGCCGACGGCGAGGACCATGCTGACCGAATGTCCGGACGGAGAAGTTACATAAAGATTGCCCGAGCCATCGAGAGCGATCGCGGACGCACTGGTGCCACTGATCACAACCTGCGGCGTCGTGCTTCCGCCGGCGACCAGCTCATCTACTTCGGAAGGCCCGTTTGTGAAAAAGACATCTCCGGCGGCGTCTACAGCGATGCCGATTGATGACACACCGCTGGCAAGGGTCGTCACGGTCGGACTGGGTGGGATGACTCCATTGACTGCAACTACTTCCTTGATGCCCGAATTGTCGGCGACAAAGACATCACCACTCGCATCCACCGCAATAAAGCGCGGACTGTTGAAACCGGAAGCCACCGTGCTAACTACCGGATTCGACGGGAAAGTTCCGCCCACTGCAGCGATCTCTTGCAGCAGATTGGTGGTGCTGTCGGCGACAAAAAGATTGCCGGCGCCATCGAGCACCAACCCGATCGGTACATTCAAACTGGCGTTCACCGCCGGGCCACCATCACCGGAAAAAATAGCGTTGCCATTGCCGGCCACGGTTGTAATAATTTTTGAAGCAGCATCTACGCGG
>Ga0157374_10004849_pt1 | contig 11288 bp, 9 predicted proteins | sample M25metaG_FD_115308 | JGI IMG/M metagenome (GOLD analysis project Ga0157374, IMG submission 115308) | Miscanthus rhizosphere microbial communities from Kellogg Biological Station, Michigan, USA - M2-5 metaG | ecosystem: Host-associated > Plants > Roots > Rhizosphere > Soil | place: USA: Michigan... | reverse complement strand
GGTGGCCCGTTCGTCGGTAAAAGATACCTGGGCATTTATTATCAACGATTTCAAACAGGCGCAAACATTGCTGCATGGTCAGGCATGGGACGCAGCAAACGCTGCCCGTGTAACCGAATGGACCGCAGAGAGCTTGCTTGGTAAAGCATACGTTTATACCGAGGATTGGGTTAATGCTAAAGTCGCATTGAACGATGTGATCACCAAAAGCGGTAAAACGCTGATGCCATTCAATGTTTATGCAAACGCTTTCAATGGGCAGAATAAGTTCAATTCGGAATCATTGTTCGAGCTGTATATCGACCCGGATACCAAAGGTGGTTACGGTGTTTACAGCGGCGCCGCAAACTCGGCTGCTATCAATGGTTTGATCTGGTCTACTTTCACTTTCGGCGGTTATCACAACGGAGGCGCGCCATTTAATGGCACGGTGAATGATATCCAGCCGCTGGGCTATGGTAACGAGTTTTTCCATGACAAGAACGTAACCCGCTTTGGCTACCCGCTGGGCAGCGCCTTCAACCTGGTGAACAATCCGAATTACAAACCAGCCACAGGGCCAACGTTCTTCAACCAGCAGCAAATCATGGACCCGAACTATAAGCAGCAGGCTTTGGCTGTCCGCTCCAATAAAACAGCCGACCCCCGCTTGTATATAAACGCTATGCAGCCATGGATCGACTCCGTAAAATTCGACGGATCGACATGGGCATTGGTAGCGGAACCCGGCCAGTTTGCCGGCAACCCGAACGTTTATGGCTGGGCCGTTAAAAAATATGCGCCTATCGCTTACAACGAAGGAAACGGCCAGGGCAGCCCTGCCGGTAATGTTGCCGATGCCTGGGATTATTATATTCTGCGTTTGGCGGATGTTTACCTGTTGTATGCCGAAGCTTGTGTCAACAGCGGCGACAATGTGACTGCATTAGAATACCTGAACAAGGTGAAACGCAGGGCTTATGACCTTCCAGTTGGCGCAGCGTCCGCCGTCGATTATGCATCCCTCACAGCGCAAACCTCAGCGATTAACGATCCGGTGCTGGGCCACAATCCGCTGTATTATGAACGCTGGGCCGAATTATTTAACGAAGGCTCGTGGTGGTTTGATGTGTGCCGGTGGAAAATAGGCAAATCGGAAGCAACTTTCTACGGTACGGCTGCCAACCTTAACGGCCCTATCGCCTGGGATGACAACAAATCATACGTATGGCCTATCCCGTTGAGCGAAATGAACAGCAACGCTAAAATGAAGCAAAACCCCGGGTATTGATATATAGTTGATTAATTAAAGTGTAAAGCAGGTGAGATGGCTTTACACTTTTTTTAACCCTTTACGCAAACGCTTAGCGATTTCCGGCAAATTTTAACGATCCACTCATGAAAAGGATATATGCACTTTTACTATCCATGGCCGTGCTGCATGCTGCCCGGGGGCAGGATAGTAAAACTCTAAAAACAAGCATGGGCAAGGTGCGCCTGGAGTTTGTGCTTGATAATGAAGGAAGGCCAACCTACTCGGTTGCTTACGGCGATAAGTCCGTTATCAAGCCGTCGGTTATGGGCTTCACGCTGGCTAATGACAGTCCACTTGATAAGAGCTTCATCGTGCTCAGCTCTGAAACTACTTCTGTTGACGAAACCTGGAAACCTGTTTGGGGTGAAGTAAGCAGCATTCGCAACCATTATAACCAGGTTATCGTCCGCCTGAAACAAAAGAACAGTCCGAACAGGTTGATGAATATCATATTCAGGGTTTTTGAGGACGGCGTAGGTTTTCGGTACGAATTCCCTCGTCAGCCTAACCTGAAATATTTTATTGTCTCTAATGAGCTAACCGCTTTCGGCCTGGCAGGCGACCATAAAACCTTTTGGATACCGGGCGATTATGACTCAAACGAATACACTTATACCACCTCGAAGATCAGCGAGATCGATAACCGCAAGGTTGTGGAAGCTGCCGCTTCAATAGCCGTCCGCGTAGCGCCCGATCCGAAAGCTGTGCAAACGCCGCTGATGATGAAAACCGCTGACGGGTTATATATTAATATACACGAAGCGGCGTTGGTCGGTTTCCCGGCGATGCAGTTGCATGTGGATAACAGTACTTATAATCTTACTGCAAATCTTGTCCCAGACGCGGTGGGCAATAAAGCTTATGTGCATGCACCTTTCAAAACACCCTGGAGGACGGTCATTGTAAGCGATAAGGCGACGGATATTCTTGCCTCAAAACTGATCCTGAACCTGAATGAGCCTTCGAAAATTAAGGACCCATCCTGGATAAAACCCATGAAATTTGTGGGCGTTTGGTGGGAAATGCAAACCGGCAAAGGCACCTGGAACTATGCTAACGATGCCGATACGCTGGACGCGAATGGGCGCCTGATCCCGAACGGGACCCACAGCGCCAATACTGCAAACGTGAAGCGTTATATCGACTTCGCAGCAGCAAATGGCATACAAGGCGTTTTGGTTGAAGGCTGGAATGTGGGTTGGGAGGATTGGTTTGGCAACTGGAAGGAACATGTTTTCAGCTTTGTTACGCCTTATCCTGATTTTGATATCGACGAGATCACCCAATACGCTACCTCTAAGGGCGTGAAGATGATCATGCATAATGAAACCTCCGGTGCGGCGACAGATTATGAACGCCAGATGGATACCGCCTATCGCTTTATGAATAAATATGGCTATACCTCAGTGAAGACTGGTTATGTAGGCAAGATCATCCCGCGTGGTGAACATCATGACGGGCAATGGATGGTCGATCACTATCTCCGTGTCGCACAAAAAACCGCCGATTATCACATTATGGTCGACATGCACGAGCCAGAAAGGCCAACAGGCATGCAGCGCACGTATCCCAACTGGTTGGCTTCTGAAGCCGGTCGTGGTAATGAATACAACGCATTTGCAGAAGGGAATTTACCCGAGCACGAGACCATTATGCCCTTCACCCGCCTGATGGGCGGCCCCATGGATTATACGCCAGGTATATTTAAGATCAAAGGATATTCCACTGTTCCGGGCAGGCAGGTGCATACTACACTGGCAAAACAACTGGCATTATATATAACGATGTATAGCCCGCTTGAGATGGTGGCCGATCTGCCGGAGAATTATGCAAAACACATGGATGCCTTCCAATTCATCAAAGACGTAGCAGTAGACTGGGACGATAGCAAAATACTGGAAGCCGAACCGGGCGATTACATCACCATCGTCCGTAAGGCAAAAGGGACTGATAACTGGTTTTTAGGTGCGATTACTAACGAGAATGCGCGCAACAGCAATGTGTCGCTTGATTTCCTTGACAAAGGCAGAAAGTATGTCGCCACAATTTATGCCGATGCTGATAATGCTGACTGGAAAGATAATCCCGAGGCTTACCAAATTAACAAATACATCGTTGACGCTAATACAAAGATCAGCCTGAAACTGGCTAAAGGTGGTGGCACGGCCATCAGCTTTATGCCGGCCACTGACGCGGGTAAAGGGTTAAAACACTATAAGTAAATTTCATTTCGTGCATGATGGGCGGGAGTCCTTTTACAGGATTTCCCGCTATCTTGCGAAATGACGCCGATAAGGAATACACAATTGAAAAGAATGACCCGGATATTATCTATCGTCATATTATCGCTATTATCGGGCAGCTGCAAGAAAAGCGCTGTTCACAATTCGCCGGCGCCTGTTGTTACCAACCCGGACACAACTGTAACGACAACCACCGGCGCTCAGCCTGTTACCAAAACCAATGCGCAAAAGGTTTATGTGCATTACATGGCCTGGTTTGAGACACCACAAACTTCGGGCAACGGGCAATGGGGCCAGCACTGGACAATGGCCAATGAAAACCCGAATACTGTTTTGCCTAATGGGCGCAAGCAAATCGCATCGTGGTTTTATCCTATGATCGGTCCATATGCGAGTTCGGACAGGGATGTTTTAGATTATCACTTGCTTTTGATGAAATATGCAGGTATCGATGGTGTCATTGTCGACTGGTATGGTACGCATAATGTGTTGGATTATGGTCTCGTGAAGCGCAATACCGATTCGCTTTTTAGCCGTGTCCCTGGTGCAGGACTACAGTTTGGCATTTGTTATGAAGATCAAACATTAGGCCACGTAAAATCACTGTCCAACATCGATACTGTGACCGCTGCACAACAGGATTTCGCTTACCTCCAATCCGCGTATTTCGGTAGCAATAGTTACATTAAGATAAACAACCAGCCCTTATTGCTTTGCTTCGGTCCTCAAGGCATGAAAAAATCCGGCGATTGGCAGCAGGCATTCTCCGGCTTAAGCATCCAGCCCCGCCTGCTTTCGCTGGAATACCAGGGCGGTATCACCGGCAATGCAGGCAATGGAGAATTTGCCTGGGTGGAGGCCAATAATCTGACCAACATGCAAGGCTTTTATCAAAACCGCGCTTCTCAATTACCTACAGCTTTTGCCGGGGCGTATCCCGGCTTTAAAGATTTTTACGCGCAGGGTGGTTGGGGAAGCACTTTATTTACTATCGATCCAAACAGCACATCAACCTTGCAAAGCACACTGGATGCTGCCAAAAACAGCAACTTGAATTATGTCCAGCTCATCACCTGGAACGATTACGGCGAAGGCACGATGATAGAGCCCACGCTCGATTTTAATTTCAGTTTCCTGCAATCCATTCAGCAATATACAGGTGTGAAATATACTGTGACCGAGCTGCAACTGATCTACCAATGGTACACGCTGCGCAAGAAATATGCAGGTAATGCAACGGTTGAACAAAAACTGACGCAGGCTTATAACAGTCTGGTTGCCCTTGATGTAACCACGGCTTCGAAGATCATCTCGGGTATTAACTGATCAGGATTTTCGCGAGTTGTTTCCAATCATTAACAGGGTCATTATGCCCAAACATAAAAGCTATCCCCGAGAAAATTTCCGCTGGCTTTTTACCTTGCTTGCGCAGGTAGCTCACCGAAGTATCGCCTGCTGATTTCGATAATTTCATTCCTCCTTTTTTGGAAAGCAATTTGTGATGATGAAAGGTGACCCGCTGAAAGCCATTGCGCCCAAGCCGTGCCGCCAAATACAGCTGTGCCAGCGTAGAATCCCGCAGATCTTCACCCCTGACAACCAGGTCGACACCAAAATGCAGGTCGTCTATTACCGAAGCCAATTGATAAGCCGGATAACCGTCCTTTTTTCGCACTACAAAATCCTGCATTGAAGCAGGAAGATGGGCTTTGATAGCCGCATGATCCAGCGTATTGACTGTGATATCTTCGGTGATGTCGGTTTTCAACCGCCAGCTTACATCTTTTGTATCAAAGGCGATGCGCATATCACGGCACGTTCCCGCATAAATTTCTTCCGGGTTATTCATCCGCACCTGCGCGCGGGAGCAAGTACAGGCAAATAGTCGATCGCCTTGCCTTAGTTCCTCAAGCGCCTTGTGATACAAAGTCACTCGGTGTACCTGCGAAAATTGCGATTCGTATTCGGCATAATTTCGCGGCCCTTCGTGCCAGGGTATTTCGAGGAAATTCAGCGTATCGAAAATATCCTGCACGTATTCCTTACGCACCCGATCGCGGTCAAGATCATCGATACGAAGCAATATCTTCGCGCCGGCTCTTTCGGCGATGGCCGCCGTTATAGCAAACGAAAGCACATTGCCCAAATGCAAAAAGCCGCTGGGTGTGGGCGCTATTCGTGTTTTGCTGAACCTGGGCATTACGGCTGGATTTTTAAGTACTATTGCTTCTTTTTAGCTTTTGTTGGCTTGGGTTTCAGCAAACCGACGTGTAGATGACTGCCGTGGAACCAGGGCTTCAGTTCTTCCGTATTTTCCAGCAGATGATCGGGCACCACCACATATTCCTTTTGCACAATGCCATAAGCAGTCATCAGCGTTGTGCTGTACTTTTCAAGAAATTGTTCTCTGAGGCCTACTGGCAGCTTTAAGGCAAATATTCCTTCTTTAGAAAGATAACAATACATATGGCCGTTCAGCGAACAATAGGGTATGGTATCGCCTTTCAATTCGACTGTTGGAACTATTGCTACCAGTTTGGCAAAAAGGTCTATCTTGTCTTCTCTCGAAAGCATCGGATCACTTTATAGTCTAATCTAAATAGTTATTACATCTTTCCCCTAAATTTAGTATTTTTTCGCTCGTTATTTCGTTTAAGGAAATTGTGAAAAGAAACACACTACTATTTTATATCATTCTTGTTTTCGCTGCTGTTACGGCGGTGTATTCCAACCACTTTTACAATGGCTTTCATTTTGACGACAGCCATTCCATCTATGACAATACCAACATCCGGAACATCAAAAACATTCCGCATTTCTTTAAAGACGGCAGCACCAGCAGTGTTTTGCCGCAAAATCAATCGTACCGGCCGGTAACCACCGCCTCGCTCGCAATTGATTATTGGCTTGGGGATGGCTACGATCCTTTCTTTTTTCATCTGTCAACTTTCATCTTGTTCCTGTTACAGGGGCTTCTGATGATCTTTTTCTTCAATAAGCTGTACGGATTATCATCAACTAATAAGAACGTCGTTTTCGTCTCGCTTTTTGCTACGGCCTGGTACCTGCTGCACCCTGTTGAAGCTGAAACGGTAAATTATATCATCGCCCGCGCGGATATACAATCGACATTGGCAGTCGTGGCAGGGTTCGCACTTTATGCTTGCTCGCCATTCAGCAAAAAAACTTTCATTTATCTGCTTCCGGTAGCTATCGGCATCCTGGCGAAACCACCGGCGGTAATGTTCGCACCAATATTCTTCTTTTATGTGCTGCTGTTTGAAGAAGGGGTGAGCCTTGGCGGGATATTCCGCAAAGCTAACCTGAAAGGTTTGTGGAACGCCATAAAAAGATCTATCCCCGCCTTCATCGTTTGCGGCGGGCTGTATAAGCTGGTCGATCATTTTACTCCAAAAGGCTGGCAGCCTGGCGGAAGTTCACCGATCCATTACCTTATTACGCAGCCATTTGTTATCCTGCATTATTTTATTCAATGGTTTTGGCCGACAGGGCTCAGCGCTGATACCGATTGGGGCCTGCTACCCGGTGTGAAGGATCTTCGCTTTATTGCCGGATGTCTGTTCATATTGGTAATGCTGGGCATTGCAATTTATACATCAGCCAAAGCCAATATGCGCCCGATCGCTTTTGGTATCCTGTGGTTTTTCCTTGCGTTGGCGCCTACATCAAGCATTATTCCGCTGGGTGAGGTGCTGAACGATCATCGCATGTTCTTCCCCTTCGTGGGGCTGGCGCTGAGCGTAAGCTGGGCCATCGGATTGGCAGTATTTAAGTTGATAGACTCCGGCAGGATCAAAAATCCCAAACTGCTTTGGGCGCCCGTTTTGATCTTATTTCTCGCCTGCGCATACGGTACCTGGAAACGCAACGATGTTTGGCACAGTGAAGAAAGCTTATGGCGAAATGTTACGCTGAAAAGCCCTAAAAATGGTCGCGGGTTGATGAATTATGGTAATATTTTGGAAGGTGAAGGCAAATACGCCGAGGCCCAGCAATACTTTGACCGGGCGATGGTTTTTGTGCCTAATTACTCTTACCTGTATGCTAACATTGGCGTATTGAAAGAAAAAATGGCCGCTTACGCCGATGCCGATCAATACTATATCAAAAGCCTGGTGCTTGGGCCAAATTATCCCATTCTCTACACGCTTTACGGCGAATTTCTGTATAACATGAAACGCTATCGCGAAGCGGAATCGGTGCTCGAAAAGTCACTCGCGATGTCAGAAGCCGATATGAACACGCGGCGGTTCCTGATGAAAACTTTTGAAGCTTTGGCCGAATGGGATAACCTGAAACTATTGGCAGAAGACACGCTGAAGCTCGTCCCCGGCGACAAAGAAACGATGGGCTTTTTAGAAGATGCTACCAAACGCAAAAGCAAGATCGATATTGAAGCCGAACAAGTCGCCAATTCACCAACACCTGAAGAATACCTGCAACTGAGCCTGGATTTTTACAATGCCGGCCTGTATGACAGGTGCATTGATGCTGCGAATAAAGCCCTGGGGCTGCGCCCCAATTATATAGAGGCTTATAATAATATTGGCAGCGCCTATATCGCAATACAGCAGTTTGACCAGGCTATTCCACCGTTAAAAAAGGCACTCAGCCTGAACAAGAATTATGTGCTGGCCAAAAACAACCTGTCAAATGCGGAGAACCACAAGGTCGACCCAGTAATTGCCTTAAAACCTCCAACTGCTGAAGATTATATCAACCATGGATTGAACTACTATAACAACGGTCTGTACGATCTGTGCGTTGCGGCCAGTGAAAGCGCGCTGGATATCAAGCCTGATTACGACCTGGCCTACAATAACCTGTGCGCGGCCTATATCAAGCTCCACCAATGGGACAATGCGGTTAAAACCGGGCAAAAGGGCTTACAGATCAACCCTAACAATCAACTGCTGAAGAATAACCTGACTGAAGCTATGGCCTATAAAAACGGGGCCGCTAAGAAGTAGCTTATTGCTTTTTAAAGAAGAAAGCTTTGATATCCGGTTCCGAATTTTGGATCATGGGCTTCATCAATGTTAGCGCCGAAGCCATTACCGCGCCTTTGACTTTGTTCATGCCGCCGTCCGACAATATCCTTTCTTTGACGGTAGAAAAGTCCAGCGAATCGAGCCTGAATATTTTGATGCAATTAAGGTTGTGCTTATTCAAAAGCAATTGCATGTTCTGCTCATTAAAATAATTCATATGCGGGCTATGGAAATTGAACTGCCACATCCGGGTTAATGAATTGTTTTGGCCAAATGCATGGAGCACTTTTGCCATCCGGTAGAAAAAACCTGTACTCATCGGGATATTGATGATCAGGATACCATCGTCGGCCAGGTCCTGTTTCAGACTTTCGATCAACCCGTTGATGTCCGGGATATGCTCGAACACATCATTGAAAATAATGAAGTCGTAGCCACCATCCCTTTTAGGACTTACGTCAGGATAGAAGCCGTAAACGATGTTCAGCTTGTTTTCTTTGTGATAATCTTCGTAAACATGCTCGGGCTCTATGCCAATGCAGTTGATATCATTGGCGCGGCAGGTCTCCAGCCACCAGCCGTTGCCGCTGCCGATTTCCAATCCGTGCAATTTGCCGGGTTTAATTTTCCGCAGTTCATGGATAATAACATCAAAGTTCTTTAGGCGAAGTGTCTTCAGGCCAATATCGCGTACTGAAGCTTCCAGGTCCGACTGGAACGAATGCTCAAACTGCGCATCCGAATGCAATAAGCCGCAATTGCCGCATTCGTAAATATTGAAGCGCAGCTTATATTTCTTTTTCAGCGGATTACCGCAAACCGGGCAGATGGAATGATCCATAAAATACTTTTAGACACAATGGGTTACGCAAGGCCCGGGGATGGCGTTGCTTTATTTCTTTTCTTCCAGGTGTTTCTTAAATTCCTCTTTCAGCAAGGCTATTTCCTGGGCAAGTTTCTTATTGTCATTATACAATTTAGAGGCTACCACGCTTAAATGCAGCAGGTAAACCAATATGGCGAAAATAAACCCGGTAAATACCAGGTTGGCGGCAACGACAACACCTGTTAGTTTTCGCAAAAGCTCCAGGCCATCCGTCCAAAACGAGAATACGACCAGGAACACCGTGCACATGATCCATACGATGGCATATTCCTCGCGCAGCTTGCCTTTAACAATGAGCCGGGCAATGTACCATATGAACAAAATGTTCACCGCGATGGTGATGATCTGTATCCTTAACATAATGATCAGGGTTTACGAATGAATGAAAAAAACATGGCCAGGCTTACCTTAAAGCAATAATATAACGAACCAAAGCTGCGGATGGACGACTGACCGCCCTGCCTCTCGGCCATGATCACCGGCACTTCGGCAATTTTTAAACCGGCTTTGGAAAATATAACCAGCGATTCTGGTTCGGGGTACTCATCCGGGTAGTAACCCGATGCCAATGCGATGGCCTTGCGGTCGAACAACCGGAAACCCGAAGTGCTGTCATAAACCCGCGTGCCGGTCATCAGGCGGTTCACCCAGTGAAAGTAATTGATGCCCAGCCTGCGAACGAAGGATGATTGAAATCCCTCCTTCTCCAAAAACCGTGAGCCAATAACAATATTAGCCCCACTCTCCAGGTGATGATTGATCAGCTTGGGTAACTCCTTTGGTGGGTGCTGACCGTCGCCGTCCAGTTGGATGGCCATGTCGAAATCGTTTTCGCGGGCATACAAAATGCCGGTTTGCACCGCGCCGCCGATGCCCAGGTTCACAGGCAGATCGATTACCGTTGCCTTATGCTTTTTGGCCACTGCCGAAGTATTGTCTTTCGAGCAATCATTCACGATCAGGGCTTCTAATTGATACCCGTTCGGCAAAGCAGCAGACAGTAATTCAGGCAGTAGTTTAGGCAGCGAAGCCTCTTCATTGTAGCAGGGTATAACGATCAGGACTTTACCGGGCATTCGTGGTACTGGTGGTTAACACGGTGTTAAATTTTAACGGTGAAATTAAAGGTTTTTCTCAAAATTTAATAGGAATTATCTTTCATCCCAACACCTCTTCCAATACCTCATGCGATTTAATATTCCCAAACCCCTCCACATGCAAAGCATAATATTCCAATAGCTTATTCAGCAGGTAACGCCGCTCGTCGTTATTTAAATGCAATTGCCCTAAACTTTCAAAATTACATTGCAAAAGCCTGCCGAAATTTTGGGTATGCGGCGGAGATAAATAATAAAAGCCCTCGGGTTTATAGCGGCTGAAGGTACCGGCTTTCATATCGAAATAGTCGGCGCCGTTAGCGGCAACTTGTTCGGGGAAAAAGCCCAGATAGCGCGTCAGTCGCACCAGGAAAAGCAAGTGAAATTTGGCGATGCTTTCGGTCTGATGATCGAGCCATTCGATGGAGTTAAAAACAAAACTGAATAGACTTTCCTCCGCCGATTGCTGCCGGACTGCTTTGTATAATATTTCGTTCAGGAATATCACAATGCTGCTTTTGATCACGTCATAAGGGATGCTTTGCAATAATGGCGTCGCTTTCAGCTCGGAAATACGTTGCACCTGCCCGGTGTTTTTATGATACACCACCATATCCAGCAAGTGCAGCGGCTGCAGCATGTTGCGCGTGATCTTGGCCTTGGGCTTTTTTACGCCATTGATGATATAGGATTGCAGCCCGAACTTTTCTGTGAACACTTGCACGATCACGCTGCTCTCGCCGTAATCAGTGGTTT
>Ga0157374_10004848_pt1 | contig 11291 bp, 5 predicted proteins | sample M25metaG_FD_115308 | JGI IMG/M metagenome (GOLD analysis project Ga0157374, IMG submission 115308) | Miscanthus rhizosphere microbial communities from Kellogg Biological Station, Michigan, USA - M2-5 metaG | ecosystem: Host-associated > Plants > Roots > Rhizosphere > Soil | place: USA: Michigan... | reverse complement strand
TTGCTTAACAGATTACTTGTCTAGAAAAAGTAGGACCAACGCACAACGTGCGGTTTTCTGCCAGTCTGCAGTCGTGCTCAATAAAGAAAGGGACTGTAGAAACAATCCCTCATCATGAAAAAGTTGAAATTTGTAAACCTATCAGATTAATCCATCGATTCATTAATTAGCTTTTTATCTGCAATGATTTAACCGTAAAGGGACAAAATTGAAATCGATGCCATTTTGGAGATAAACGCCACTCACGTTGAAATCGCTGCATCAATGGGAGCGGGAGGAATTTACCATGTAATGGTTGATAAATATTACAACGGGCAGATAATGAAATCTCATAATGGTTGGAGGATACAACTGCATCCTACAACTACACTTCAGGGAGATGATGTTGTAGTGATAATTGAACTCCTTAAAGAGCATTTAATGCAAAAATAAAAAGCCTTCGCATTACGAAGGCCTATCAATCTCACATTTAAAATTAAAAACTGAGGTACCACAAGTTAATTCAAATCATTCGCAAAAGTAATAGCATAGTAAAAGTCCATAATGAAAAAAGGGACTGTAGAAACAGTCCCAGCAATGACTGCTCCCGCTTTTACACGGAAGCCCATTGGTTAGGCAGACTAAAAAGCCCTAACGCTTCAACCATGAACATTGAGAAAAAATTTATTTGACTGCCTGCGCGTGGCGTCTGTACGGCGCATTCGATAGACAAACCCCGTTCCTAACCGCAGAAAATCATCGTTGATAGAGAAAGTTTAACTTATTAAAGTAACCAGCAAATTGTGCGGGGTACATTGGTAAGGAAAAAGGCTGTGGAAACAGCCTTTAACCATTAAACCTTGATACAAATAAGAAATATATTCTAAAACTTAACAATGAAAAGTGTCGTTATCCTGGAACATCCCTGGGATCTTCTCCGTAGGTCGATTCATAGTCCATGGTTCCGTCTCTTTTATGAACTTTCACTTGGGACAATTTTTCCATCTGGGCTTTTCGCTTTGCAAAGTCTTCCGCCTGTTCTTTGGTATCAAATTCTCGTCTGAAAAGACCGTTTTCCTGCGATACAACCCAACGATCTGCCGAAGCTTCTGGACTGACATGATAGACGACACGCCCGGTATCTCTACTCGCCATAATAACCTCCTTTTTGCGATAGCGACTTCAACAAATATGCCATTGCGGCTTAGTGGTATGTATTGCAACTTTATTTTTCACTACCAAACTAAACTCCATCGAATGGGATTGGGATTAAGTTTGACTTATGACATTGTGAAAGCACATGGTGGCTAAGTTTCCGTTTACCTTATACTGACAGTCCCCATCAGCAAGATTGGCAATGTTATTCGTCGTATGCTCTTTGGAACACGCTGCAAATAAAACTGGAAGTAAAAGCATATAATTTTGGCACGGGTGGATGGTTAGTCAGATAATTTAAAAAATTTTCTTTGACAGCATTAAGAAAAATGAATTTTCATGACATCGAAAAGTTATTAATCGATTACTAAAGTTGACTTACAACCCTATCTCGATAGCGAGTGATTGGAAGTATTGGCGACCAAGGGAATATTGCCTCGGGACAGGGGCAGTTTCCAATTGGTTTAAAAATGCATTCATTGATCGTGCCTTTTTCTTATTCTGTGCTGATGACATAAGAAGGCAGACACCGCCCACAGTGCCAGCCACAGCGGTTATCGAGAGGGGCGGCAGGACACCGAAGTCAGAATTGCCCGCACTTAAAATTGCTATTGCGATAATTCCTCCATCAAGAAGCATAGATCCCGAGACTAGTTGTTGACTGGCTTTACTCTGATAATACTCTTTGTCATTTACTGCTGTTAGATTATTGGTTTCCTGGGCTGAATGCCAACGTTGATATAGCTATAAGTATTGTTATCAAGATTGCGACTTTCAATTTGCAAATGAGGTAAAATGGATAAGAAATAAGGCTAGCTATTTTTAAGCTTATTTAATCAACTCGATTCTAGTTTAGGAATTTCCCTCTTTATTTTCGTCGCAAAATAAGCGTCTACGGGAAACAAAGAAAAGAGGAATTTTATGAGTTCGAAAAACATTTGCACGCCCTCAAAAATTCTGTGACCATCATCGACGGCGATGGCGAAAAATCGCTTAACGATTAAAGTGATTTTCCAATTCGTGAAGTAAAAAGGCAGTTTCGTTCTCAAAAAGAGAGTAATGGTGAAGTAACTGTGGGATCGCCTGTTTTGCGTGTTAAATTAGAATTCTCAACGAACAACATTGACACCAAAACTTGTCGTGATTATTTTGCTTTTCTGCAGCACCGCAACTTACGCCCAATCATCAGTTGATTCCATATTTAATAAAATCAACCCTGACAAATTATCGACCGCTGTTGAAAAAAGAATGGGCAAGCTTGAGGACAAAATCATTTCCAAAAGCAAAAAAACCTTAAAGCGTCTGCAAAAACAGGAAGAAAAGATTTACGAAAGACAGCTCTCATCTAAAGATTCTGTCGAGGCAAAATTGAAACTTTCAGAAATCCAGGGCAAGTACAATGCATTAAAAGAGAAGCTTAGAAATCCTTCGCCTTTTGGTCCGTCCAGTGTTAAACAATACATTCCTCATCTGGATACCCTAAAGTCTGCGTTAAAATTTTTGAATCAGAATAATACAACTGCAAATGTTAGAAAGGCGCTTGCAACGATTGAATCTTTCCATGATAAACTCCAACAAGCGGAAGACATTAAAGATTTTATCCGCCAAAGAAGGGAACTCCTTCAAGAGGAGCTTGAGCAACTTGGCCTTGTAAAAGAACTAAAGAAATTCAATAAAGAACTTTATTACTACAGTGGGCAACTTAAGGAATATAAAGAGATAATTAGCGACCCCAATACGATTGAAAAAAAAGCAATTGAGCTACTGAGTCAAACAAAGGTCTTCCAGGATTTCATGCGAAGGAACAGCATGCTTGCTTCACTGTTCAGGCTACCCGGTGATCCAAATGATCCCGCTATTATGGCAAGTCTTGGGGGTCTCCAAACAAGAACACAGGTGAATAGTTTTATACGGGAACAAGTTGTCACGGGTGGTCCCAACGCACAATCACAATTTCAACAAAACATCCAGCAGGGTCAATCCCAAATGCAACAGCTAAAAAATAAGCTCGTGCAATTAGGCGGGGGTAGCAGTGATGACATTATGCCACAGGGATTCAAACCCAATAATCAAAAGACAAAATCCTTTTTAAAAAGGCTGGAGTATGGAACAAACATACAGGCGCAGAGATCAACTAATTTTTTTCCCGCCACTACTGATCTCGGTTTGTCGGTAGGTTATAAGCTTAATGACAAATCCATTATCGGTGTTGGCGCTGCGTACAAAATTGGATTAGGCCATGGCTGGAATCATATGGAATTATCTTCTCAGGGTGCTGGCCTTCGCAGTTTTGTCGACTGGAAATTAAAAGGCTCTATTTGGATCAGCGGTGGATATGAAGTGAACTACAAATCTATGGTCAACAGCATTGATCAATTGAAAAATCTCGATGCATGGCAGGAAAGCGGTTTAATGGGCCTGAGTAAAGTGTTCGATGTGAAAAGCAAATTTTTTAAAAAAACGAAGCTGCAATTGCTCTGGGATTTTTTGAGCTACGGGCAGGTTCCACAAACCCAAGCAATGCTGTTTCGGATCGAGTATGGATTAAATAAATAAAAAACCACTACCTGTAATACAAGTGCGCATATCATGAAACAACAATTTATAACACTAGTCATCGTCGTCGGGACATTTATATTCGCAAAAGGACAAGCACCGCAACTTGTCAAAGTAACGCCTCCTTCACCGAATGCAGCTGCTTTTCAGAAATATGGTGAAATTCCTGTCAGTCCTTATACAGGCATTCCGGATATTTCAATACCTGTTTATGCAGTTCAATTCAGAGACATTACCATTCCCATAACATTAAGTTATCACGCTTCAGGAATTAAAGTAAACGAAGAATCAAGCCAGGTCGGGCTTGGCTGGACAATAAATACTGGAGGATGTATTAGTAGAAATATTGTCGGAGTAGATGACTTTGTTGGTTCGGCTTATTTTAATAACTGGTTCAATGATCTTCCGGATATCACATACAATCATGGACCTATACAGGCGAACATTAACGGATGTTTATTGCCAAGATTTAATCGAAATATACCACAGAATCCCACACGTGATACCCTTGACCTCACAGATTACTTCGATGCCGGCCCGGGTATCTTTGACTTTCAGTCCGATCTGTATTTTTATAATTTCTTAGGACACTCTGGCAAATTTGTTATTAGAAGAAATCGGACAGTCGCGATACAGAAAGCAGAAAAAATTGAGATAACCTCTCTCGACACTCTAGGCAATGCTTTCCGTATAAGAGATCTAAGCGGATTTATTTATGATTTTGCACAATATGAAACTTATTATGAAAATCCAGGGAATATTCCTCATCACAGCGCGTGGTATCTAACAAAAATCACATCGCCGTCTGGCAATAGTGTAACATACAAGTATAGCGTCATTAGTAACCGCATTTACACGCAAGGTTCGTATTCAAGAATCCAGGACGATTATCGAACACCTATATACGCTCCCTCCTGCGGAATACTATATTTCCCGGACGCAATGCCAACACAAGAAGGAATGGCGCCCCCAAAAAATTATTCTCACGTTCAGTTAGACACTATTGAATTCACTAGTGGAATAGTTAAATTCTCGTATTCTGACAGAACAGATGTTCAAGGAGATAAAATGCTTGACAGCGTCTCCGTGTATCCAAGAGATGCACAAGGAATCTTAAGTACGACCCCGTTAAAAACAATTTCACTCGTTCATACGTATTTTGATTATGGGGCAACTGATAATGATTGGGGAGATGTAACATACGCAAGCAAACGATTAAAGTTGACCCAAGTTCTGGAAAAAGGATATTACGGCGGCACGCTCGTCCAAGCCAGCCCTTATAAATTTACTTATAACGAAGGAAGTATAAATCTTCCATCCAAAAATTCATTTGCGCGAGACCATTGGAATTATTACAACGGGAACACAACAAATACTTCTCTAATTCCAAGCAAGATCCCAATAAATTCTCCTGATCTGATCACATCAAACTTGGGTGGCCAGGGACCTCAGCGAGATCCAAGTCCCAGCCATATGCAGGCTTTTTCCCTTTCTTCCATTAAGTACCCAACGGGCGGTTCAACTGAGCTACAATATGAAGCTAATGATTTTGATGAGGTTCAATCGCAAGTAAATGATGCTTCTTACTTCGGAAAAACCTACTCAATTGTCCAACAACAACAAACCATTAATTATGATAATATACCCAAACGGTTTACTAGTACTGATACGGCCGATCTGAGGAATGAATACTTGTACGAAAACGACTTCGGGCAGAACTCCTCTTACATGGTTCATATGCTAGCGCTATATCGATTTTCCAGTGCAAATTGCTCCAGGTATTTTTATCCAAACCAGATCACTTTTGATATATGCGACTCCACTGGAACAGGCGTTATAATTCACAAGGATATGAGTGAGTTTAGTCTATGTGGCCCCAACAACTCAAATAACTGTACGATCTGCCAGGCAGTAACAGTCTCTTACAATACGGATGTTATATTGCCGCCGGCCAAATATGTCATTCGGTTTCATGCCGATCCTAATTTTGATACTTCGCTTCAAGATGTCCATTGGACCTTCACATATTATGTCCAACAAAGGTCAACTCCTGGTTATACGAATACGAACGTCAGGTACACTGTAGGCGGTGGGCTGCGGGTAAAAAGGATCGTTGATCACGATTCTTTAAATGCTGCAAATGACAAAATAAAAAGATTCAATTATCACTATTGGGCAGATAGCAATAGTGACGGGGTCTTAGAAGAGTATACTTATGGTAAGCGCATGTCCAAACCGAATTATTCTTATTTCGTTAATACCCATGAAGAGGTTACAAACCGAGGTGTGGTTAACCCATCTTGTACGACGGAGGGTTTTTCAAGCCATTTGATGCGTGCTTCTGATAGTAATACTCCCTTGAACGGTTCTGCCGGAGGTGCAGCGGTAGGATATACCCAGGTCACTGTGTTGGAGGGCGAAAATGGCGAAAACGGCAAGACTGTATACCAGTACATCAATGTCCCAGACATAATTAACCCGTACAACGATGACAATGGATTGCCAATGTTTCCGCCATTTGGTTCGACAATTCCTGAACAATTGAATGGCTCCTTAACAAGCCAAGTTGGCTATGCTGCCAATGGTAGAAAAGTGAAAGAGATAGTTAACACCTATAATTCAATCATGGATAATGAGAATACGATTTATGGTCTTGAATCAAGACCTTACCAAAATTACAAGACGATTTTGTCTCAACCTCCTTCGCGAACGCAAAATGGGACGCAAACGTGTGATAGACGTTTGATCGTTTATTGGCTCCAAAAAACCGTTTGGAATTATCTGGATTCAACAAGCGAAAAATTATATGCCCAGGGTGATGATACAAAGTCTGAGGAAATAACAACGAAGTATTTTTATGATGACACGTCTCATTTACTTCCCACACGGATTATAACCAAAAATAGCAAGGGCGAAGCTATCACTACCAAAAATACTTATCCTTTAAGCTATATCACATTGACCGCTTCCGACGCGATCACACAAGGAGTTCTCAATCTTAAGAATAAACACATCATCAACGCTCCGGTGGAAAAATATATTCAAAGAGTCAATAGTAATGGCAGTAATACACGGGTGACTTCTGGAGTTATAACCACCTATGGTACATCCTCGCCTTTACCAACTTTGGCCTATACCACAGAAACAAGTTCACCTATAACAAATTTTTCTGCCCTGGCTATTAGCGCAAGCGGCGCCACATTGGATACACGTTATAAACCACAAATTTATTTTGACGGGTATGATAGCTATGGTAACATCATCCAGCAACATAACACGAATGATATCTCCAGCGCTTACATCTGGGATTACAACTCTTCTCTACCCATTGCCGAGTGTTTGAATGCTGCATCAAATGAAATTGCCTACACCTCATTTGAATGGAATGGCACAGGAAACTGGACCGTTCCTTCTGCGACCAGAAACTCTGTTGACGCCATGACCGGAAAGAAAAGTTACGGACTTAGCAGCGGAAGCATTACAAAAGCCATTGCCAATACCACCAAAGCGTATGTGGTCAGTTTCTGGACAAAGAGTGGTACCGCAACAGTGAATGGGTCAAGCGCTTCCACTTCTCTAACACGAAGCGGGTGGACCTACAATGAGGTCACCATCGCCGCAGCAGTTTCTTCGGTTACCATAGCAGGTACGGCCACCATTGATGAACTGAGATTGTACCCTTCAGATGCTCAAATGATCACCTATACATATCAGCCCCTTGTTGGCCTAACTAGTCAAACAGACATCAATAATCGGATCAATTATTATGAGTACGACGGCCTTGGAAGATTGATGCTTATCCGCGACATGTCCGGCAACATCGTTAAGACCATTAACTATCATTATAAAAATTAACCAAGACTATTCATTTGTTTATGAAAAGACTCTTATTCGCAGGATTTCTTATCACTGCTGCTTTAACCTTTCTAGATGGGAATAGCCAGCTTGCTATTATTGGCCCTGACTGTGTACTGTCGGGCATGCAATACCAATACAATATTGCGGGTAATATTCCTTCTGGCACTCGGTTATGCATAAGTGGCGGAAAACTTTCTGATTCGTCAACTTGTGATAATGACCTTTCATCGGGATTTGTAAAGATCGTTTGGAGTGGAAAGTCGGGATCAATCACTTTAACCAGTGACGGCGGAAACGTATCCAGAGCAATTAGAATAACTCTCCCCTTGCAACCGGGCGATATTGAAACCAACGGCAAAAAGCAATTCATTAAATACAATAATTCTCCTACGTCCATTTCCTGCTCTATGCCTACAGGGGGCGGATGTGGCGCTAGTTACTCCTTTCAATGGCAGCGGTCCCTGGATAATCTCGATTGGGAAAATATCACTGGTGCGACAGGCCAAAATTTAAGTTCAGTAATCGCTCTTACTGAAACATATTTCTATAGGCGCAGGACAATCGAAAACATCTCTGGGTCAATCGTGTATTCAAACTCGGCAGTAGTGTATGTCGCTCCTGATACCCATGGTGATTAATCAAAGCTCAACTCCATTTATATGCGCATCAAAAATATTTTCAGGTTTTCAATCTCCATATTAGTTTTTCAATTTTTCTTACTAAAAAGCTTTTCGCAAATCTCAATTACAGGACCTACTTGCGTTCAGGCCGGTGTTTCATACCAGTACACGATAAGTGGAAGTTGGACCCAAAGCACATCTATGTCATGGAGCGTTTCAGGAGGAACGATTACAAATCCCCCGTCAAGCGGTACACCAAAGCCCAATGTGTTTATTACGTGGACCACCAATGGTACAGTATCATTAGTCACAAGCAATCCCGCGGGAAATGCCTCAAAGAGCGTGAGTGTTTCGGCTACGTTATCGGGGGGAACTCTATCGAACACGTCACAGACCATTACTTACAACGCTACCCCTAACACTATCAACTCAAGCACACCAGCGAGCGGCGGCAATTGCTCCCCTTCATATTCATATCAATGGCAGCAATCTACAGACAATGTAAACTTCAGTGATATATCCGGACAAACGAGCCTGAGTTTGACCTTCTCAGCTCCTTTGACCATCACAACCTACTACAGGCGAAAGGTAACCGAAACGGTTTCGGGTTCTGTTGCTTATTCCAATTCAGCAACGGTAACTGTAATGCCTCAACTGTACCCGAACACAGTTATGCCAGGAACTCAGGATATTTTTATTGGAACCGATGCATCCAATCTCTCCATTCCACCGGCATCTGGTGGTAACTGCTCGGGAAATTATATCTATTCATGGGAGTTTTCTAGTGATAACATTAGTTTCGGTCCATCCGGATTGGGAACAGCAAACGGCCTTGTCCCAGGCTCGCCTAATTCAACGATCTATTACAGGAGAAAAGTGGTCTGCGGAACGGAATCGCAGTATTCAAATGCTGCTGCAATTTTTGTTCATGCACATTTATCAGCGGGCAACATATCATCCGGATCGATCACCATTACGTACAACACAAGCCCAGGATTGTTAACGGCGACTGCCTCGGGTGGTATTTGTGCCTCTTATTCATATCAATGGTTTCAAAGTGCCGACAATATTAACTGGACCCCCATTTCCGGAGCAACTGCTTCCTCGTATAATCCGGGAAACTTAACAAGCAGACAATATTATAAGTTACAAGTGGTATGTGGCAGTGAGACTGTAAATAGTCCTGTTGTTGCGATCACAGTTGCTCCTCAATTACAGATAGGTACATTGACTGGTGGAATTTCACCCATTACTTACAATACGAATCCAGGTTATTTTATTGTAACCGGTACCGCCGGTGGTAATTGCTCGGGCGTCTACCTATATCAGTGGAAGCAATCGACAGACAATATAAACTTTAGCGACATTTCCGGTGCCACTGCGTCAAATTATAATCCAGGAACTTTAACAGTTACTACTTATTTCAAAGCATCTGTTACCTGTGGAAGTGAATCTGGTATTACCAACACATCTACGATAACAGTAACACCTCAGTTGATAGCAGGGACTCTTACAAGCCCTGTTAGCTCGTCGTCCATTACTTACAATACTAATCCCGGAACCATTACAGGAACAGCCGCGACCGGCGGTGGATGCCCAGGAAGTTATAGTTATCAGTGGGAGTCATCGACGGACAATACCACCTTTAGTTCTATTTCGGGAGCAACGGCTTTAAACTATGCGCCTGGTGTCATGACAACGACAAAGTATTTCAGGCGGAAAGTCACTTGCGGGTCTGAGACTATTTACAGCAACACAGTTACAATTAATGTTGCACCAGCACTGGTTGCAGGCGGCATCAATCCTTCGTCATTAAGCATTCCATACAACACTTCGCCAGGAACTGTGACAAGCTCTTCAGCATCTGGTGGTAACACAGGTTCCTATGCTTATCAATGGCAGGTCAGTACTGACAATGTAACCTTTAATAACATTGCAGGGGCCACATCGTTGACTTATACACCAGGCAACCTAACAATAACCACTTATTACAAAGTGAAGGTGACTCGCGGTACCGAAACCGCCTATTCACCTGTTACTGTTATATCGGTAGCGGGTTCAACGTGCACAGATATGAACTATGTAAAAGTGAGAGATATCACCAGGCCGTTAGTTACCGATTCCACAACTGCAGGTCAACTTACTAATCTGGGCCAGGTTAAACAAACAACTCAATATTTTGACGGGCTTGGAAGAGTAGTTCAGGTTGTAGTGAAAAAAGGATCGCTTGTTACAAATCAGACTGCAACTGATTTAGTGAGTCCTGTGCTTTATGACCCATTTGGAAGGGAGGCTTACAAGCTGTTGCCTTATGCTTCTCCTGCATCTGACGGTAACTACCGGTGCAATGCAATTACGGAACAAAGCTCTTTCAACGTATCAAGGTATACCGATGAACAGTATTATTTCGGAATGTCTGCGTTTGAAGCCTCACCATTAAATAGGCCTGCTGTTAATTATGCACCCGGAAATAATTGGGTAGGCGCATCACGAGGAATTCAAACGAAGGCATGGATCAATACCGCACTTGATTCAGTAAGAATCTGGAATGTTACAGATGTAGCCAACACGTTCGGCACATACGCCACGAGTGGTATGTACGCTGCCGGTTTGCTTTCCAAAAATGCTTCGACCGATGAAAATGGAAAGCAGGTGATCGAATTCAACGACAAGGAAGGTAAACTGATCTTAAAGAAAGTCCAATTAATTACAACTGCAGACAATGGCGCAGGCAAAGGCCACTGGGGCTGGCTTTGCACCTATTATATCTATGATGATTTTAACCAACTGAGATGCGTGGTTCAACCGAGAGGTGTTGAACTTTTGATTGCCGCCAGTTGGGCATTTAATAGTACAATCCTAAATGACCAAACCTTCCGGTATGAATACGACGGAAGGCAACGGATGATCATGAAAAAAATGCCCGGAGTTGGAATTGTATATATGATCTATGATGCGAGAGATCGACTTGTGATGACCCAGGATTCTTTGATGCGTGCCGCTCATAAATGGCTTTACACTATTTATGATGTAAGAAACAGGCCAACTACAACAGGGCTCATCACGGATAATACTAATTATAACAACGCTCCTTTTCACCGTGGGCAGGCAGCCACAAGCATT
>Ga0157374_10004847_pt1 | contig 11293 bp, 13 predicted proteins | sample M25metaG_FD_115308 | JGI IMG/M metagenome (GOLD analysis project Ga0157374, IMG submission 115308) | Miscanthus rhizosphere microbial communities from Kellogg Biological Station, Michigan, USA - M2-5 metaG | ecosystem: Host-associated > Plants > Roots > Rhizosphere > Soil | place: USA: Michigan... | reverse complement strand
TAACCGGTCCCCGCGACCGCTCTGTATCGCTGGTTCGCAATCTCGAGCACTCGCGTCGCTTCTTTGGGCCGCGCATCATAGGTGAAACATCAGAGAGCAACAACCTCCCAAATCAGCGGCTCGAAGCGGTGAGCGAGTCAAACCGATTCACGTTTGACTTGCTTGCTGAATACAATCCGCCCACGTTAGAAGAAGCCAAGGCCGTGTCAACACCGGTGAAGCCCGCCGGTGAAGAGCGCGCAGCTCGACATTCCGCAACGCCTGGCACCGGAGCTCCGCCGGCAGGAGCATCTTCCCCAGGTTCGACGCCGGCAAGCGCAACACGGCGCCCTGCAAGACCGCCGTATACCGGACCTGCCACGGGAGGTCCGCGATGAGCAGCGCAAAAACCACCTCCCTTGGTCGCGAACAGCTTACATCTCCGCTCACATGGCACTACGTCGGATTCGCTGCTCTGCTGCTGCTCGTCATCGGCCTTGGTGTTCGACTCGGACTTGATTGGCGCGCGATCAGCACTGACTCAGACGCGGCCATGTCTGGCAAACAGCTTCAACTCAGAGCGATGGAATTGCAGACCCTTCCCTTGCGCGGTCTCGATAAACGTGTTGAGGAGTCGCGGGTTCAGATGCAATCGTTTTACGGCAAACGGATTCCATCCAACTACTCTTCGATTTCTGGCCGTATCGGAGAACTCGAAGTAGCTTCGGGCGTGCGAATCACGCGCCTGCAGTATGCGCAGGGAATCTCCGGACCAGACCTCACGGAAATCGTGATCGACTCCAGCCTGAGCGGTGAGTATCCGCAGGTGATGCGCTTCATCAACAGCCTTGAGCGCGATCAAACGTTTTTTCTTATACGTGCGATGGCTCTGGCTGGTCAGCAAGGCGGGCAGGTTAATTTGCGACTCAGCTTATCCACATGGATGCGCAGTGCCGACGCTGCAGCCAGCGGACTGCCTGTTGCACAGCAGTCGGGCGGGCAAGCTGCCTCTCAAGCGGGGGTGCAGTAGCCATGGCCATGCGTCTCGGAACTGAGAACAAGCGTCAGGTAGCCCTCGTGGCCGTGCTGTTCGCCTTCATCATCATTTACGGCGGCTATCAGGCTTACAAGACTTTCATTGCGCCTGATACGCCGATTCGAACCACTCGTACAACCGCAGTTCGCACTCCTGGGGCGGCTGCGACGGGCGCATCGGGAGCGACAGGGCAAACCGGTCCTGAAGCGAAAGAGCTTTCCAATGTGGGAATTGATCCTGCGCTGCACTTTGAAAAACTAGCGCAGAGTGAAGAGGTTCGCTACGCCGGAACAGGCCGCAACATTTTTTCGGCCGAATCAATACCCGTGATTGAAGCGCCAATCAAAAGCGCCCGCATGAATGCGCCTTCTGTCAACGTCCCCCCCGCCGCACCGCGTCCGCCAACGATTGATCTCAAGTACTTCGGTTATTCGCAAGGGCCGGACAAATCGCTGCAGGCATTTTTCACGCATGGCGAAGACATCTTCATGGCCAAAACCGGTGAGATTGTAAACCACCGTTACCGCGTTGGGACCATCAATGCAAACAACGTGCAGGTCACTGACCTTGCGTACAACAACACGCAGACTATTCCGCTCACTGCGTTCTAAGCAGCCGTATGAAACACAGAATTCCAATTCGCCGCACCAGCCGCTCCGAGGAAGGCTATCTCCTCGTCTGGGTCATATTCATGCTGGCCGTATTCACACTTTGGCTTTCGGTTGCCGTGCCCCGGGCGGCGAAAGAAATCCAACGCGACCGCGAGCTTGAAACCATGCACCGCGGCAAGCAATACCCTCGCGCTGTCCAGCTTTATTACCGCAAGTTCCACGCTTATCCGCCCAATGCGAACGCGCTGGTCAACACGAACGACATCCATTTTCTGCGCAAGAAGTACATCGACCCCATCACGAAAAAGGATGACTGGAAGCCAATCCGCTTAGGGGAAGCCAAAACGCAGACGCTGGGCTTCTTCGGAAAGGCGATCGCCGGGACAGGTTCGGCCGGCGCCACTGTTATGGCAGGCACCGGCCCGAGCGGTAACAGCGGCATTGGCGGCTCCAACAGCGGGATCGGCGGTTCATCGATGAATTCACCGGCCGGAGGCTCCGCATTCGGCGGCAGTTCCATTTTCGGATCAAGCAATACGCCTCAAAGCACCGGCACCTCCACCGCAACCGGAACCAATCCAGCTGCGGGAACATCGGGAACGACAGGTGCGCCCGGGGTCACGGGAACAACCGGCTCAAACGGCTCCAACAGCAACTCCGCATTCGGCTCAAATAACCAGACCTTCGGCGGCGCTGGCATAATCGGCTTTGCGCCCGCCAGCACAAAGAACTCCATACTCATTTACAAAAAGAAGCAGCGCTACAACGAGTGGGAGTTCGTTTACGACCCGTTGACGGATATGCGTACCCAGGCCGGCAACACCGGAATGATAGGCCAGCCTGCCAGCAGCACCTCGACCCCCGTGGGGAGTTCCAGTTTCGGCAGCAGCTTCAGTTCGGGATCCGGTTCAAGCTCCGGATCGGGCACGGGCAGTAGCTTCGGCAGCAGCTTTGGTTCCACCCCGCCCGAAACAAACTCACCCGGAACAGCCCCTCCGCGGTAGCGCATTTTAAGCGCGGAATGCAAAAGACCCGCCCTTGCACAGGGCGGGTCCTTTTCAAAGCGAGAGAACCAAACAGCAGCGCGTCGCTAGACGCTAAATGAAGAGCCGCAACCGCAGGTCGACTTCACCTGTGGGTTTTCGAACTTGAAACCGGCAGCTTCAAGCGTCTCAACGTAATCCACCGTGCATCCATTCAGATACATCAGTGAAGTGGCATCAACAAATACCTTTAAGTCGTCGAAACTGAACACCTTATCCATCATGCCGCTTTGATTTTCGAAAGCCATCGAGTACTGGAATCCAGAGCAGCCTCCGCCGACAACGCCAATGCGCAGTCCTGCGGGCAGCGGGTCCTGGGTGGCCATGATCTCGCGAACCTTGGCAATTGCCTGGGGGGTCAAGATGAGAGGAGCCTTCTTTTCGGTTTCCTGCGGTGTAGCGGTGACGGTGGACATGTGTTCTCCCATTGAACTCGTACTTCTACTGTATCGCTCATCCGGCGCGGATACAAGCCCATTCGCGGGAGCTCCATCCTTCGCCTTTCACTGATTTTGATGCAATCCGTACCGGGCAGGTCGCAGAATCAGTCCAAAGAAAGGCACTCTGGCTGAGCGCTCAAGAGCGCTGTTGATTGAGGAATTTGCAGGTTTTTTCCGAGTCGCCAAAAAATAAAACAATACAGCGGCACCATCTCGGAGCTATTATGTTGGATCGAAAGGCCCCTCTACCCACGAGGCCGCGCTTCGAGTCCACGGACTCGCCGGTTCTGGGACCAGTAAATACCTTATATGGAGGTGGGTCATGACGTTTGTTCCGATCATGTGGTCGGCGTGGGGCGTAATCGTAGCTTCTATGCTTTTAGTGCACGTCTATCGTTCCAGCCTGGAAAAGAACGAGGATGATCAGATTTTTCTCGACGATTCCTTCGAACATGAAAGGGCTGCCCAGGTAGCGATTGTGGCAAAGGTGCACAAGGTCGAGCCTGCGCTCCGCGTTTTGAAGTGGATGGCCGTAGCGATGACCGTCGTAGTTGTCATTTACTACGCCCGTGACATCCTGATGCAACTCAACGTGATCAGATAGCGCCGTCAGAGAGTCGCGCTTCGCGTTTTGAAGAATTAGAATTCCCGGCCCGGCGGCATGAACTGCTGCCGGGTTCAGGATGTGATTGCGTTATTTAATTTACGGCATCATCAACTGTCTGTAGACATCGAACAGATAGTAGCCAACGACGACAACCGTGGCCAAACCAAGCAGTGCGAGTGTCGCTTTGCGCACCGGCTCGATCTTGTTGACCTTCGCCACAATCGCGGCTTGTGCCGATTTTTCCTGCAGCATTGAATCGCCTAAGAAAATCTGGCTCTCTTCATCACGAGCTACGCGGCCCGTAAAGAGTTTGACCACGAGAAACAAAATGACCAGTGCTCCCCATACGGACCACATCACCGGGGCAAATCCCATTGTCCTCACCTCTATGTAGTGTTCCGGTCCCAGAGCCCGCGCTCGCGCCGTAGCTGCGCCTACGCAAGTAGAGGGGCCTTTCGGACTCCAATCTTAGAAGTGAAGCAATGCGTATCGTCGTGACACGAGTCACAAGTGGGCTGTGAAGGAGCAAAACTTATCACAAAGTGGAACAGCGCACGTCCGAGCACCAATTCCGAACTGATTTCAGCGTTGAGTGTAGTTTGTTGGTTGACTTCAATCTGCCTGTATAGCGGCTTCATTCAGCGGTTCGACACGGATCTTTGCGATGCGGCGGCCATCCATCTCAACCACTGTGTAGCGCCGACCATCGAATGTCGTGGATTCACCAGCGGCAGGCAGATGCGCGAGCCGCACCAGCACAAAGCCAGCGAGCGTTTCTACGCCACCGTCGCGCGGCAGGTTCAGCTGCATCTGCGTTTCCAGATCGCGCAGATTCACTCCGCCGTCCATCAGCAGCGCGCCTGATGAGGTTGAAAGCACAGGCACCGCGGGCGAATCGAACTCGTCTTCCAGTTCTCCCGTAAACTGTTCGATTGCGTCCTCGGCTGTCACCAGGCCAACGACCGATCCATACTCGTCCACCACTACGGCCATGTGGCGCCTGCGCTGCTGAAAATCGCGCACCAGGTCCAGCACAGATTTGGTTTCAGGAACCACCAGGATGTCACGCATAATCTGCCGCAACCGCAATTCCACAAACGGCGTGGTAATGCGCGTCCCCGGTAGAGCAAGCTCCGCAATCTGTGTTGCTGCGTCTTGCATTGAACCGTGTTCGCGATCAGATGCCGAGCGAAAAAAGATCAAACGCGCAAGATCGCGCGCGTATACCACGCCAATGATGTGTTCCGGCCCGCGCGTTTCGTCATAGACGGGAACCCTCGAGCGATGCCGCGCAATGACCTTGGCGCTCGCTTCTTCCAATCGCATGTTTGAAGGCAGCGAAAAAATCTTTTGACGCGGCGTCATGATTTCACGGATCGGCACATCGTCCAGTTCAAGCGCGCTATGAATCAGCGTCTCCTGGAATCTCAGCAGCATGCCCATGCGTCGGGCCGCGGTCGCAATCAACTTCAGTTCTTCTGTCGAATGCACCACTGCACGTTCAGCCAACGGTGCGTCAAATCCCCGCAGTACCGCGGCAGCCGAACCACGCAGCAACCGGACCGCGGGCTTGGCCAGGGCCATGAATGCCAGCATCGGCGGAGCCACCGCCAGTGAAAGCGCTTCTGCACGGGTGAGCGCAAGCGACTTGGGGACCAGCTCGCCAATGACAACGTGGAAGTAGGTGATGAGTCCGAAGCCAATCGCAGCCGCTGCAATGTCCCCGTAGACCCTTGCATGCGGCAAACCTGCAAACAGCGGTGAAAGCAGTGAAGCTGCCAGCGGTTCTCCGATCCAGCCCAGGGCTAGGGAGCAGAGCGTCACGCCAAGCTGGACCGCAGGCAGCAACTCGTCCAAACGCCGCTGCAGCAGCCGCACCGCACGCGCCCCGGGTACCCGCGAGGCGAGCATCTGTTCGATCCGCGTTTCACGAATGGAAACCAGCCCAAATTCGGCGGCCACAAAGAATGCGTTGGCCAAAATGAGCATAGCTACCGCGATGGATTTAAGCAGTGTCAGGCCGTGCATCTGGGTCAGAGAATAGCACTTCCGCTGCCTGCCCCCTCACGCAGCCACCGGTTTTCACATACTCACGTAGTCCAGGGAACCTCCAGGTGAATCGTTGCGTACTGCTACTCAATGTCCGCGCATGCACACTGCTGTTCAAAAGCGAACAATTCTGGCCTTGCGCCCTTCATTCCATATGCCGTTAACTATTTGAACCTAAGCGACTTACACCGACAAATAATTTGGCGCTCAGTGTGCTCTCTAGAGTGGTGGGAAATCAAGCGGGCAGAACTCCGGGATGCGCAGGATGCGTGGCCCTTCCGGCGGCTACGGCGCGATTTTGAAAGCGAGGTACGAAATGAAACGATTTCTGGTTTCGATGGCGGTCACGGTCGTGACTTGTCTGGCGGTGATTCCTGTGTTTGCTGCTGAAGCCACCTTCGACCGCAACCTCAAGGTAAGCGGAAAGGTGGACCTGACCATAGCCACGGGATCCGGTAGCATTCACCTTACGCACGGCTCCGATGGCCAGATCCACGTATTCGGGCGCGTGCGCTCCAGCTTCGGAGCGTCTGACGAGCAGGTTCGGCAGATAGCGAACAATCCACCGATCGAGCAGACCGGCAACATCGTGCGCATCGGCGTCCGCCGCGAGAACTTGCACAACATCAGCATCGATTACGAAGTTCAGGCACCGGTCGACTGCTATCTGAAAGCGACCTCCGGCTCAGGCGAAGTCAACGATGACGGCGTAGGCGATAACGCAAAACTCAGCACCGGCTCAGGCAGCATCCACGCCACCGGCCTGCATGGCGGATTTTCAGTCGATACCGGATCGGGCAACATCTACGCTGAGCAGATTGGCGACGGCGAGGTGAGAGCTGAAACTGGTTCCGGCTCGATCGAACTGCGCAATGTTCATGGTGGCTTGCACGCCCAAACCGGCTCGGGTTCCATCAAATCCGCCGGAACTCCGGCTGCACCGTGGAAGCTAGAAACGGGATCGGGCAGCATTGAATTGTGGACGGGCGATGCCGGTATGACCATCGATGCCGAAACTGGCTCAGGCAGCATTCATACGGATCGCGAACTCACAACGCAAGGAACCTCAAGCCGTCATCATGTCACCGGCAAAATCAACGGCGGCGGTCCTATGGTCAAAATGGAAACCGGATCGGGCAGCATTCGCGTACATTGATCGCCTACTGCAGGGACCGAAGCTCCTGGCTTGTCCCTGCATTTTTTGCTAAGGAATTAAATAGTACGGATCTGGATACTTCACCGAGAACTCTGCCGCAGGTGTACCCTTCAAATCGCTCCACTGATCTCCGATATTGAGCACGACTTTGTATCCCTGTTTCTGAACTTGCGCGCGCATGGATGATTTGTAAGCAGTCGTTGATTGTGCTGCCGCCGTGTCCTGCCGCAAAACTAATTGCTTCCAGTTTGTGTATCCTTGTGCCGTTAGATTTGTTTCTGTCACAGCTCGTTGCGATTCCCGCCTTCCCGTGATGAAGAAGACATCTATCCCAAGCCTCTGCGCTTCTTCGTAGAGCCGCAGAGTCCCAGGAATTACAGGCGCTTTCGCGCTCTCGACCCATGCGTCCCAATCGCGCTTTGTATAGTTGAATCCGGATCGCAGCAGTTCCTCGTAGTTGGTGAGCGACGTCTCATCGATATCGAGCACAATCGCCAGCTTTTCGCTGGGCTGTTTTCTGGCGGCGCGCCGTCGCAAAAATGCGATTGCCCGCTCGGCCTGCGCGTCAAGATCGTGCGCGTAACAACCGCATGTACACGTGCAATCGTGATACTGCTTGATCCTTTGCTTAAGAACATCGAGATTAGCAATCCTCTCAGCGGCGGCGTTTTCGCTGAACGTCCTATGTTGCTTCGCGATCGGCTGCTGCTGTGCCCGTGCATTCGGGCCAGAATTCGTGATTGTTAGAAGCGAGGCAAAAATGGGAATCAATAGCAATTTCTTCAATGGATACTTCCTTCGCGCTTGTGCCAGGCGGGATTCCGTGAGGCACGCTTAACCCTCCATCATCGCATCTTCGTGCTCGCTTCCTCCACCCTCCGCCACATCCTGCCCTCTGCAATTCGGTAAACTGGAAGCATGGTTCATGTAATACGCCCGCTGCCGGTTGAGCGACTTAAGCTGCTTGTGTTCGATCTCGATGGCACCCTCATCGACTCCGCGCAGGACCTGTGCAACAGCATCAACGCAGCGTTGGGACAGTATGGCCGCGGCCCACTTCACGATCCGGCCATCGCAAGCTTTGTAGGCAACGGCGCCCCAATGCTCATGCGGCGGTCGCTGGCATTGGCGGACGGGATCGCTCCGGAACAGGTGGATGAAGCCCTGCTCGCGGGCGCTTATGCGTTCTTTCTGCAGTACTATCGCGAGCACAAACTCGACTTTACTTATGCCTACGACGGCGTGCTCGAGGCGCTTGCCGCGTTGCGCGATCTGCACGACACGCACGGAGGGCCGCAGCGCACCATGGCCGTCCTCACCAACAAGCCTGTGCGTCCTGCGCGCGGCATTTGCGAGGGCCTCGGCATGGCAGACTACTTCCTACATATTTTTGGCGGCGACAGCTTCCCCGCCAAAAAGCCGGACCCACAGGGCCTACTTACCCTCATGCAGGAGGCCGGCGTATCTCCCGAGGAAACCGTGATGATCGGCGACAGCAAAGTTGATATAGAAACAGCCCGCAATGCCGGGGCGTGGGCAATAGGCTGCGCCTTTGGTTTCGGGCCGCAGAATCTTTCAGAAGTCGAGCCTGATGTCATCGTCGATCGCGCGTCCGAATGGACCATCGCGCTCAAGCCCGCGTCAGCGGTTGGCTGAACGAAAACGACATAAGACCAGCTCTCGCGGAACTTTTCCGGCCGTGCTTCCGTAGTTAGGTTCTGAGGAGCCGCGAATGAACCTGCGTGCGCTTATCTTCTCAGCCTTGCTTGCCATCTTTGCGTTTGTGCCCATGCGCGCACACGCCAACGATGACATCGTGCAGTTTGGCACGGACATCACCTCTTCGGCCGATCATCCGATTCACGACGCCGTCTGCTTCTTCTGCAGCGTTCATGCCGACGGAGAAGTCACCGGCGACATCGTTGTCTTCTTCGGAGGCGTCCATCTAAACGGGACAGCTCACCACGATGTCGTCAATTTTTTCGGACGTACGCGACTTGCTGACAACACTGTCATCGATCACGATCTAGTCAACTTCTTTGGCTCTGTCCGAGCGGAAGAAAATACACAAGTCGGCGGAAGCCTTGTTGTGCTCTTTGGAAACCTGCGCGCTCCCGCGTCATTCAGCATCGGCAAAGACCGCTTTATCTTGCCCGGATGGATACTCTGGATTCCGTTCATCATCTTTTCCTGCATCATCATCGTGATTGTTCGCGCATTCCGCGCCTGGCAGTGGCGGCGCAGTATGTACGCGGGATATCCCGTTACTCCGCATCCATAGCTGCTGCCAGCGTGCGCATGGCGTTCACGCTGTACGCTGGATGCATGGGTTTCGTATCAGTTCCGTTTGCGCGCCGTCTTCGAATCGTCATTCCCGGCGGCAGCGGACATGTAGGCCATATGCTGGCGCGATACTTCCAAGATCGCGGCCATCACGTCACCATACTCACCCGCGGCCCATACACGGCCAACTGGCAAACGGTTCACTGGGATGGCGAGCACCCAGGGCCGTGGGTCGAAACGCTGGAAGGTGCCGACGTTTGCATCAACCTTGCGGGACGAAGAGTCAACTGCCGCTATGATGACAAGAATTGCCGCGTTATATACGATTCCCGCATCTCGACTACCCGCCTCATCAATCACGTCATCGCCGGTCTTGAAGAACCTCCGCGCGTCTGGCTCAATGCGTCCACCGCAACAATTTATCGTCACGCCCTCGATCGCCCCATGGATGAATTCACGGGCGAACTCGGCGGCGGCGAGTTAATTTCGAAACATCGCCGCGCACCAGAGACTTGGGACTTTTCAATTCGTGTGGCAAAGGACTGGGAAGCGGCCTTCTTCAACACGCCCACTCCTTGCACGCGCAAGGTCGCCTTGCGTTCCGCAATCGTCATGAGCCCGATTCCGGGTAGCGCTTTTGCGATCTTCTCAAATCTTGTTCGTATGAGTCTGGGCGGCAGGCAAGGCAATGGCCGCCAATTTGTATCCTGGATTCACGAAACCGACTTCGCTCGTGCGGTAGAGTTTCTGATCAATCACCAGGATATTGAAGGCCCGGTGAACATCGCAGCACCCAATCCCCTGCCAAATCGCGATTTCATGCGCGAGCTGCGCGATGCCTGGGGGATGCCTAATGGACTACCCGCGCCGCGACCTCTGCTCGCCATTGCCGCAGCAATCATGCGCACTGAAACCGAACTGGTGCTCAAAAGCCGCCGCGTAGTTCCGAGTCGCCTGCTGCAGGCAGGCTTCGATTTCCAATTCCCCACCTGGCCCCAAGCCGCAGAGGATCTGGTAGCACAATGGAAAGCCAGAGAGTAAGGTTCCCAGTCCCCTCGTTTCCTAGTTCCCTATTCCCTGCTCTCCGCTATCTGGGCGTTATGTCCGTGACCGGCAGATCCCAGTGCGAAATCAGAATCTCGAACCTGCGCTGCTCTTCTTTTTGATAGGTAGCCTGATCAGGCCACAACTCTTTGATCATTGCCGCTTCATCCGGATTTGAACTCGTAGCCACCGTGCCGTTCTTAAAAACTATGGTCACGCGATAGTCCCAGCGCCCGTCCTCTGTTGTGTGGTACGCAGGAGACTCGATCTTAACCGAGAGAATGCGGCCAGCCGCCTGTTCTTTTTTGAGCAGCGGGTAGTGGTTCTTCTTGAAGAGCGAGAGAAACTCCTCCTGATGGCCCCATTGGCATTTGTAGTAGTACTCGACAGCATACGGCTGCCCTGACCCGCCCTGTGGCGGCGCACCTTGCGCCTTGAGCGGAGCGGCAAATGAAACGGCGAACGCCATAGCAAGCACAACTAAAAGCAGTCTACGCATAAGAGCCTCCACAGTGTGAATGCTGCAATTGTAACGTGCGGATTGCACAAGGAGGGTGTAGTTGTTGGCGCAAGAAAAACCGGCAATGGATGTAGTCCATTGCCGGCAAATGAGAGGAATAACCTGTTAGCCGAACACTCGCAGTCGAACTATATTTACGAACTTTAAGTATGAAAGTATGAACGTTCTGCGTACATTAAAAACCCGCGTACGACTCCAGCGCTGTCTTGCTTGGAATGGTCAAAGTGGAGCCGTGAAACGCTACCAGATGACGGCTCTTGAAGATGCTCAGGGTTCGAGTCACCGTCTCACGTGATGCACCGATGAACTCGCCGATTTCGCCGTGCGTAAGTGGGAAGCGGAAGTGGGTGCCTTCCTCGGTGGTCTTGCCGTTCGCGCTCCACTCCAACAGAAGGCGAGCAAGCTTTTCGGGCGCCGAGTTCGACAGCCCGACCGTGCGCAGCTGCTCGCAGGCCAATGTGTAGTCGCGGCTCAATTCCTCGGTCACGGTTTGGTAAACCTCGGGGTGCCGCATCAGGAAGTTGG
>Ga0157374_10004845_pt1 | contig 11296 bp, 10 predicted proteins | sample M25metaG_FD_115308 | JGI IMG/M metagenome (GOLD analysis project Ga0157374, IMG submission 115308) | Miscanthus rhizosphere microbial communities from Kellogg Biological Station, Michigan, USA - M2-5 metaG | ecosystem: Host-associated > Plants > Roots > Rhizosphere > Soil | place: USA: Michigan... | reverse complement strand
TATTGTTTCCAATTCGGCCATGAAGCACACTAACATTCATCGATAGTTTACTAAAGAAAAGAATGAAGGGTTAGTTCTAACGGCAGTAGGAAATAATGTCAATCCGACTTAAAAACGGAATCCAAGAAAGAAAGAAAGAAATAAGGAAAGAAAAGGGTGATTTGATTGTTGTGTCGAAACAAAGGAAGCGGTATCACACACTGTATTCTAAATCTTAAAGAAGATTATCATGCAAAGGATTTCCTTGAATAAATGGCTTGTCTGATAGGATCCTTTCCAAACTTGTGGTAGAAAGAAATCATGTTGAGGATGACTCGTTTTAACTCTAACATGAAGGAACTCTACTGAACAACAAGGAGTGACAGGATGAGCACGATTTCTTTAGCATCATCATCATTTCTCATGGTTGTCTTGACAAAGATCTCTCTCTACCATCTCTCTCTACCTCTCTCTCTACCTGACACGCAATCTACTTCAAATCCCGCTGTTTCTTTCAATCACTGCCTCATTTTCGAGCAATTCTTACACTGATATGACAGCGGTTTCTTTCTTTACGGAATCAATGCATTCGAGAGGTATAATAATTGTGTGAAAGAGGGCGAGTGGGAGTCATACTGAGATACTTTTAGTTAACTTAACTTGATTACAAACACATTCATGATACACTAACTTAGTTTGGTGTCTCCAGGGACACCAAACTAAGGAGGTGATAGAGATCATCATCTCCTGATTACTATCAAATCAAAGCTACTTTGACTCTTTCAATCCGTCTCCAGGACAGGGTTAAACTGATTCATATGACTTTTGTTGTACTGCATGCATTGTCTGCCGACTTCTATGAAGGAAATGTGGACCATGAAAGAGGAAGAGGTTGCTCTTTTCAATTGAATTGCATGAAATCATCTAAATCACTTCTCTAGTCAAGGATGTCAATCATAATTCGCTTTTATTATTGTGTTGCAGAGATGCAGGCTTGAGAAGGACAAGTCATGCAAGTCTTTTCTTTTTCGTGATGACGAGTGAATGATGACGAGTGAACAAGGAAAGGAGTTGCATCTCAACATTTAAAGACTTGAAGATGAACTTCAAACAACCATTACTTTTACCGGTTGTTCTTTGAGTTGTTTGTCATTCACATCAGCCTTGATATGATTCGATGGACGATTCACCCATGAATCGTGATTGGAATTTGGAAGTTGGATGTAGAGAAGAAGAGAAATTCATTCATGTATTCAAGTGCTGATCAAAAAGGCATGATGATAATGGAATGTTGAGATGGAACCAAACTCTGTTTAATGTCGTAAATCATTCCAAATCAGTCGTCATCATCCCCACAAACAAAATGACTAATAAACCTCTTTCGTTCTCCTCTACTTTTTTCCTCCTCCACTGAACCCTTCACGAAACGTCTTTTCATTTTTGATCATCAAACTCAAGAGTGGATCAGTCGTAACTTCCGCTGGAAAAAATCATTTTCACATGAAACCTTTACAGTAAAAGAGTCCGGGTCTCCATTAGTTTTCCTGGTTAGTCTTTCAGCCTGAATCTTCCTGGTTCATCTCAAGAAGGAAGAACAAAAAGAATTATAAAATGATATCCTTTTAAGATAAGTAGACAAATAGGACACACGACAGGACAAGCCTACAATAAACACCTTATAATTGTGTTTAAGTCCAAATTAATGTGTCTACTCCTCACGTATTTTGATTTCCCCCGTGACCTTGATAACTAGTTTATGGGGATCATGATAATCTCTTGTAGACCTCCCAACTCTTCTTTTAAAGACTAGTCTGCCCACAAGAAATCATTAGCATCGTATCCTGGACTTGAATTAATCGCAACTCTTCTTCGTTATATGGACTGGACTGTGGTTTTATATTTCAAGTCGGTTTGTTTTAATTCGACTCCCAATTACTTTAGTATTAAAACTGACCATCATAATAAATGCGTTTTCATTAACTTCAACAAGTACTTCACAAGACTTTAATGTCAGTAAGTTTGACTTTCATTGAATGAAGACTCAATTTGTCTGAACACATATTGCAAAAGGAAAACATGGCAAAAGGAATAGGATTTCAAACTTTGAATGTCTTGTGGTTCCTTAAATGGCTCATCAAAAGTTGAAATACAAAATACGAGTTGTTTTTTAAGACAAGGTATGTTTGCAATGCAATTAAATCAAGAAGAGTATGATGAATCAGTTCACAAATAAGTTTGATGTCTGACATTTACATCATTCTCTCGAAACAGCTATTAAATCCTTTCTAATAAGGAAATGCCATCGAACGAAGCAAACTACTAAGATGATCAGCTTGTTTGGCGGACATGGGAGTGGACTTGTGCTTCTGAAGTCATTGATACAAAGGATAGTCCTGTCCGTAAGCAATCAAGACCACTTTCTCAGCCCTTTTGTAGATGCGATCCAACTTCTCCTAATCCTTCAGACACAGAGAAGCAATACTGTAAAGGTCAACCAGAGGAACAGCACTTTCAGAACAAAATTCTCCCAGAACTTGATCATCAGATCACAGTACTTGAGCAACAGATGATATGACTGTTTCTTACAGCCATACATGTATTGTCGTAGAAATCATTCATTTTCAAGACCTTGTTGTCATCATTGGTTCGACATCGAATACACTGGCAATCAAAGAACCATCCTTGTTTGAGTTGTTCCCTTCTCTCGCTTTTGATCAGATAGAGATTAACATAAGAGACAGTGATCTCCTCTCCAGCCTTGATTTTGGTTGTTGTCATCCATATTGTAATCAGGAAGAAGTGCAGCCAAGTACGTGGAAATGCCTTTAACAGCAAAGGCATGTCCCAAATGGTGCCTCACGATATCCAGGTTAGGCATCATGTCATTGTACGACTTTGTGTTTCCATCTGGCAATGGAAACCTCTTCTCCTTCAAATCAGGCCGTCCTCGAAGTGTCAGGTAAACTCAAGTAAAGCAGGACATTTTCCATTTTAGCAATGGATTCATCTCTGATTACCTTAAAGACCTTGCACTCCTCGTACTTGTGATGGCCCTTCCAATCCTTCTTCTGACATTCCTTAGAACAGTACTGGACGAATCGACAGCCAGAGCAGGCCTTCAATGAATCAAACTTCTTGAGACACGAATCACAAGAAGATTCATGTCTTCTTTGATCAGATGCAAGGATGTAGATCAAGGGCTCTTCAGTCAGAATAACATCCCCAGGTTCATAGTCCTTCTTTGCGATCAACATGGCAGTATTAAAAGGAAACCAAGAAACCAAGTCCTAATGACTGCTTAAGAACACGTGCGAAACAGCCCTTCCAGTGATGTTCTCAGATGTCCAGTGAGTGACACCTATGGATCCGAAATGAAAGAGAGCTTTTATAGATTTGGTACCAATCATTGTCCATCATTGTCATCAATAAAAATCCCTTTTAAAGCAGTTCATTTAACCGAAAGAATAAAGAATGGCTCAAGAAGAAGTTGTTAAAAAATCCTATTAATAAGATGTAAAATGCATTATAATTTCTCTTACAAAGACCATTATCCAATGGGTCTTGAGTTAGAACTTGACATCATAAGCTACTGGTCATATGGTTTTAGAACTTTTGTTTAGCGCCCTCTTGTTGTTTAGAACTTTTCTAGTTTACATCTCAAAATATTTCAAAACTTGCTTTAGTTTTAAAGTGATAATAACTAGAGTTATTCGAACATGAACATGTCAGCAGTCTAATTACAAGTTGACATGTAAAACTAGCTCTTCCATGTCGTCAGAGAAACAAGAATAATTGTTTAATAGCCTGCTGACAGTGACTTAAATTTCTATTTTATTGTCAATTCATTAGAATTTAGCTTCATATAACATTCGATTGATAGTGAGTCATGAAACCAATACTTGTTTGTACACCGGGAGTGGTATATATCACTGGGTTGACTGGGAAGAATCAAATGGTTAAACGACAAACATCTAACAATAAAACAAACAGCTAACAGTTAAGAAGAAACTATTTGACTACATTTACATGATTATCTTGATCCTCCATCTCTTCTTCATCGGACTTAACAATTTTTCTGGGGACGAATTGCTTCCTACGGTTTCCTCCTCCTCCTCCTCCTCCGACCCTGTTTCCTTCTTCCCCTCCTCCTTCGATCGATGAAGATGGATGAGGAAGTACTTCAATGGAGTTGCGTGATATTCTTCGCTGTCTCTCTCGTTCTCGAGCTTCTTTCTTGAGTTGTCTCTTCCTTTCATTCAGGGATGAATGCTTGGTCATGTGCTCGATGACAGCCCTTTGAACCGAAAACCTCTTGTGGCAGAGACAACACTCGTAAGGAAGGGCCTGCTCGACTTGAGAGACATGTTGATGCAGGAGATAACGATGTGTATGAAGAGAAGGAAAGTCTACGAAGGAACATCCACATGATTCACAGTCGAAAACTCCATCCTCTTCCATGGCCATGTCTTGAAACAGACTAGTTTTCTTGTTTAACTGAGTGAACATTGTCTTTGGTTTACCATTACCATTACCATTACCATTAGTTGTGTTTGTGAATCTTTTATGTCCAAGTTTGTTGGCAGTAACTGACCTGGGGAACACTTTGAGTGCAACATTATTCTTTTTTCGAGGAAAAGGTTGATGAGAAACAACCGGATGATCAATTGAAGATGATGATGTAGACACATGAGAACTCTCAGAACCATCAGTGGATGCCTGGTCATACCTGTCCTGGTCATAATCTTCTTCAACAACGATTGGATCGTTGTTTGAGGTGCAGCTCCTTCCTTGGATCTTAGTTTTATCCCTTGTCTGTCCGTTCAATTTCTTTGATTCCTTTGGAGGTGTTTTTGTTGGAACCACTTCTTGCATTTTTGGCCATTTTTTGAGATCATTTCCAGAGACAAACAAGGGCTGGCTCTTCAAGAGATCCAGAGGAAATAGGGCTGCCAAGTTGCTTGCACTGCTTCCAAACCCTGTGGTCGATGGTGTGGTAGAGGAAGGGGAATGGGATGTCAGGGCCGACGACGTGACAGGATTTGTAAGAAGTGCTGCAAGACTTTGTACATTTTGTTTGGACAGTAAGTTTCCCTCCAGGATTCGAGACATGAGTTCAGGTGACAAAATGGTTGGTCCTGTAAGTGAAGAGGAGACCATCGAAGATGAGGTGACTGAAGATGGAAGAGCGAGGCCTACTTGAACAGCATCTCCATTAGTCTTCTTACCAGACTTAGAACTGATGGAGTTAGAGTTGATGTCCTTCTCTGGACTAACATGTTCCTTCAAATGAATGAGTGTCTTATCCAGAGGTTCAAACTCATACCCATCGTCGTTGTCGTAGTCGATCCCTTTGATTCTTCTCGTAAGTTTGGCATCGTAGTCAACTCCCTTATGGATCCTTAAGAAGTGCTTCTTAACATGGTCTGCTCGATTGAACATTTTGTTACAGATATAACATCGGAATGGTTTCTCGTCCCTATGTATGTTCTCGTGTCGAGTAAAGAGATCCCTTCGATCTGTAGAGTAAGGACATCGAGCACAACAGTACCTCCTGTGGGCACAGAACGAGGATGAAGGAGTTTGGGTAACAGAAGTAGAGGCAGATACAGGATCAAGACTTGACAAGACATCTTGAGAATTGGAATTGCCATCAGCCATAGTCGTCGATGGAATTTGTTTGGAAGATGTTGTCTTGGAGTAGGTTTTAGTGGATGAGTTCGCGACTTGAGATGAGTTCTTACTTGACTTTGACTCCTCAGGAGCAGCTTCGAAGCGACTTGACCTCCTCAGGATCCGAGGAAGAGGCCTTGATGTCTTGATTGAGGCCACTGGTCGTCTCATGACTTTTAACAGTAACAAGTTAAACAGACTAAATGTAACAGAGAATGTCGTGAAATTGTATCGAACAATTCCTGGTTAAGTTGTATTGAACTACCACTCCATAGTCTCTTGCTTTGATCTCCTACTACGTCTTCCACCACCTCCTCCTCCTACTACTCTACCTTTCCCTCCACAAGATATTCTCTAACGCCCTACTTCACTTCCCCAGGAAAAGTTGGCATGGAAACCATAGAACATGAATGAGGGAGGAAAGTATATCACGCAACTCAGAGCACTTCCTCCTCCATCTCTTGTTCCGAATCGATCGAAGCAGGAGGAGGAGGTGGAGGAGGGAACAGAGGAGCCATGAGTTCCCTTAAATCGATATATTCTTACCTGTTAGACCTACAAGTCTTTGTTTCTCGACCAAATGATATATTAAAGACAAATCTATGAAGCGAATGAGTTTAATGAACAATAATAATAATATAATAATAATAATAAAGTAAATTTAAGACACAGACACAGACCAAGTGAGAGAGAACTAAAAATGTTAACGACTTGTCTCGTTGTTGATGTTGGATTTGACGTCTACTTGTCATCAAATCAAATGAGAAATCATCCTCCTTCTTCTCGTCGTCAAAGAAAATGTCTGTTTATACAGTCTCTGTCTCATTTCAATCGAAAAATTCATTCATCCTGCTCTCCTTGTTGTGGTACCACAAGATTCTTCTTGTCATCAATGTAGTAGTAAAGGGTTGCCAACTACACGTAAGACTGGCTGCTGCAAAACTTGTTAAAGGGGTGACGGTTTAAACACATACATTGTTCGACAATGCATTGGTTCGTGTCTGTGTATGTGAGTGAATGCAAACAATGCCTTATGCATTGCTTTCGTGGTTCTTGTTCTTGTCGTCAACTACTCCACTAAAGAAAAGACAGTTACTTTAACTGTCTCAGTTGAAGGAACCAGAAGTGGAACCTCCAGAGGAAGAGTCGAGTAGCTCATCAGCCATATCATCAGGATCAAGGATGCCATCCATAACATCCTCCCCGACCTCTGAAGTGGGTGAAGTAGAAGCCGATGAGATCCCAGAACTTGATTCGCTAATACTTCTAGCCCTGTGCGTTTGAGACAGTTCATGGTGAGGGACCCCGGCCTCCTCAGACAACTGGTCCAGTTTTCGAAGAAGGAACCTTTGCTCCCGAATCAGCTGCACCTTCTGTGACCTTTGTTTCTTGTCTCGCTCTTCCAAGTTCCGTATGAATCCTTTGGCCTTGTTTAGCAGACCCAGGGTAGTATGTCTACTCGACTCTGCCCCTAAAGGAACCAATTCCTTTAGTCGTTCGAGACATCCTCGTAAATGGGCTCGTCTGTCGGTGTCAAACAGATATATTAGGACAACATCTTAAACGACTCAACTTATATGCCACATGTTCAACTCATTTGCAGCTAAAAAGCAGGAGGGCAGGGCTTCATTCATTCTTCTTCTCAAGTCGTTTCTTACATTTTCCTTCACCAGTTTCTCTTCTCTTCCTGCCTCACTATCTTTTTATGTTCCTGAAGGCCATGAGAGTACTCACCGGTTCTTCTCCAGCTCATTGTGGGTCGTCCTGCAGGCATCAATGGATCAAGTCGTGGAGGACGAATAATAGACGGAGCAAAACGGAGTAAAAGTTGAGGAGCAGCATCACGACCACCAGATCATCATCGAGTTATCCATGAGGGAACGAACAAGAGAGAGAAGAGAGAAATCGACCGAAAACATTTGGAATCCGTTGAGAACCAGGATCACGAGACAAGAATGAGACACAAGTATGAGAGAAAGAAATAAAACAAATATAACAATCAGTTCCCCAACCATCTCTCATGCCATGAACACTAATGCATACCTGTTTCCCTGAGATTTTTTAATTTTGGACTTATTTTTGCTGTTGGTCTGAAGGAGATCAAATGAAGTTGGGACATGACTTGAAGCGTATCCGTGTTCAGCCTCTGTTTTAAATAATAGAGATAGAGATAAATAAAGTATATCAGAATCACGTCAACCAAGAACCACGTCAACCAAGAATGGCAACCGACAACACGTCAACCAAGAACCGAGACAAGACTTGATTCTTTGGTTAAATTTGTGTCTCTTTTTGTTTCATCTCCTCCTCCGTCGTCGGATCCATCGTCGGATCCAAAGAGTAAAGAAGAGGACCAGTTACTCAGGTTTGCTTTTTCCAAAGAAAAGGCAGTGACCGAGAGACTTTCCCTCTCCATCTCGTCATTACATTTGTCTGCCCTCGTCCTTCTCTCGTCCTCTTCCTCTCGTCCTCCCCCTCCCTTTCCTTCAAAGTCAGCTGAGGGTACAGTGACAGCCCAGTCTGGTCTAGTCTTACATAGACATGAGTCAAAGGATATATACTCTCGATTTACTACACACTCACTCACATAATACCCTCCCATTCGACCCCTCTAGCCTGCATCATCAAGAGGTGTACAAGTTAAGTTGGCTCCGTTTGAACTGCTGGAGGAGAAGCAAAGCAAAGCAAACCAGATCCACTCCTCTCTCTTCTCCTGGTTTTCTTTCTCTCTTGTCTTGCCTTCTACTGCTTCATCTTCTACGTCGTTCTTTCTTGTCTGCAAACTAGTCAATCCCTCCCAAACAAACTCGCACTCATACACTCACATACAAGGCCACGTCTGTCGGGCAAAAGGACACGAGGGTCATGGCAGGACAGGAAGGAAGGCAACACATGGGCAGCATAGACAAGGCATGGCATCAAAGGACTAGAGATTGAGTCACGGCATTCAATCCAATAGTCCTTGTCATTCAAATCATCAAGAGATCAAGGCTCAGTCATCAAGACATTGGTAGACATACCTCGTTCCCGTCGTTCCAGGTACTCGGCTGCTTCAAGAAGGGCTGCGATACTCAGACTCATATTCAGAAGGAGATCTAAATCCAAGAAGACCGTCAAACAAGACCAGTCGTTGTCTTCGAAGAGGAAAACTCTCCTCCTCGTCTTCGGGTTCTCTTGTCCTCCTGTCGTTGGAGGTGTCGTGGAGGTCGAGGGTGAAGAGGGAGGAGAGTTTTCGGGCTCAAGTCCTGTCAGTAGATTTGATATCAAGACATAGACAACAACCTTCCTCGAGTCTGTAGTCCTGGGTTCTGTAGCCTGAGATGCAAAGCAAGACAAGCAAAGAGAGAGGCAGAGCGCATGCCGTTTGAGTGGAGAACCAGTTCCGAATCAAAGACAATGACTCGGGACTGAACCTCCTCTTTACTGCGCAGTCTCTTTTACTGTCAAAGAAGCTTCGGAGGAGAAGCATGACAAACGCATGGACTCATTATGTTATGAAGATGGTCGTTCAGTCAAACCAGTATCTTTACTGGTCAGCCTTCGTGTCCGATCCTTCTTCTCCAGAGTCAATGACTGGGAGGAAGAATGAGGTGTCGGTTGAGAATGAGCGGGAGGATCCCTACTACTACTCATCATTAGATGGAGTAGAGAAACCGAAAAAGAAAAGAATAAGAAACTTGTTGTGGGAGAAGACAAGGGAAGACAAGAGAACGAGAAGACAAGAGAACGAGTCCAGAAAAGAAAGAAAGAAAAGAGAAAGAATCCAGTCCTGTTTCCCTTCATGAGTCCAAGAGAGATCACGAGGATCATGATGATGATCAAGTGATTGTTGTTGAGAAGGAAGTTGAGTTACTTCCCTTCACATGATGATGATGATCATCACCACCACAATCTATTCCATTCCAGTCCACATCCGAGAGCCTGCTTCAGACAAGTTATTGACTCTACGGGAGTGACTGCGAGAAAAGAGACTGCGAGAAAAGAGAATGCAAGGGAAGAGAATGCGAGGAAAGAGAGACAAGTTTTGCAGGAAAAGAGAAGCAAACACATTTAAAGCACATGTCATCAGAGGAGGACAAACAGATAGAAAAAGCATGTGACTCAAATGCATTGAGTGTTAATGGAATGGAATGGAAAGTAAAGGATGGGGACTGTGATCTCTGTGATCACAGGTTGTCGGGTCAACTCGACACCTCCTCCTCCGCATCAACGGATGGAGAGGAGAGAGAGAAGAGCAAATGTCGACGAACTAGGTTTTGTTTTTCTTTTCCTCTGGAATCACGAGACTCAGGACAGGATGTTGAGAAAACAAGTGAAAGGAGTCACAAGCATTAGGATCAAAGAAGTTTGTAAGAGAATTCACAGATGGATCATCAAGTGATGCCAAAAATACTACATCTTTTTCTGGTTCTCCTTGTTTTCTTTTTCCTTTGGTTCCTCTGGTTCTGAGAAGGATCATCCCAGATTTCCATGTATCAGTGGATCCATCTTCTTCTCATCATTTTTAAGATGCTCTTTTTAAAATGTGTCCTTTTCCTGTTAATGCTTGAGAAGATTTTTTAAAATCCCGAGTAAGAGAGCAATATGATACCGAGCAAGAGAGGCGTGGAAGATGAACAAGAAAGAACCCTTCTTGTTCTTGTTCTTGTTGTCGAACTTCTCTTGCCATGAACCTACTCAGAACACAAGGTGTTCTTAAGAGGAACCAGAATTTCTCTCCTTTTTATGTATCCTTGCTCTGTTTTCCATGCAAAGGTGTACTTTCAAGATGCCTTTGAGTTCTATCATCATCTCTTTGCTCCCTTCCTTCCCTAAGACTACACTAAAATTAGAGCTGCTCTCTCTCTCTCGAGATGATGATGATGTGATCTCTGTTGGGAAGGGAATTCTAAACATGAATGACAACATAAAGAGTATAAACTCGTGAGTGAGTGCAATTAACAATGCAATGCAGGCAGAGAGAAATTGTCCTTCACCTTGAATTGCCCTCAATAGAGAGCTGCTTCCAATGAAGAGCTGCTGAGAAAACATTACACGTAACTCATGGGTAAGCAAAGTAGAATAATAAGATCACACAACACATAACACATCACGAAGCAGGGCGACAACAATACCAACAGACTTGATAGCCTGTATAGTTGGCTGTGGTTGAGAGACAAACACGAAGAGACAACGTGACTTTCTTTATTCCTTCCTTAACGTCAGTTTGAATTACATGGCAAGGAATTATTGTGGATAAAATGAATAGCAAATGAGTGCGAATAAAAAATAATGTAAATCTCGTTGGGAACAAGAGAATCATTCACTCCCAGTCAGACTGAGAGGGATTAATACTACTACATTCTATCGTATCATCATATCATGTACAATCACTATGGAGTGTAATAAACAAGAGGTTCATGAGAGGAGTCAAGGATTGAACCTCTGTAATCGCTTTGACTCTATTATCATACACCTGTCACAAGGTCTCTCGAGCAATGGCTTCAACATCGGGATAAGAGTAGTAGAAACAGAAGGTCTGTCAAGAAGAAACGAGATTCAGGTGCAGAGAACGGAGAACAGAGAACAGAGAACAGAGAACAGAGAACAAACTCGAAAACAATGTCATGTATATCTCATGTCGTTGTTGCCAACCACGATAAGAACC
>Ga0157374_10004843_pt1 | contig 11298 bp, 18 predicted proteins | sample M25metaG_FD_115308 | JGI IMG/M metagenome (GOLD analysis project Ga0157374, IMG submission 115308) | Miscanthus rhizosphere microbial communities from Kellogg Biological Station, Michigan, USA - M2-5 metaG | ecosystem: Host-associated > Plants > Roots > Rhizosphere > Soil | place: USA: Michigan... | reverse complement strand
GCCGACATCGACCGGCTGGCCAAAGACGTCGAGGCTGCCCGGATCGAGGCAGGCTGCGACGGCCCCGGATGCGGCTGCGGACTAGGTAGCGACGACGGCTGCCCGTGCGGCTGCTCGTGAACGCACGCACTGAGCTGCGAGTGATCATCGCCTGCTCGCTCGTGATCGGCGCTCTAATCGGCGTGGCACTCATGCTCGCCCTCGGGTGCCCGTCGTGACCGCGCCCCCGGAACCTGTCAACCTGTTTGAGGCACCGGTGAGTGGAATTTACGTGAGCTTGACAGAGAGGGCCCGGCCGCAGTGGTGGGTGCGGTCTTTAGCCGACGGAGACGCTCACCTCGGCGTCTACAGCCCACCCAGCCGGTCGGTGATCACGCTCTGCGGTACCGAGTTCGTCCCGCTAGCTACCGGCTACCCGCCGCACCTCGCGCCGCTAAAGACGCTGGGCGATCCCGACCAGGCATGCCCGGAATGCAAGAGGGAGTCGCGATGATGCGACGTAAGGGCTTCATCGTGTTGCTGCTCGCAACGATGCTGGGTGGTGCGGTGCTACTGGCCGTCCCCCTCTTCGTCACCGACAGTGGCGAAGATGTCGTACGACAGGTGGGGGGTCGGATGCGTACTAAACCCTGTCGTACCTCCCTCATTTCGTAGGTTTCTGCCAGGTTTTCTGCTTAGTGAATTGAGTACGCACACACCAGTACGCGGCCCCTACCCCCCTCACCTACGACACAGTCACTCTCTGTAGAGGATTAGCCCCGTGATGACTCCCGAGGACAAGGCCCTAGAGGCTCGCTGCCGGCGGCTGCTGGACAAGCAGCGCGTGACCATGCGCCGGGTGCACTCGCAGCGTCGGCGCAACGGTGGTACCTATGAGCTGAGCATGTACCTGACCGCCCGTGGGCGAACCAAAGTGCTGTGCACCGGTCTGACGTTGGCCGACCTCGAAGAAGCAGCCAACGACGCACTGCACTACGCCAAAGTGCTGCGAGCCCAGCGGGCCGATGCCGCAGCCCGAGCGAAGCTAGAGCGCGACGCCGAGCAGCTGCGCAGCGAGCTTGCCAGCGAGCGGAGGCGACTGGCGGAATACGACCGCTGGCGCCAGACCGCCAGCTGATAGCGCTGGCGATTCGCCAGCTCGCCAGCCATCACTTTCGCCAGCTGGCGACTCTCCTACCAGGATCGATAGGCCCGCCAGCCTGGCGGGCGCCAGTTCGCCAGCTATCAACAGACTGGCGATTCGCCAGTCGTCAGCGCCCGAGTGCGTCCTGAACATTGCCGCCACGGTCGCTGACGGCCTTGCGGATTATCTCGATGGCGCGCTGCGCCTCTCGGGTGTCGTCGCCGCGCAAGTCCAGCCGCACCACAACTGTTTGTGGACCGGCTGAGCCTGCGCCCCCGAGGCCGATCAGCGAGCCTTGTGCCGGCATCGACAGACCAGCAGCCCCGGCGAGCTGATAGGCCGCACCGGTCACGTTCGGGACGCCCTGGATCATCCCCGAAGCGATCATCGATGAGATCTTCGCTCCCGCGATGTGCGGTGAGCCCGAGCCTGACAGCGGACCTTCCTTAGCCGGACTGAAGGGCAGGGAAGCTCGGATCTTGGAAGCTACCGAGCCGATCGCACTGCCGACCGCGCCGACCATCGCCATGATCCCGTTTATGAGCCCTTGGATCACGTTGCGGCCGGCCTGGTAGAGCAGTCCGGCTAGGTTGCCCAGCGCGCCGAGGATGCGGCCAGGGATGGACCCGACCACGCCGAGCAGTGCGCCGATGTAGCCGCCAACGATGGCGACCAGCGCGCCGAAGGCCCCGCTGAGGACGCCCTTAACGATCTCCCCGGCGCCCGAGGCAATCTGCACGACGCCCTGCCACAGTCGGGACCAGTTGCCCGTCAGCAGCGCGGCGAAGACGTTCAGGATCCCGCTGATGACCGAGACCACGCCCGAGATCACTTGCGCGATGCCGCGCCAGACCGAGGCGACTACCGGCCCGAGGATGTCGACCATGAATGAGTAGACCGGGGCCATGGCGGCGATGAACGCACCCAGAGCTGGGATCAGTTGGTTCTGTATCTTGCCCCAGATCTCGGTCAGCACCGGACTGACCGCCGACCAGATCGCCTGCCAGGCCCGCTGGACCGAGGGCACGAAAACGTCGGTCGCCGAGCGCAGACTGTCCAAGAAGCCAGTACCCGAGGGCGTGGCAAAGAACGTAGCGAGCCCTTGCCCGGCTGCCTGAATGTCTGACCAGTGGTGAATGATCAAGGCCGCTGTGCCGCCGACAACGGCGAGCAGATTACCGCTCATAACACCGGCAGCGATGGCTACCAGGGCCATAGCGTCTTGTGCGAGAGCTATGGCGGTCCGGTGCTGATTCCAGAAGTCGACGGCCTTCTTGACCCATTCGACCGTATCCGCGATGGCGTCGCGCACCGCCAGATAGTCGGTTTTCAAGGTGGCCAGACCGGTCGAGACCGTGACGGCGTTGACTCGGTCGAACCATCCCGAGAGGCGATCGAGCACGCCGGCTAGGCCGGATTCTCCCGCCGCTAGGGAGACACCGGCGATCCGGCCGATCATGTTGCCGAAGCTCTCGGCCACTCGGGACACATGCGGTCCGAGCACTTCCATTGCCAGACCGGTTGAGTAGGTCAGGTTTCGGATCGCCTCGACGCCGGCAGTTGACTTGCCCCAAGTCAAGAATCGGTCGATCACACCGTTGGTCGCCGAAGCGATCCTATTCATTCCGTCGGATACGGCTGGGAAGTTGGCCTTAGCGAAGCCCGAGGCAAGCTGCGGCAGATTCCGGGTAGCTAAGACGCTGGCGGCAAGGCCGGCCCGAGTGAGCATGTCGGGTATCGGGTTCAGGCTGCGCAGCACCGCCGGCCCGATGCGGACGAAGGTGTCCTTGACGAACAGCCCGGCAGCCCCGAAGGCCAACAGTGCCGGGGCGGCTGCAACCGAGGCGCTGACGACCTGACCGACCGCGCTGGCCGCCTTGATCAGGTAGGGCGCCGCCGTGAGGGCTATGGAGCCCACAGCGCCGATGAGGGACACCCCTTTGCCTGCCGAGCTGGCAAGTTCGCCGAGCTTGCCACTGAGGCTGTGCACGAACTTGTCGAGCTTCGACACCCCGCCCGAGGACGAGTCGGCATCCTTGCCGAAGCCCGAGATCTTGCGCCCGGCGTCATCGGCGTCCTTGCCGACGCCTCGGAAGGTGCGGCCGGCCGAGCTGTCGCGGCCGAACAGCTCGAAGACGAGAACGGTCACGGCTTGACCTTCGCCTCGACGGCTGACAGTCGGGTCTTAATGGTCGCCAGGTCCCCGAGGGTGGCGGGTACGGCCAGCGCGCGCTTAGCCACCTCGGCCGTCTTGTGCGGGCACGGGTCGACCTTCGAGGGGCACGCAGTGCCGGCGGCCTGCTCGGCGTAGGCGGTCAGGATCGGCTGACCATCGGCCGGTGCGATGTCGCCCTCCCAGATCTTGCGATAACAGGTGTGGCAGGTAACCGCGTATGCCGGCCCTAACGTAATCGGCGGTGCATTCATGTCGGGCATCGAGCAATCCTCTCTATGATTCTGTCAATGGCCGAAGCCAGGTTAGTGATACATGGTTAGTGCCACCGAACCCGACGTCGGTATTGATTGCCGCACCGCAGTTCTGATAGGCCCCTACTATGATCCAGTCGACATACCTCAGTCGCACGACCGCTGAGCAGCTCAGAGTTACCGGCGCAGAACCAACGTTAGATTGCCACGACTGAGCGATATGGTGAGTGAAGTCGAGCGAAGTGCTATTAGACCCGAGTTGAATGGTTAATCCGCGCTGCCCCCCACCCGCATTTCCTAGTAACCTAAGGCTCGCAGTGATGAGGTACACACCTGGATAGAACGGAGAAAATGCATTATTTGCCGCTGGCCTAAATAGGTTGTCGCTGTCATACGAGACACTGTCAAAACCTATAGCCGTTTCCGTGGCATTCGGGATCGACTGCGCCACCTTATGTTCATACCGCACATCTCGCCGGCCAGAAGTTGTACTGCCATCGGTCGGAATTATCATTTGCCAGCCAGACGCGGCGGCGCCTGATCCGTTTGGTGAGTCTCGCCTGTACTGGTGTATCGCGTTAGTGCCGAAGGCATCGGTCATGCCCAACAACATCTGACCTACGAACGGGTTAGGCGCGATTTGAGTCGCGAGTGATTCGATATCCGTGGTGAGTTGGGTTACCGGCATCCCGACGTGCTCATTGTAGTAGGCAGGAGTGAGGTCAAGCCCTGCCGGGAACTTGTTAGTGACCGCCATTATGGCCTCAGCCACGTAAAGTCGATGTGGTTAGTGCCACCGAACCCGACGTCTGTATTGATACTACTGCCGTTGTTCTGCCAGCCACCGCAGCAGACCGACGTGCCGGCGGCCACCCGAATAGCTGAGGCCGTGGCGACCGTGGCCGGCGCGGTGCCGACGTTGACCGCTGTTTGTGAGGCGAAGCGGCTAGCGACTACGAACGTCGTGCCGGTCAACAGGAACAAGTGCCGCTCGCCGGTAGTCCCCACATTGAACCGAACACTAGCCGTCACGATCCATAGACCGGCACGGTTGAGCAGGAAGTCGGTATTGCCGGTACCCGATGCGGTTACGTCGCTGCACGTGGTCACTGCAGTAGGAAAGTTGATCTTAGTATCCGTGCTGGTCGTAATGGCCTGAAGCGTGCGTTGCTCATAGCGCGCCTCGTGCTGCGTGGCAGCCGTGCCCCCTCCCGTTCCCATGAAGGCCACCCACGCCGCCCCGGTGTAGCGGTAGAGCATGTTGTCTGTCGTGTTGAAGACGACTTGACCCGTAAACGGTGCGGTGATGTCGCCCGTCGTGGTGACAACCGGAATGGATCGGGTGTTGAGCACACTCGCCGTGGCGTCGATGCCGGCGGGCCATTGGTTCGTGACGGCCACGGTCTAGAGCACCCCGCCGACGAGCGTGCGCAGATCGGTCGCTGCGATGTTGCCGCCCACCCGAGGTAAACCGGCTCGGTACAGCGCGTCATCACAGGACCGCTGGTAGGCCACCGTGGCAGCTTCGAGGTCGATGCCGCGCTCTGTGCGGATGCGCTTGGCAGCGTTGGCGGCCAGTTCGAGCGCCGGCACGCTGCGCGCCAGCTTCGCCGCCTCCCGATCGGCCCGCCAGCCAGTCGGGCTGCTCTGGTCGAAGACCGGCTCGGTACGTCGGGCTGTCCGGGCGGCGTGCTCGACAGCAGCACACGCGTCGCGCCATGCGACGTCGGCTTCGTCGAAGGCCCGCTGCGCAATCGTGAGAAGCAGCTCGGCGCCCTGGCGCTGCGGGTCGGTCTTGACCTGCTCGGCTTGCGGGTCGGGCTCGGTGTGGACGAAGGCGGTCTCGTCGGCGAGCAGCCCGTCGGCCTGGCACCAGTAGCCGGCGGGCACGGGGCGGCAGTGCTTGCCGGTCGTTCCGCAGTTCGGGCACGGCTTACCCGTCTGGAAATTTTCTACAGCCACTTTCAGGGCTTGGGTGGTGCGAGACACCGGCCCGAGGCTCTGCGTGGCGCTCAGAGCCTTGTCAGAGTGTTCGGTGATCACTTTCGCTCCAATCGGTCGGCCTGACGGCCCAGTTCGTTGAGTACCTCTCGGGCAGCGCCCGACAGGCCCTTGCCCTTTGCAGCCCGAAGTGCGGCAACCTGCTCGGCTCGGTCGGCCAGCGCGGTCACCATGGCTAGGGCAGCACTGCCCATCTCGGCTAGCTCGGCGTCGACCAGCACGCGCTCGATTTGAACCTCGATCCAGCTCTCCACGGTGCTCACGCGTTCACTCGACGGGCGATCGAGCGCATTTGCTCACGCAGGCAAGCGGCCCGAGCGGCCGACTCGTCGGGGCTGGGCAGGCCGCGTATGCGTGCGACGTAGCGGCCGAACTCGGCCAGCTCCCGGCTACGCAGGTTGGCCGTGCCGGTGCCGATGCCGGCGCCCCGAAGGACCGGGCTCACTTCGTAGACGGCGAGCGATTTTAGGAAGCGCACCCGCTGGCCCCCGAAGTCCCCGAACTCGGATTCGAGGACGTCGAAGCCATAGGACCATTCACAGGTCTTCAGCTCGTCGAGTACCTGCCAGTGAGCCAGCCCGTCGGGTGTGGTCAAGAAAAACTTGACCTCGGCTAGGGCTTCGTCGCCGTAGCTGGACAGAACTGCGGACCCGACGGGCAAACCGCCCGGCTTCCATATGCCGTGCTGCCACGGAGAGACCGGCACGATCGCTCCCTCGGGCACCGCACCCGGAAGCGTCACATCGCCATCGTGGTCGACGACGTTGTAGCGGATGAACGTTGCCGTGGCCCGACCCTGTGCGGGCGACTTCAACGCGCATCCGTCTCCGAGGGTCTTACGCTCCATGATTCACCGCTTCCATGATCGACTTCGACGGGGAACTGCTCGCGTCGCGAGGCAGTAAGGGCAAGGGGTCCTGAGGGAAGGGCCACGCCCCGTAAGCGGACCGCCCCCACCGCTGCACGTCACCTCGCACCTGCTGCTCTATTGCAGCGGGAGTGCTCAATGCGATCAGCTCTCGAACCCTGCACTGCCGACCGAGGCGCATCTTCGGGATGACCGAGATCTAATGCTTCGGTAGCCAGCATCGGACCACCACATCGAGGACATGGTGTGCCTATGGCTAGGGGCAGTAGGTGGGCACGCAGCTTGTCGTGTGTTGTGTCATACCCACGTGCCCGAGGGCTAGGGCGTATCGCATCGCGGGCCTGTTGGGCCGGACGATCGTGCGCGGTTTTGCAGGGACCGCACCGGGTGCCCGAGGTGGGATCCCCGCAATCCATGCACGGGCGCTTAGCCATCGGTGCCCCCGGATTTACGGGCCAGGTGCCGAGCCGCCCCCGCTTTGCGTCGCGCTGTGGCTGCCTCGGATCGTTGGCGCATGTGCTCGACAGCTTGTGCCAGGCAGTAGGCGTAGGTCTGTGGCTTGTCGTTGTAGACGTAGGCGAGCATCTGTTGGTCCTCGACCGGTAGCTCGGTCCAGCAGGTGTGGCACAGCGGCTCGGCTGGCCCCATCGGGTGCGAGCAGTTCGGGCAGCTCTTGGGTTCCCGACGGGCTGCGCGCTTCTCGATCTTGTCCTGCTTGCGTTCCCAGGATCTGTGGTCCTTGAGGTTGCTCGATGTCATCGTGTTGCCTCCTGCTCCCTTGATTTGTTGATCTTCGGATCCCGAGTTGTGGATCTTGGAAGCGGCATGTCCGAATAATCCCGTTTAGCCCTGTACCCCTGTACCGGTACAGGGCTAAGGCCGACAACCCGAGGGAAACGGTCCGAGGCCCCCGAGCGTTTGACCAGGAAAGAGAGATAAATTAACTGCTCTCTGATAGCTGGATCTTGAGGCGTGTTCCCTCGGGTAGCCCTGTACCGGTACAGGGGTACAGGGCTTAAATAATTATTTATGTTGATCACCAACCAGCCGGTAGCTAGTGCTCTCCTGACCCCGGTACTCAGTCACCTCGGGCACCACTTGACCGCTAGCAGTCAGCAACTCGATAGCGTCCTCGAAGCTGTCTCGGACCTCACCAGCTTTGAGGCGACTACGCAGCAGGTTGCGTGGCATCGGCCCGCTGCTGTGGCGGCCTAAGGCACGCAGTACCGAGCCGGCGGCGCGCTGCGTGGCTGCTTTCGTCTTGACGTCGTCAGCGGCTAGTGCCCGCTGGCCGTCGGCCTTGCCCCGCTGCATGTTCTCCTGCGCGGCCTTAGCCGCCAGCTCGCCGACGACCTCACCTCGGGTCGCATCCGAGACGGCCATGAGTCGATCGGCAAGCCGCCAGTCGTCCTCGGTAACCGATGTGCGCCCGGCCAGGATGGCGAAGGCCGCAGCGACCTTTTCCTGGCACAACAGCCGGTGTCCGTCCAGCGGGTCGCCTCTGCCCGCCAGCTGTGCCTTACGCGCCCCTCTGATGGCCGTCGTGACGCACTCGGGTACCGCCATGGTGACCCGGCCAGTACCTGGTGCCCATTGCTCAGCCAGCGCCCCTACCGCGTTGGGTATCGGGTCCGAGTGCCACTCGGGACGCTGCCAGATCCACGGCCCCAACGAATCGGTCGGCATCCTCTTTGGGAGATCGAAGCGGGTAGGCAGCCAAAGGAATCGCTGCGGAGTGCCGCCGTCAGCGTCGTCGAGAAGCACACCTGCCCTACTGGGCTGCACGCCGGCCACGAATCCAGCACGGTAGGTGTGTGGCTCGACCGGCACGCGCTTGTGAACATCGACGTACTGATGCCCGAGTCGCTCACCCATATACAACCGGCGCAGCTCGGCTAGCACTGTCGAGCCGTTCTGTTTAGCGTGCCCGGCCAAATGATCGATCTCCTCGGCAGTGAACACAGCCGAGTAGGCGTGTCGCTCGACTACCGGCTTTTTGTCGAAATCGACCGCTGCGCGTGCGTAGGCGTGGGCGATACCTTGACCTGATCCGAGCGAGTGCGTCTCGAAACCAGGCTCGGGTCCTAGGTCGACAGCGACTTCGGCGACGGACATGGCACCGCCCTTGCCGCTACCCGAGACACCCACTAGTGCTAGAAACAGGTTCAGGCTGCCGACTCCGCCGATCAGTGGCGGGAGTACAACTCGGTAAGACGTGGCCGCGACAACGCGCACGAGCACTGCGCCTAACACAGCCCATGGCGACACCAGCCGATTTACCGCCGTGTTGTGAACGCGCAGCAACTCGGGACGCTCTGACCAGAATGTTGGGTCGCTACCTCCCAATTCCTGGCGATGGGCGACCATGAGATCTCCTTGCGCGATGGCCTGATCGGTCATAGCCGAGAACTTCGCCACGTCGAACGGCTCGTCGGGCCAGCCGCACTCGCATCCGTCGTCTGGGATCTCGTCGATTTCATAGAGCCGACCGGGCACGCCTGCCCAGCGGCCACACTTCGAGCAGGTGTCAGCAAGCGAAACCTTCGCGGTGGTCACGGGGTCACCACCCGTGCGCCGCTGGCTTCGTGTCGGGCCGGCGGGTTAAGCTGACCGAGGCCCGAGAAGCCAGTTTGGGAGCCGCCCTTGTACAGGGGGCGGCTTCTCTCGTTCGGGGGTCTCACTTCACACCTCCGCAGCCACGGGACTTGAAGCTCGGCGTCGGCCGGACCAAAGCCTTGACGTCCTCGGGATCGATGCGGATCTGATCGCCGACCCGGTAGGCCGGCAGCCGGCCCTCACGTATCCAGCGGTAGGGCGTGCTCTCGGACACTTCGAGCTGCTCTGAGACGTCAGCGCAGGTAATCCATTTGCGTTCGGGCATAGACATAGCGCATCTCCGTGCGTGTGATTGATTGCGAGAAGACCGATTCCGGCCGTGTGACAGCGACACTATCCACAACAGCCGTAACAATGCAACTGAATGCTGTGCGCGGCTAACGCATGCTGCGCTTAGTTGCGTCTGACTGCGCTATGGCTCACCTCAGTAAATGGCTAAACCATGGTCAACAGAGATTCGCTAAATTGGTCAGATCCGATCCCCCAACCCAGCGCGCCGATGCGCGGCACGGGCTCGCTCGTCGGCTGCACTGGCCGCGTAGCGACCGACCATCTGTCGGCTCCGCCATCCGGCCAAGCGCATCAGGTCTTGCTCCTGCTGCCCGTCAGCCAGCCAGCGGTGCGCCATGGTGTGCCGGAACTGATGCGGGTGCACGTGCCCCAGCCCCGCAGCATCGGCGCGGCGGTCGAGCAGCCGACGAAGCCCGGCTTGGCCTAGCGGCCCCTGGCTGCCCAGCCACAGTGCGCTATCGCGCGAGTAGGTGTGCCGAGCCCGAAGGCGCAGGTATCGCCTCAGTGCCTCTCCTGTGCGGTTGCCGAAGGGCACGGCCCGACCCCTGCCCCCCTTACCGAGCACGCGCGCAACGTCTTGCTCGAAGTCCAGATCAGGTACTGCCAGCCCGAGCAGCTCAGCCGATCGCATGCCGGTGTCGATCAGCAGCCGAATAATCGCGGTGTCCCGACGGTCGGTGAAGTCTCTGCCCTTAGCCGTGGCCAGCAGCGCCGAGAGCTGCTCGTCGGATAGGACCGGCACGGGTTGTTCGGGTACCCGAGGTGGGTGCATCGCCTCAAAGACGTTGACCGGCACTAGGCCCTCATCGGCCAGCCAGCGCCAGAGCTGCTGAAGCGACCGATAGCAGCCCGCCACGGTGGCTGGCGAGAGCGTGTCGGCCTTACCAGCCCGGCGTCGAGGTCGGGTCAGCTCGGCGACAACGAAGGCCTCCACATGCGCCCGAGTGATGTCTTCGGGTCGTGTTGGCATCTCGTTGTCGAGAAAATAGGCCAGCAGCGCCCGAGCGTCTTTGAGGTACCGGCGTTTCGTCGACTCGGCGCGATTGGTCGACCCGAGATGCCGGCGCCAGTCATCGAGCAGCTCGGCGAGATCGCATAGATCATCTTCAATAATCTCTAGCTCACCTCATGGCGTGCGCACACGTGGCAGCTATTTATGCAGGCCCCGGCCCCCGTAGCTCAGCCGGATAGAGCAAGCGACTTCTAATCGCTAGGCCGCAGGTTCGAGTCCTGCCGGGGGCGCTAGCTGCATAAACAGCTGATCGGAATCTGTCGGATCGTCAGAATCTCTAGGCCTGGGTTTGATCAGACCAGCTAGCCTATGGACGGGAAGGCTCGTCGGGCTCGACGCGCTTAGGCGGCGTAGCCCAGCGGTGCGCGGTTCCGATCGGAACACCGGTCTCGCGCTCGATCTCCCGGTAGCTCACGCCCAGCTCGGTCAGAGCAGCGATCACGGCACCGCCGTCAGCCGAGTTCTGCTCACGCCGACGCATGGCCTCCCGAAGTGCATCGAGCAGATCGGCGCGGGTATCGCCGGTACGTCGGTCTCCAAGCAGGTTCACGAGTGCCTCTTCCGTCGTCATCGCTGGCCATCCTCTCTTGCGGTATCGTTCCATACATGGAACGGTCGAGGCAGCCGACGGGCGAGTCAGGTTGCGTCGCGTTAGCACTCATTGTCTCTCACTGCGCAGTGTAGGAGCCCCCGATGACCCTTCTCAATGTGATCAGCTTGGACGACGTCCGTCAGGCATGGCGCCCCGCACCACTCGGGCTGGCCGAGCTGCGGGCCGGCGTAGCTGCGCTGCGCTCGGATCTGGCGCGGGTCCAGTGCGGGGTATCCGAGCTGCGGGCCGACATCGACCGGCTGGCCAAAGACGTCGAGGCTGCCCGGATCGAGGCAGGCTGCGACGGCCCCGGATGCGGCTGCGGACTAGGTAGCGACGACGGCTGCCCGTGCGGCTGCTCGTGAACG
>Ga0157374_10004841_pt1 | contig 11302 bp, 9 predicted proteins | sample M25metaG_FD_115308 | JGI IMG/M metagenome (GOLD analysis project Ga0157374, IMG submission 115308) | Miscanthus rhizosphere microbial communities from Kellogg Biological Station, Michigan, USA - M2-5 metaG | ecosystem: Host-associated > Plants > Roots > Rhizosphere > Soil | place: USA: Michigan... | reverse complement strand
TCGATTGGGAAAACGTCGAGCAGGTTTTCGACAAGCTGAAAGAAGAACTCGCCGAGATCGACGCCGCGCGCGCCAGCGGCAACCCCGCGAAAATCGAGGACGAAATCGGAGACCTGCTTTTCGTAGTGGTCAACATCGCGCGCTTCCTGAATGTCGACCCCGAACAAGCCCTCCGCAAAACCAATTCCAAATTTCGCCGCCGCTTCGGTCACGTCGAAGAAGGCTTGGCAGCCGATGGCAAAACGCCTCAGCAAGCCACCATCGATGAAATGGAAGCGCTCTGGCAAGCCGCCAAACTGAACGAAATATGATGACCGTCCGCGCGCTCGCCGGCCGCCACGAGTTCGCCGACGCCGTCAATCTCCAACGCATGATCTGGGGCTGGGAAGAACTGGATATTCTTCCCGTGCGCTTCTTCGTGGTCGCCAGTGACATCGGCGGACAAGTGCTCGGCGCCTTTGACGATAACTTCCTGTGCGGCTTCTGCGTCGCGATCCCCGGTGTGCGCGACAGCCAGCAACGCGCGTACTTGCACAGCCACATGCTCGGCGTGTTGCCGGAGTATCGCGATTCCGGCGCCGGCCGCATGCTGAAGCTGGCCCAACGCGAAGACGCTGTCGCCCGCGGCTTTGAACTCATCGAGTGGACCTTCGATCCGCTGGAAATCAAAAACGCCTACTTCAATATTGAAAAACTCGGGGCCATCATCCGCCGCTATCTGCCGAATCATTACGGCATCACGACGAGCCGCCTGCAAGGCGGATTGCCAACCGACCGCTGCGTCGCCGAATGGCATCTCAACCGCCCGCGCCAGGAATCGGTGACGCTCGCGCGCATTCCCGTGCCAACCGGCCTTGACCGCCTCCGCCGCACCGATCCCGCGGAAGTGATCGAGATTCAGCAGCGCGTCGCCCGGCTCTTTCAACAAAATTTGGAAGCCGGCCTCGCCGTCACCGGCTTCGAACGCTCCGCCGAGTTCGGCACCTATCTCTTTTCATCATGGCCTTCCGACTAGACCGCATCGTCCTTCGCCAGATTCGCATGCCGCTGGTGCATTTCTTCGAAACCAGCTTCAGCCGCACCTACGAGCGCGCCATCGTTCTGGTGGAAGTGATTTCCGGCGGCCTTTCCGGATGGGGCGAAGTCACGGCCGGCGAAAACCCCTTCTACAACGAAGAGTGGACCGCATCCATCTGGCCGCTGCTCCGTGATTATGTGGCGCCGCGCGTCCTCAACCACAACTTCGAAAGGGCCGCCGAAGTGTACGACCGGACCTCGCATATCCGCGGCCACTTCATGGCGCGCGGCGGGCTCGAAGCCGCCGTCTGGGATTTCGAAGCCCGCCGCGCCGGCGTGGTGCTGGCGCAACACATCGGCGGAGGCGCGCGCACCCAAATCCCCTGCGGCGTGTCGATCGGAATTCAGGATGGCGTTCCGCAACTGATCGATAAAATCCAGACCGAGCTCGACGCCGGCTATCAGCGCATCAAAATCAAGATCAAGCCCGGCTGGGATCTCGAAGTGGTCCGCCAAGTCCGCACGAAATTCCCCAACATCCTGCTGATGGCCGACGCGAATTCGGCCTATTCGCTAGCCGATGCCGATCACCTCAAGCAGCTTGACGAGTTCAACCTCATGATGATCGAGCAGCCGCTCGCCCACGACGATATTCTCGATCACGCCATCCTGCAAGCGCAGATTCAAACGCCGATTTGTCTCGACGAATGCATCCGCACGCCGCATCACGCCGAACAAGCCATCGCGCTCCAGGCCTGCCGCATCCTGAATATCAAGCTGGGCCGCGTCGGCGGCTTCCACGCCGCCAAACAAGTGCACGATTTCGCGCAGGCCCACGGCATTCCGGTTTGGTGCGGAGGCATGCTCGAATCGGGCATCGGCCGCGCGCATAACATCGCGCTGTCGACTCTCCCCGGCTTCACGCTGCCCGGCGACGTCTCCGCCAGCAAGCGTTATTGGAAGCGCGACATCATTCAACCCCCAGTTGAAGTTTCGCCCCAAGGAGCCATCACCGTTCCCACCGCCCCCGGCTTCGGCTACGATCTGGATCTCGATTACCTTAAGAGCATTACCGTTCGGGAGGAAATCATCTCTTGAAGTCCGGCGGCTTCCTGTCGCTGCTGCGCTCCAATCGTAACTATCGCTTCGCCTGGACCGGACAAGTGGTCAGCGAAGCCGGCGACAACTTCAACAACATTGCCGTCTTCAGTCTGGCGCTGGCCAACACCGGTTCGGGATTCGTGGTCGCGGCGATTCTGCTGTCGCGCGCCATTTCCATGCTCCCCGCGGGGCCCATCGCCGGCGTACTGCTCGACCGCATGGATCGTCGCCGCATCATGATCCTGAGCGATCTGGTGCGCGCCGCCGTGGCGCTGGCCTTCATCTTCGCGATCCCGCGCGGACGCACTTGGCTGTTGTATTTGCTGAGCGGCCTGTTGATGTTCGCGTCGCCGTTTTTCACCAGCGGCCGCGCCGCGATCCTGCCTTCGATCGCCACGCGCGACGAATTGCATACCGCGAATTCGCTGACGCAACTGACGCAGTGGACCGCGCTCGCCATCGGTTCTTTCCTGGGAGGCGTCGCCGTTATCGGCGGTTATCACCTGGCCTTCGCGTTCAATGCTTTCTCATTCCTGTTCTCGGCCGCATGCATCTGGCAGCTTCGCGTCCCGGAGGTTTCCGAGCCGCCCGCGAATCGCTCACCGAAGACCGCATCGTCCGCCCCTGGCGCGAATACGTCGAGGGCCTGCGCTACTTGCGCGCGACCCCGCTCATCTTCGGCATAGGCTTGATCAACGTCGGCTGGGCTAGCGGCGGCGGCGCTGGACAAATTCTGCTTAGCTTGTTCGGCGATGTTGTGTTCCGCCGCGGCTCTGTCGGCATCGGAGCCATTTGGGGTTCGGCCGGCGTCGGCCTCATCATCGGATCCATCATTGCGCACCGCCTCTTTCCACGGCTCAGTTTTAAGGCCTACAAAATCACCGTTTCCGTCTGCTACATCGTCCACGGCTTATTCTATTTGCTGTTCAGTCTGTCGCCGTCGTTCGCCGCCGCTATCTTCTTTATAGGGGCGTCACGAGTCGCTGTCGGCGTCAGCTCGGTCTGCAATTCCTCGCAACTGCTGCGCCACGTCGCCCACGAATACCGCGGACGCGTGTTCTCCACCGTCGAAACCTGGACCTGGATGACCATGATGGTTTCGATGAGCGTTGCAGGTTACGCGTCCGATCACGTGAGCCCGCGCGTCATCGGAACGGTAGCCGCTTTCTTCAGCATGTCGACAGCGTTCTGGTGGGGCTGGGCCAACTACGCCGGGAAGTTGCCCGAGCCGGCGTTGGCCGGAGGCGCTCCCGATGAAGTGGAAGTCCACGGCGACCCCGCCGCGTAGCTATTTTAGTAAAGCGATCTTTTCGGTGAGTTCGAGTTCCCGCGCGAGATCCAGGGCCGTCTTCCCGTTCTTATCGCGCACGGTTTTATCGGCGCCCGCCGCGATCAAAACGCGCGTGACCTCTGGGTCGAGCGTCACCATCAGCGCCGTCTGTCCTTCGATATTGCGCCGATTGAGGCTCGCTCCCGCCAGGATCAAAGCCTTAGCGGTAGCGGCATCCGGAACCTCGTGCAGCGGGGTATTGGCGTAGATATTGTCCTGCGCGTTCACATCCGCTCCGGCTTGTATAAGCAAGCGCGCCACCTCTGCCGGATTTTCACCGGGCCGGCCGACGGCGCTCTGCCCCAGCGCGTTGAGCGCCGTGCGCCCCGCCGAATCGCGCTGATTGACGTCGGGACGATGCTTGAGCAGTTCCTCCATCACGCGCGGATAGGCGGCCGCCGCCGCAGCCTGCAGCGCCGAAAAGTTCTTGGGAAGATTCGGGTTGGCGCCGGCTTCGAGCAGGGTACGGACCTTGACGACATCGCCGAGCTCGGCTGCACGCACGAGTTCGGTTTCGAGCGCTGTCTGCGCAGAGGCCGACATCGCCATCGCTGCCATCAACACCACCCGCGTCACGAACGCAGCTTACCACCTTCATAATGAAGAAATGGATTCTCTCGAGGGACGCGTGATTCTAGTCACTGGCAGCGCCAAACGCATCGGGCGCGGGATCGCATTGCGGCTGGCCCAATCCGGCGCGCGCGTGGCGATTCACTACAGCGGTTCGGCCGACGCCGCGCGTGCGACCGCTGCTGAATGCGGCAACGCTCCCCTATTTCAGGCAAACCTGGAACGCGTTACGGAAATCGAGCGCCTGTTCACTGAAGTGGAACAACACTTCGGACGCATTGACGGCTTGGTCAACAACGCCGCGCGCTTCACGCGCATCGATCCGCTGAAAATTACGGAGGCGGATTGGGACTCGATCCACGATGTTAACTTGAAGGCTACCTTCTTCTGCTGCCAGCAAGCCGCGCGGCGCATGCTCGCGGGCGACGGCGGCCGCATCGTGAATATTAGTTCGCTCGGCGGCCTGCGCCCTTGGGGGGACCACGCACATTACTGCGCTTCGAAGGCCGGCGTGATCATGCTGACGCGAGCGCTCGCGAAAGCCTTTGCGCCGAAGGTGACCGTGAATTCAGTTGCGCCCGGCGTGATCCCATTCGGCGAACACGACGAGCGCATTGAACGTCTGATCTGCAAGACTCCCGCACAGCGCGCCGGCACGGCGGAGGAAATCGCCGACGCCGTCATCTATTTTCTGAGCGCGACCAACTTCGTCACGGGCCAAGTGCTGGCGGTCGATGGCGGCTTGAGCCAGAAGTAATTATTGGCCCGCGTCGTGCTTATGAAGTATTATGCACGAATTACATCAAAAAGCCGCCGAACAGCATGAATTAGCGGCCAGAGCGCATCGCACTGCCGCTGAGCACAATGAAAAAGGTGACAACCCGACGGCAAACTGGCATGACGAACGTGCACTCGAACACTCGGATCGTGCTTACCAGCTTGCTAAGCAAGCCCATACGAAGTCTGGAAAGATCGAGACGCTTTAATATGTCGACGCGCTATAACAACGGATCGCATTACGAAAACCACCAGCGCGCCGCGGAACTGCACGATGGCGCCGCACACGCCCATCGCAGTGCCGCCGAGCAGCGAGGGAAGCAAGATCATCTGACCGGACAAGAGCGATCGCGGCAGGCCCTCGAGCACTCGCGGAACGCTTATGAGCGCTCGACGCAAATTCGTCAAGCGGAATCGACTGAGCCGGCTCCTCCGCCAGCCGAGGACTAAGGCGGGTCGGTGACCGCCCTTGGGCAGTTGACCAAATATCGTTACGGAACGGTACCTACTCCGCGGCGATTCGCCTCAAAATGAGGGCAAAAGTGGTGCAACTCGTGCATTTAAACAGGTCATGCGCGAGCCAACTGACGATTTCGCCAATTACGATGTGGTTACGGAAGTCCGGCGCGAAGCGGCCCTGTTAAAGACCGGGGCGTTGCAAAACGCGATCTTCAATAGCGCCAACTTTTCCAGCATTGCCACCGACGAAAAGGGCGTGATCCAGTTATTCAACGTAGGCGCCGAGCGCATGTTGGGCTACATGGCGAGCGAGGTAGTGGACAAAATCACTCCCGCCGACATCTCCGATCCACAGGAAGTGATCGCGCGCGCCAAGGCTTTGAGCCTGGAGTTGGCGACTCCCATCACACCGGGATTCGAGGCGCTGGTCTTTAAAGCCTCGCGCGGCATCGAAGACATTTACGAGCTCACTTACATCCGCAAAGACGGCAGCCGTTTCCCGGCAGTAGTGTCGGTTACGGCACTACGCGACGACCGCGGAGGAATCATCGGCTACCTGTTGATTGGCACCGATAACACCGCGCGTAAGCAGGCAGAAGAAGCGCTGCTCAAAGCCGGCGCCCTGCAAAGCGCGATCTTCAACAGCGAAAACTTTTCGAGCATCGCCACCGACGAGAAGGGCGTCATACAACTTTTCAACGTCGGCGCCGAGCGCATGTTGGGCTACACCGCCAGCGAAGTGGTCGACAAAATTACGCCCGCCGATATTTCGGATCCGCTGGAGGTGATCGCGCGCGCGAAAGCTTTGAGCCATGAGCTGGCCGCGCCGATTACGCCCGGCTTCGAAGCGCTGGCGTTCAAGGCCTCGCGCGGCATTGAAGATATTTATGAGCTGACCTACATTCGCAAGGATGGCAGCCGCTTCCCGGCCGTGGTGTCGGTCACGGCGCTACGCGATGCACTTGGCGGGATTATCGGCTATCTGTTGATCGGTACCGATAACACGGCGCGCAAACAGGTAGAAGCGGAGCAGAAGCTGCTCGATCAGCGTTTACGGGATCAGCAATTCTATACCCGCTCTTTGATCGAATCGAACATCGACGCTCTGATGACCACTGACCCGGCCGGCATCATCACCGACGTGAACAAGCAAATGGAACTGCTCACCGGCTGTACGCGCGATGAGCTGATCGGAGCGCCTTTCAAGAATTATTTCACCGATCCGGATCGCGCCGAGGCGGGCATCACGCGGGTGTTGAACGGGAGCAAAGTAACCGACTACGAACTGACCGCGCGGGCTCGCGACGGTAAGGAAACCGTGGTGTCGTACAACGCCACCACCTTCCACGACCGTGACCGCAAGTTGCAAGGCGTCTTCGCGGCGGCTCGTGACGTCACCGAGCGTAAGCGTTTCGAGCGCGCGCTGCAGGAGAACAATATCGAGCTGGAGCGCGCCAAAGCAGCGTCCGAGAAAGCCAATCTCGCGAAATCGGATTTTCTTTCTAGCATGAGCCATGAGCTGCGCTCGCCGCTGAATGCGATCCTCGGTTTCGCGCAGCTCATTAGCTCGGAATCGCCGCCGCCGACGGCTTCGCAGATGGCCAGCATCGATCAGATTCTGCACGCGGGCTGGTATTTGCTGGAGCTGATCAACGAAATTCTGGACCTGGCGCAAATCGAGTCCGGAAAACTGGCGCTGTCGCTGGAGCCCACTTCGCTGGCGGAGGTAATGGCGGAGTGCGAGGCCATGATCGAGCCGCAGGCCCAGAAGCGCGGAATCAGTATGAAGTTTCCTAGCTTCGATACTCCATGTTTCGTCGACGCCGACCGCACCCGCGTGAAACAGGTGCTCATCAACTTGCTTTCGAACGCGATCAAATACAACCAGCCGAAGGGCACGGTTTCCGTCGACTGCGCGATGAGCGCTCCGGACCGCATCCGCATCAGTGTCAGGGATAGCGGCGCCGGGCTGCCTCCCGATATGCTGCTGCAATTGTTTCAGCCGTTCAACCGCCTGGGACAGGAAAATAGCGCGGAGGAGGGCACTGGGATCGGCTTGGTGATGAGCAAGCGGCTGGTGGAAATGATGGGCGGATTGATCGGCGTCGAGAGCACGGTGGGCGCGGGGAGCGTGTTCTGGTTTGAGCTCAACGCAGCGGCGGCGCCACGCCTGGCGTTGGATCAAGCCGAATCCGCTGCCGCGGCCGAAACGGCGGTGACTCACGGGGCAGGCCTGCGGACGCTGCTTTATGTGGAAGACAACCCGGCGAACCTGATGTTGATTGAACAACTGATCGCACGCCGCCCGGATATGCGTCTGCTGAGCGCGCGCGACGCCACGTTGGGAATCAACCTGGCGCGCGAGCAGCAACCAGAAGTCATTCTGATGGATATCAATCTTCCGGGTATCAGCGGCATCGAAGCACTCAGGATTCTGCGCGGCGATCCGGCGACGGCGCATATCCCGGTGGTGGCGCTGAGCGCCAATGCCATGCCGCGCGATGTCGAAAAAGGCTTGCAGGCAGGCTTCTTCCGCTATCTCACTAAACCGATCAAGGTGAATGAGTTTATGGAGACGCTGGAAATCGCGCTCGAACACGCGGCGGTTACGGCCGCCAAGTGATGGTGAGCGCAATCGATATTCTAAACGCGAAAATTCTGGTCGTCGACGACAAACCAGCCAACGTACAGTTGATCGAACGTATGCTGTGCGGCGCCGGGTACACTTCGGTTGAGTCCACCACAGACCCGTGTGCGGTATGCGATCTGCACCGGCGGAACCGTTACGACCTGATCCTGCTGGATCTGCAAATGCCCGGTCTGGACGGATTTCAGGTGATGGAAGGCTTGAAGGAAATCGAAGGCGAGGGCTATCTGCCGGTGTTGGTGATCACCGCACAGCCCGCTCACAAACTGCGCGCGCTCGAAGCCGGCGCCAAGGATTTTGTCAGCAAACCGTTTGAACTGGCCGAGCTGCGGGCGCGCGTCCGCAACATTCTGGAGGTGCGGCTGCTGCATCAAAAAGCCCAGGAGCATGGTCGAGTGCTGGAGGAAACGGTGCGTGAACTGGAGGCCAGCCGCGAGGTGATACGGCTGAAGACTCTGGAGCAACAAAGGAAGAGCGAGGAGGAATTGTCTCTCGCGCAACAAACGCAAGAAAGCCTGCTGCCGCGCTCTCTGCCGCAGTTTGAGAATTTCCGCATTCATGCTTTCAACAATCCGACGCGCTATGTGGGTGGGGATTTCTACGATTTCCTGCAAGTGAGCTCGGGGGAATGGATGGGGGTGCTGGCGGATGTATCGGGCAAGGGAATGTCGGCGGCGCTGCTGAGTTCCATGGTGCTGGGCGCTCTCAGCATGGAGTTTCACGCGGGAACGCAGGCGCCGGAAGTCCTGAGCCGCGTCAACCGGCTGCTCCGCGAAAAATCGCTGCCGTTTCAGTTCGTCACTTTGTTTCTGCTTTTGCTGGGGCCCGATGGCGCCGGGCGATTCATTAGCGCGGGACATAACATTGCTTATCTATTCCGCTCGGCCACGGGAAAGATCGAAGAATTGGGGCCCGACGCCTTCGCGTTGGGTATGTTCGATGGCGCCTGCTTTCCGGTGCGCTCTTTCCATCTGGACACCGGCGATATTCTGGTGGTCTATTCCGACGGGCTCACCGACGCGGAAAATCAGCGGGAAGAAATGTTCGGCGAGGAGCGCCTTCTGGAGTTGATCCGCCAGGAGGCGCCAGCCGGCAGCCATGCGCTGGAGCGAAAGCTGTTGCGGACGATCGCAGACTTTACGCAGGGCGTGCCGCAGACCGACGACATCACCTTCGTGGTGGTGGAAAAAGTAGCGGCCTAACCGTTGGCTCTCTCCGCCACCAGCATCGATTGCATGATCTGATCGGAGACTTCTTTGACGCCCGCGGGCGAGTGCGTTAGAAACAAGGTGTTGGTGCGGTCGCTTTCGCCAATCGACTTTAGTGTGTCGAAGTACTGCGTCACCATCACCAGTTGCATGACTTCCTTGGCGGACGCGCCTTCGACCACTTTTTGGAATTGCTCGATCGATACCTGCAGACCTTCGATAATGGCCTTGCGTTGGTTGGCGATTCCTTGGCCTTGCAGAGCGGTGCTTTCGGCTTGCGCCTCGGCTTTTTTGACAACCAGAATCTTTTCGGCCTCGCCGCGCGCGTTGGCGGCCACCTGTTCGCGCTGCGCGGCGTTGATGTCGTTCATGGCGGACTTTACCTTGGCGTCGGGAACGATGTCGGTGACCAGCACGTTGACGATTTCATAGCCGAAGGTGGCCATGTCGGCGTCGAGCTCCTGCTTCACAGCCGCGGCGATGCTGGACTGGCTGGCGAACACCTCGTCCAGCGTCATGCCGGGCACGTGGCCCAGAATTACTTGTTCCACGTAGGATTTGATTTGCGCCACCGGATCAGCCAATTTGTAATAGGCGTCGAAGACTTTTTCGGGACGGACGCGGTTCTGCACGGAAATGGGGATGGTCACGAACACGTTGTCTTTGGTTTTGGTTTCCATGGTCAAAGTGATCTGAATCACGCGCAGGCTGACGCGGCCGGCGACGGTATCGAAGAACGGGGATTTCCAGTTGAGTCCCGCATCGGCGATGCGCAGGAATTTGCCGAAGCGGGTGATTACCGCGACCTCTGCTGTGTTCACCGTAAAAAAGCTGCCAAAAATCACGTACAGACCCATAAAGGCCACGATCGCTAACAGAACTAGAGACAATTGCGCCACAAATTCTCCTCCTGTATTTCAAACCGAGTATATAGGAATTGCGGTTCGCACTTCGATCGAGTGTTCTTTATGGTCGTCAATCAGGGTGATCCAGGGCTCGGGCGACGCGGTGCCATCGAGTATTAAACTCGCTGCTTGTCCGGCTGAGGCTGGGGCGATGTGGACGTGATACACGGTTTCGCGATAGCGATAGTGAATGGTGAATCCGCTCCACTCTAGCGGCATGCAGGCTTCTATGTGTAGTTTCGATCCCTCGACGCGCAGGCCCAACAGGGATTCCATGATCAGGCGATAGGTCCAGCCGGCCGAGCCCGTGTACCAGGTCCAGCCGCCGCGTCCGGTGTGCGGCGCTACGGCATAGACGTCCGCGGCGACTACATATGGCTCGACTTTGTATTTTGCAATCTGTTCCGCGGACGACGCGTGGTGTATGGGGTTGATCATGCCGAACAGCTCCCAGGCCCGGCGGCTGTCGCCCAGGCGCGCGAAGGCCATGGTGGCCCAGATGGCCGCGTGCGTATACTGGCCGCCGTTTTCGCGCACACCTGGAACGTATCCTTTGATGTAGCCGGGGTTGAGCGCGGAGCGGTCGAAGGGCGGGTCCAGGAGCTGAATCAGCGCGTCCTGGCGGCGTACGAGGAGTTTATCGACGGCATCCATGGCGGGCCGGGTGTGCGTGGGGTCGCCGGCGCCCGACAGCACGGACCAGCTTTGCGGAATCGAGTCGATGCGGCATTCGGGATTGCTCGCGGAGCCCAGCGGCGAGCCGTCATCGAAGTAGGCGCGGCGATACCATTCGCCATCCCAGCCGTGGCGTTCGATGCTTTCGCGGAGGCGGGTGATTTCGCTGTGGCAGCGTTCGCTGAAGGCGCTGTCGGCGAGAGGGGCGAACTGGGTGAGGACGTCGCACAGAAAGAACGCCAGCCAGACGCTTTCACCTTTACCGTGCTCGCCTACCAAATTCATGCCATCGTTCCAATCGCCGGTGCCCATCAGCGGAAGTCCGTGCTCGCCGTGGCGCAGGCCGTGCAGGATGGCGCGGGTGCAGTGTTCGTAAAGGCTGGCGGTGTCGTCGGAGCGGCGCGGGAGATCGTAATAGGAATCCTCGCCCGGGCTCAGTGCGCGGCCTTCAAGGAAAGGCACCTGCTCGTCGAGCACGCCGGTGTCGCCGGTATGCGTGACGTAACGGCAGGTGGCCAAGACCAGCCACAGGAAATCGTCCGAGCACAACGTGCGCACGCCGCGGCCTAACGGGGGGTGCCACCAATGCTGGACGTCGCCTTCCTTGAATTGA
>Ga0157374_10004839_pt1 | contig 11305 bp, 13 predicted proteins | sample M25metaG_FD_115308 | JGI IMG/M metagenome (GOLD analysis project Ga0157374, IMG submission 115308) | Miscanthus rhizosphere microbial communities from Kellogg Biological Station, Michigan, USA - M2-5 metaG | ecosystem: Host-associated > Plants > Roots > Rhizosphere > Soil | place: USA: Michigan... | reverse complement strand
TGAAAGCGGTGGCGGCCGCCGCTCGCCAGAAACGGATCGGACAGCCGCGCCGAAAAGGGCTGCAGCAGCAGGCTATCCAGACGCACTAGACCTACATAAACCAAAGCCGCGGCCAGCTTGCGCGCGTAATCGAACTTTGTAACTCCGTCTTTGCCGGTCCCTGCTGTCATAGACGCGCTAATGTCGAGCAGCAGACGCACAGGAACGCGCGGCTCGACCTGGAACATTTTTAGAAACAGCTTGTCGAAGCGCATGTAGGCGCGCCAGTTCACTGCGCGCAAATCGTCACCCGGATGAAAACTGCGATGATCGAGAAACTCCTGCCCGGGGCCGGCAAAACGCGAAATATTGTGGCCGCCCACCAGGCCGCGGAATGATTTGTTCCAGCCGAGCGTCAGGCGTTCGAGCTTTTCGAGAAAATGACGGTCAACCAGCGGCTCGGGCATGATCGGGGGCTGGCGGTTAAGAGGATGACGCGACACCTTTCAAAATTTTCTCAAGAAGCGATTCGGTTGTCTCGCCATCGGCGTGCGCGTCGAAGTTCAGGATGATGCGATGACGCAGCACACTAGCCGCCACGGCTGCAACATCGTCGATGCTCAAGTGCATACGCCCGCGCATCAGCGCCGTTACGCGGCCGCATTCGATCAGAGCCTGTGCCCCACGCGGTGAGCTGCCATAGCGGATGTACCGGTTGGTGACCTCCGCGGTGCCGCGCGTGCCGGGCTGAGTCGCCATAATCAACTCGATCGCGTAGTCCTGCACGTGCGGTGCTACGATCACCTGCCGGCAACATGCTTTCAGACCGGCGATCTGGCCCCGCGTCATCACCGGCTCCAGCTTCACTTCATCGCGCTTGGTCGTCACTTCGACAATCCGGTTCAGGTCTTCACGCGACGGATACGTAACCAGGATCTTCATCAGAAACCGGTCCAACTGTGCTTCCGGCAGCGGATAAGTCCCCTCCATTTCGATGGGATTCTGCGTGGCCATCACCAGAAACGGAAGCTCAAGCGAATAGCTCGAAGTGCCGCTCGTGACAGTGCGTTCTTGCATCGCCTCTAGCAACGCAGATTGGGTCTTGGGGGTAGCGCGGTTGATCTCATCAGCGAGCACAAGATTGGCGAAAATCGGCCCCGGCTGAAAACGCAGATTCTTGTGGCCATGCTCGTCGTTCTCCATGATCATGCTGCCCACGATGTCGCCGGGCATGAGATCCGGCGTAAATTGAATCCGCGAGTAGCGGAGATCGAGAACGTGCGACAACGTTCGCAACAGTGTCGTCTTCCCAAGACCGGGAACGCCTTCAAGCAACACGTGCCCGCCGGCGATCAGGCAGATAAGGACGCCCTCGATTACGTCGGTTTGGCCGACAATGACCTTGCCGATCTCTTCCCTCACGCGGGTCAGTTCCGCAGTCGCTCGGTCCACCTCCGCCGAATAGGCGCTGAGTATGTCTGCCATTTCAAATCATTTTACGGGAGTGCCACGCCGCCCTGGCTCAATCAGGAGACGCAAAAACCATGTGGCCCGGTTGCACGCCCCGCTGAGCGCAATAGTCCAGGTAGAGCTTTCCGTAACTGGAGAGCACGTAATCTTGCGGGGAAAAATCCAGTTTCCGGGCGGTTTCGTCGATCCAGTCGCTTGGCCCTTCCAGTTCCAGGAATTCCCCTATGGGCGTTTCGTCCAAGGTAATCTTGGCACCCGCGCGTTCTGCGGACTCGAACTCAGTGCGGTACTTTTCATAACGGAAGATGGGATCATAGCCGAGTTGGCCGAGAATTTTGTGGAGTGTCTCCAGTGAGCCAACGGTTGTCTCCAACTCCGGTCGGCTCTTGTGTGGACCAGGCACTCCGGGTCCTTTCCAGGTTAGAATCTCTTGACGCCCGTTCTGACGAAGCCGCAGAAGCATATCTCGTTTGCGCAGCGAAGAATCGGCGCTGTCGTAGACCGTATTCGCTTCAAAACCGCGCGGTGCGGAGATTTTGAAACCGGCACTCGTCAAGCGCTCGTGAACGCCTGCGCTCGACCGCAATGCAATCTTGACCTCGATTTCGTGGTCCAATGCTTCTGATTGTCTCACCGTATAATGTAGGCACCGCGCGCCCGTAGCTCAGTTGGATAGAGCGGATGACTTCGAATCATCAGGTCGGGAGTTCGAGCCTCTCCGGGCGCGCCAGAAATCTGCAGCAGCATTGAACTTAGGCACTCCGACAACTGGACTTCCCTGTTCGTTTTCCTGAGTATGCCCAAAAGTATGACCACCCTGATCGGCTTCCTGACGCTCGGACTCGATCTTTACGCGGGCATCCCGTAACCTCGTTTCGGAATCGGCTTCGTTGAGGTGGATGTACTTCATAGTTGTTTCGAGCGACTCATGTCCAGCCAGTCTTTTCAACGTAAACGGATCAAGATATTTCGCCCAACGTGTAAGGCATGTGTGCCGCAGGTCATAAGGGACGAATCGAGCCACTCCGCTGGCCTCGACGGCTTTCCAGTGAGGCTTCTTGATGCTCGATTCAGTCATGTGCCCTGACTTGGTTGATGCGGGAAACATCCATCCCCTTGGACATTCCATCCGCCACATTTCAAGAAGTGCCGTGACGCGTGGAGTCACGGGGACACTCCGCCGAGCTGCTTTACTCTTGCCAGTGTGAATAAACACACGTCCATCCCGGTAGTTCTCATTCCATCGAAGTCGATAGACTTCATCAGGTCTAAGCCCGCAATCGAGGATGATTGTCGCAAACGTCCTGAGCAGCAGACTCGCCTCACTGAGATATGCAGATTCCTCCTCGGGCCCTAGAACCCGCTCACGACAGACTTCACCATCCAAGAGCGAAATCTTTGGTGGTTTACTCACTAGATCGCCCCACCCATTGGCCAGCCGCAAGGCGGGCCGCAACGTGGCGAGGTCCCGATTGATTGTCGCAACGGCAATTTCAGGCTCATTTTCGCGTAAGCGAGCGACGTAGTCTGCAACGGTCTGCGTAGAAACTACGTCGAGTTCCAAGCCTGACAGGATCGGATCCTGTAGCAGCCTCTCAACTCGGCATTTGTAGAAGCGCAACGTATTCGGCTCTTCCCGCTTCGTCGTCTCATAGAACGGCAGGAAGGAGCTTCGCAGGAACATTCGCAGCGTAGGGCTAATCTTTCGATCTCGAATCCCGACCTCACCTTTCGCCAACGCTGTTCGATGCGCAGCCTCCATCTGCTCGGCAGTCCGTTTGTTGGTCTGCTTAGTCGTCTCGCGAATGAGGCTACCCTTCCAGGTGAACTTGTACCACCAATACTTGCTCTTCGCCTGCTTATAGACCATCGCCGGGCCCGCCCAATCGATCCTGTTCAGCCTCTCGGTGTGTCGCCAACCATGCTGCCAGCAGTTTGCCAGGCTCGCGCCGGGCAATTGTACGAATTGTACGATCAGGCCGAACATCAGCATCCTCCAGTGACTGCAGCACAGCCCCATCGCGAGCGATTCTCAATGCCGCTCGCAACTCCGGCCCGTCTAGATCCGGCCAGTATCCAAGGTTCAGTTAAGAGAAGGGACGCAGGAGAGGTCAAGACCCCATGGAGGTCTGGGAAGTACTGCCTCACGAATTCGGCAACCGTCACGCCGCGCTACGCGTTGGCATCGGCGCGTGGGCAAGTCGAGCGTTACGCGCTCGATGTCGTCGTCGCTCATGCCACATCTCTGCGTTTGGGCATGGGCACCACCATGTACTGCACCATGAGCATGTATAGCGCTTGCTCGGGTGAATTGCCGTAGGCTTGGTGGTGAGTCTGCTCCGGTGAGTCGAGGCCGTCCTTCGCGATCCAAATCTTTATCCACGCGCTCCACCAGACCGAGACGCGATTCTCTGATAACCACTCCCACATCTGTTGTGGCGTGACGCCCTCGGGCACAACGAACGGGAAGCCCATGAATTTCCTTTCGTTTCTCGAACTCGAAATCCGCCTCTAAGCCTATGGCTTGCCAGCGATGGAGTAAATACCCGGACTACTGGAACTATTTGTCCGTTCGCTCAGAATGCATCTCTGATTCTGCGCTCCTGGGTGTGGACAATTCGCCTGATAGCCGGGAAAACGAAAAGCATACACCGGAACGCGCGAATACTTTCCGAGATGGATGAGAAGGCCTGGCCTTCTCATGGAAGTAACCGGTGATCCGACAGCAATCCGGAAACAACTCGCTTCACGTGTCAGACATGACGACTTTACGGACAACCGAAGCTGATTCCGTTTCGTGCGGAGATGAGATCTGTGGTGCCACTCGAACTGCTCCTCCGGGAAGAGCTTCGCGTCGTCACGGCCGCTCCTTCAGAATGTGAACATCAGCCAGGAGCAGTTGGGACTTTCCAGACCCGTTTCCTATTGCAGTCCGAGCATTTGGCGCCAAGCCTGCACAGCTTGATAGGTGTCCAGCCGTCCATTACCCAAACTCGAATTGATTGGCTGGGCGTGCGCTATCGCTTGCGCCGCATCGTACTGATCGGACTGGCTGCTGACCTGAAGCAGGAGGGCAGCCGTGGCTGCCACGAACGGGGTGCTGAACGAGGTCCCCCAACCTGCCGCATACGTTCCATACGGATATGTGGTAATGATGCCTTCACCCGGTGCGCCAATCCAGACAAGTTGTGGGCCGTAATTGGAGAATGCGGAGACTTCATCATCATTGGTAGTCGAGGCGACTCCCATAACCAAATTAGTCAAAGCAGCGGGATAGACCAGAGTCTGCTCTCCACTATTACCAGCTGCCGCCACACAGATTACATTGTGTCCATTGGCGTAATTGACGGCGTTCTTCACTTCTGTGGAATACGCCGCAAGATTGAAACTCATATTGATCACAGCCGCGTAATTTTGAACCGCCCGATAGATTGCGCGAAGAATATCTGAGGCATAGCCTGTTCCATCAGCGCGGAAGACCTTAAAGGGTAGAATTTTCGCCCCGGGGGCAACCAGGTGGATCACGCCGGCTACCATCGTGCCGTGGCCGAACGCACTATACGCGGAATTCCCATCTACCACAGCGACGGTCGACTGCTCAATGTCAGCGACGGCATTGGGACTCACCCAAGCGGGCGGTCCCGAGGTCGGCGGAGTGGAAAAGGTCACGTCCTTCGTTTCGTCCGCTCCGTTCTGGTTACGAGTGAGGTCGTAACCCGGAAGCAGAACGTTTTGAAGTGCGGGATGGTTCGGGCCTACGCCCGTATCGATCACCGCAACGGTTCCGGCGCCCCGTACCCCGAATGCGGTTTGGGCATCATATAGGCGAACAATCCCGATTGCCGGCTGGCTGACATAGCCCTGCGGAACAGTACTGCCGAAATAGCTGACTGGAGTTGAATCAGTGAGAGCGCTTGGAATCGTGTAGCTCGAATCCGCGGCCTTGGCTAACAGATCGGGTTCGCAATCGACGACCGCCGTAAAAGCCAACAACTTTGTGACAAGAGTGGTGACGTCCGCCAGAGTTGAGGTAACCAGGAACACTTGACCCAACGGATCACCAATGCTTTCCGCGACATTGCAGCCCAGCAACAGGCAAATTGTCTGCATCACTGGGGCCCCACCATTCACTCGAACGATGGCGCGGGTCGTCGCCTGAACAGGCGCGGCCCAGAACACAGCGGCAAGGGCAAACCCAAGCAAATTGCGGCGCGTCACTAGCTCACCTCCCATTGAGTATTCCGTTTTCTAGTAGTACTCTGGTTTAGCCTACCCAAAAAGGACTAAAAACGGCGAGAAAAAATACAGTCATTGATTGCTTTTGTTTCCTAAATTGAGATGATTTGGGGAATATTCGATTTTTCGTGTGACGGAGATGAACTTACTGGGTTTTCGGCTGCGGACCAGCCCTGCCGGACTGCTCAAGAGACTCGGCCGCGGCCTCAATCCGTGAGTGTGTTGCCGGATCGATCATGGGGCCGTCTTACCCACCTACTCGCCGAAAAAGAGACGATCGCGGATGCACAGGATGGCCATTGCTGCGGATTAGGCGATGCCAGGCTGCGTCGTTCGCATGTCACCGGAATGTACGGAAGAATAGACCTCTGGAATTACGCCGCTAGCGGGCGACAATCGGCGTGATAGGTGGGAAAGCAAAAAGTCAGACAATCGTAGGCATTCTCCTGATTCATTTCACACGTAGAAGTCCAGCAAGACCGCCTCTGATTGGGAACCATAGGGCCCCAAAGCTGGATCAAACGAGTCGCTCCCTTTGCAGTCCTGCCGGAAGGCGGCCCGGATCGAAGCCCGGCATATAGAGAACTGGCTGCGAAAAGCGTGGGCCAGGGCTCTCGCTCGCCGTTATATAGGCTTCTAGCTCTTTTGATGCTGACTTATCTCCCATCAGAGCTGCAACCCCCTCGCGTACAGAAAATACGCTTTTGAACACCGTGCAAGGTATTCGCCCCAGGTGGGCGGCTTCAATTTCGGGCATGATCCGATTAGCGACTTTATCAGCCTTCCATCGTTCCAGAAGCGCAGGGCCTGAGATAAAGCCCCGTCCGATGGCTTTCGTGTCTATCTCGATCCACACGGCCTCTTTCCAGGCCGAGCGATACGGAACGAATTCCCTCCAAGTGCTGATTGGATACATTTCTGAGTAACGGTCGGACTCGAACCCTCTGAAGTCAAACAGACTGACCCCGCCAAGAGTGCGGACGTAAGGGTAATACGCTCTTCCTTGCGAACTGCTCCACCGCTCGCTGTCACCCATAGGCGGCTCGGGAAGAACTGCCCAGACGCGAGTATCCCGCGGAAACGGCTCTTGTTCGTAGTGTGCCAAACGCCATTGAACCCTCGACAATACGAGGGCTCCTAAAACCCCTTCGGCTTCACCCTTGGCCCGGAAGCGCTCTTCTCTGCGGAGTACCCATTCAATTTCCTCGGGCGTTGGCATCCTGTTCAGTATGCCGATTCTCGAATACCAATGCTATAAACATTGTCATCGGCTAACGGCAGCAGCGAGAACGTGCTTACCGTCGTGCCGCCCTCACCAATCCATCAAAACTAGCGCCGCAGAGGGGCTTAAATGGCCATTCCTGCGCATTAGGCGATGCTGGCTGCGTTGCCGAGTCTCGCCGGAATACGTTCGCGTGTAGTGTCTTCATTTAGCTATCTTCGGCGAGCGACATACGCGTTTTCTGTTCAAAAGACAGGGTACTGGAACTACCAAATTCCTCCCTAGTTAAAAAAGAGTTGTACTCCAGAAGGAAGGCACTTATATTTGAGCCTCAAATGCCCCAGGGTTTAGGGGCACTCGTCGTCTAGGAGGAATCTGTGAAGCTGTTCCTGATTTGTTTGGTGTCAGCAACCGTCAGTCACGCCAGTCCCATTATCGGGTCGCTTCCGCTCAACGGCGGAGGTATATTCCAGAACGGTCTCGATCTCTCCGTCAGTACCATGATCTCGGCTAATTCCATGTTGAACTTGAGCTTGGGATCTGGCGATTACGCCTTTATCCCGATTGGTACCAACTTCGGTGCGTCCACACTGAACTACACCAGCAATGCGACCCTTGCATCGTTCGCTTTCTCCAGCCCGGTTTGGGGCACGTTCGTGGCCTCCTCGAACGCTGCGAATCAGGTGGTTCAAAAGACGGCAAATTTTCTGGATGTTTTTATCATAGGCACATTTGCTCCTGGCAGCAACGCCGGCTGGGCCGGCAAAGACCCGACCTTGTCGAGTCTTCGATTCAACATCAACCAAAGCGGCACTTCCATCTCCGAAGCCATTACGTTGAACACTCCGGGACCGCCGCCTTCAAATGTTCCTGAACCACAAACCATGACCTTGCTCGGTTCAACTCTGGTATGCCTCGCAGCGGTCTCACGCAAATGGAGTTCGGCGCGTTAATAATCGCGTGCAGTTGTTTCGGGCATAGTCCGCGAGCGCCATTCGGAAGTGGTGAGTCGCACTTCTTGCAAGCGCATCGTGGATTACCCATTGAGGGCACCACCCCTCCCCCGCACGGCCTGCGGCATGCGTTCGCCGAAGGCTTACCTACCGCCAAATAAAAGGATCGCCGTCCGCAACCGAGATCACCGAGAACACTGGTACCGCCTTGATTCTTTGCGGCTAGCGCGCTGCGTTCGAGTTCTCACTTGGAATCAACCGGGAACTGTTCCCGCTCACGCAAGTCTGGGAACATCGCGGGAACGTTGTAGCTGACTGATATAGCGCGAATTGCGCGGTGTTCCCGGTGTTCCCGTAATTCAAAGGCTACGCACGCGGAAGTGTACCGCCGCAACGATGCCGGGCAGACTGAATCTGTGTCGGTTCATGCATTGTATGCCCAATAGTATGCCCACTCGCTGCATAGCAGGCCGGATCAGGATTGAACATCAATACGGGTTGAAGATGCGGAAGTTGGTGAGAACAATCACGTTCTGATGAAATGTGATAAATCCTGATATCGCCAGCTAAGTCTTTGATTTTTTGCCTTTGGATGACTTCGAATCATCAGGTCGGGAGTTCGAGCCTCTCCGGGCGCGCCAGAAATCCATCGATTCATTCGACTTAGCTGTTAAGTTCGTTTCGCTTCTGCGGTTCTCTTCATTGGTATGCCCGAAAAGCATGACCACATGCCTCTTTACTCTGATTCGATCTTCTTTCGGGCCTCCCGGTACTCTCGTCTCACAATCCACTTCATTGAGGTGGATGTACTTCATAGATGTTTCGAGCGACTCGTGTCCGTCCGGCCAAGTGAAATTGCGCCGGCTCAGATCCGCGGCCTTTAAACACTGAGCCGTCTTTCCGACGCTTTTCAGGCTTTGGCGGGGCGTCGCCGGAAATCTACGCCCGTATAAAAAACAACCACGTTAAGCCACGAGCAGTCTAAATGCATGAAGATCTTTATCGTTGCGTTTGCCAGCCTGGTTCTTGTCTTGCCGTCCATCGCGCAGGATCACAAAACGATCTACGTCGATCGAATGGAAGGGTTAGAAGCCCAAGTTGAGAAAGCGCTGCAAAATGCGGAGTTGCCGTTCGACTTCATCGAAGAGCAGAAACAGCCCGAATTGAAGGCGAGTCTCGCGAAAATGCATTCTGCATATGCGGAGATTCTTTATAAGAGCAAGCACGGTCGGACGGAGACGCATCGCCTGGAATTGTGGGATGTGGAACGGAAAAAGGTGATCGCCTCGCATGAGTTTGCACTGAACAGCGCTGACGAAGGTGCCCGCCAGCAAGCTGCCGAGGACTTCGCAAACAAAGTTAAGAAAGCTTTGGCAAAGAGCAAACCGGCTGGCAGTTAGAGCGAGCGGACCAGATCAGATGGCAGCGCGCAGATGCCGATTCTGACCATTCCGGCTTAGTCTTAGAGTCAAAGACTAACGTCGGGCTAAAACCGGATTCGCAGTGATCTCGATGCCGCTCTGATTCGATGTGGCCTGGGCGTGCCGGATCGCAAGCCAACAGAAACCAACTCCTGAATGTTCCGATGCGGTAGCACCGCAAATGCCGTGGGGGATCGCGAAATCGCCGACAGCATTGCACTTGTTCGCTTTCGCCGATGCGTGTCGCATCGTTTTGGATATCTGCTCGATGGTCACGAAGCCGCGGGTGTTGATAAGAAAAGCGGGGTTGGTTTTGCGGTTCGCCATCGGCCTACTCGAGCGAGAGTGAATGGAAAGCGTCGCCCCGGCCAAGGTTCGAGACGAGGGATAATTGCCTCGTTCTTCTAGCTGAGCCGCGATCGGGAAGGCCCATCGAACCGGAGTTGGAAGCGCCACCATGAACGGGGCATGCAAGTAGATGTCCAGCTACTGGTCACCGGACGAAGCGACCGCGCAGCTGAACGTCAAGCCAAAGACCTTAGCAAATTGGTGAGCAAAGAAGATCGGCCCTCCCGTGATGCGCTTTCGGGGCGTCATCCAGCACCGGAACAGTTAAAAGCGCGGAGACCAGCGAAAACAGTCGAGATCTGATGAAATGCTCTAAATCCTAGCAGAGCAGGTCTTGATTTTCGCCTTTGGATGACTTCGAATCATCAGGACGGGAGTTTGAGCCTCTCCGGGCGCGCCACTAGTTTCCGAGCCGGGTTCATAATGGAAGGGCTAGGCGGGATCGGCCCAAAAACCGAACTACTCAAGGATAAGGAACGGAAATGGCTAGCTTCTATCGACTCTAATAGAGGCCCGAGCATGAAAATGTCGAGCCTCTCAACGCAGACGGGCTAGTTGGATTTCTTTCTGCGGAGAAGCCCCAGACCCAGCAACCCGGTGCCGAACAATATGAAGGATATCGGCTCTGGGTTGGCAACCATGGCCACATTGGTAAACACCATATCCTCGTCATTGTAGTCAAGGTCCGAAATCGCAGCCAGTTGATCTTCGAATCCAAGGTAGACGCCCGATGGGACTGTGACGCCGCCAATTGATTGACCACCAAATTCCGTCGCGTAAACATGATCCGTGGCGTCAGAATTCAATCCCGTCTCCGAGTACAACTTGTAGCCTTGACTCAGTACGTTCAGCACAAAGTCGATCGTGTCGCCTGCGTTCACGTGTCCGAAGTTCACGGATTGGCCTGCCGCCGAGGTATGGTTATCCAAGGAATACCCCCCGAGCTGCGTGCCGTTAACGAAAACCCCAAGTTGGTTGTCGTAGAGTGCGGAACTATCCAAAAAATAGCCCACGAGGTCCCCAGACGCTGCCGCACTAAAATGATGCCTGCTAGCCACACTGCCCGGATTGGGATAGGGAATAGAATCGGCATTAGCGGCTACAGATGTTATAAGTGCTATTGCAAAAGTAGGAAGCAAAAATGAGGTTTTCACCAGTTTCTCCGATATTTATTGCGCTTGACGTGTTTAACGACGCCCGCGAGATGCATAACTGACCCGTTTAACAATCAATGTCACAGCCCTCCGTGGACACTGCGACCACTCTTAACCGTCAATAAGACTACCTTACCCCGCCCCGGGTTTCAGGAATATTGCTAGGATCACTCTTCTCCCCCGGAATATTACTGGTTTATTTGCGGTGTAACGTCATTTCTACTAGTAGTATGTAGTTAACGTTACATTTAATTGCCACATGCAGCAGGTGAGGCGAGCGCTATACTGGGAAACGCCCCCGATGCGAAGGGGACCAACTGGTCACAACTCCAGGGTCGATCCTGATCGACGCGACTAAAGGGAACCGCAAGGTTCCCTTTTCGCTGCGAACCCGGAGCCAATGGAACATGAAACTTGCGGAGCGCATTGCCCGCCTCGATATTGAATCAGCCTTCGACGTCTTGGTGAAAGCTCGGGCGCTCGAAGCTAAGGGGCGCAGCATTGTGCACCTGGAAATCGGCG
>Ga0157374_10004837_pt1 | contig 11305 bp, 11 predicted proteins | sample M25metaG_FD_115308 | JGI IMG/M metagenome (GOLD analysis project Ga0157374, IMG submission 115308) | Miscanthus rhizosphere microbial communities from Kellogg Biological Station, Michigan, USA - M2-5 metaG | ecosystem: Host-associated > Plants > Roots > Rhizosphere > Soil | place: USA: Michigan... | reverse complement strand
TTTTAAACGAGGATGTCTCTAAAAGTTTGGTTCCGTTTGTTTTCCGGTTCTCTTTGTGAAGGATAATTTAGGCATAACTACAGTGATCGATCCTGAACGAATGGGATGCACGTGAGGATCCTCTCTCAGAGGGAGACTGACTGAGATTCTGAGAATTCGTCAACAGAACTTTTTTAAAACGGAATCAGACTCAAAGAAGTCTCAAGGAAGACTCAAGGAAAGCCGCTCGAAAGAAAGAAGTTAATAACTGACGTTAACCTCCATGTCCAGTTGCCGTGAGTTATTGTCCTTCTGGAGGAGGAGACAATGATGCCCTGGATCACAGAATGACTTGTGAGAGGATCCTCGTCAGGAGTTCTTGAACTCTAACAACAAAGTGGTTATTTTTACACTCAAACATCCAGAACAACAAGTTATTTTTTCATAGCCATAGCCATAGCAAGAGCATACTCCACGGGCAGACAACAATAACTATACAAGACGTAACATGTCAAGAGAAAAAGTATTTATTTCACTGCTTCTTTTTTCGGCAGCATATCATCATCATCGACTGATGCATCTTTCATGTGCTCTCTTTTTCAACCCTTCCTTCCTTCAGCCTTTCCTTGTTGTTCTCTTTCTTCTTCACTCGATCATCATATTCATCCCTTGACTGGAACGAAAGGAATATCCACCCAAAAAAGAAGAAAACAATAACTGAATTCTAGGAAGTGAGAGCTCAAGACTACAATTAAACGCAGGATGACCACATTGTATAACCCTTTGCGTAGGATCATGCTTTTTCTTCTCGGGAATCACTCATGTATTCCCAGAAATTGGGTTTGGCATTGAATGACCCGAGATATGTCCACTGAGGACAGAATAATTGATACTGGGAAGGGAAGGAGACACACCAGACTGGTTCTTGAATTGAATCGATAGTTTCCTTGCTTGAGTGGGTGACTGGCTTACTCATCCATTCCATGATTCCTTTCGAATCATCAACAGATACTTTACAAACATTATCAGTCTATCATTTCTTCTCCGCTTGATAGTCCCTTCGCACTTTACTTTACCGTATCTTGAAGTGAACGTCTGAGTGACTCAGGGGACAGAATGACTGGATCGAAGTGACAAACAAGAAGCAACAGCAGAGTAATCACGAAATAAGTTGATGAAAAGGGGGCGTAGAATAGGATTTTCTTGGTCGTAAAAGATGTCAGACTGTCAGACCACCAAACAAGTATCTATCACACCCATCAAGGACTTTGCATAATCTATGGCTTTACCCTCATGTCCTCCTCCAATTCGTTGGGGAAAAATTCGAGAAGAAGTCGAAAACTAAAAAGTCTTTTATTCCAAGTCTGTCTCTCTTGTGTGTCTGATGCGTTTCTAATGTGTTCCCTGGAGGAGGTAGGATTGTGTGTCTTTTATTTTCTTTTACTCATTTCATTCTCCCTCCGGACAACCATAAAGTACTCACTTTGACACTTGCTCTCTGACTCAAGAACCACAGGAACCGAGGAATGAAGAAGCTACTACTAAACAATCATCACAGAAAGATAACACACAGAGACTGCAGGGACATTTTTGTATTTCTTGCAGAGATAAATGGTGTTCTTCGAACTTAACACTTGTTATTTAGGTAGTTATTAATGGAGTTATTGATGTATTGATTCCTTGACTGAGAACTGGGTTTGAAATGTCCAGGTCAGAATAAATAGTAATAAATAAATGAAAATATACAATCCTGGTTATGTTTAGCTTGAATCTGGAAGATGAAGGTAATAATTAATTATTATTATGTTGGAGGTTGGAATGATGATATGTTATCACAGTCAATAGAAAGATGCATAGAAAAGATAGTCCGAATAATCACGAGATTAGAGGCCATTTATCCCAACCAGATCACGAGTCCCATCAGAATGTTTGGCAGGTTTTGGTAGGATTTTGGACATAAAAAATAGCTTCTCAATATCAAGCAGGGGTGTCATTGATGCGTTTCTTTTCCAACTCCTTCTCCAATTCTTGATTCCTTACGAAGATAAAGATGTCCCTGATGAACTCGAGCGCCTTAACGTAGTCTCTCAAGATAACATAGTCTCTTATATTTCGATCAGAAGCATCGTCGAGATATTGGAACTGGAACGTCATCGCTTCGTGAGCGACATGGTGATCAGGGTTGAACTGTAATATGAACATGAAATGAGAATGAAAGGTATGTAACGGATGACTCATTTCCCTTTGAGTCTGAATAAATGAATGCTTACCCCTCTAGAATACATCCCGATTTTGATTTCGCATGTAATTTGATACAATTGATTCTCAATTCGATTGAAATCCTGCCACATTTTCCCTTCGTAGAGTACGATGTCAAGGAGTACCTGCTGGATTCCAACCGCAAAATATTGTAAGACTTTGAATGCTGACTTGAAGGCTTGCTCAGGCTGTGGTTGTAAAATTGAAGCAGTAACATTGCAGTAAACATGTATAAGAATCCATCATATAATAGTGAGTCATCATCCAGACCATAAAGAAGTGAAGCAGTTGCAGGAAAAGAGAGAAATTGTTAGAAACGATAATTAAGAATGGTTTACAGGGTACGTTTGATCCCAAATCAAGATCATGAACTTACGTTTTTAAAGTGATTGGCAAAGTAGTTCGGAGAAGTATCAGGAATCTTAGGCAGCCAACTCTGCTTCCATTCCTCCAGGGCTGCTTCCAGTTGTAATGGCTTTGATTTCATAACATTCTTAATCTGATTCAGATGAGGATGGGTAAGTCAATGAAATAAAGGGTTAATCGAAAAGAAAAGAAATTTTCCATGAGTTTATCCTATTTTTATCAGATAAACACGGATACAACTATCAAAACATTCAAAATTTCTCTGACGACTACAATAAAAAGGAAGTACGTAAAGTATTGGGATAAACGTGAGCATTACGTCATGAAAGCGCGTTAAAGGAATGGGCGGAGCAAACAAGTTTGATCAAATTCAGGAATGAATTGATGAAGCAAGAATGATGGAGTGAGGACTACAATGCTTTTTTTACATCAAAATAAGAAAGACTTAGGGATTCACTCTACACTTCGAGTCATTGCATCCTTTCATCATGTTTTATATCTGATGGCATAGCAATGACTAGTAGTAGTGGGTAAATACCATGTAAAGAAAACAAGTGTCGATGAAGCAAAGGGTTGTATGAAATAAAAAGGAAACTTACGAATGAGATTTTGGTTCTTTCGGCCCGAGTTCTAGCCATTCTCGTTGCAGCTACGATGGCATCTAAGATCTGCAGGGTGTTGTTCTCGTCGGTCGAGTCAACGGAATCTCGATGGTTGTCAATGGGAAAGTTTAGTGGATGAGACTTGCAATGATCAAGAAGACGAGGGATAGGAACTGGGTCGTAGGATGAAGAGGATGTTCGTGGAAGAGTTCGACTCCAGGCGATGTTGGCCGTCGTCAGTAGAACTAGAATCATCATTGAAGTGGACCATTTTAGATGTCCTCTTCCTGGAAGAGAAAGTGTCAGTCAAAGGATACAGGCCAAGGACAGGGAATGAAAGTAAAAGTTTTCCTTTCACTTTAAATCGGATTTTATTCCCGAAGGAGTTGAGGGAGAGAAGGACGAAGAAGTGATTCAAGAACTGGATTTAAACCTAAACCTACCTGTCAGAGTATTATTGAGAGTAAAAGTGTGAGAAGATGCTCTTGAATTCATCTTAAGTTGCTATCTCTCTTTAATTTTGGAAAAGTTTGAGGTCTTCTCATGTAAAAGTTGTTGACTAAACTGCGAGTTTCGTATCGAACAGACATTTATATATGACTGAGACAAGAAAGTGAGTTCTTGTGCAGGATAATCATTGAATGAATGAGAAGTGAGAACGAGAAGAAGAAGGAGGAGTAACGCGTGGGTCTCAAGGATTGCTCACTCATTCACTGATACAGTCAGTCTAAGGCGGTCCCACTAACACTAACAAGAAGACTGGGAGAACAAGAGCCCCTTAAACCGGAAGAGTATCTTTCTTCCCTCTGTTCTCCACCTCCAAAGACATGATGGAATGTCACTGATTGCCTGAAATGTGTGTCCGGCGGAGGAATGCCTTTAACCCATTGTTTCTGTTGAAAGAAATTTTTGTTTCTTACTCTTACTCGTCGTCAGTCAGTCAGTCAGTCAGTCCGTGATTCATGCAGACTGGACTACAACTTGAAAGGAGTGCCTCTACAACAACCTGTGCAAAGTAATTCCACTGACTTTCCTTTTCTCTCGTCAGTCAGTGGACATTCCTTTTCTTTTCCTCTTAATTGAGTCCTCAGATGTTGACCTAAACAGAGAAAATCCGCTGAATAAATGAGACCAAAGTCAAGTGATTCTCTCACAGCATGAAACCAAAACCTTTCGACAGTAAAAGAAAAGGATTGAGACACAAGAAGGGAAAATAGATAGAAAAAGACAGAAAAAGAAAGAAAAGTTTTAAAATATTTGTTTGTGTCGTCCGCTTCTTATTTTTGGAAGATTTCATTCAGAAAAGAAATGTCTAGTTTTCTTACCTTTACTTTCCTCCCACGAACTTGTTTTGAACTCGACGCCTAAAGAACTTCGCCTCAACATTCGATGCGCAGTCTATCATGGTATCCTTGAGAACAAGCAGCTCAGCTGAACCGAAAGAACATTATCTGATCTCGTAACTTATCTGCCCCATTCATGCTCTACGTGATATTATGCTCTTCTTCCATACAACACATGGCTTAATCGCTTATGTGTTGGTTTGTGTGGGTGACATGAATGAAAAAACAAGGTCACTCATCCATGACTCGATCTGAGACATTAGAGACATCACTGCCATCATTATCACCATCTCCATCTTCGAGTCGAGATGTGTGGGTGGCGGTCGTTGGAGCAGGCATAGCTGGCTTGGTTGCTGCCACTCATCTTGTTGGACACGACAAGGGTATCAAGATCATCATTTTAGAGGCTTCAGATCGAGTAGGAGGCAGGATATGGACTCATGAACAGGGTATGTCTGACATTCGAGATGAACCATTAGCATCATTTACTTTCAATCAACAGGATGTGTTTTTCTCATGTCGTTCTATTCTTGGATCCACTACTCTTTCCGTTTCGACAGATGACCGCTTCCTTGAGCTGGGTGCCCAATGGATTCATGGTCAGGAAGGGAACCCACTTTATGACTATGCATTAAAGCATAGGCTTCTTTCAGAGGATGAAACTGACGTGGGAGACGAGTTCTATGGCCAGTACAGAAGTGAGGATGGTCAAGTAATACCTCGTAATATCGTTGATTACGTTCTCGACTACCTAGACAGAGTGAAATCCTCTCGAATTACTCACACGGATTGCTCTGCAGGAGACCTTTGGAGGGAAGCTCTTGATTTCCTGTTGACTCGTGATAATGACCACGGCTTCGACAAGGAATCAGTGGAGGCTGTTTTTCAGTGGTTCTTATTATATGAAATCATTGATAATGCCTGCCATGACCTTGATTCTCTGTCTCTCAGAGGATACACTGAGTGGGTTGACTGTCCAGGAACTGAGTTGATAAACTTTAAGGGTGGATACTCGTCTGTGATCCAAGAACTTGCCAAACAAATTCCAGAGAAAAACATGAAATTACAACACAAAGTAAATCGCATTGAGTGGGCGGCAAATGATATGGTCAAAATATCTGTCGGGAACCAAGTTATAACCGTTGACCATGTCATATTAACGGTCTCTCTGGGCGTATTAAAGGCCAAAGAAATAGAATTTTGTCCTTCTCTTCCAGCAACTCATTGGCAAATCATAGAAAGTAATGGTTATGGAACCATCGATAAAATATTCCTTCGGTTCGAACAACCATTTTGGTCAGACAACAAATACTCGATCAAACTCGTATGGAAAGACCGAAACTCCAACGAAATACCATCCTGGGCTTTTGATATAAGTGGCTTCGATGCCGTGAGAGGGACAAGCGACATGCTTATGGGATGGATTGGAGGGAAAGGAGCTGAGGAGGCTGAAACACTTCCAACAGAACAAGTTGCAAAAGTGTGTGCCAAACTTTTAAAGATGTTTACAGGACTCGATGTACAGGACCCTAAAGATGTGTTGATGACAAAGTGGTTTACAAATCCCTTGTTTCGAGGATCCTACAGTCATCCGACCCGAGCAAGTGATACCTTGGAGTCGAGGGTCTTGACTCCACTGACATGCATGTCTTGCTCTGACGAACAAGTTCCTCGAGTCATCTTCGCAGGGGAAGCGACTGACAGGGAGTTCTACTCCTCAGTTCATGGAGCCTTTAGATCAGGAATTGTCGCTGCAGACACACTAAAAAATTGGTTGTCCAAAGATTCCTCTTGAAAATTAGTCAACGGTTTACTTAACTTTGTAACAACGTCTGTTCTCAAAGAGTCTTAACATTAAATCAAAGAGCAAAGTATCACAATGAATGTCGTACAAGAGCCGTGTCTGAGAGCGAGAGTAGAGTGACATGAGTAGAGAATATAAGAGAAGGCCTTACTCTATCATTACATTACATTGAATCAAACTTGAGCGGTTTAAACAGTAGTCAATCCTCGTGATAGATATGACCAGAACTGGACTGCAAATGTCTAGAAAAGTATTCTAGAAAGAGAAGTCGATGGAAGACGACTGGACAGAAGGAGTAGAGCGAACAACAAGAGCAAGACTAACTCTTTCTCTCCTTGACAGGCAACGTATATGGTATGTAATGCATTAATGTTTGAGGAGTAATTGTCATGAAGGACTTGAGTCTAAGAAATTCTTGCTGGAAGTTCGACGACTTGTCTTCGTTGTGTAGTATCCTTTAGATTGAGTTGACGACGATCTTGGCATAAATGGCTAGGGATGGACGGTAAAGGCTACTTGTTATTACTTCTCTTTCCTGACTCATTGTACTCTGAATTACAAATGTTCTGCTTCGCTGTCTGTCTCTAAAGTTTGAGGTTTTTTTGTTGTTTATCTTAATCTTAATATGAGGTCTAAAGTCAAGGGCAGACTATGGAGCCGTAAGCCTTTGGCACTTAATGGTCGAATAACGATCATCATCTACCACTGTTTCTCACTCTAAAGTGGTAACTGCATAGACTTCAAGCGAGAGGTTTGGTTTCTCGAAGAAGCCATTTGAGAGCTTGCTTCTTGCCCTGTGATTCCAACTCCTGGCCAACAATGTCTTTGACAGTTTGATGGTATGAGTCGAGCCAATCAATCTCTTCCTGTGTCAGGAGAGAAGGATCCAGTAACTTCCTCTGAATCGGGACCAAAGTTACAGTCTCAAACTTAAGGAAACCACGATCATTGAAGTTGTGCTGTTGAATCAAAAATTAATTCAAGTTTTAAATCAAAGTTAAACCAACCTGTGTGTCTGCTTTTGTCACGAGAACAATGCTCTCGATTCGGACACCAAACTTGCCATCCTCATAAAATCCAGGTTCGTTTGATAGAAACATCCCTTCAGTCAGACCTGGATCATTAGGATATGGAACGTAACCGATACCCATGGGACCCTCATGTACATTGAGATACATGCCAATCCCGTGACCCGTTCCATGCATGTAATCGAGACCAACCTCCCACAATGACTTCCTTGCAAGGGTGTCCAGAAGATATCCCTTGGTCTTCTTCGGGAAAATGACAGATGCCAGACTGATGTGTCCTTTGACGACACGAGTGAAGCACTCCTTTTCATACTCAGAAGGGCTTCCTAGATGGACTGTTCTTGTCACATCTGTAGTCCCGTCAAGGAATTGAGCACCAGAATCAAGTAAAAACATCTCTTCCTTGCATAGTGTTCGATTAGTCTCCTGACTAGGTTTGTAGTGGATGACTGCACCATTAGGTCCTGATCCTGCAATGGTTTCGAACGAAAGCCCGACGTAGCCTTCTTGTTGTCTAAAAGAAAAGGCATAAATAAAAGTAAATTTGAAATGACAACTTACTTTCGAAAGCCTTCAAGCTTCTCAGCAGCAGACAACTCAGTGATTTCCTCAGTTTCAATGGCATGTTCTAACCAAGAAAAGAACTCACAGAGGGCTACTGCATCCTTGACATGAGCCCTCTTCATACAGGAAACCTCAGTCTCGTTCTTGACTGCTTTTGCGAGACAGACTGGGGTCACGTCCATGATTCGTTGTTTCTCTGGAATCAGAGAGACCAGGGCATAACCGGAGTACTTGCTGACCCAAATCTTGCCTGATTCTTGAGTCACCAACCACTTGATAAACTCTCGAACCATCTTGTATGGCCTGAGTTCGATGGAAACGGTTCCATTTGTTATTTCATTGGATGATTCCAACTCCAAGCTTTTCCTGGCTAATGAACTCAACTTGGACTCATCGACAAATAAACTTAAATTAAGGTTAGCAATGAGTCATACCAATCATTAATACTTACTAAATATTATCTAAAGTAATAACAGAGAATGCAAAGAAGACTGGGTTGAAGTCAATGTCGGATCCTCTTAAATTAAAGAGGTAAGCGATCTCATCCAAAGCAGTAAGAATGAGTGCACGGGCTTTCTTCTTCTCCATTTCAGCTCGAACTTCGACCACCTTTTCTTGCCATGACTTGCCAGTATAACGAATGTCAAGTGGAAGGATGGTCTTGAGTGGAGGAAGAGGTCTCTCTTCCCAGACCAAGTCGACCAGGTTCTCGTGGACAGGAATCAAGAGATGACCTGCTTCTTCCAATGCAGTAGAGAGAGGCTTCCATGTCGAGTAAGGCATGAGAAGCGGATCAACTCCGACACGACTGTTAGCAGGGAGGACTTTGAGTAACCAATCCGTCTGAGAAAGTGTTCCACTGACGGCCTCTTTCATGAGTTTCCAGTTGGAATCGAGTTGTTTCTCTGCCTGAAGGAAGTACCTGCCATCAGTCCATAGACAGGCCTCATCCGGAGTGACTATTGCTGTGCCAGCACTTCCAGTGAACCCTGTTAGGAAGGCCCTTCTCTTGTCGCAGCAAGAAATGTACTCCGACTGATGGGCATCACATGATGGAATGATGTATGCCTGTAGGGTCTCAGACACAAAGGAAGGGTTTCTCATGAGACTTCGCAACTTCTTCAAGTACTGTCCACTGCTCCTGATGGCCATGTTGAGAGGTTGGTCGTCGTCCGATTCGTCCGAATAATAGTCCTCGAGGTCTGTTGAGTGAAATGGCAGTGAACAAGTCATAGTCAGAGGGCGCTTTACTTTGACTTAAAAGTTAAGTTAACTTACCTTCATCAGTGAATGGAGTAGATCTTGGAGGAGGAGATCGCATGATGTCCACGTCTCGGCCTCGAACGAGGGGTCCGAGACCAGGGGTCGGGAGAGGTGGTGCAAGACCGAGAGAGGAAGCAAAGGCAGCAGCCATGTGAGGGTGACTGGAAGCGAAGGCCAGGTATTTGAGTGTCTCAGAGACGATGGAAGGAAATGAAGAGGCAGAGGCGACGACAGCAGACTGGGCATCAAAGACATCCTGCATCGAAAAGTTGTTTTGTAGTTGAGAGTTTTGCAGTCGAAGGGACACTTCGTTCTGAGCAAGAGAGGTCACCGGAGGAGAGGAATTCCGATGAGAGAAGGCTACCGCAGGTGAAGGAGCAGGTTGGTGATGGTTTCCATGGTTGGAGTGATGGTTCGAGTGGTGTTGATGATGGTGGTGGTGGTTTCCATTTCGAAGGGATGCTTCAGGAGGATGATTGTGTTTGTTGTTTGCCTTCTTAACTCTGTTGTTCACGGTCACAGCTCTCCCTGGACACTGTCTGTCGCGGGAACATCTCCAATAGACTGTGCCATCCTTTCCGTCGCGAACTTTATTGTATCGATGTCCTTCGAAGACTAGAGCAACTCCTCCCCTCTGAGTGGCCACATATTGGCACTCCATGTCTTGTAGGATGAGGAGGTGAAGGGGAAGGAAGGGTCAGGAGAAGGAAGAGGAGGCTGAAGAGAACAAGTTGTTGAATCGGAAGTAAGAAGTTTCTGGACAAAAAAGGGAAGAGAAAGGCAATAATGAGACACGACATGGTTGACATGGGTTGGGAGAGGGTCTGCCACACGAGAAGTACTTACTCTCGCATCTAATAGTTTGGGTGGAAGAGGTCTGCAGTCGTAAGACTTTCATGGCTTCTAATCAGCAGCGGAAGCATCAAAAGTTGCAGGACTTTAACTACGACTACATTAGCCCTACAGAGTTCATGGATCCAGTCTCTAGCCATCTACTCTTTCTCTAAACAACATGCTTAAGGAGGTCTTCATGGCACTTGAGGTTAAGATCGAATTTAGATGTGAAGTTTTTAATTGACGTTTTAGTACTTTTTATCGATGTTTGTTTGTTTGGCACTTGTGTTCCGGACTACTATTCTCTTTCGAGAAAAGTAGTCGAAAATGAATGAGTGTCCAGGAGGAGGAGGATCACTCGAGAAAAGAGAAGAGAGATCATTCTCCGATGCATCATCTTATGGTCGTTTTGGATGATATCATTGGCTGAAGGAATTTATCGAAACAAGAAGTAGAGAGAAAAGAGGCAACGAAATGAAGTAAAACTTCTACTTCTCTTCTACTTCGACTGGGAAACAAGAAGGAGGGACGGGTTGAGTAGTAAAGGAAGAGGTGAGCGATTTAAGCAGATGGTTTGGTTGGTTAAATTATCAAGACAAGAGTGGGAGATGAATCGAGACCTGAAAGGATTCATGAGTCAGGATCTTTTTAGTTTAGCAAGTATACTTGATCTACTACCAAGTCCTCAGGCAAGTCTGGTCCAGTCAGTCGTGCGTTGGATGCATGCATTTAGATGTGGAATGGCTTGCATAACAAACTACTTTTCAAGGGTCGAGATAGAGAGGAGGGGCTCAAAGAGTTAAAGGAAAGGGTATCAAGATAAACGATCAGAGTAGGCTTCTGGTCTGACAACATTCTAGGCAGAGCAGTAATACCACCAGAGGACGACGACCCACGAGAAGAGGGAAGGATTGAGGGGCACAAACTCATTGGGTTTTAGATCCCAATCAGAAGTGGCCACTAATAATACTACTACATCTTCTACTGGACTACAGCAACTAAAGACAGAGGTATCCTGTCCTCAACTACGGCTCTATTCTAGTGAGCCTTACCAGGACAGCGGCCAAGGACTATTAGATCATATTGGATGCCGACCGTCGATCTCTTCTCCTGAGAAGTGTGTCTCCTTCTTCGTCTCTACTTCTTTGGGTCTGAAAGAGAAGTCGAGAAGGAGTCGTCGTCGATCGAATATCTCTTTCTCTGCCGCATCCTTTACTTTACTTGCTCTCGTTCTCTGACGTCAGACTTTACACCCATTTAGAC
>Ga0157374_10004833_pt1 | contig 11309 bp, 7 predicted proteins | sample M25metaG_FD_115308 | JGI IMG/M metagenome (GOLD analysis project Ga0157374, IMG submission 115308) | Miscanthus rhizosphere microbial communities from Kellogg Biological Station, Michigan, USA - M2-5 metaG | ecosystem: Host-associated > Plants > Roots > Rhizosphere > Soil | place: USA: Michigan... | reverse complement strand
GCAATCAAAGGGCGGCATGAGTTACATGTCAGCCAGCGATCCGCGAATTCACTTTGGCCTAGAAAAACGTACTAAAATTGAGTCCCTGGAGATCACCTGGCCCAGCGGACAAGTGGATCGTTTGATAAACGTGCCCATCGATCAGATCATTGCGGTGAAGGAAGGCACAGGGATTGTGCCGCGTTCATTCCCCAAGGTACCGGGTAAATGAATTTTTCCCGCCGCCGCTTTCTGGGCTCTTCCCTGGTCGTGCTCGGCAGCGCTCTGCTCGACGCACTCACCACTCCAGTTTGGAAATGGAGCCGGCCAACTCTTCTTCAGGCTGCAAAGGTTTCAACTCCCCAAGCTTCCCCTCAAGTCACATTCGTGGATGTTGCAAAAGAAGCTGGCCTGAACATCCCCAACGTTTGGGGCGGCGTTGATCACAAGCGATACATCATCGAGGCCAAAGGTAGCGGCCTGGCTTTTTTCGATTACGACCACGACGGCTGGTTGGATATTTATCTCACCAACGGAAATCGACTTGGTGCGAACTGGCCAGCAGGACAAGAACCGACTTCTCACTTGTACAAGAACAACCGCGACGGCACATTCACTGACGTTACGGAAAAATCCGGCCTGGCACGCACCGGTTGGCAGACGGGCGTATGCGTCGGCGACTACGACAACGATGGCTGGGACGACTTGTTCTGTTGCTTCTGGGGACACAACGTTCTGTTCCACAATAACGGCGACGGGACTTTTACCGACGTCACTAAGAAAGCTGGGCTCTATCAGGAAGCACATCGCTGGGGAGCGGGCTGCACCTGGCTCGACTACAACCGCGACGGCCATCTGGATCTTTTTGTCTGCAATTACATCAGGCTCGATCCGGCGCAAACTCTGGCAACCGGTGACGCGCCGACCTGCCAGTGGAAAGGCATGCCGGTGATGTGCGGTCCACGTGGACTGCAAGCCGACACGAATATTCTTTACCGAAACAATGGCGATGGAACTTTTAACGATGTCTCCGAGAAAGCGGGGATTCTCAAACCCGGCCCGCGCTATTCGATCACCTCGGTCTCTTATGATTTTGACAACGACGGCTGGCCCGACATTTACGTTGCGGTAGATTCCGAGCCCAGCATTCTCTACCACAACAACCACGACGGAACCTTCACCGACATCGCTGTCGCAGCGGGTTGCGCCTACAGCGAAAACGGACACGAGCAAGCGGGCATGGGAGTGGCAGTTGCAGACTATGACTGCGATGGATGGTTTGACATCTTCAAGACCAATTTCTCAGACGACACCTCCAACCTTTACCGCAACAACGGAGATGGCAGCTTCACTGATGTGACATTTCCATCCGGGATTGCGGTCAACAATCGCTACGTGGCGTGGGGATGTGGTTTCGCCGACTTCGACAACGACGGCTGGCCGGACATCATGCAGATCAACGGACACGTTTATCCGGAGATTGACCAAGCCCGCACCGCCGAGAAGTTTAAGAATCCGCGACTGGTTTACAAAAATCTAGGCAATGGACGCTTTCAGGATGTTTCATTACAGATGGGTCCCGGAATCAGCGAACAATTTTCCAGTCGTGGCGCTGCATTTGGAGACTACGACAACGACGGCGACATCGACGCTCTGATTTTGAACCTGAATGACCCGCCGTCTCTTTTGCGTAATAATGGCGGCAACAAACAGAATTGGATCAAGATCAAACTGATTGGTACACAATGCAATCGCACAGCGATTGGCGCACGCGTGCGAGTCGTGGCTGGCAAACACACACAAATGAACGAAGTTCACAGCGGCTCAAGTGTGATGTCACAGAGTGATTTACGCCTGCACTTTGGAGTTGGAAAGGCAACCATCGTCGACTTAATTGAAGTCAAGTGGCCGACCACTCAAAAGGTTGAAAAATTTACACAAGTCAAAGCCAATCAAATATTGACGATCCGTGAAGGCAGCGGCATCGTGAAAAGTCCCAGCAAATAGAAAGTCTGCGCGTTTTGTTAGACTACTCCGCGGTCTGCAGCGCCTCAGTTCAGGTGCAGGAGCGAAGCATGAAAAACAACCGGCTGTTCGCGGAGCTGATTGCAGAATTTCTCGGGACCTTCGTTCTTATCTTGTTTGGTTGCGGCGTGGTGGCCATGGTTGTGTTGTTTCCCACAACTACAGCAGGCGAGATTATTCACGGTGGGTATACAAATATCACCATCGGTTGGGGACTCGCGGTGACCATGGGCATTTATGTCGCCGGGAAAATTTCCGGCGCGCACCTGAATCCTGCTGTCACGTTGTCGGTTGCAATCTTCCGTGGCTTCCCTTGGAAGAAAGTTCTTCCCTACTCCATCGCACAGATCGCGGGAGCCTTCGCCGCTGCAGCTGTCGTATACAAAAATTATCTGCCCGCATTTCAGCAGGTCGATCCCCATTTGGAAAAGACCGCTGGAATTTTTACAACATTCCCTGCATTCCCATCCCTGCCGCAGGCGGGATTTCTCGATCAGGTGATTGGTACCGCTCTGCTTCTGCTGCTCATATTCGCAATCACGGACGAATTCAACACACCGCCCGGGGCCAATATGGCTCCCATCATGATTGGCCTGGTGGTCGTAGCCATCGGCATGAGCTTCGGTGGTATGCATGGCTACGCGATTAATCCCGCGCGTGATTTTGGTCCGCGGCTGTTCACGGTGGTCGCTGGATTTCATAACAACGGGCTCAGCGACGGTGTTCGAGAATGGTGGGTGCCTGTAGTGGCGCCTTTGATTGGAGGCGTATTGGGATCGGCAGTCTATGACTTCGGCATCCGGCGTTTCCTGCGCCAGATTTCAACGGTATCGAAGTCCTAATGGAGGATCAGTGGCATACATTCTGGCTCTAGATCAGGGAACCACCAGCTCGCGCGCAATCGTGTTCGACCACACCGGCGCGATTCAAGCGGTGGCCCAAAAAGAATTCGAGCAGATATTTCCTCAGCCAGGTTGGGTCGAGCACAATCCGGAAGAAATTTGGACATCGCAAATTGGCGTCGCGGTCGAAGCATTGGGTAAGGTCGATTTACGTCCGCGCGATATCGCTGCCATCGGAATCACCAATCAACGTGAAACCACCATCGTCTGGGACCGTGAAACTGGTAAGCCGGTTTACAACGCCATCGTCTGGCAAGATCGGCGGACAGCTCAGTTTTGCGACGAGCTGAAAGCTCAGGGACATGAAAGTTTCATTCAAGACCGTGCCGGCCTCCTCATCGACGCCTATTTTTCTGCAAGTAAAGTTTCCTGGATCCTCGACAACGTCCCCGGTGCGCGGCAGCAGGCTGAAGCGGGCAATCTCGCATTCGGCACTGTTGATAGTTGGTTGGTGTGGAAGTTAACCAGCGGCAAGGTGCACGCCACCGACATCACCAATGCTTCTCGCACAATGCTTTTCAACATCCGCACTGCTCAGTGGGACGAAGAACTGCTACGAATTTTCAGAATTCCTTCTTCCATGTTGCCGAAGGTTGGCGCATCGAGTAAGGGTTATGCCGAAGTCACAACAACCCTGGGGTTGGGCGGTATCGCGATCGCTGGAATCGCGGGCGATCAGCAGTCTTCTCTTTTCGGGCAGCGCTGTTTTTCTCCTGGATTGACTAAAAACACCTACGGCACCGGATGTTTTCTTTTGCAGAACATTGGAACAAAACCGATCAAGTCTTCCAATCGGTTGGTTACAACGGTTGCCTGGCAAGTTGGAGACTCCATCGAGTACGCGCTCGAAGGCAGCGTTTTCGTCGGTGGGGCAGTCGTGCAGTGGTTGCGGGACGGTCTCGGATTAATTCGCAACTCTTCTGACGTCGAAGCCCTTGCCGCATCTGTTCCGGACAATGGAGGCGTCTACTTCGTTCCTGCGTTTGTTGGATTGGGTGCGCCACACTGGGACCAGTACGCACGTGGATCAATTGTAGGTCTAACTCGAGGAACCACTTCCGGGCACATCGCTCGTGCAGCTGTTGAGAGTATCGCTTATCAGGTGGCAGATTTGCTCTACGCAGCACAACGCGACTCGGGTACAACTTTGAGCGAATTGCGTGTCGATGGCGGTGCCGCTGCCAACAATGCGCTCATGCAATTTCAAGCAGATATCATGGGAATTCCTGTAGTAAGGCCAGCGACAACAGAAAGCACCGCACTTGGCGCTGCATATTTGGCTGGCCTGAACGCAGGGGTTTGGCGCAACAGCAACGAAATTGCATCTCTTCCCCTGATAGAACAACGATTTGAACCGCGCATGAAAAGCTCTGACGCCGAAAAACTTCGCAATCGATGGAATGAAGCTTTGGCGCGCTCCCGAGGTTGGGCGAAGGAATAACCCATGAATCGTCCGGAGATGATGGAGCGTGCGCTGAGCCGCACCGCGCCATGGGACATGCTCATCATTGGTGGTGGCGCTACGGGCGCAGGTATTGCTGTTGATGCAGCCTCACGCGGATATCAAATTCTGCTTCTGGAACAAAGCGATTTCGGCAAAGGCACGTCCAGCCGCAGCACCAAGCTGGTGCATGGCGGAGTACGCTACCTCGAACAAGGAAATATTCCATTGGTCATGGAGGCGCTGCGCGAGCGTGGCATTTTGCGCCAGAATGCCCCGCACCTCGTGAGCGATCTTGCATTCATTGTCCCTCGCTACGACTGGTGGGAAGCTCCGTTTTACGGTGTGGGGCTGAAGATTTATGACTTGCTGGCGGGCAAGTACGGATTTGGTTCCTCGCGATTGCTGTCCATCGACGAAACATTGGAACGTCTACCAACAATCAAACGAGAAGGTTTGCGCGGTGGAATCGTCTACTACGACGGCCAGTTCGATGACACGCGTCTTCTCATCAATCTGATGCAGACCGCCGTGGACCACGGTGCAACCGTGCTCAATTACGTTCAGGTCGTCGGATTAAACCAAGGCGCGGATGGTTTCGTGAATGGTGCGATTGCATGCGATATCGAAACGGGGGGTGAGTTTCAGGTTTCGGCGAATGTAGTCATCAATGCGACTGGCGCCTTTTCCGATGCTGTTCGCAAGATGGCGGATCCATCGATCGCCCCGATGATCGCGCCGAGCCAGGGAATCCATCTGGTATTCGATGGATCGTTCTTACCTGGAAACAGCGCCATTATGGTGCCGCATACGCCAGATGGCCGGGTGATGTTTGCGATTCCCTGGCACGGACACACCGTTGTCGGCACTACTGACACGCCAATCCCGCATGTATCTCTTGAGCCGCTGCCATTGCCAGAAGAAATCGACTTTATTCTGGAAACTGCCGGACGCTACCTCCACAAAGCTCCAACTCGCGACGATGTATTGAGTGTGTTCGTCGGCATTCGGCCTCTGGTAGGCAATGGAGGTTCAAACAGTACGGCGGCATTGTCTCGCGATCACACAATTCGCATCGACAACTCAGGCTTGCTGAGCATTGCCGGCGGCAAGTGGACCACCTACCGTCGCATGGCAGAAGATTGCGTCAATCAGGCAGCCACCTTGGCGCGGTTACCCGAGAAAGCGGCCAGTACAGAGAATCTGAAAATCCACGGATACCACTTGAACCCAAGACAATTTGACGATTTGGGTGTGTACGGCACTGACGCATTCGCGATTGAAAGACTAATCCGAGAAGATCCTCTCTTGGCGGAGCGTTTGCATCCAGATTTAAGTTATCGTGCCGCTGAGGTAGTGTGGGCCGCACGCAACGAAATGGCGCGCACGGTGGAGGATGTGCTAGCACGACGCACGCGAGCGCTGTTCCTCAATGCGCAAGCGGCATCCGAAATGGCTGAGAAAACCGCGACCATCATGGCCCGCGAATTAAATTACAACGACACCTGGAAGGCCAACCAAATACAAAGCTTCCGCAAACTGGCTCAACAGTATGCAGCCCCAGCGCAGTAAATATGCTTTGCAGAATACTAGGACAGGCGAAAATGAAAACGTCATACAAACTGTACTTCTCTTTTTTATTCGTTCTCCTCACCTTCAGCTTAAGCTCAGCGCAGACAGGAGAAATCTTCCGCCTCGATGGCGGCAACTCAACCTATGCCTTTGGAGTGAATGAGCGCGGCGATTTGCAGCCGCTTTACTGGGGTGGACGCCTCGGTGCGCATGACAGTATTCCTCCGGCACATTCATTGGCCGAGATGGCTTCGTTTGATTCTCCCGCAACCACCACGCCTCAGGAATACGCAGGTTGGGGCGCAGGATTATTCACTGAGCCAGCTCTGAAAGTTAGTTTTGCGGATGGAAACCGCGATTTGGTTTTGCATTTCTTGAAGATCGCATCAAGCAGTTCCAATTCCGCGGAAATAGTTCTCAAAGATATTTCACGAGAAATTTATGTAACGCTCGCTTACTCGATGGATTCGGAGAGTGGCATTCTGGCCCGTTCCGCAAGTATCGAAAATCGGGAAAAGCAGCCGGTATTGATTGAACAGGCAGCTTTCGCGCAATGGACTCTTCCACCTGCTCACTACACTCTGAGTTACTTGACCGGCCGCTGGGCTGGAGAGTGGACGCTGAATCAGGAACCGATTCAAGGCGGAGCACGCGTCCTTGAAAGTCGCCGTGGCAGCACCGGCCACCAGGCAAACCCGTGGTTTGCAATTTCGCGCGAAGGTGGACGCGATACCGCAACGGCCGCCGACGAAGAACATGGAGAAGTCTGGTTTGGTGCACTGGCGTGGTCTGGCTCATGGCGCATGACGGTGGAACACACTCAACTTGATGCCCTGCGCGTGACCGGCGGATTCAATCCTTTTGATTTTGGTTATAAGCTGAAACCCGGCGAGCATCTCGACACACCGATTTTCTATGCTGGATATTCCGCTCACGGGCTTGGCGGTGCCTCCCGCTTACTACATCATTTCGAACTAGCACACATTCTGCCGCAGGCACCCGATCCCAAACCGCGCCCCGTGATTTACAACTCGTGGGAGGCTACGGAATTCAAAGTGGACGAGGCCGGACAGATGGCCCTGGCAGAAAAAGCTGCATCCATCGGCGTAGATCGATTTGTGATGGACGACGGATGGTTCGGAAAGCGTAACACCGATCACGCGGGACTGGGCGACTGGTATGTGAACCCGGAGAAATTCCCTCACGGCCTGAAACCGCTGATTGACAAGGTCCACTCGCTTGGAATGGATTTCGGCTTGTGGGTCGAGCCAGAGATGGTCAATCCGGATTCTGATCTCTATCGCAAGCATCCTGACTGGGTTTTAAATTTTCCCGGGCGCCCGCGCTCTGAATCACGCAATCAAGTCGTGCTCAATCTAGCTCGGGCCGATGTTCGTGATTACATTTAAGGATTCCTTGACAAATTGCTCACTGAGAATGACATCGCCTTTCTTAAGTGGGACTACAACCGTAACTGGTCAGAGCCTGGATGGGAGCAAGTCCCCGCAGATGAGCAAAAGCGCGTTTACGTGGAGTTCGTGCGCAATCTGTATTCAATTCTCGCTAACCTGCGCAAAAAGCATCCTAAGGTTGAGATTGAATCCTGTTCAGGCGGTGGAGGCCGTGTCGACCTTGGCATTCTGCATTACACCGATGAAGTCTGGCCTTCGGACAACACCGATCCCTTCGATCGAATCCTGATGCAGGACGGGTTCACATACGCCTATACGCCGCAGATCATGATGGCTTGGGTCACCGACTCGCCGCACTGGCTGAACGGCCGCTCCACCTCCCTCGCCTACCGGATGTTGAGTTCCATGCAAGGGTCATTGGGAATCGGAGCAAATCTGAATCACTGGGGTGACGAAGATTTTGCAACCGCAAAACGCCTGATCGCCGCATATCACTCGGTACAGAAGACCATTGTGCAAGGTGACTTATACCGCCTCATGAACCCGCGGGATAACAGTGAGCTGTCGGTGACTGAAACGGTTTCAAACGATAAGGGCCAGGCAGTTGTGTTTGCCTTCGTCAACGCGACCAACAAAGGCCGAGGCTTCCCTTTGCTGCAATTGCGCGGTTTAGATCCAACTGCGGAATATAAACTTAGTTGGATCGAGGGCAAAGCCTGGCCCGACACCCCAGATACGGCTTCAGGTGCGTGGTGGATGAACCATGGGATTCAGCTCATGCTGAAAGGTGACTACCAGGCAGCAGCGTTCCGCTTGGATCGTCAACGCTGACGCCACTATCTATTCATCGCGCAACGTGTTTGCAGGATCGATGGTGGCAATTCGCAGAGTTGGCAAGGTGACAGCGATCACCGTGACCAATGCTAGCGTAACAACCACCGTGAGCAGCGTGGACGCATCATAAACACCGATTCCATAGATCACACTGCTCATAACTCGCAGCACCCCTGCGCATAAGATCAGGCCCAAAACAAGGCCTGCAAGCGAAGCGCGAACTCCCGATGATCCGATATGGATCATGGCTTCCCGAATCGTCGAGCCCAATGCCATGCGAATGCCAATCTCGCGCGTTTTCTGCGCCACAATGTTTGCAACCAGCGCGAAAATTCCGACCGAACTGAGCAACAAAGCTAACCCGGCCATTACACCCAACAACGCGACCTCAACCCGCTGCATAGTGAGTGTTCGCGCTTGCAAGTCACCCATGCTGTAGAAGCCCGAAAATGGCAAGTTGGGATCGGCGTTGGCCATCGCACGCTGCATCTGCGCTGTGAATCCTTCCATCGGGGCCGAGGCGCGCACAATCCAATTCGGCTGAAACCATGTATGCACTAGCGAAAGCAGCCGTGCATCTACCTGGGTGGCGGGTGTGTACATGATCTGCTCGTTCATAAGTGGCGCAGTTGGCTTGAGCCCGGAAGAAATGGCAACGTCGGATACCTCGCCGACGATCAAGGTGTCTTTGTCGAGGTAGCGGCCTACTGGATTGGATCCGCCGTAAAACTTGTGGGCAAAGGACTGGTTCACGATAGCAACCTTTTGTGCTCCCGCGTTGTCCGCGTCGGTAAAGAAACGCCCTGCCAGCAAACCCATCTGCAACGTTTCAAAATAGCCCGGAGTGACATAGACAGCATCGGTCTGATCCTGCTGCCCCGCTTCTTTGCCATCGCTGAGTGTTACTGGGCCATTCACCACTCTTTCGTAAGGCAAACTTAGGCCAACGCCTGCGCTCTGTACGCCGGGAATTCTCCGCAAGGCAGAAATGCTATCGTCGAGCAGTTTTTTGAATTTAGCGGGATCATGAAAACGCACGTCGTCGAGAGACGCTTTTGCGGCAATGACGCCATCGGGATTAAATCCCGGTGTCAAGGATTCCAAATGGATAAGGCTTCGGATGAGCAACCCAGAAGCCGCCAACAACACAACAGTCACGGCAACTTCTCCAGCGATCAGGGACTGCCGCAATCGCAGACTTCCGCTCCCAGCAATAGCGCGACTTGTCATCGAAGAACGCACGTCCACCTTGCGAGTAATCAATGCGGGAAGCATGCCACACAGAATACTGGTGAGCAAAGAAAGCATCAGCGTAAATGCCAACACGCGGATATCGAGTGAAACATTGTTGACCGGCAGAACATTTTGCGGCAGCAACACCAACAGACCACGCAAGGCCACAAATCCAACCCCAACTCCTAGGGAGCCGCCGACCAGCGCAAGCAAAAGATTTTCAACCCACAGTTGTTTTTGAATCTGCCAGCGAGAGCCGCCAAGGGCCAGGCGAGTAGCAACTTCTGAGGTGCGCCGCATCATGCGCACTAGCGACAAACCGGCCAGATTGGCACATGCGATCAGCAGGATCAATCCCGCTGCCAGCATTAGCGACAATACCTGCGGGCGCAATCGGGCGCTCTGGCCTTGTTGCAGTGGTACGGAGTAGTAAGTAACGTGCGCGCCGGGGTTATGGTCCAATTCGTATTTCCCTGTACGCATGGACCAAGCGCTGTTGACTTCGCCATCGGCCCGTTGCCAAGTGGCGCCATCACGCAATCGGACGATCGCGTCAAAATTGGTCCCTGCCCCTTCACCATAACGGTCCGGCTGTAGTGCCGTATATAAATCAGCATTCAAAGGAGTGATCACTCCCTCGGGCAACACTCCGATCACCGTATACGGCTCACCTTTCAAAAGAACGGGGTGGCCAATGACATCGGGATTCAAAGCAAAAATATTTTTCCATGAGCGGTAACTAAGAATTGTGGCTTTCGGTCCGTGAGGGCGATCTTCTGCATCAGAAAAATTTCGCCCAGCGGAAGGACGGATATCAAGCACATCGAAATAGTGTGCGGAGATGCGTGCGGCCTGAAGGTAAGCCACGTTGGTTCCAGCTTGCAGATTGACCCCCAAGGTTCCACCGTTCGTAACCGCTGACATTAAGGATGGCACATTGTCGCGCAGCAATTCCCATTGTTCCCCGTTGACATGATGCCGTTCATCAGACGGTCTGGGACCAGTAACCCGCGTGAAAATTGTTCCCATGCGCTCCGGATGCGTGTAGGGCAACGCCTTGAGCAGCAAGGCATCCACGATCGAGAAAATCGCCGTGTTGGCGCCGATGGAAAGAGCCAGCGTGAGAATCACGGTGACAGAAAAGCCCGGATGGTGCTTCCACTGCCGTATTGCCAGTTTGATATTTTGTCCGAAAGCCATGATGCCCTCCTTGGCCAGTTCGGTAGTACTGCAAATTTTTCCGGCAGCTATTCGTCGCGCAAAGCTTGCCTGGGATCAACTTGCGTGGCGCGCCGGGCTGGCAAGTAGCATACGAGCAACGCGGAAGCCATCAGCATACGGAGACCAAATTCGAAAATTACGCAAGAAGTTCTGATCACGTCCCCCTCCTACGCCGTAAGGGTCTCATTATCTTTGCACCCGGTTGCCCATTCTCAGCATTTATTACTCGGCTGAAAATGCGAGAGGTATAGGTGCATGATAGTACGACCAACAGCAACAGCTGCCCATTCTTAAACATCAGCGTCCGAAATTGAACAGTACTAGGGGTGAATCCTTGCTGCCCACCCCCCTCCCGGTGCCAGATGAATTTTCACCTTTGTAGTTTTACTAACCTGATTTGTTGTCTTTTTGTAATCACTCGCGTTGTGATCGGCGTTGATGCCATCTTGATAGGCGTTCATGGTGAAACTTCCTTCGGATAGGAACGACAGATCAAGGTCGAGATCGCGCTCTGTCCAATCTCCCATAGCTCCCACATACCAGTCGCTGCCATTTCGCCTGGCGATCAGCACATAGTCCGCGATTTTCGCATCGAGCACCTTGGTTTCATCCCATTCGGTGGGAACGGCCGATAGAAATTCCATCGCCTCAGGCTCACGCAAATAGTTGGAAGGACTGTCCGCAAGCATC
>Ga0157374_10004829_pt1 | contig 11312 bp, 7 predicted proteins | sample M25metaG_FD_115308 | JGI IMG/M metagenome (GOLD analysis project Ga0157374, IMG submission 115308) | Miscanthus rhizosphere microbial communities from Kellogg Biological Station, Michigan, USA - M2-5 metaG | ecosystem: Host-associated > Plants > Roots > Rhizosphere > Soil | place: USA: Michigan... | reverse complement strand
CTACAGTACATGGCGCCCGAACAACTGGAAATGAAGCCAGCCAGTTCGAGATCCGACATATTTTCGCTTGGAGTCGTTTGCTATGAAGCCCTCACGGGGCGAAAGCCGTTTGAAGGAAATACGGCCCAGGAGGTTATCGATTCCATTCGATCTCATATACCGTCCCCGATTTCCCAGTTAAACCCCGCTGTAAACGATCAAGTCAGCCGGGCTGTGAACAAAGCGATGGCCAAGCAACCATACTATCGTTTCACGACCGCTCGCGAGTTTTCGGAGATGCTACAGCGCGCCGTGCGGAACGAGGATACCGAGCCGCTCGATCGCAGCAAGATTCAGCCTCGCATCAACCGTGCCAAAAAAGCGCTGCATGAGGGCGATTTCCAGTTGGCCACAGACATTCTGGACGAACTCGAATCGGAAGGAATCTTTGATCCCGAGATGTCCGTGCTGCGTGTGAAAACGGAGCAGGCGTCCAGATCACGGATGATTTCCCAGTTAATTGAAAGCGCGTGGATGAGGATGGAGGAGCAAGACTATCCTTTAGCGCTACAGAATGTGCAAAGGGTCCTGGATCTGGATCCAGCGAATGCTGATGCCCTCGCGATGAGACGCGAGATCGAACGCCAGCGGAACGCGGGTCCACCAGCTATGCTGCAGCAAGAAAGGCAGCAATCGTACTATACCTGGCGGAACGGGCAGAGCAACAGCGAAATCCATAGCGTGGCAAGCAAGCTCGAAAGCGCGATCCATCCGGCTCGTGAATTGGTAGCGCGCCGCCCGCTTCCTGGCGAAGTGGATCAGGCTCCGGTGAAAGTCATAGGTACTGAAAGATCCGATTGGCAGTCGGACGCCGGTTACCAACCGGCCCCAGAAGGCCTCCTACTTTCATCCGGTTTGCCATCGCGGCGCCGCGCAAACTCAGAAGACGACTCCTTATCGAGCGGGTTTTCGTTCCAGACGAAGCTTCTGGCAGTGGCAGCTCTGTTAGCTCTGGGCGGCGCCGGACTCTTCTTTACTTTTGGGCGAGGAAATCACAACAATTCGCCCCAACATGTCTGGCTACCGGTCAGCCCGCAACCGCCTGAGGGGGCGGATGCGTCACGAAGAACAAGCCAGCCCGCAACGAGCGGAAAAGAAGACGTGCCCAAAGACATGCCGGAAAATCAGCCCCCTGCGCTACCCGAGAAGGCGGCTCGGTCCGATACGGTTGCGTCCACAGTCTCGTTTCACTTCGGAAGCGTTCCGGCACAGGCGCGTGTGGTTGTGGACAATAACAATCAGCGGACTTGTCTGACTCCCTGTGATCTGCCACTTCCGCAGGGCCGGCACACGTTTTTGATGTCCGCGCCGGGTTATAACCCCGTACAGCGTATCGTGCAAGTACCAGAAAGCAAAACTTCGTTCGAGTTTTTGACAGAGGGGCTGAAAACAGTTCGTCTGAACTCCATGCCGTCAGGTGCGGAGCTCTCCGTAGACGGTGAGCCGAGAGGGAGGACGCCAACGACGCTGCCTCTCGCGGTTGGGCAGCACAAGATCAGGATTGTCAAAGATGAGGTTGCGACAGAACAAACGATCAACGTCACTCAAGACGATCTTGTATTTCACATTGTGTTGAATACGGCGGGACAGTAAAAATCGAAGGGGCATTGAGCAGATCTCGCCGGGCAACCGGATATCAGTGGAAGATCGCGATCGTTACTTACGATCGATGCGGCGGGTGCGCTTAGTTTCCAGTTTGCGGTTTTTCCGCCAATTTGAGCTCGGCCTCCATATGAGAGCTGGCACCCGGCGGAATTGTTCCTTAGTGTGCCTACCGATCATCTAATTGCGCCTACCCAGCATTGACGTGCCAGCTGCCAGAGGAATTGGCGGGACAGTTATCAATTTTGCGCTTTTACCATATAGAAGCCTGAGTAAGTACCTGGTGAATTTGTTCGCTTCACGACAGGATTCGCCTTATAGGAGAGAATGCGCGAATGTGCCGTACGCGAGTGTATCCAGATCTTGGCGATCGCGGCGGGCTCATGCCTGGGATGGCTGAAGGCGAAAAAAAAGCGACGACCGGCAATGGGATCAACGTTGCTTGCGCTGACTGGCGGCGTAGCGAAGATGGTGCTATGATGCTCGGCACTCGTTTCAGCACTTGGAGTCTGCCAATGCCCGAGGAAGCGCAGAGCGACACACTAGTCATGAGTCTGATTGACCGGGCGCTGGCTTTGCCGCTACTCGAGCGAGAGGCTTACCTCCGAATTGTATGCGCTGACAATGCCAAACTGTTCGGTGAGGTTTGGAGCTACGTCCAGTGGGAACAGCGGATGAACGGGTTCTTGCTGGAGCCGCTCGTTTCCACGGAATCACCTCGGCCTCCTTTCCAACCAGGAGAACTACTTGACGCCCGCTTCAGGATAGTGCGCGAAGTGGCCCAGGGCGGCATGGGTGTGGTGTATGAAGCTTTGGACGAAAAACTGCGGCGGCGGATCGCGATTAAATGCGGGAAGCCCACCTTTTGCAGGCGATTACCAGCCGAGGTACGCAATGCTACTGAGATTAGTCACCCCTAACGTATGCAAAATCTTCGAGATCCATACGGTTTCGACGTTACAAGGCGAAATCGATTTTTTCACAATGGAGTTTCTCGAAGGAGAGACGTTAACGAAACGGCTCGGTCGCGAACTGATTCCCAAAGCAGAGTCGCGTACAATCGCTCGGCAGCTTTGTGCAGGTCTAGCTGAGGCGCACCGCAATCACGTCATTCACGGGGATCTTAAGAGTAACAACATCATTCTGAGCACTCAGGCGGACGGAACCGTCAGGGCGGTAATCACGGATTTCGGTTTAGCCCGCCGGTCAGACATTTCGCAACCAACCATGCAATCGGGAGGAATGGGCGGAACTCCCGGCTATATGGCTCCCGAACTCTGGAGGGGTGAACAAGCAACGGTCGCGTCCGATGTGTATGCGCTCGGAGTGATCTTATATGAACTCGCGGGCGGCCGTCGGCCTCCTGAAATCGAAGTGTCCAGGCCAGTACGGTACAGCCGGAAAGCGCTCCCGGTCCACCCGAATTGGCACCGCATCCTTTCGCGGTGCCTCGATCCAGATCCCACACACAGGTTTCAAAGCGCCAATGAGGTTCTGCAAGCGCTTGCTCCTCCACGTTCTCGGCGGGCGTTCCTGATCGCAGCGACAGCGGTAATCCTGGCGGCCGGAACCGATGTGCTGATGTATCAGACTATTCCGGTCCCACCGAAATCTGGACGCCTCGCAGTGCTTCCGTTTGTCAATGCCAGCGGCAGGCCCGAAAGCGAGTATCTATCCAACGGGCTCAGCGAAGATCTGATCAACAGCCTTGCGCAGATGTCAGAACTGAAGGTGATTGCGCGCGGCTCCAGTTTCAAGTTCAAAGGAGACCGAGTCAACGTCCAGAAAGCGGGCAGCGAACTAGGCGCTGAAGTGCTCGTGACGGGCCGCATCGCTGAAAACCACGGAGAGCTAAGAATCTCCACTGAGTTGGTAAACAGCACCGACGGAACACAGATCTGGGGAGCACAGTATACTTGCGCGACTTCCGACTTGGTGCGCACACAATCGGAAATGGCCCGCGAGATAGCTGAGCGGATCAGCTCGAAGTTTACGCAAACCGATCGCCTCAAGCTGGCAAAAGCGGCGAAAGTTAACCCGGAAGCCTACGACTTGCTGCTGCGGGCACGTTACCAGATTGGGCTGTACACTCCGGAAAGCAAACAGAGGGCGATCACGTACTATGAACGGGCACTCGCCATCGATCCTGAATTCGCGCTAGCGAATGCCGAGCTGGCATTCGCATATCGGTTGCTGAGCAGCTCGGGGATTCTCAGCGCGACCGATGCACTTCCCAAGGCCGAAGCCGCGGCGCGCAAGGCGCTGGCCGTCGACAATCAATTGGCGGAGGCTCATGCTGCACTCGCCGGCATAAAGAGAGACCAGTGGGACTGGGTAGGCGCTGAACAAGAGTATCGCAGGGCGCTTCAATTAAACCCCAACTTAGAATTAGCGCACTTCGGCCTAGCGAATTATCTCAGCGTGACCGGAAGGGCTCGCGAAGCGCTGACGGAGATCGAACGCGTCATTGAGTCCGACCCGATTGGCGCTCCAGCTGCGATCACCGCGGCTGCGGTCGATTACAATCTGCATCGTTATGATCACGCACTTGCGGGCCTAAAGCGCGCTGTAGAGTTAGATCCTTCGCGGCCCAGTCCCTGGACGTGGATCGGGATCGTGAATGGAGGCAGCGGTAACTATGAGGAAGCCATTCCTGCGTACGAGAAGGCTATGGCCTTGGGCGATCACACAGCGGCGACCCGCTGCTACTACGCCTACGCACTCGCGCGATCCGGTCGCCGCAGTCGGGCAATTCAAGTTCTGGACGAAATGAAGCAAACGACAGAATTTGTTCCCCTGTCCACGCTGGCAATACTCTACCTGGGGCTAGATCGAAAGGAACGTGCTCTTCAATTGCTGACAGCTGCATACGCTTCCAGGGATCCGCTGCTCCAGTACATCAATGTTGAATCCCACTTCGACATTCTTAAGACCGACGAACGTTTTCGGAAACTCGTGCAAAAAATAGGATTGCCGCAATGAGGTGCACCCTCCCGGACACCTTACCTAAGTTCAAGGCGCCGGTGGACAATACCCGGCGAATCTTGGCTGGATGGCGATTATTAATTCAGAAGGGAAGCTCGCTGTGTCGAAAAAACCAAAGTGGCGCCGGAGACTCTCAAGAACTGCCTGGGTAAATAGCGTAGCTATCACTGACAATGGCCGCCGCGTGGTAGCTGGGACGTTTATTCACCAGTACAAGAAGAACGGAAAACGAGTTCTATCGGCAGCCCCTAATCGAAGAGGAACTTTTGGCATCTTGCCTATGATTCCAGCGGTAACCAACTCTGGCGTGATACCTACGTCGGCTGGGACGGTGTGTTCGCGGTCGGCATCTCCGGAACGGGCCAGATCGCTGCTGCGGGGGGTTGGCACGACAAGAAGCGCGGATTGCTTCGAATCTACGACGCCGCTAACGGCAAAATCAAATTTGACTTTTTGGACAAGGAGCTAAAGAGAGTTAGTTTGCTCAGCTTATCGCAGGACGGCGGCGTTGTCGCAGCCGCTGCCAACAAGCTCTACGTGTTCGTACGGCAGGGCGGTTCCTACGTCCGTCTGGATCATCCCGACTTCAGCGGAGCCTTCCAAGGAAAAGTGACCGCCGTCGCAGTTCATCCCAGCGGGTCTTGGTTTGTCGCCAGCGACAAAAAGGGAAACGTCCTTCTCGCCACTATTTCGGACGGGAAGGTCAAGCACACATGCCAGTGGAGTGCTCCCAAAGCACCTATTAACCCGAAAAAGCCATCTACCGACCGTGTACTGGTCCCTTTTCTGTCCATTCAGGTCGCACGCCATGCCGAATCGTTTGCCGTATCAGGCGGCGACTTTGTGTATTTGTTTACGAAAAGCGGCATCTGTAGGAAAAAGCCGAGCAGGGTTTATGATACCCGGAACGAGAGGGCGCCGGGCCAGCAGACGCCGAAGGGCAACTCCAGAACGCATACGGCAGCCGAAAACGTTCGCTGGCTGGCCATTTCGGATGACGGCTCGTTCCTCACAACCGTGGCGAACCGTAGCACAGGCAAAGCGAAGACGGGACTCCTGCTGGCCTACAAGCGAAGGTCCTCGGCGCCCGTATGGAAAGTAGCGTTGCCGCACAACCCGAACGGAACTAGTCTGGACGGTGAGGCGAAGTGCGTGGCGCTGGCAGATGGATACTGCACCAACCCGTGGGTGAAACCACCGGACCCCCCTGGCAAGGAATGCGATTCCGCGTTTTATCTGTTCAGTGCCAACGGGGAAAAGTTATGGGAGTATCCTACCAGTAACATGAACTGGCCCATCTTCATCAGCGCCAATGGGTCGGCAGTTGCGGCAGGCGGCGACAATGGCAATTTGTATTACTTTAAGCCCTAGCTGTGCGGAGCGAGGGCACACAGATGGCAGGTGATCCGGCATGATCTCCAAGACCAGATCTCACAATGTAAGTGCTATGGCTTGCGCTTCGAGTAGATTCCCGGACATCCTTCGCAGATGGCCCAACTAGCACCTTCCGACGGCGTTTAGGGCACTAAACGAAATAAGAACTTAGTTAGAAATACTGAAGTATGATTGTGTCTGCATTGTTGACTCACAGATACAGCACGCGCAGAGCACCGAGCCCGATATTCACGTAGGTGATTTGTGTCCGCAGCAGTTGAGCGTACCGGCGGCAACCATGGACTTACGCTTGGGATTGACCCGAGAAGATTCAGGAGAAGACACATGAATTCAGTTGTACCGGACCGGATGAAATTGATCGTATTAACCGCCGGAATGTGCCTTGCGCTCACTCTGGCCGGCCCTGCGACTGCCGCTCGTTATAAATCGAAGCAGATCCGCATCGAATACGATCTGCCGAAGAATCCGGCGCATCAGCCCATCTATGAGCGGCTCAAGCAGGTCCGTGCACTCGAACGGTTGCAGACGCTGCTAAGCCCGCTACGCCTCCCGCGCCCGTTGCTCCTCAAGGTTTCCGGTTGCGACGGCGTATCGAACGCTTGGTACGAAGAGGCCGTCGTGACCTTCTGCTACGAATACCTGGCGGACCTCCTGAAAAATGCAATGGATCAAACTCTGCCCAGCATCATCACACAAGACGATGCCATACTTGGGCCGTTTTTGGACGTCTTCCTGCATGAGACAGGGCATGCGGTTTTCGATCAGTTGAAAGTGCCGGTGCTTGGCCGCGAGGAGGACGCGGCGGATTTGTTTTCCGCCTACATTATGCTGCAGTTCGGCAAGGAGGATGCGCGCAGGCTGATCTTGGGTAATGCCTACCAATACAAAGAAGACGTTGTGAACCCGCAGGTGCCCCTGACGAAGTACGCCGACGAACATGGGATTCCTGCACAGCGATTTTTTAACGTGCTGTGCCTTGCGTATGGCGCCGATCAAAAATTATTCGCTGATGTTGTGGAGAAAGGATACCTGCCAAAAGGACGGGCGGAATACTGCGATCTCGAATATGAGCAGACTACTTTCGCGTTCAAAACGCTGATAGGTCCTTATATCGATCGGAAGCTCGCGAACAAGGTTCTCGCTACGTGGATGCGGGACGTGAATGCCCGGCCAAAGAGTCAGCCCGCGCGGTAAAAGGGGTGGTCTCAAGGACATCCAATTTCTGGATTGCCCGTAGTTGGGAGTGGCCATGAATGTCCGTTTGAGGCCCTACGACGCGCGACACTTCGAGTTCGCCCGCAAATTATATTTTGAAACCATGCGTTGGGCCATTACTGCCGATGGTCGACGGTGATCCACTGGCGGTTGAGAAGCGTTGGATCGGGCATGAAACTGAACCGCTCTGGGTCCATCGCGAATGAGGCCGTGATTTCCGTCTGACAAGGACTTCCAGGATAGAGACGAACTACTCCAAGAACAAACCCTCTGAACGATGCTCCAGAACAATAGAGGGCATTCCGGTTCAGATGGCAATAGTCTGGCCACCAATCGGCGTGATAATTTTCGATGGCTCTTGTTCCGCACACGCCGAGCAAACCGCTGTGAGCACGACCGCCATCGCGGCCATTACAGACACCAAATAACGATTTTGGATGGAAGTCATCCCAGAATGGTGCTACACCCTGGACGCCATACGAGCAAAACTAAGTTCCGGCCTGAGGCCGAGTTTGCGGTCGCATAAGTTCGACTTCGTAGATGTGTTTACCGCCGCATCCTCATCGTGATTGTGTCGAATCACGTCCTGTGTGGTCGGCGATCTGGAAAGTTGAAGATGCTGGGCAAAGCTGAGAGGGTCGACCGCACCGGCGCAACGACTGGAGCTGAGTTCTCCGAAGAGATTGCGGATGCGAGTGTTCCTTCTGGTCGAGCGTCTACGGTGGACTGCGTCTCCATTCGACAACGCGAATCGAGCCGCAGTCCGCTGGAAGAGTAAAACAACTCAATGCTTTCTCTTGGCCGTGAACTATTTTGGATCGAATGAAGATTGCGCTTCCATTGACCTTTGGGGAATAGAAGTACTGGAGTAGCGGAGTAATCTTATTTCATAAGCAGTTTTTTCGCGGCCCAGTACTCCGGTGCTTTCGAACAAGCCCGAAAACATGGTTAGCTGCTAACAAGATCATTACCCGCCTTGAAAGCAAGCTTAATCAATCTTGAAATTATTCGTGAAACTTCTATCCTCCTTTAAAGCTGGTATTGCGGCTAGCTGCTAACGTTCTGCTGCCTCGGAATAGCTCGCGGCCAGTCGGCTTCGTTCGTATCTTAAGACCCTACGAGCCAAGGCAACTGGTCGGCGTTTATGGGCAAGACCGTTATGTGATCGAAATGGGGTGACCAGCACGCCCGCATACGCAAGTTTGGGTTATATCGGTGCCAGTACGTGGACATGGGTCGCTTTTACTTCCGATGCGCACGCACCGTATCGCAATGCGTCTGCAAGCAGCCGCATAGCCTCTACGTTCTACTCGAATGGCGCGATGTCACCATCGACTTGAGTCTCAGGATGGTCTACCGCGCTAAGCGTCACGTGTGTGGGCCGAGAATGTGTCGCAGATAATTCCCAGTCTCACATAGTGAAGTTCGTCGACGCTAAGTTTGGGGTGGGCGTGCCGGGCGGCGCCGCGTCAGTGAATATGACGGGCTGCACGCCGGGCCAGTTCGCCTGGACTGCGCTCCCAGCGTCGATTTCCGTCATGCCGGGGGTTATTTACTATCTATGAGCCAGGAACATACTGGCTGCAATATGTGGTACGAGAAAGCGCCGATTACTACGGAGTCTTTTGCGAATATTATCGGCGCGGTTTACCAGGAATATGACGGCGTCTGGCATACGATCGCGCCGCCGAATTAAGCGTACTCACCACCGAACTTTAGTACGAACGCGGCAATCAGTCCGAGACCAGCTAGTGCGACCGAAGCCGGTTCCGGAGTTGGTGCTGCTCCGACAATGATCCCGGCCGCCGGCTCAAAGTTGCTTACGAGACTGGTCTTCCCGTTCGCCACGTCGAGAGTGACCACCTGGGTTGTTCCGTCGTTGAAACCTTAGACAGTCCCGTTCACGTTAGCAATCGCTCCGACATTGAGGTCACTGGGACCGATGAGTGTCGCAACGCCGGTCGCGGTATCTATTTGATAGAGATCGGGAGCCGATTAGTAGGGAACTGATTGTAAACGTTGCCGGGTCTATTGTGAAAGCGTCGAAGGTGGCGTAGAGCTTTCCATTAGCACCGAAGAGCGCCTCATCATACGCATTGAAAGTGCCGTCAGGGTTGGTATTAATAGGAATAAACGGGATTGCCGGAATACCGGTAGGCCCAATCAGCGTCGCCTTACCGGTCAGCACGTTCACACTGTAGAGGTTGTTGGCAAAATCGGCCGCATAGACCATTGATCCCAGCGATCCGATGGTGTTCGCGGACGTGGGTCCACAAGGGGAAGCCGGCGTTATACAGTCGGCCAGCCCGGTCGGCCCGATGGCCGTAGTTACAGCATTTGCAGGATTGATGGAATGCAGAGTCCCAGAGAAGGTAAGGGTTAGTAGTGATCCGTTCGGCCCGGGAGCCAAGCCAGTCGAACCTTCTATGTCGGGACCAATTTGGTGAAAGCCCCCGGTACTCAGGTCTACGGCGCCACGTAGGCCCCTGCCGCTGGCTAAATCGGCGCCGAGTACATACACGGAATCCCCGAGGCAGGAGGAAGCGGTGATCAGAACAAACGCGAGCGAAACCATCAGTTTTTGCTGCGTGAACATACAGGAAGCCTCCTAAAGGCAAAATTCAACAGCAACAGTAGCAGCGAAAAACGGGGCTTGCGATGCATCCGCAGTCATTTTGGAATGCACCTCATCAGCCAAGCCGCTGAAAGCAAACCTCATTTGTGCGAGCGACATCAGCAAGGCGGTTCCGTAGTAGACTTGTCCTACTCAGATAAGCGATTGCCCGATGGCAACTCGACCCCAATCCGCAGCTCGCCTGGCCTTCGGACCATTCGAGGTGGATGCCCAGGCGGGCGAACTACGCAGGAGCGGCGTACGCGTCCGATTGTCCGGCCAACCCTTCCAAATCCTACTGGCCCTGTTGGCACATCGGGGCGATGTGGTTACCCGCGAAGAACTGCGTGAGGAGATCTGGTCCGGGACCACTTTCGTCGATTTCGAACATGGCCTGAATGCGGCGATGAATAAGCTCAGGCGGGCGCTGGGCGATGCCGCCGAGAAACCACGATACATCGGAACATTGCCGCGCAAGGGCTATCGTTTCATTGCACCCATTGCCGGGCACACAGTTACGGTTCCAAGCGTGGAGCCGGTACAGATTCCTTCGGCGCGCTGGCTGCGCTCACTCTGGATTGTCGCCTTCATTGCTATCGCCGCGATCGCCGCCGTAGCCGGCTGGATTATTGGCTCCCTAAGGGCGTCGCGCACGATCGCCTGGCCGCCCGTTCCTTTTACGACCTACGCCGGACGCGAGATGCAGGCGAGTTTCTCTCCCGACGGCAATCAAATAGCTTTCGTCTGGAACAGCGAAAAACAGGACAACTTCGATCTTTACGTGAAATTGATCGGTTCGGATACGGTATTGCGGCTCACGAGCAACCCGGCTCCCGATTTCAGACCCGCATGGTCCCCAGACGGCCGTTCGATTGCGTTTCTGCGCGAATTCAGCACTCACCGCACCGGCGTGTTCCTGATACCCGCAATCGGCGGAGCCGAGCGAAAACTGGCCGAAATTGATTGTTGCGAGATATCTATGGATGGCAGTTTGTCGTGGTCTCCAGCTGGCAAGTGGCTGGCGACAACGGATAGAAAGTTCGCCGGAGAAAGGCAGAGCGTGTTTCTGGTTTCGGCGGAAGATGGTCAAAAGCGAACGCTCACTACTCCGCCGTCCGGGCGGGATACAACTCCCGCACTTTCGCCGGATGGGCAGAAGTTGGCATTCGTGCGCCAAGGAAATGAGGGCATAACGGAATTGTTTGTACTTCCGCTGACACACGATGCACGCCCCAATCGAGAGCCGATCCAGGTCACTTTCGGCCACCGGTGGATCGGGGCGCCAACCTGGACTCCGGATGGTTCTGAGATCCTCTTCTCGTCTGGCCCCACTGAAGACCGCCGGTGGCTTTGGCGGCTGCGATTTCCGAGTGGGGGCGCGCCAGAACGTCTGCCGTCGCTTGGAGAGGCGGCCAGTGAACCTGCAATTTCCACGCGGCAGGCGCGGCTGGTCTACACGCGT
>Ga0157374_10004828_pt1 | contig 11312 bp, 8 predicted proteins | sample M25metaG_FD_115308 | JGI IMG/M metagenome (GOLD analysis project Ga0157374, IMG submission 115308) | Miscanthus rhizosphere microbial communities from Kellogg Biological Station, Michigan, USA - M2-5 metaG | ecosystem: Host-associated > Plants > Roots > Rhizosphere > Soil | place: USA: Michigan... | reverse complement strand
CAGCCCGGATGATGCCGATGTGCCTTTGTTTGATACTGCCCTGATCCACTCCAAAGCTGCGGTGGAATTCGCTTTGAAAGGATAAAGCAATGTGTAATAATACGGCAAGTTTGCGTATGGAATTTGCTTAGGGCCTATAATTCATCAAACTCCTTTTTGGTAAATTTTGAAGACGGCAGATAAAAATCGTTATTTGCATTACCTGAACAATTAAGAGATGAAAAGGATCTGCGTTTTTATTGGTTTTATAGCATTACTATCGGCCTGCACCAAAAAGTACGTAACGCCGGACAATCATACGGTTGTGATTGGCGGAACGACCTATCCTACCGTTATTATCGGCGACCAGGTATGGACGACGGCCAATCTTAAAGGTTTTAACGGATACCATTCTAATGCTCACAGTCAATACGGCGATTATTATTCAGCCTTATTCATAACCCTGCCAACAGGCTGGCGTGCGCCCACCATTGCCGATTATAATAAGCTTATGAGCAATTTTACGTCCACGGACAAAGATCAATACGGTTATTTTCATTTGAATGCCGCGGAAGTAGCACCGTTGCTTTCAACCACGGGATGGCCGGCACCATTGCAGGGAACCAATCAATCGGGATTCAACGCGCAGCCCGCCGGTTTCTTTTCTGACCCGGGGCAGGGCGCGATTTATCACGGCGGCAGTGCTTATTTTGCGACATCGGATGTAAACCCTGAAAACGGTACGTTCGGTTTTTCAATAACCGCCGATGGCGCTTATGTAAAAGGCGCAAAGGTCAGTGATACCAGCTATTATTTCTCTGTCCGCTTCGTCATGGACAGGAACTCACCACCACTTTAAGGGAAATTCTATTTCATCTACCGAACCGGCTATCATATCCGGTTTAAAGGCATAATTACCGAGCTCTTCTTTTTTGGCGATGCCGGAAAGTACCAGAATGGTTTTATAGCCCATTTGTACGCCACCCTGGATATCAGTTTCCATGGTGTCGCCGACGACTGTTGTTTCTGCAGTTTCGAGGCCGAGGTATTTTCTCGCCGAGCGCATCATTACCGGGCTGGGTTTGCCGGTTACGAATGCTTTGCGACCGGTTGCTTCTTCTATCATGGCTGTGGTGGCTGCGATGCCCAAATTGCTCCAGCCGGGTTTCTTGGGCGATGGGTCGCGGTTGGTGGTGATGAATTTGGCGCCTGAAAGGATCATATCAACTGCCCGCTGTACCATTTCGAGCGTAAAATTTCGCCCTTCACCCAACACCACGAATTCAGGGTCGGTATTTACCAGGGTGACATTGTTTTCGTGGAGACTGGTGAGCAGGCCGCCTTCGCCCAAAACATAGGCTGTGGTTCCGTTGGGGCTTTGATCGCCCAGAAATTTGCCTGTGGCCATGGCGCTGGTGTAGATATGGTCTTCCGTTACTTCTATGCCCAGGCCCTTGAGTTTGCGCACAGCTTCGAGGCGGGTGCGCTGGCTGTTGTTGGTCATGAAGGTGAAGGGTATTTTATTGTCGAGTAGTTTCTTTATAAATCTATCGGCGCCTTCTATCAGCATTTCGCCGCTGTAGATCACGCCGTCCATATCGATGAGTAGTCCGTGTTTCATAGTTGATCAAGTGTTGTGGTTACACCAAAGATAGGCTAAAGGGGTTTAGGAAAGATCATTTGTCCATCAAAATTGTTGCATGTGGAGGCTGGACACCAATGGCATATTTTGTAGATTGCTCTGCGGAAATTTTACTTCAATGAAAAGAATATCAAAACTTTGCCTGTTTATCACATTGATCGTTGCCGGATTGCAAATTGCATCGGCACAAACCAATAACCTGCCTAAGCTGCTGATTCGCCTGGACGACATCGGCATGAACCACTCGGTGAACATAGCTTGCGAGAAGATGGCACAAACCGGCCTGCCGATCTCGGCATCGGTGCAATTCGCCTGCCCATGGTACCAGGAGGCGGTAGAGCTACTGAAGAAATATCCGAATGTATCTGTAGGGGTTCACCTGACGCTTACTTCTGAATGGAAGAATTACCGCTGGGGACCTGTGCTGGGTCGTACAGCTGTGCCAGGCCTGGTGGATAGCGACGGTTATTTCCCGCACACAGGCAGGGCTTATAGCCGGAAAAATTATAAGATAGATGAAATAGAAAACGAACTTTCGGCCCAGATAGAGCGAGCATTGCACTCAGGCCTGAAGATCACCTATATCGACCCGCATATGGGCATTATGCTTTCTACGCCCGAATTGCGCGCACTGACCGAAAAACTGGCGCATAAATATCACCTGGCTATTTCGACCTTAAGCAGCACTACCTATTATGCCGAAACCTATAAAGAAATGTGGGGCGAACCGGTAGCTACCAAGAAAACCGCTTTTATGGATTATGTGACCAACAAGCTAAACGCCGAAAGGCCTAACCTCGTTGTCATTCATACTGCAACCCCGAGTCCCGAAATGGATGCGCTGTTTGATATGGCCAGCTCGATAATGAATGACAAAGACGGCAAGCCGTTAACCAGTATCCATCGGCAAACTGAGTTGAACATGATCTTGTCGCCCGATTTTACCGGCCTGAACGGGAAGAAATTCATAATGATCAATTATGAGCAGCTTTTAAAAGGCAAAGATGTTGGTGTGTTGGTTGCAAAAGACTGGGGTAAATCAGAATAATATTCAACCCAAAACTTTCTGCTGCGTATAAGTCAATCCGGAATATAATTGTTATAATCGGCTATTATTTCCTATTGAGATTTGACTATGTGCAGGAAACTTTTATGCTTTATCGCGGCGGCCTTCAGCGTTTATTTCGCTTCCGCCCAAACCTTTTCGCCCGACAAAAACGGCTATGTGGCCGACCCGAAATTTCACCAGCTTATTAAATCAAGAGGCTATGAATTGGTGACCACCTTTGATACCGTGCAGGTAAACCCTTTGCTTATTATCGCCCGTTTTCAAAAGAAGGGCATGTGGGGCGTTATTGATAATCACGGAAAGGTGATCGAAGAAGCCAAATCAACTTCAGATATCACTTCAAAACCTGTAAAAGGCGATACTTACGAAAACATCTATCCGACACCGAGCTACAAAAAACGACCTTATGGAGCTTTTGTTACGAATGGTAAGTGGGGAGCCAAGGATGCTTTGGGCAACGAAACCGTGCACCCGATATATGATTTGCTGTCCTTTTATGATGATAGCATTGCGACAACAAGGTCGGGCCGGCTATATGGTGCGGTGACGGGTAGCGGTAAGGTACTGTTTGAACCGATGTACGAAAGTGTTAATTATTCGGGCGGGCAAGGCAAGTTTTTTATCGTAAAGAAGGACGGGCACTATGGTGTGATATCCGTTGCCGGGAAAGAGCTTATACCCCTTCAATATGATCGGATTGCTAACGACTACATATCTAAGAACGCGCTGAAGGTAACCAGCGGCAACAAGCAGGCGCTTTACAATGCGAAGGGCGTTGCTTTGACGGGGTTTACCTATAACCAGATCGGGAATTTTATGCCGGGCGGAGTGGCTATTTTTAAGACGGGCGAAAGCCCTGATATTAAAACAGGACTTTTGGATACGCTTGGTATCGTCCGGGTTTCGGCAGAATATACTACAATTGAGCAAACCGGCGCTAAGACCGTGTTCAAAGCAGCCACAGGCAAATACCCGGACCAGCAATATTGCCTCATCGACGCTAGCGGAAAAGTGGTAAGTGCAAAGGATTATGCGGATATGGGCTATTTCAGCAAGGGGGTTTCGCGTGTAAGCAGGGGCAAATATCCTGATAAAAAATACGGACTGGTAGACACCACCGGCCGGGAAGCTGTGCCAACAAAATATGAGGTGCTGGGCGATGTGGGTAAGAACGGGCAGGTGATCGTTGCGAATAATAAAAAATATGGCCTCGTCGATCTGAAGGGGCAGGAGGTAGTGCCATTGCAATATGATGGCCTGGTTCCTAATTCCAGCAAGCCGCGTTATGTCATCATACTAAACCACAAATATGGTTTGATAGATGCGCAGGGCAAAGTATTGTTGCAGCCTCAATATGACGGGATGCTGCCGGCCGGGCTTTTGGGCTATTTTATCTTTCAAAACAAGAAGAAAGGCTTTGCTGATGAAGATGGGAAATTATTGGTGGCGCCAAAATATGATAACATTAGCCAGGTGACTAAGGGCATATTGGACGCTGAACTGGACGGCCGGAAGGGCAGACTGGATTTTTACGGGAACGAGCTGTTTGAGAAAGGGGAGGGCGAAGTGAATTTTGTGCCCGATGAGTATGGTTATGTGAATACGCCAGGGTTTCAGCAATATATCAGGCAAAAGGGCCTGCAACTGGTGGGCAAGTTTGATACACTGCAAAAAGATCCGCTAAAATTCGCGGCACGTGTAATACTAAACGGTTCGTGGAAACTGATGGATGTACATGGCCGCATGACGCCATATGAAGACAGGATGGGTGGCTTTACAGCCAATAGTCCGCTAGATCGCCGAAGCAGCCTGGTTTACGGCAACCGTGACATAACTATCGACGAGCCTGTTGGTAACAGCGATGTACGTATCGATGCAGTCATTATTTCTGAGCCGGAAAAAGGCAAGCCATTTTTTGAGATGGTGGCGATGAACGGGAAATACGGCACACAAGATAAGGCAAACAACAAGGTCGGTCTGCCTGCTATATATGATGGAATAACGTTTATGGGGGGTAACGAATGGGCAATGATAAAGATGGGCGATAAATATGGTATGGCCCATGCCAATGGCAAAGTTGATCTGCCGCCTAATTACGAACAGATAACACCGGACGTAAAACGCGGGAAGTTTGATTTTGACCGATTTTTTGTGAAGGTTGGCGGTAAGTATGGTATAATAACAGGTACCGGGCAGGAGATCGTAGCGCCTAAATACGACTTGCTGATGAATGTTGAAAGTTTTGACTATAGCAATAACCTGATGCGTTTTACGGTGGACAAGAAATGTGGCTTGATGACCAAAACCGGAAAGATATTGGCCGAACCCGACTATGACGATATGATAAGCCTGCGGCCTGGTTTGATACGCGTATCTAAAGGAACTACTTATGCTGCCCGCAGATACGGGCTGATAGACACCGCCGGCAAATTGATATTGCCTGTAGAATATAAACGAATAGAGTTAGGCTATAATAACAAATGGATACGCCTGGTAGGCGGCGAAGGCCGGGAGAAATTCGGCTTTATGGATTATAATGGCAAAATACTGATAAAGCCGATATATGATGAGATACGCGATTTTAAGGATGGGCTGGCCGCAGTGCGGTTGAATGGCAAATACGGATTGATGAACGAAAGCGAAAAATTCATTATCCCGGCCGAATACGACGAACTGTACACGTTTTGGCACTATCAGTTGGTCGAAGTTCAGAAAGGCTTAAAGAAAGGCTTTTTGGATATGAAAGGCAATATTGTGGTACCGATGGAATATGATGAGATCGATCGCGGGAAAGACGGATACCTGTTTAAGAAAGATAACAAGTGGGGCATGATGAATACCAAACTAAAGGTGCTGCAAACCTTTAACTATGATGAAGTTAAAAGCGTCAGTAACTGCTACGCGGTAAGCCTCCAGCTCAAATGGGGATTGATGTCGGCTGATGGGAAACTGATCACGCCGATCAAATACGATCGCATCGATGGTGGCTCGAATGCCATGGCGCGGGGTTTTGCAGATGTAAAACTTGACGGTAAGTGGTTGATCGTTGATCATTACGGCAACGAATATGCTTTGAAAGACCGGTGATCCGGTGCGTTCCGCATGAGATAAATTTTCTCTACTTTTAACCAACCATGCAACCTAAGAACAATAAACGCACCATACGCGCCTGGGCCTTTTTTGATTGGGCCAATTCGGCTTATAATTTGGTGATCACTTCGACTATTTTCCCGGCTTACTACGTGGCGATAACGGCGAATGAACAGAATGGTAACCATGTTAGTTTCTTCGGGCATAGCTTTGTGAATACTGCTTTGCAGGATTACACATTGGCCGCTGCCTACCTGGTGATCGCCCTGCTGCTGCCCATACTTACCGCCATTGCGGACTATAAAGGCAATAAGCGCCTGTTCATGCAATTCTTTACGTGGATGGGGGCGATATCGTGCGGGATGCTGTATTTCTTTAACAAGGATACGCTGCAAAGCAGCATGCTTTTCTTCGGATTGGCTGCGATAGGGTATTGCGGCGGCTTTGTTTTCTATAACTCGTACCTGCCCGAAATAGCGACTTTGGACATGCAGGACAAGGTGAGTGCCAAGGGTTTTACTTACGGCTATATCGGCAGCGTGATATTGCAGCTGATCTGCTTTGCTTTTGTGCTAAAACCGGAATGGTTCGGTATAGTGGATAAATCGTTTGCGCCGCGGTTGTCATTCCTGCTGGTTGGTATCTGGTGGATCGGCTTTGCTTATATACCGTTTAGTGTGTTGCCAAAGGGCAGCCCCAATGCGACAAGTCATCATAAGAACCTGATCAAAGGCGGGTTTATCGAACTGGGCAAAGTATGGCAGCAAGTGAAGCGAATGCCCGTATTGAAACGTTACCTGTCGGCATTCTTCTTTTACTCCATGGGTGTGCAAACTATTATGCTGGTAGCTACGGGTTTTGGCGCTAAGGAGTTGAAAATGGAAACCAGTTCACTTATCTCCATCATCCTTATCATCCAGTTAGTGGCTATTGGCGGCGCTACGCTTATGTCGAGGCTGTCGGATAAATATGGTAATGTGAAGGTGCTGGCATGGGTGGTGGCTATTTGGATTGCGGTGTGTATAGCTGCTTACTTTACTACCAACGCAACGGAATTTTACATTCTGGCGGTGGTGGTAGGATTGGTGATGGGTGGCATTCAGTCGCTTTCACGATCGACCTATTCCAAGCTGATTCCGCAGGATATAACGGATTCGGCCTCATTCTTCAGTTTTTACGATGTGACGGAAAAGATCGCCATCGTCGGCGGTATGTTCAGCTTTGGATTGGTGGACGACATTACCAACAGCATGCGCAATTCGGCGCTTGTGCTTTGCATTTACTTTATCGTAGGGTTGATCCTGTTGGTATCGTTGCTCTCTTTTCAGAAAAAAAGCGCTTTGGCAGCCGGGTAAACCATTTATCCGTAAATATGATGAGCAACAAATTCATTCCTGAATTTGCCGTTCGGATCGTATTCGGCCACTAACTTTTTGAAATCGGACAGCTTTTCGTACCGGGATTGTAACGTTTTTGGAGCAATGGTAAACACCTTGCCCCAATGCGGCCGGGGGTTGAAAGGGGCGAGCGCATGTTCGATGAGCGGCAGTAATTTGAGTACGGCGTCGGTTTCAGGTTTCCAGGTGAAATGTATGGTAACTGACTTTTGCTTGTGGCAAGGACTCATCCAAAGGTCATCGGTAGCAATGGTGCGAATTTCTGTAATAAACAAATGCGGGCCGATTTGCTTGCCCAAACGCGCAACAGCTTCAATGGCTTCCGTCGCGTGTTCGAAAGGGACAAAATATTCAGATTGTAATTCCTTACCACTGCTGGGTGTAAAGCCCATTTTAAAATGCGGTAAACGTTCGTACCAGGGGCCGGGCACACCCAGTTGTTCGGTGCAGCTTTCAGCAGGGTGTGCGAATATCGGGTGCAGATTTTTTGTGGCGGCTTTCGCGCTGTAAAATTCCGGTTCAGTATGTTCTTTATCCGCACCAATGCGGCTTTTGATCCAAACCTCACTGATATGGTCGCTTTGCCAGTCAGTAAAAAGACTGACGCTGTAACCCGCCGACATGATCTTTTCAAAATTAGGTTTCAATTCGGCCATAGGCAGGTTTAGGAAAACCCGTTGGCTCACCATATAAGTCGGTTCGACCTTCAATGTCACTTTGGTGATGATGCCCAAAGCGCCCAAACCCACTACGGCGGCGTTTAATTTTTCACCATCCGTAGCTTTCGAAAGATGAACGATGCTACCGTCGGCTTTTACAATTTCCAACCCAACCACCGCACTGGCTAAGTTGCCATTTTTGACACCCGATCCATGTGTAGCCGTTGTAATTGAACCTGCCACCGAAATATGCGGCAGTGATGCCAGGTTATGCAAAGCATATCCCTTTTGATGCAGGTAAGGCGCCAGTTCGCCGTATTTGATGCCGCCTTCGACGGTGACGGTCAGCGCTTTGGTATCCAGGGAAACTACCTTGTTCAGTTCTTTGCTGCACAGCAGGTCGTCCTTGCTATCGGCGATAGTATTAAAGCAATGCCGGGTGCCCAATGCCCTTAGCTTAGGCAGCTTTTTTACCAAAGCCTGCACTTCTTCAACTGTTTTTGGGTATTGTACCTTATCGGTGCTATAGGTCAGGTTACCGGCCCAGTTTTTAAGTCGCGGCTGCTGCGCCCAACTGTTAAGCGGTGATATCATGGGCGTGACTGCTAAAGTTGCGCTTAATTGTATGAAGGTTTTTCGTTTCATCGGGCATGGTTATAATAGCTATTTATCGAAAGTCACGGATCGCATTTGGAGATGTTATTAAATATCTGAATTTTTATACTTTCTAATACCCTTATGACTGAAAAAAATAACAAACGAACCATCTGGGGCTGGTGCATGTTCGACTGGGCCAACCAATCCTACAATATGGTGATCACGAGCACCATTTTCCCGGCTTACTATGTCGGCATAACTGCCAATACTATTTACGGTAAAAATACCGTGAGCTTTTTCGGGCATAAATTTATCAATACGGTATTGCAGAACTACATCCTCAGTATATCCTATTTGCTTATCGTTATCACTTTGCCCATATTGACCTCGCTGGCCGATTATCGTGGCGCGAAGAAATCATACCTGCAGATATTTACCTGGGTGGGTGCACTTGCTTGCGCAGGGCTATTTTTCCTGGAAGAAAAAAAGGCGATCGAGTTCCCGATGATCTGTTTCGGCCTGGCTACGATAGGTTATTGCGGCGGATTTGTGTTTTATAATTCCTATTTGCCGCAGATAGCAACCTTCGATAAACAGAATGATGTCAGCGCCAAAGGCTTTATTTACGGCTTTGCAGGCAGTATTGTGGTGCAGGTGGTGTGTTTGATCGCGGTGCTTTTTCACCAGTCATTTGGTATTACCGAGGATATGGGCGCGCGTATTTCCTTCATTATCGTATTTGCCTGGTGGCTGGGTTTCGCATTTATCGCTTTCAGAATATTACCCAAGGGCGAACCGAATGTAGGTTCGCATAAGTTCAATGTATTGACGGGTGGTTTTAAGGAGCTGGCCAAGGTGTTCCACAATGTGAAAAACATGCCATTGGTAAAACGTTTCCTGCCGGCTTTCTTTTTCTATTCGGTAGGCGTGCAAACCATCATGCTGGTGGCTGCCGAGTTTGCTGCAAAGGAACTGCATATGAAGGACGATGATTTGATCACCATTATCCTGATCATCCAGGTGGTGGCTATTTTGGGGGCGTGGCTCACATCGCTGGCATCCAATAAATACGGCAATACGAGGGCATTGATCGTATTGGTTATTTTCTGGACGATCACCTGCCTGTGCGTTTATTACATTGCCAACAATACACAATTCTATTTTGCGGCCTTTGCCGTTGGCCTGGTGATGGGAGGGGTGCAATCATTGTCACGCTCCACTTATGCCAAACTGCTGCCGCCCGATATCCCGGATACCGCTTCCTATTTCAGCTTTTACGACGCCACGGAAAAGCTTTCGATAGTAGTGGGTATGGGCACTTTTGCCGCGATAGAAGCCTGGACCCACGAAATGCGCGATTCGGCGCTGGCGCTGGATGGTTTCTTTTTCATTGGTGTAATCCTGCTGTTCGTACTGCATGTCGCCGAAAGAAAAAGCAGCAGGCTGGCGGCGGTTACACTTGAACCGTAGCCTGGTAGTCTGCAGCACCAAACGTTCCTACGGAACGTGAAGCGATTATTTGGTTGATCTGTTACCGACCAGGCGTCCCTACGGGACGCTCTTTTTGCTCTTCGTCCCGTAGGGACGTTTGGTCGGTAGAAAAATGAAAAATATGCAAAAGCGTTCCATCGGAACGCCTGGTGAAATTCCGGTTTGCAGAGTTGAGAGTTCCTTACAATATAGCTATTTAATCAGCTCGTCCACCGGGATCAGCTGGAATGAAATAGCTTTATCCGTAAGCATTTTGGTATTACCGGAACTATAGGATCCCGGCATTTTGGAATTGGATTTCGGCGGGGTCACTTTCGCATAAACGCCATTTTTAGCGGTGTCGTTATGGGCCAGCCCGTCCATCTTTTTGTTCACTTTAGCGGCCTTCTTATTTGCTTTATCCACTATAGTTTCCACCGCGTGTATCTTATAGTTCAATGTTGTGGCTGTGGCCGAAATAATATAGAAAAGGTCCTTACGTTCTTCAGCTGATACCGATTTTAATGCGCTTTTTACGGCAGCAGTGTCGATCTGTCCGTCGGGCACACTGTAAGTCACGTTATCGGTTATCTCCATATCGATCACCTGCCCGGTTTCGGCTTTAAGTTCCAGGATCAGGCTCGAACCGTTAAGGCTGCTTTCGGGTGTTATCTGTCCCTGCCATACCAGGCTATTGGTTATGTTTTGCACAGCGGGCTTATTTCCTTTAACAAGTGCTTTTAAGGTGGCAACATCATAGCCAGACATAGCTGCGCTGTACCTGGCTATGTTCCCCGGCATCGAAGCAGGGTTGGCAGTGGCGACAGCGACATCGGCCAGAAAATGCCTGGTTTTGTAAGATGCTGGCAAGTCGATAGTATCCGTTGCCTTGCGAATAACTCTTACCATCCCAGGCGTTTTAATTATGCTGAACGAACCGAGTAGCAAAATTGCCAGCGCCGCAGCCGGATAAAGTTTTTTCATTGTAATAAAGTTTCTATTCTGACTGATCTTACCGTGTTGGGTTTAATCAGCTTAAATATAAATAATTAATTACCAGCTTTATACATTATTTGTATAAAACAACATAACCCACAGTTCCAGGAAAGAACTGAGGGTTAGCGAAAATAGGTGCTGGCTGCAACGCAAGTATCTTAGTTATGTTTACAACGTAACCCTTGTTTTGTTTTTATAAAAATCGCAGGCAAACAAAATAAAGTATTTATAGTTTTACAAAATGTAAACCTACAGCCATGAGAAAACTATTGCTTATTGTCACGTTGTTATTACCACTTTCTGTATTGTCCCAAAAGCTTAAAGAATACCATGCTTCTAACGGGAAAACCTATCACCCTGGCGATACCATAAGACTAGGCCTTGGCTCGATGCCTAATGGCGATTTCAAATTT